>Ga0105340_1001286_pt1 | contig 11376 bp, 9 predicted proteins | sample EasRivMeERMLT700_FD_89676 | JGI IMG/M metagenome (GOLD analysis project Ga0105340, IMG submission 89676) | Soil microbial communities from meander-bound floodplain in the East River, Colorado, USA - East River MetaG ERMLT700 | ecosystem: Environmental > Terrestrial > Soil > Floodplain | place... | reverse complement strand
TGCCGATTCTCAAGGAGCTCAAGAAGGAGAAGCCGGTCTGCCGCGTCACGCTGAAGAGCAGCGGGGAGTTCCAGAACCTGCGCATCCAGCGGCTGGTCGATCCCGACGAGGTCGAAGACGAGGACGATGACGACGAGGACGATGACGAAAAGAAGTCGTCCAAGAAGAAGGCGAAGAAAAAGAAGAAGCCCGCGGACGACGACGATGACGACGAATCGGACGATGACGATTCGGATGACGACGACGAGTCCGACGACGACGATGACTCGGATGACGATGACGACGAGGAGGAAGAGACCCCGAAGAAGAAGACCAAGAAGAAGGTCGCGAAGAAGAAAAAGAAACCGGCCGATGACGAGGACGATGACGACGACTCCGACGACGATGACGACGACGCGGAGTCGGACGACGATGACGATGCGGACGAGGACGACGAAGACGAAGTCGCGCTCTCGATCGGCAGCACCGTCAAGGTCCGCACCAAGGCCGGTGTCAAGAAGGGCGAGGTGACCGAGGTCCTGGAAGACGACAACAAGATCAAGGTCAAGTTCTCGGACGGCAAGGTGCTGACGCTGTCCGCGGAGAAGATCGTCAGCGTGGAGGACGTGCCGTCGGCGAAGAAGAAGACCAAGAAGAAGGTCTCCAAGAAGTAGGTCGCGCTCGCGCGCGAGCGGTCGCGCGGGAGGAAGCCGGTGGTCCGCTGTGGGCCACCGGCCATTCCGATTTCGGAGGACAGAGTGAACACACAGTTTGAGCAAGTCGCGTTTCGCAGCCAGAACATCAGACAGCACACCGCCGAACTCACGAAGCGATGTGGAGCCGCGCCATGGATCCACGACTCCGTGAACGCGGTGCATCTGTTCGTGATGGACCCCGCGCTCGGGGAGACCTTTCAAGTGGAGCTCGCGTTCAACTACACGCTGCTCCCCAACACCGAATTGGAACTGATCCAGCTGCGGGACGGTCGGACCGTGCAGTTGGACACCGCCGAGGAAGAGGCTACCAAGCTGATGGGCGCGCAGACCCTATCACATCTCGGCTACCATCTGCCGGATATGGAAGAAGAAGAGGCGCAAGAAGCCCAGATGCGCGAAGAGATGCAGGCGTTCATCCGCAACAGCTGCCCCATCGTGCAACTCTCCCAGACCATCGCCCACTCCGGCACCAAGCGGCGCTACCGCTACGCGTTTGCCGACACGCGCGTGCTCCTCGGCACCTACAGCAAGATCATTCAGCGGCTGTCGTTTCCCAGCACCGAGGACTCGCTCGCGCGCGGGCGGGAGGTATTCAAATGGTTACACGATCAGCGATAGGCGATATCTACCCGCGGCTCTGTCTGCTAGCCGGGGTCGATCCAAACGGCCGTCCTCAAGGCGGACAGCATGCCATCGAGTTCGAGTGCGTGCTCAATGCGCTCCAGCAGATCGGCAACGCCAAGGTGGACAGCTACGGCGACAGTCGGATGCTGGTCGAGAGCACCGACTACGACACCAAGATGCTCTACAGCGATCTGCATCGCAAGCACATCCGCATAAATGAGCTCATGGGCGCGATCAAGCGTCGTGTCTGGAATCCAGACGCGTGCGGGGTCTGCCGCGGACAAGGACGCGACAGTTCCGGTCTACGGTGCGACGCCTGTCTTGGCGGAGGGAAGTCACCTGACGTTGCTGGGCTCATGGAAACGTTCAGCGACCTGGCCGTCTACGCGGCACGAGGGATTCAGATCCTCCGTCGTCTGGAGGAGAAGGGCATGGTGGCAGATGGCGCACGTGCTGATCACGGGCAGTAGCAGTGGGCTCGGGAGCGCGCTCGCGGCTCGGTTTGAGACCCGAGGACACCGTGTCACGGGCACGACGTATAACCATGAATGTCAGCGTGACGACCAGTTGCTCTACGACGCCGACGATCCGCAGGGTCCGGCGAAGTTGGTCACCACGTTGATGGGATGGCACCTCAAGGCCAAGGGTCCGATTGACCTGCTCATCAACAATGCCGGAACGAACGCCATTCGGCACTTCGAAAATCTCTCGCTTGACTTCATGGAACACGTGATGCGGATCAACTGTCACGCTCCGGTGATGCTGGTGCGGGAGCTCCTCATCACGCAGTCCTTCGCCAAGCGACCCGTGATCATTAACATCGTGTCGGATGCCGCGTGGCGTCCGATGCGCCACAGCGAAGCCTACTGCGCGTCGAAAGCCGCGTTCGATATGGCGACGCGGCAGATGGCACGGGAACTGACCAAGCCTCACATGCTCACCGTCCTCGGGGTGCGGCCGGGGAAGATGCACAGCACCGGCATGTCGGACTATATTGACGATCAGGTTATGAAGCTGCGCGAGTGGACCGCGGAGGAAGCCAAGGCCTACTACGCGGCCAACAGCGTCACCGGGTTGGAAGCCGACCCCGCGCACGTCGCCCGATTCATCTACGAGCTCTACGACAACCCGCTCGTCCGGACGATGTCCGGTGCGTGCATTGACTTGGTGGGGTAAGTATGTTTGCCAATCTGCTGCGTCGGTTGCTGCCGCACAAGGAGCTCGGGTGGAAAGAGATCGGGGAGGAGTTCACCAGGTTCACGCTACTGCGAACGCGGTGGGGCAACATCTACCTGCATCGGCTCAAGGCATTGAACGAACCTCCGGAGTGCCACGACCATCCGTGGAGCTTCGTGACCATCATTCTGCGCAGCGGCTACAATGAGTATCACAACGGTGTGTGGACCTGGCGTCGGCCGGGTTCCATCCTGTATCGTCCGGCAGAGTTCTCGCACAACGTCGTGACCAAGGGAGTCGCGTGGTCCGTAGTGATCGTCGGCCGTAAACGCCGGGACTGGGGATTCGTGCACTGTGATTAAGGCCATCGACGGGGTGCTCGCGTTCGACACGGAGACCACGGGCACCTACCCGTGGCCAATGCGCAGCCGACTCGCGAAGGGTCTGGCACCGGACCGGCCGTTCATGTTCCAGCTAGCGAACACGGACGGGGAAGCGGTGTCGTGGCGCGCGGACGTGAATCCGAAGACCCGGCAGGTGACCTACGGCGGATGCAAAAGCGAGATGCAGTTCTTGCGGAAGGAAGTGCTGGGCAACCCGAACCTCCGGGTGGTCGGGCACAACCTGCCGTTCGAACGACGCATGACAATTCAGCCCGACGTCAACATGACGTGGCGCTGCAAGATCGACGACACGCGGACGATGGCGCGCGTCGTCAACCCCACCACCGAGTGGCAAGGGTATTACCTGAAGCCGCTCGCCAAGAAATACCTCGGCATCCCAGACGACGATCAGAAGGCCTTGAAGAAGATGTTGCAGTCCGTTCGGCTGCAAGCGAAGAAGCAGGGCTGGGCGATTGCCACCAAGGGCACACACGGCAAGACCGCGTCGCTGGCCGACATGTGGCTCCCCGACAAGGAGCTCATGCGGCTGGTGAAGGACTACGGCGAGATGGATCCGGTGCGGACCATCGGGTTGTGGATGATGTATCGGCAGGTGCTCAGGGAGAACCGGGAAGCCGGGCGATTACTGTTAGACGTTTACAACTGGGAGCGTCGCATCCTCGCCACCAGCATGCGGATGGAACGCGCGGGGATGACCTACCTGTCGCACAAGGGACTGGAGCTCAAGGACACCTATCAGACCTACATGCTCCAGCAGAAGAAGGACATGAAGCGGCTTGGGTATCCCGACATCAATCCGCAGAGCAGTCCGCAGTTGAAGGCCGTGCTGGTCGAAACGCTCGGACGCCGGGCCACGGCCTACACCAACTCCGGCTTGAAGAAGGTCAAGGCCGGGATCCTCACGGAGAAGAAAGCCCGTCGGCTGTATCCGAAGATCGATGGCGAGCAGCTGATGGCGTGGGCTCGCGGGAGCGCGGGAGGCGCGGACGTCGATGGCGACGGGCCAGACGGCTGCAAGCTGTCGCGCGCGTTGCTCGAATGGAAGGCCGGAAAGAAGGTCATCGAATACATCGACGCCTACGAGTTCTTCAGCTGCGAGCGAATGGACCGCAGCGTCGTGCTCCATCCCTCCTGGGATCCGTCAGGCGCGCGCACCGGCCGCTACAGCTGCAAGGATCCGAACACCATGCAGATCGCGTCGGCCGAAACCAGCCGTCGTCACTCGCACATCCGCGCGCGTCAGCGTGAGGCGTTCGGACCGCGGCCGGGTTACTACTGGTATATGCCCGACTACTCCCAGATCGAAGTCTGGGTGTTCGCCTTCGCGTCTCGAGAGAAGGCGATGATGGACGCGTTGCTGCGTGGCGAAGACTTCCATCTGAGCACCGCGGGAGCCGCGTGGGGTCATCGAGCCGACTTCTGCACGTGTGGTGTAGACCCGCGGTGGAAGCGTCGCTCCGCACGAGAGCTCCATAAAAAGACCTGCCTGATCAAGTGGTGGCGGCAGCGCGCCAAGATGATTCTGTTCTCCCGTCTCTACGGCGGTGGCATCGGCAAGGTCGCATTCCTGATCCGCTGCTCGATGGAGGAAGCCGCAGAGTTCGTGGATCAGTTCAACGAGAACCTGCCTGGCGTCAAACGCTACATGGATCGGCTCGTGGAGGAAGTGCGCGAGACCGGCATGCTCATCAATCTGTTCGGTCGTGAGTATGAGATCGACCGGCAGAAGGCTTACAAGGCGGTCAACTACATGGTGCAGGGATCTAGTGCCGAGATCATGAAGCGAGCGGTGGTCCGCGTGGATGCCATGTTGCGACAGGACTACGCCGGGTCCTATGTGGTCGGCACCGTGCACGACGAACTCATTTCGGAGATCGCGGAGATGCATCACTCCGCGCAGCTGATGATGAAGATCATTCGGCTCATGCAAGCGGACTCGAAGCGGATTCCGAATCTGCCGATCCCGCTGCCTGTGGGTATGAAGTATACGCAGACCGATTGGTCCCACGCAAAAGAAGTGTCCTTCCTAAAACGAAACGGCATCGCAGCATGATTGACTTCAAAGAGTTCCCGAAGGCGAAGGTGTTCGCCACCCATGGGGTGGACTTCACCGATCAGCGGGGAGCCGAGCTCATTGGCACCTGCCCGTTCACCGGCAAGGAAAATAAGTTCTACGTCAACAGCGAGACGTGGCTGTGGGATTCCAAGTCGGCCGGGCTCAGCGGCAATCTGGCCGGGTTCCTCAAGGCCATCCACGAGCAGGAATATCGAGAAGAGATCACCGAGGAGCGGCTCAAGGCGTTGGCATCGCATCGCAAGATTCCCGTGTCCATCTTTAAACAGTTCGACATCGGATGGATGGGCGACCGTTACGTGATCCCAATCAAGGACATCAACGGCACCTACGTCGATCTTCGCATGTATGATCCAAAGACCAAGGTGATGCGATCCACCGCGGGGTGCAGCGTCGGGTTGTTCGGTTCGCACCAACTCAAGGAGCGGCAGAACGAACCCATATACATTTGCGAAGGCGAGTGGGACACGATGGCCATGGTCTGGCTCTTGAAGAAAAACGACGCACCGGGCATTGTGGTCGGCGTGCCTGGTGCGGGCGTCTTCAAGCAGGACTGGGTCCCGATGTTCAGCGGCCGTCGCGCGCACGTCATCTACGATCACGACGACCCCGGCATCGCAGGCGAGCTCACCGTCCAGAAGCGGCTGAGCGGAGTGGCGCGCACGCTCACCTACACGCACTGGCCCGTGGAACTCCCAGACGGCTTCGATCTCCGGGACTGGGTCACCTACGGTCTGGTCCAGAAGAAGACGCCGGACAAGTGCTTCGAGCGGTTGCAGTTCCTGTTCAAGAAGGAACCGCGGTCCGAACGCAACAACAATGCGCCGAAGGAAGGCGCGAAGATTTTCCGGTTCACCATCAAGCGGCCGAAGCGACCGACACCGACTCTGGAGGACGTGCACGCGGTCTACAACAAGTGGCTCCACCTACCGAACATGGACGCGGTAGATGTAGTGCTGGCATCTACGCTCTCCCAGAAGTTGGACGGTCCTCCGGTGTGGCTCTTCTTGGTATCACCGCCGGGTGGCGGCAAGACAATCGCGCTCGCCGGGCTCACGCAATACGAGACCGCCTACACGACCAGCACGCTGACGCCCCATGCCCTGATCTCTGGAGCGAACTGGCAAGGCCAACAAGACCCGTCGCTGATTCCGAAGTTGAACGGGCAGGTGTTGGTCATCAAGGACTTCACGTCTATCCTCGGGCTGCGTGACACCGACAAGGAAGAGATCTTCAGCATCCTGCGCGACGCCTACGACGGCACCTGCGGCAAAGTGTTTGGCAACGGGGTGGAGCGGCGCTACGAGAGTCGCTTCACGATCATCGCCGCGGTGACCCCGCGGATCTACGACATGGGTGAGCAGCACGCGTCGCTCGGCGAGCGGTTCCTGAAGTTCGCGATCGGCGACAACCTGCACCATGATCAGGAGAACGATATCATCAGCAAGGCGATTGAGAACGTGGACCAGGACAGCGACATCCGCAATGAGCTCGCGGACGTCACGGCCGACTTCCTCGCCAACAGCCGCAACGATGCCGAGATGCCGACGCTGGAGAACAGTCTGCACAAGCGCATCATCGCGCTCGCGCGGTTCGGTGCCCGGCTCCGTGGCAACGTCTCGCGCAACATGTATCACAACGACCTGATGACCGGCCGACCGTTCGCGGAGGTCGGCTCGCGGCTCGGCATCCAGTTGGCGAAGATGGGTCGCGCGCTCGCGCTCGTCCGCGGGAAAGAGGAAGTGGGCGACGACGAGTATCGCATCGTGCGGAAGGTGATGCTCGACACCGTGTCGCAGCGGCTCGAAGATCTCGTGCGCTCGATTTGGAAATGCTGCCCGCAGGAGCGGGACTACATCTCCACCAGTGATCTCGCACTGCGCACGCGCTACCCGATGGAAACGATTCGCCGCATGATGCTCGACTTGAACCTGCTCGATGTCGTCGTGCGACGCGGCACACACGGCTCCGGGTTCAAGCACTCATGGAACCTGTCACCCTACATGCGACAGGCGATCAGCGAGAGCGGCTTGTATCGCGATGCCTCCGAACGCGATCGCGTCGCGCGCGTGGTCTTCAAACTGCGACGCCACGGCACCAAGGACCGCAAGGCCTGAGCCGGTGTGCGGCCGGGCGGGTCTGCCGGGCGTCTGGCCCGACCGCCCGGTGACCCCATTCCTAGCCCACCTCAATCCTCCCCCTAACCCACTCAATCTAAGCGACTTATCGGAAACTCTCCGGGAGGGGTGTCATTTTATCGTCCGTAAGTCCGAGTAAACACAGGACTTACGTGGCCATTTTAAGGGGCAAGAACGGGGGGAGGGGCAAGGCCACGGCCGCGGGCGGAAAGCCACAAGCTGGCCAGCCGTTGCAGCCGGTCCTAGGCGCAACGACGCCCGGCCAAACGCGCGGGGAGACCGCACACCCGGCCGGGCCAGACGGAGAGCGCGCTACGCGGCCGGTGCCTTGACGACCTTCGCCTTCGCGTCGTCCACGAGGTGCACCGTGCCAACGACCGCATCGACACCGTGACTCGCGATCGCTTCGACCTCCGCGGCATCGAGCATCACCTTGCCGGTGGCGTTCGCGGTCTTCACACCGGCCGCCACGACGGCCATGACATGTTTCTTCTTCTCGGCACCCGTCGCGCCTTTGATCTGCTGGGCTGAGCCGACCGCGTCCACGATCGTCTCGACCAGGTCCGACGGCAGCTTGTCACCTCCGGGCACGGATGCGAGCACGATCGGACCGACCTGACGCAGCACTGCGAGGAACTTCGTGAGATTGAACTTCATGACTGAGACTACTCCTTGTGTGTGGTTACGCTTCGTTGGTGGAGACCGGCTGTCCGTTGTTGGCGAGTGCGATCCGGCCGGTCAGCGGCAGACCCCACTCCACAGGCCACCGGGTCGCGGTGTGTCGCGCCTTCGACACCCACGTCTCCGTGACCGCATTCGATTGATTGCCTCCGAGGATGCGATACGCGTCCTTGCGCTCGCCGATATAAAAGCCAACGTGGCCACCCCCGTTTCTAGTGAAGACCATGATGCAGCCCAGTGACGGCTGCGTGAGCGCGACCCCGTAGGTCTCGTAGGAGCGCGCGGCGAGGGAGTTGGTGTGCGGCAGACCGGCTTCCGACAAGCACGCTCCCACGAACAGCGCGCACCACGGAATGTCGTCGTCGGTGTAGAACGAACGGACCCAGCCGCGGAACCGCGTGATCCACTGGATGATGATCGGGTTACTCTTCAGTCCCGGGATCTCCTTGGTGCCGATGTAGCGTCGGGCGATGTCCAACCATGGGAGCATGCTGCCTCCTACTTTGCGTAGACCTTGATCATCCGTTGACGGTAGTTCCATGTGCCACCTCCGTCGTTGTGATATTGAATATAGAACGTGTTCTCGCCCGGCGTGAGTCCGGTGAGGATGATCGTCCCGGAGAGCAACTGTTCTGCTGAGCCGACCGCACTGATGCCGGTCGCATTGCTTGCGGCGATCGTGGTTGCACCGGATACGCCAATGGCCATCCAGCCGGTGAAGCCACCGCCACCGCCCGGCCGACGCATCAACGCCCGGAGCTCCACGACGGCCGTGGTCCCCGTGATGGTTAACGTGACGGCCGGACCGAATGTCGCGAGATCTCCGTAATCGGCTCCGGAGGCTTGCGACTCGTCGGTGTCGATGTATTGGAAGTCAAAGCCAGGTCCGTCTTCAAGTGCGACGATGCGGGCTTCGTGGTTGATGAAGTTGTCGCGGACGACGGTAGCGATCGCCGGAGTCCATTCGTCCTGGTCCGCGTAGTCGCCACCGGGTCCTGTGCCACCGGGGAGATCTTCGTAAGGCATCACTCACCACACATGATGAAAGGCATGGGCACCGGCATAAAGCCGCATGCACCGGGAGCCACACCGCGGTTGAGACATTCGAGACGCACGCGACGCGTCTCCGGGTTGAAGGTGCTCGAGAGAATCCACATGGCCTGGTCGCGCCACCCTCCGCGCCTCAGCCCGCGCCAATGCTTCAGCGGGAAGTATTTGCCGACATCGTAGTCTTCCTGCATCAAGCAGACCGACCCTTCGAGCACTACGTAGATCGGCACATCCCCACGACGACGTGCGTGCTTGCCGATCACGAATGAGGCAGTGGTCGGGTCGGTGACGAAGTGAAGCTCGATAGGACTCGACAACTGCGCCACGCGCCATCGGTCGATGGAGTCCTGATTGGTGAACAGCTGGTTGTCCGCGTCCCATCGATCCGCGACGTGATTGCGGTTGTATTTGTATGGCAGGATGTTCTGGAGTTCCGCGAGCTTCGGAAACACCTTCATCGTGCGCGTGTGAACATCAAACTCGTCCGTCAACTTCGGACTGAGATCCGCCTCAGTCAAGTTCTCGTTGATAGCGTAGGCCGCGATCTGCCAGAAGCGGTTTGGCCCGAGCCGGAAATCGCCGCTCACCATGAACCGCTTCAGGGCTTCGGTCACATCGATAAGTTCCCCGTTTGCCCCTACTCCGCCCGCGGCCACCAATCCGCCCGCGATCTCCGACTGTCGCAACGTCTTCAAGTCATTGAAGGACTGCTCATTGATGACGCACACGCCATCGGAGCCCATCACCGGCATCGCGTTCCATCCGCCGGTCATGTAGCCTTCCCCAGATGCCACGACAAAGTTCTGGAGGAAGTGCAAGGCCTGATCGTGCAGGTCGGTGAGCAGCGGTCCCGTGCCTGCGCCGGACTTCTCAATACCACGGATGTTGAGCGTGATGATCGCATTCCCGCTCGCGACCAGATCCGCCTTCGGACCGCGGCCGTAGCCCATAGTCCAGCGTCGTGTGCGGCCGTCAATGCCGATGATGTCACGGTAGCCAGTGGTGAACTGCGCGAACCACGCCGAGCCATCCTTCGGGAACAGCCACTCGGTGCCGTCCCCTTGATTGATCTGAACGTTGTCGATCGGTCCGGTGCCGTCGTCATAATACCAATCGTCCACACCTTGGATCGCGCAGCCCGCAATCAGGAACTCTCGGTAGGTGTCGGTGTTCGGCAGCACGACGTCACGCGTGTAGAACGGGCTGATGCGTCCTTGCGGGCGAGCCTCCTGCGCACCGAGGGGGATCGCATCCAGATACCGGAAGTCGTTATCGAAGTAGTGCAGGCCCACCCCGGCGTCGAACTGTCCGCTGGGCACAATCCACTTCCACTCGTAGTCCGTGCCTGTGATCGGTCCGCCCGGTCCTTTGCTCAGCACCTCGTATTCCGGTGCGCCGGTCGTCTCCCACCAGATACGCGCGGGACGGAACCTCGAACCGATCGACGTGCTGAAGCCGGTCTGCACCGAGACACTGGAGAACGCTTCACTCGGCGAGAGTTCGCTGAGGATCTGGCCGTTGCGCGAACGCACCTTGTAGTAGGTGATGGCCGCGTCTTCTGGAGGACGTGCACCCGGTGTGATGAGATCCCAGATGCTGCCTTCTTGTTGCCACGCGGGAGCGCGCGTGAAGGTCGCAGACAGTCCGGGGGTCTCAATGTATTGCTGTGGTCGCACGCCGTAGTAGAACACGCCAAGCACGGCAATGTAGCGTGAGGCACCCGACACCGTGGCCCACGTGGCTTCAATAGTTTGATTGCCCGGTGAGATGTCCGCGAAGAGTGCGTCCGCGCAGAAGGGGAACGGATCGCCTACGTCGCCATTGCTGGCCACAGGGAAGACCTGCACGTAGTAACGGCCTTCATTGTGCGGGGTCTCTTGCGGGAGCTCTCCGCCAGCGAGCACGTTGAGCGTCACGGTGCCCATCGGGAACGGCGGGTTGAACCAGTTGCCGTAGCCCGCGGCCGGAAACGCGCCATCAAAGAATCCGCAGTGCGACGCGTCCACGTTGTGGATCGGCGAGGGGAAGATGCCGGATGCCGTGATGTTGGTGCTGAGCAGGCCATACCAAATGGCTGCGGCTTTTCCGAGTGCCGATGGATCGCATCCCGGTAGATTCTTCGCGCTCAGCACACGACGCGGGAGTTTACTCTGGCCGGTCTGCGTCCAGCCGATCGCTTGTCCGATACGATCACGGCAGGTGAAGCGCACCGACATCGCTTTGTCTGGGTCATCGAAGGACGGGTCCGCATCAACGAAGCCGGTAGCGATCTTCTTGGCGACGACCTGTTCATCCCGACCGTTGGGGGTAACGCCAAACACTTCGATCTCGCGGCCGTTAAAGTAAGTGCCCATGGCCGCACGAATCTCGTAGTCCTCGTCGGCAAACTCTACGCTGAAGTTACCTACCTCGTAATCGTTCTCCGTCCCCGCGAGCGCGCGACGCACCTCACTGACGGAAAGCAGTCGGCTGTCTTTCCATCCTCCGTAGTAGCTGAGCGGGTCGTCCAGTTCAGTCTCGGCATACCAGCGACG
>Ga0105340_1001284_pt1 | contig 11379 bp, 9 predicted proteins | sample EasRivMeERMLT700_FD_89676 | JGI IMG/M metagenome (GOLD analysis project Ga0105340, IMG submission 89676) | Soil microbial communities from meander-bound floodplain in the East River, Colorado, USA - East River MetaG ERMLT700 | ecosystem: Environmental > Terrestrial > Soil > Floodplain | place... | reverse complement strand
CCGACGCAGACGACGTGCGCGCCCGGCGAAACCCACGCATCGTCAAGGACCGGCGTCGGGGACGACGTGACGAGGACAATCAGATCGGCGCCGCGCACCGCCGCTTCAGCGGAATCGGCGGCGATGACCGGGATGGGAACGTGCGGACTCATGTCGTGGACGAACTGCTGGCGGCTCTGTTCGCGAGGCGACCAGATGCGCACTTCTTTCAGCTGGCGGACGTGTTGATACGCCTCGAGATGACTGCGCGCCTGGACGCCGCTGCCGATGATCGCCATCGTTGCCGCGTCGGCCCTGCCAAGGAATCTCGTGGAGACGGCCGAGACCGCCGCGGTGCGCGCTTCGGTGATGTAGCGGCCATCCAGCATGGCGAGCAGCGCGCCGGTCTCCGGATCGAGGAGCAGGATCGTGGCGAGATGTGAGGGCAGGTCCTTCTTGTGGTTCTCGCCAAACACGGTCACGAGCTTGGCGCCCAGGCTCGCCGGCGCGGGTACGTAGGCGGGCATCAATCCGAAGTACGCCTTCGTCGGCCCGACCGTCAGCACCGTTCGCACCGGTTGCAGCACTTCGCGCGCCGAGAACTTGGCGAGAGCGGATTCCATGGCCGCAATCAGATCCGGCATCGGCAATAGCGAACGGACCTGCTGTTCGTTCAAGAGGCGAAAGTGTTGAGCCATTGTTCCCTGGCAGCCGTGTGAATCGTGTTGGCGTGAATGGTGACGATCGCGTCGATGTCGTTGGCGTAGCCGCCGCTCATCGAAATCGCAACGGGAAGACGCGCCTTCGTGCACGCCTCCATGACGATCTCGTCGCGGCGCCGCAGTCCTTCGATGGTCAACTTCAGCCGCCCGAGCCGATCGCCCTCGAACGGATCGGCGCCCGCAAGATAGAAGACGAAGTCGGGCTGATGGCGGTTCAAGACATCAGGCAGGTGCGTGCGCAGCAGCGACAAGTACTCGTCGTCACCGGTGCCGTCGGCGAGCGGCACGTCGAGATCGCTGACTTCCTTCTTGAACGGATAGTTCTTGTCGCCGTGCATCGAGAACGTGAACACCGAAGGATCGCCGCTGAAAATCGCGGCCGTGCCGTTGCCCTGGTGCACGTCGAGATCGACGATCGCGATGCGGTTCGCGTGTCCATTGCGCTGCAGGACGCGGACGCCCACGGCGACGTCGTTGAACACGCAGAAACCTTCGCCCCGATCGGCGAACGCATGATGCGTGCCTCCCGCCAGGTTGGCAGCAACGCCGTCATCAAGTGCGGCGCGGGCGGCGGCGATCGTGGCGCCGACCGATCGGCGAGAGCGTTCGACCATCTGCGGCGACCACGGAAAGCCGATCCGCCTCTGGATCTCGGGACGCACTGTTCCATTCGCGACGGCGTCGACATTGCCGGGATCGTGCACCAGCCGCAGATCGTCGAGCGACGCCAGCGGCGCTTCGTGAAAGTCCTCGGGCGCGACGATGCTCTCGGCGAGGATGCGCTCGCGCAGCCGCGAGTACTTCGCCATCGGGAATTTGTGCCCTTCCGGAAGCGGCAGGACGAAGTGGTCGGAGTAGAAGGCTTTCACCGGCGTTTAAGAATAGTATCGTTGGCTGTGATTCATCGTATCCGGACGATCGACGCCCATGCGGCCGGGGAGCCGCTTCGGCTCGTCGTTGAGGGCATGCCTGCGCCGGACGGCCGGACCATGCTGGAGAAGCGCGCCTGGGCCATGAAGCGGCTCGATCACCTGCGCAAGTCGCTGATCCTCGAACCGCGCGGACACACCGACATGTACGGCGCGCTGCTGACCGAGCCGGTGTCGCCCGGTTCGCATGCCGGCGTGCTCTTCATGCACAACGAAGGCTGGAGCACCATGTGCGGCCACGGCATCATCGCCGTCACGACGATGGCGATCGAGCGCGGGTTGATCTGGCATGACTCGCCGGAGCGTCATCGCGTCGGCGGTTCGAATCCGAAAGATGCGGAAAACGGCGGCAAGCCGACGTCGGTCGACATCCGCTACGACACCCCGGCAGGCCTGGTGCAGGCGCGCGCGCACCTGGCCCATCACGGCGATGCCGTTCACGTCGAGTCCGTGGCGTTCCGCAACGTCGCGTCCTTCGTCTTCGAGCCGTCGCTGATGGTGCCGATCGGCGGCCGCAAGATTCCGGTGGATGTTGCGTTCGGCGGCGCGTTCTACGCCATCGTCGATGCCGAGGCGGCCGGCGTTCCGATCGATGGCGAACATCTGCCCGAGCTGAGAAAGCTTGGCATGACGATCGCGCGAGAGGTCGAGAAGCTGCGCCGCGTGGTCCATCCGAACGACTCGGGCCTTGAAGGCATCTACGGCACGATCTTCACCGCGCCGGCGCAGCTCGCCGACGCGCATCTGCGCAACGTGACGATCTTCGCGGACGCTGAAGTCGATCGATCGCCATGCGGGACCGGGACGGCCGCGGTGATGGCGGTGCTCAACGACATGGGCCTGCTTCTCGACGATGTGCCGTTCGTGCACGAGAGCATCGTCGGCACCACGTTCAAGGGGCGCGTCGTCGATCGCGTTCAGGTGGGAGAACGAGCGGCGATCGTCCCCGAGATCGAAGGGTCCGCCTGGATCACAGGCGAGCACACGTTCCTGATCGACGGGGACGATCCGTTGAAAGCCGGCTTCAGGTTGTAGAGGCGGACGCGCTTCTACTTGAGCGAGCCGATTTTTCCGAAATCCGTTTTCGACGCGAAATCGTGCAAGGTCTTGATACCCGGTACGTCGTGCCCGGTGATTTCGACAACGAAGCGATCGTTGACGATGATGTTCAGCTCGCCGCGCTTGCTGTCGGCGTTCCATTTCTCCACCGCCGGTTGGCCGCCCACCGTCGTGGCCTTCTCGTAGCCGTCGCTGGTCTCGCGGCTATAGCCGGACGCCACCACCATTCGAAGCGGCACGAGAAACATCGCCGACAACGCCGTATCGGTGATCGACATGTCAATCCGTTGATCGCCGTTGCGATAGTCGGTCTCGATTTTCGAGAACGGCATCGGCGAGGTCATCCTCTCGCCCTTTGGCTTCTCCATCTCCCATCCCGAGACTTCCGGCAGGGCGGCCTGCAGTGACTGGAACGCGATCGGCTCAACGGGCTTGCCGTCGGCGGTCTTGCCACCCATCGCCGCGGCCATACCAGCCATGGCCTTGGCCATGTCGGTGGTGCCCTGCGCCGCAGCGGCGGTCCCGGCGTTCGCGGCAGCCTGGCCCATCGCTTCCGCGGCCTTCTTGAGATCCTCGGCCGCCTTCTCAGCCTGCTTCTGTTGCTCGGATTTCCCGCAGGCCGCCATGAACATCGCGGCAATCACAATCACGCTCAGCATCTTTCGCATAGTCATCCCCTTCACCATCCGATTGCGAGACCATCTTTCCGAAGATCAGATCCGCCGAGTAACACGCCGCTCTCGTGATCGATCCAGATCGCCTGGTAACCGCCCATCGCGCCGCGGCCGTCGACGACAACGTGGCCCTTGGCTTCGAGCGCGCGCCTGACGTCCCCGCCGATGCCGCTTTCGGCGGCGAGCTCCAGTCCCATGTGGCGCACACGGGCGGCATCGCCGGCTTCCTGCACGTGCATCCCGAAGTCGACGACGTTCGCGACGATCTGCGCGTGGGCCTGCGCCTGGTTGTCGCCGCCCATCACGCCGAACGCCATCAGCGGCCGTCCGTTCTTCGCGAGCATCGCCGGCACGAGCGTGTGCAGCGGGCGCTTGTGCGGGCCGATCTCGTTCGGATGGCCGGGCTGCAACGTGAATCCGGCTCCGCGGTTGTGCATCGTGATGCCGGTGTCACCCGCGACAAAGCCCGCGCCGAAGCCGCTGAAAAGCGATTGGATGAACGAGATCACGTTGCCGTGTCCGTCCGCGGCGGTCAGGTAGATCGTGTCGCCATGATCGACGCCGGCGAAATCCGGTGAATGTGTCGCCGTGGCCTTGCTCATGTTGATCTCGCGCCGCCGCGACGCGGCGTAGTCCTTCGAGATCAATCGCTGCAGCGCGCCGTTCGGCATGTGATCGCGATCGGCGAGGAAAGCGCCGCGATCCGCGAACGCGATCCGCTTGGCTTCGCTGACGACGTGAAGGTAGTCGGCGGAGTTGTGGCCGAGCGCCGCGATGTCGAAACCCTCCATGATGTTGAGCATCTCGAGCGCGACGAACCCCTGAGTGCTTGGCGGCATTTCGAGCACGTCGTAACCGCGGTAGTTCGTCGAGATCGGCTCGACCCAATCCGCCTGGTGATCGGCGAAGTCGCGCAGATCGAGCAGGCCGTTGCGCGATCGCATGTCCGCAACGATCGCGCGCGCGATCGATCCCGTATAGAACGCATCGCGGCCGTCCTTGGCGATCGCCTCGAGCGAGCGCGCGAGCCGGGGGTTCGCGAAGATCTCGCCCATCTTCGGCGGGGCGCCGTTGGGCAGGAACGTCGCTGCGGTCGGCGGATCGGCAGCGAGCGTGGCCTCGTTGGCGATCCAGTCGTTCGCCGCCAGCTCGGCGACGGGGAAGCCGTCACGCGCGAACGCAATCGCCGGCGCGAGGGCAGTGCCGAGATCGATCGTGCCGAATCGCTTCAGCAACTGGTGCCAGCCTTCGACGACGCCCGGAACGTCGACGACGAGCGGACCGCGAGTCGGCATCTCGGTGATGCCGCGCTTCGCGTACTCGGCGGGAGAAGCCGCGTGAGCGGAGCGGCCGGTCGAATCGAGGCCGTAGACCTTCTTCGTTTGCGCATCGTAAACGAGCGAGAGGAGATCACCGCCGATGCCGTTCATGCTCGGCTCGATCACGGCGAGGACCGCAGCGGCCGTGACGGCGGCGTCGATCGCGTTGCCGCCGGCCTGCAGCACCTTCAATCCCGCCGCCGATGCAAGTGTCTGGCTGGTCGCGATCATGCCGCGTCGCCCGACAGCCGGCGATCGAGTGCCGCGAATGTTTCCGGACGGACGATCGCCCGATGGAGTGTGCTTATTGCTGTCAGTACTCATGAAGTGCCGCGGTGGCCGCGCCAATTGTGGCAGAAACCGCCGCAAAACAGCATGTTAAGGTGCCAGTCCCCATTACAATCGCTGGATGGGAATTCGCGAGCGCGTGGCGAAGCTCGTCGGCGAAATGCCGCGCGCGCCGCAATTTCCCTCGCAGGGCGCGACGCTGTTCGTCGATCTCGAGCGGCGCGAAACCAGCACCGCCTACACGCCGTTGGGCGTGACGCGCACGCTGCTTGGCGGCCGCGGCGCCAACATGTACTACCTCTATCGCCTGCTCGACGAGTCGCTGTCGCCGCTCGATCCCAACATCCCGATGATCTTCGGGTCGGGCCCGCTGACCGGGCTCGTGCCGAGCGCCGCGCGCGGCAACTGCACGTCGTGGTCGCCCGAATCGGGCGTGCTCCTCGACGCCAACGCCGGCGATTACTTTCCGTCGTTCATCCGCATGAACGGCTTCGATCACGTCGTCCTCTACGGCAAAGCTCCGTCGTGGACGGTGATCATCATCCGCGAAGGCGTGGTCACGCTCGAAGACGGGACGCCGTACGTGGGCATGGACAACATCGACATGCGCGAGGCGATCGCGCGCGACACCGGCGGCACGTGGGCGCGCAACCTCGCGATGGTCAACATCACCCGGGCCGGCGAGAACGGGGTGCTGGCGAGCGGCGTGATGGCGGGCCCGAAAGCGATCTACGCGCGCGGCGGGCCGGGCGCCAAGATGGGCTCGCTCGGTCTCAAGGCCATCGTCACGCTCGCGCAGACGCACGAGTTCCCGACCGCGCAGCCGTACAAACCGTACAACCGCGTCATCGCGCAGAAGCTGCTCGCGACGTCGGTCGTGAAAAACGCGCTCTCCACGCAGGGCACGCCGTTCCTCTACAAGCCAAGCCGCCTGCTCGGCGCGATGGGCACGAAGAACAACCAGGAAACGACGTGGACCGAGAAACTCGATGCGGAGCACTTCGATCACTACCGCCCGGGCATGGAAGGCTGCTTTCGTTGCCCGGTGAATTGCCGGCCGCTGAACGATCTGCACAAGGCGACTCCTGACAAGTACGACCAGGGCGATGGGCCCGAGTACGTGACGCTCGGGAAGTTCGGGCCCAATCTCGGCATCGACAGCGTCGCGTCGGTGATTCGCCTCAACAACATCTGCAACGATCTCGGTCTCGACACGGCATCGACCGGATCGGCGCTCGGGTGGGCGTTCGAGCTGTTCCAGCGCGGCATCATCACGACCGCCGACACCGGCGGCGTCGCGCTCGCCTGGGGCGATGCGGCGACGATCGAGCGGCTCTTGTTCATGACGGCGGCGCGCGAGGGCTTCGGCAATGTGCTCGCCGATTCGACGCGCGCGGTCGAACGGGGACACTATCCGCCGGAAGCGATGAAGTACCGCATCGCGGTCAAGGGCCTGGGCCAGAGCGACCCGCACGACGCGCGGATCCTCAAAGCGTTCGCGCTCGGGCTCGCTGTCGCCACGCGCGGCATGGATCACCTGCGCAATCGCGCCACGCTCGAGATCAACGCCCGCATCAACGACAACCCGGCCTTCAAGACCGAGTTGTACGGCGGTCCGGTCAGCGCCGAGCCGACCAGTTACGTGGACAAGGAACGCGCGGTGCGGGCGTGTGAAAACATTTATGCCGTCGGCGACTCCGTCGGCATGTGCCGCTTCACGACGAAGCTCTTCAACAGCCCGTCGCTACCCGGCATGGAGGAGTTCCGCACCCAGCTCGCGAACGTGACCGGCCTCGAGTTCACCGCCGACGAGCTCGAGCAGTGCGGCCTCAACGTGATGGGTGTCGAGCGACTGATCAACCATCGTCTCGGCGTACGGCGCAAGGACGACACGCTGCCCGATCGCTGGTTCGATGAGCCGAACCCGAGCGGTCCCTACAAGGGTGAGCGCATCGATCGCCAGGAGTTCGACGCGATGCTGTCGCGCTTCTACGAGATCTCGCGGCTCACCAACGAAGGGGTCCCGACGGAAGCCTGGCGGAAGCAACTCGCCGGGGCATTGGGTGCGTGATGGCGATCACCGTCAATTTCCCAGCGGCGTTCTATCCACTGGCCGGCCAGTCGATGATCGTCCGCGAATCGGTGTCGACGGTGGGACAGTTGATCCAGGCGCTCGATCGGCTGGTGCCCGGGATTAGCAAGGAGCTCGACGATCCCCTTTACAACATCGCGGTCAACGACGAAATCCTCCTGCACGCCGTCGATTCGCGGCCGGTCAAGGATGGTGATGTCGTCGAGGTGATTCCCTCCATGGCAGGTGGGTAGGGTAAAGTCCATTGGTGGCTCGCGCGGTTGGGTCAAATGTTCGTCGCAAAGACGGTGACGCGAAGGTCACCGGCGCGGCGAAGTACATCGACGACCTGACGTTCCCAGGCATGATCTACGGAGCGACGATTCGCTCCACCATTCCGCGAGGCACCATTGCGGCGCGACACATCTCACTGCCGGACGGTTTCGTCGTTGCCGATCACCAGGACATTCCAGGACCGAACTACGTCGCGCTGATCGATCCCGATCAGCCGTGTCTCGCCGTCGACCAGATTCGCCACGTCGCCGAACCGATCCTGCTGATCGGGCACGCCGACAAGCACGCGCTGATCGATGTCCACAAGCGCGTCAGGATCGAGGAGCGGGCGGCCACTCCGAATTACGATCCCGAAAAATCAGCCATCTGCTTCAAGAAGATCGCGATCGACAAGGGGCAAATAGATCTCGGATTTCGGATTTCAGATCTCGTGATCGACGGTGAATACCGTACCGGTCATCAAGAGCAGCTCTATATAGAAACCAATGGTGTGATCGCCGTGCCCGGCGATGGGCAGATGACGGTCTACGGATCGCTGCAGTGCCCGTACTACGTGCACAAGGCGCTGGTGGTGCTGCTGAAGCTCCCGCCCGATCGCGTTCGCGTCGTCCAGACAGAAACCGGCGGCGGTTTCGGAGGCAAGGAAGAGTACCCATCGATACTCGCCTGCCACGCGGCGATCCTGGCGCGCAAGGCGAATCGGCCGGTGAAGATGATCTACGACCGGGTCGAGGATCTGCTGGCGACGACAAAGCGGCATCCGTCGATCGTGCGGCACCGCACCGGGCTGACGCGCGACGGCCGTATCACCGCGATGGACATCGACGTGATCATGGACGGCGGCGCGTATGCGACGCTGAGCGCCGTCGTGCTGTCACGCGGCGTGATCCACGCCGCCGGCCCGTATCGATGCGATCACGTGCGCATTCGCGGCCGCGCGATGATGACCCACACGCCGCCGAACGGCGCGTTCCGCGGCTTCGGCGCGCCGCAGACGCAGTTCGCGATCGAAGCGCATATGGATCGCATCGCCGATCAGCTCGGCATCGATCCCGTTCGGCTGCGTGAGATCAACGCGCTGCGGCCCGGCGATACCACCGCGACCGGCCAGAAGCTCGGCAAGGATGCGAGCGCGTTGCCGGTGCTGCGTGATGCAGTCAAGCGATCGAAGTTCGCGCAGAAGCGCAAGAAGTGGAAGGGCACCAACCGCGGCATCGGCCTGTCGCTGTTCTTCCACGGCTCCGGCTTCACCGGCGGCGGGGAGGTCAAGCTCGCCTCGAAAGCCTCGCTCGAGCTGACCGCACATGGCGCGAAGATCCTCGTCGCCAGCACCGAGATCGGACAAGGCACGCGCACGATGCACGCGCAGATCGTCGCCGACGCGCTGGGTGTGCCGTTTGATTCGATCGACGTGAACGAGGCCGACACCGCGTTCGTGCCCGACAGCGGACCCACCGTGGCGTCGCGCACCTGCATGATCGTCGGCAAGCTGCTCGAGCGCTGCGCGCTCGACATGAAAAAGCGGCTCGGCAAGATGACGCCGGCGCAGTATTTCAAGAAGCACGGGTCGTTCACTGTCACGTCGCAGTACGAACCGCCGCCCGGCCTGCTCTGGGACGACAACACCTACGCGGGCGATGCCTACGGCAGCTACGCCTGGGGCTGCAACGTCGTCGAGCTCGAGGTCGATCCCGTCACGTTCGAGGTGACGCCGCTCAACGTCACCGCCGTCGCCGAGATCGGCAAGGCGATTCATCCGATGATGGCGATCGGCCAGATCGAAGGCGGCACGGCGCAAGGCATCGGCTATGCGCTCATCGAAGAAGTGGTGATGAAGGACGGACGCATGGCCAACGCCACGCTGACCAATTACATCATTCCTACGCCGCAGGACGCCGCGCCGATGGACATCGGCATCATGGAAAGCCCGTACCAGCACGGACCATTTGGCGCGAAGGGTGTTGGAGAGATGCCAATCGACGGCCCGGCGCCTGCGGTGATCAATGCCCTTCGAAATTGCGGGTTCGACATCCGCAGCATTCCCGCCACGCCCGAACGCGTGATGAAAGCGCCTCGGATATGAAGCTGACCGTGAACGGCAAGCTGCGGAACGTCAAGGCGCATCCGATGAAGCGCCTGCTCGATGTGCTTCGCGAGGACTGCGGCTTGACCGGAACGAAGGAAGGCTGCGGCGAAGGCGAGTGCGGCGCCTGCACCGTGTTGATCGACGGTGTCGCCGTGGATTCGTGCATCGTCCCCGTCGCGCATGCGGAAGGCTGCCGTGTGATCACGATCGAGGGCGCCACTGCGACGAAAACCGGCAAGGCGCTGCAGAACGCGTTCGTCGTGCATGGCGGCGCGCAGTGCGGCATTTGTACTCCTGGAATGATCCTCGCAGCGACGCCACTCGAGATCGGCGCCTCGCTCGATGAGATCAAGGTCGCGCTCGCGGGCAACCTGTGCCGCTGCACCGGCTATCCGGCGATCTTTCGATCCGTTGAGTCCGCCTTGAAAACGCCTCGCAGAAAGTCGAGCCGTGCCGGCCATCTTTAGTGCGATGTCGCTGGTACGGCCGCGCTCGCTGAATGCGGCGTTGTCGCTGATAGCGAGTGACCCGACGCTCATGCCGATCGCCGGGTGTACCGACGTCTACGTCGGCTTGCACTTCGGGACGATGGCTCAAAAGAGATTCATCGATCTGTGGAGGTTGAAGGAGCTGCACGGCATCAGCGTCGAGAAGGATGTCGTGCGCATCGGTGCGCTCTCGACCTACACCGAGATCATCGAATCGACGATCGTGCAGAAGCGCGTGCCGATGCTGGTGGCCGCGTCGCGTGAAGTCGGCGGCGCGCAGATTCAGAATCGCGGCACGCTCGGCGGCAACGTCGCCAACGCCTCACCGGCCGGCGATACGTTGCCGGTTCTGGCAGCCGCCAACGCGCGCATTGTCCTGCGAAGCAAGAACGGGACGCGCACCGTGGCCTTCGACAGTTATTACACTGGCTATCGCAAGAGCGTGCGGCAGCCGGACGAGCTGATTACCGCGATCGAGATTCCCCGCCTTGACGGCACGCAATGGTGGCGCAAGGTCGGCACCCGCCGCGCCCAGGCGATCTCGAAGATCATGATCGGCGCCGTGCGCGGACGCGACGTGCGCATCGCCTTCGGATCGGTCGCGCCAACCGTCGTGCTCGCACGAAAGACCGCGGCGGTGCTGTCGGCCGGCGGCTCGGTCGCCGACGCGCAAGCCGCGCTTCGTACCGAGATCGCGCCGATCGACGATGTGAGATCGACAAGTGAGTATCGGGCCAGGGTGGCGGCGAACCTGCTCGCGCAATTCTGGAAGGAGACTGCATGAAAGGTGCAATGGTGCAGGGGTGCATAGGTGCAGCGGTGCTGGTGCTCCTGACCTCCAGTGCGGTTGCGCAAAGTGAGCAGGGCGATCGCATGATGCAGGCCGTGCGAGCGGCGATGGCGCCGGCGCTGCCGTTCCCGAACAGCGATGAAGACGGCTCGTTGCCCGCGAACGGCAACACCGAAGCATTGTGGATGGTGCGGCCGCTGCAGCCTGGCGATCGCTCGATCGAGGTCATCGCGAATCCGCTGAACGAAGTGAACCAGCTGCGCGCCGCCCGCGCGATGGCGCAGATCGAAAACAATATCCAGGCCGCGCAGCGCCGCGCGGCGCTTCAATACGATCGAGCCGTCTCCGAAGCCAAGCGCACCGGCAAGTCGCAAGAGGTTGATGGCGTCACGCTGGCGGATGAAGGCGTCGCGGGGGCGAGGATCGACGCCGAATCACACGTCATGATCGAGGTTGTGATGAACGAACCATCGTTCACGTTCGACGTCGCCTCGTCCGTTCAACCGGCGCCGTCGACGCTGGTATCGATTCCGGGCGCGGCCGCAGTGATCGCGGTGCCGTCGAACACCTACCGCGACCAGGGCACGAACATCGAGCGATACGCGGAAGCGCAAACGATGGTGTTCCTGGGACGAGTAGCTGCGCCTGAGGTGCAGAAGCGGGCAGATAACCACTTCGGG
>Ga0105340_1001282_pt1 | contig 11400 bp, 13 predicted proteins | sample EasRivMeERMLT700_FD_89676 | JGI IMG/M metagenome (GOLD analysis project Ga0105340, IMG submission 89676) | Soil microbial communities from meander-bound floodplain in the East River, Colorado, USA - East River MetaG ERMLT700 | ecosystem: Environmental > Terrestrial > Soil > Floodplain | place... | reverse complement strand
TGGCGCCGACCATGGTGTTCTCCGGCGAGCGACTCGACATAGTGGTCGGCTCGCCCGGCGGGCCGAACATCATCAACTACGTCGCCAAGACCCTGGTGGGCGCGCTCGACTGGAAAATGGACCTGCAGTCGGCCATCGCGCTGCCCAACTCCGGCTCGCGCAACGGGCCGACCCTGATCGAGCGGGGCAGCAGCTATGAGAAATTGAATGCGGAGCTCGCTGCGCGCGGACATGAAGTCCAGGTGCTGGACCTGACCAGCGGCCTGCACGGCATCGAGCGGGTTCCCGGCGGCTGGCGCGGCGGCGCCGATCCGCGCCGCGAAGGCCGCGCAAAAGGAGACTAGCCGCCGAGCTGCGCGCGGATCTGCGCCACGCAGGCCGCCACCGACTGGGCGACGTCGACCTCGATGGCGCCCTGCGGCGGCTCGAGGGCGTCGAACTGGCTCTGCAGCAGCGAGGCGGGCATGAAGCGGTGCTTGCGCTCCGTGGCGCGCTTGCTCAGCAGCTCGAAGCTGCCGCGCAGGTGGACGATGCGGAAGTCCTGCAGGCCGGCGCCGAGGCGTTGCCGATAGGACTCCTTCAGCGCCGAGCAGCCCAGAATGGCGTTTTTTTCTTTTCGAAGAGCGGCATTCAGCTGGTCGAGCCAGGGCCAGCGGTCCTCGTCCTGCAGCGGCGTGCCGGCGGCCATCTTGGCGACGTTGGCCGCCGGGTGGTAGTCGTCGGCGTCGAGGTAGCGCCAGCCCAGCTCGCGCCCCAGCGCTCGTCCGATGGTGGTCTTGCCCGACCCGGAGACGCCCATCACGACGACGATCACGCGTCTTTCTTCACCGCGTGCCCGCCGAAGCGCTGGCGCATCATCGCCAGCAGCCGCCGCGCGTAGTCCGAGCCGCCCTGGCTGGAGAAGCGGCTCATCAGGGCGAGGGTGATCACCGGCGCCGGGATGCCGAGCTCGATCGACTCGAGCGCGGTCCAGCGCCCTTCGCCCGAATCGGCGACCACCGGCGCGATGCCCTCCAGGTTTTCGTTGTCCTTGAGAATCTCGGAAACCAGATCCAGAAGCCACGAGCGCACCACGCTGCCGTGGCGCCAGGTCTCGGCCAGCCGCCCGACGTCGATGTCGAGATCGGGCTGGCCGGCGAGCAGCGCGAAGCCCTCGGCGAGCGACTGCATCATGCCGTACTCGATGCCGTTGTGGATCATCTTGGCGTAGTGCCCGGCGCCGCTCGGGCCGCAGTGCAGCCAGCCGCGATCGACGTCCGGCGCCAGGATCCGGGCGAACGGCTCGAACACCTCGATTGATTTGGCGGTGCCGCCGAGCATCAGGCAGAAGCCGTTGGCGAGCCCGTGCACGCCGCCCGACACGCCGGCGTCGATGTAGCGGATGCCCTGCTGCGACAGCGCGAGCGCGCGGCGCTTGGAGTCGCGGTAATAGCTGTTGCCGCCGTCGACCAGCGTATCGCCGGCGGAAACGCACGGCAGCAGGTCGCTTATCGTGCGCTCGACCGTCTCGCCGGCTGGCAGCATCAGCAGGACTACGCGCTCGCCCTGCAGGCGCGCGCACAGCGCGGCCAGGTTCTCGGCGCAGGCGACATTGGGCTCGGTGGCGATCGCCGCGCGCGCCGCATCCGAGGCGTCGTAGCACACGACCTGCGCGCTGCCGCGCGCCAGGCGGCGCGCCATGCCGGCGCCCATTCGGCCTAGGCCGACGATTCCGATTTCCATGAAAGCTCCCGAACGAGACGACGCATTCTAGGGTCTAGCATGGTTGTGGACTATCTCGACCTCCTGCAATGGCCGGCGATGGCGGTGACCGTGGCGGCGGCCTGGCTGGTCGGCTCGACTCGGCCGCGCCGGCGCGTCATCGGCTTCTGGTGCTTCCTCGCCAGCAACCTGCTGTGGGTCGTGTGGGGCTGGCACGACGCCGCCTACGCGCTCATCGGGCTGCAGTTTTTCCTCGCCGCGCTTAATATCCGGGGGGTCTGGAAGAACGAGTGAGGGGGATGAGATGAAGAAGCTCGCCACCAGGATGACGGCGATCCTTGCTTTCGCGCTGCTCGCCGGCGCGGCGCAGGCGCAGTTCCCTGCGAAGCCGATCCGCGTCGTGGTGCCGTTCCCGGCGGGCTCGGCCACCGACACGGTCGCTCGCGTGCTCTCGGCCTCGGTGTCGCAGGCCATCGGCCAGCCGCTGCTGGTGGAGAACAAGGCCGGCGCCGACGGCGCGATCGCGGCCGCAGAAGTGGCGAAGTCGCCGGCCGACGGCTACACGCTGCTGATGGCGACCAACAGCCCGATGTCGGCGGTGCCCGCCATGAAGAAAGTGCCGCCGTACGATCCGGTGGCCGACTTCACGCCGATCACCGACGTCGGCCGCTATACCTTCTTCATCGTCGTGCACCCGGACGTGCCGGCGAAATCGCTGGACGAGCTGATCGCCTACGCGCGCGCCAATCCCGCCAAGCTCAACTACGCCACCGGCAATACCACCGGCATCGTCTCGACCGCGTTTTTCGCGGCGCAGGCGCAGATCCGCATGGTGCACGTGCCTTACAAGGGCGAGCCGCAGGCCCTCACCGACCTGGTCGCCGGCCGGGTGCAGGTCATGTTCTGCTCCTCCGGCACCTCGGTGCCGATGATCCGCGAGGGCCGGCTGCGCGCCGTGGTGACCACGCTGCCGCGCCGCAGCCACCTGCTGCCGGAGGTGCCGACCATCGCCGAGGCGGGCATGCCGCAGTTCTCCATCACCTCGTGGGCCGGGCTGTTCGGCCCGGCGAGGATGCCGCGCCCGGTGGTCGAGCGGCTGAACAAGGAGTTCGTCGCCGCGATGGGCCGCGCCGACGTGCAGTCGGCGATGGAGAAGCAGGCCTTCGCGCTATCGCCCAGCTCGCCCGAGCGGCTTGCCGATCTGGTCAAGGAGCAGCTCGAGAGCTACCGCAGCACCCTGCGCGCCGCCGGCGTCGAGCCGGAGTAGGTCGGAGAAGCTGCGCAGCCAGGTCGTCTGCCGCTTCGCCAGCTGGCGCGTGGCCGCGATGCCTCGCTCCCGCATGGTCTTCTCGTCAGTCTGTCCCTCGAGCATCTCCCACACCTGGCGGTAGCCCACCGCGCGCATGCTCGGCATGCCGGCGCTCAGCGTGAATTTCTTGCGCAGGGCCTTCACCTCGCCCACCAGGCCGGCACCGAGCATCGCGTCGAAGCGCGCGGCGATGTTCCGATGCAGTGCTTCTCTTTCCGGAAACAGCCCGAACGCCGTGAGCTGGAACGGCAGCGACGTTTTCGCGTGCCCCTGCAGCGCGGACAACGGCTTGCCGGCCAGGCGGAAGACTTCCAGCGCGCGCTGGATGCGCTGCGCATCGCCGGGCGGGAGGCGCTGCGCGGTTGCCGGGTCGACCTTCGCCAGCTCGGCGTGCAGCGCGGGCCAGCCGCGCTTCGCGGCCTCGGCGTCGATCTGCGCGCGCAGCGCGGCATCGGCCTGCGGCAGCGCGTCGAGCCCGGAAACCAGGCTGCGGTAGTAGAGCATCGTTCCGCCCACCAGCAGGGGAACCTTGCCCCGTCCGAGGATTTCGCCGACGCGACGGATCGCCGCTTCGCGCCATTGCCCGGCGGAATAGCTCTGGTCGGGGTCGATCAGGTCGATGAGGTGATGCGGCACCTCGGCCTGCTCCTCCTTCGTCGGCTTCGCCGTGCCGATGTCCATGCCGCGGTACACCTGCGCGGAGTCGATGGAGACGATCTCCAGGGAAATTCTCTTCGCAAGGGCGAGCGCGAGGCTCGACTTGCCGCTCGCCGTCGGCCCGAGGAGGGCGTAGGCGATGCCCGCCAAGGTCAGCGGCCGCCGGAGACGTCGACCAGCGCGCCGCTCAGGTAGGACGCCTCGTCGGACAGCAGCCAGAGGATGGTGCGCGCCACTTCCTCCGCCTCGCCTGGCCGGCCGAGCGGAGCGCTGGCGCCGATGCGCTCGAGGCGCGCCGGGTCGCCGCTCGAGGCGTGGATCTCGGTGCGGATGATGCCGGGCCGTACCGCGTTGACGCGGATGCCCTCGGCGCCGACTTCCTTCGACAGGCCGATGGTGAAGGTATCGATCGCGCCCTTGGACGCGGCGTAGTCGACGTACTCGCCCGAGCCGCCGAGCTTCGCCGCGATCGAGGAGACGTTGACGATCGCGCCGCCGGCTCCGCCATTGCGCGTCGACATGCGCTTGATCGCTTCGCGCGCGCACAGGAAGCTGCCGGTGACGTTGATCGCGAACATGCGGGCGATGCGCGCCGCGGTCATTTTCTCGACGCGGGTGCCGAGGTCGACGATGCCGGCGTTGTTGACCAATGCTGTAACACGTCCGATCTTGTTGTCCGTTGTTTCAAAGAGACGTATGACATCGGCTTCGGATGAGACATCCGCCTGGACGGCGATCCCGCCAACCTTCTTTGCAAGCGAGTCGGCGGAAGCCTTGTCCTGCCGGTAGTTGACGCAGACCTTGAAACCCTGCTCGGCCGCGAGCAGGACGGTGGCGGCGCCGATGCCGCGGCCGCCGCCGGTCACGATCATGACCTTGTCAGCGGCCACGCAGGAACAGCTTGTCGAGGTCGGCGAGGGTGAGCTGATACCAGGTCGGGCGGCCGTGGTTGCAGCTGCCCGAGCGCTCGGTCTCCTCCATCTCGCGCAGCAGGGCGTTCATCTCGGCGTGCGAGAGGGTGCGGTTGGCGCGCACCGCGGCGTGGCAGGCCATGGTGGCGAGCAGCTCGTTCTGCCGCGAGGAGAGCACCTGCGAGGCGCCGAACTCGCGGATCTCGCGCAGCAGGTCGCGCGTCAGCGCGGCGACATCGCCGTTGGCGAGCAGGGCCGGCGCGGCGCGCACCGACAGCTCGTTCGGGCCGGTGGCGCTTACCTCGAGGCCGAGGGTTTCGAATGCCTCGCGGTTCTCCTCCGCGGTGGCCACTTCCAGCGCCTCGGCGCGCAGCACCGCCGGCACCAGCAGGCTCTGCCGCTGCACCGCGCCGGCGTCCAGGTTCTTCTTCAGCTTCTCCATCACGATGCGCTCGTGCGCGGCGTGCATGTCGACCAGCACCAGGCCGGCGGCGTTCTGCGCCAGGATGTAGATGCCGTGCAGCTGGGCCAGGGCGTAGCCCAGGGGATGCTGCCTCTCAGCTTGTTGCCCTACGGATTCTTCGCGCGCGCCCGCCGACATGAAAGCCTGGTAGGCGGCCGCGGGTTGCGCGAGGCCGAGCGAGCCTTGCTGGACCAGCCGGTCGCCCGAAAAGCCCGCATACGACACCGGCGCCTCGGCGGCGCTTGGCGCGAGCGCGCGCTTGAGGGTGTGCAGCACGAACTGGTGCACGGCGCGCGAGTCGCGGAAGCGCACCTCGGTCTTGGCGGGATGGACGTTGACGTCGACGCCGCGCGGGTCGAGCTCGAGGAACAGCACGTAGGCGGGCGCGCGCTCGCCGTGCAGCAGCTCGGCGTAGGCCTCGCGCGCGGCGTGCGCGAGCAGGCGGTCGCGCACGAAGCGCCCGTTGACGAAGAAGTACTGCGAGTCCGCGCGCGCGGTGGCCGCCTGCGGCGTGCCGGCGAGTCCCGAGAGCCGCAGGCCCGCCGCCGGCGCGTCGACCAGCACGCTCGAGCCGGAGAAAGCCTCGCCGAGGATCGCGGCGACCCGTTCCGGCGCCGATTGCGAGCGCAGCAGCCGGCTGACGCGCCCGTTGTGCTTCAGCGTGAAGGCGATGCCCGGCCGCGCCAGCGCGACGCGGCAGAACGCCTCGTCGCAGTGGCCGAACTCGGTGGCCTCGGTGCGCAGGAACTTGCGGCGCGCCGGAGTGTTGAAGTAGAGGTCGGCGACCGTCACGGTGGTGCCGGGCGCGCGCGCCGCCGGCTCGATCGTTCCATAGTCGGCGCCTTCGGCCTGGAGGGCGCTGCCGTGCGCGACACCCTGGCGGCGGCTGGCGATCGAAAGGCGCGAGACCGAGGCGATCGAGGCGAGCGCCTCGCCGCGAAAGCCCATCGTCGCCACGCCCTCGAGGTCCTCCAGGCTGGCGATCTTGCTGGTGGCGTGGCGCGCCAGCGCGAGCGGCAGGTCCTGCGCCGCGATGCCCTCGCCGTCGTCCTCGACCTGCAGGCGCTTGATGCCGCCCTCGTCCAGGCTGACCGTGACTGCCTTGGCGCCGGCGTCGAGGCTGTTCTCCAGCAGCTCCTTGAGGACCGACGCCGGGCGCTCGACCACCTCGCCCGCGGCGATCTGGCTCACCAGCAGCTCGGGGAGGAGCCGGATTTTTCCCTGCGCTTCGCCCGTCCTCGCGCTCATGCCGCCAGCTCGGCTTCGGCCCCGCCCGTAATGCGCAGAAGCTCGGCATAGGTCAGGCGAAACACGGTGTGCGGATGGCCGGCCGCCGCCCAAAGCTCGCTGTGCGCGGCCAGGCTCTTCTCGACCAGGATTTTCTTCACGTCGGCGTGACCGACCGGCGGCACCCCGCCGATCGCGAACCCGGTACGCGTGCGTACGAAGTCGGCGTCGGCCTTGCCGACCGGCTCGTGCAGCACGCCGGAGAGCCGCGCCACGTCGACGCGCTTGGCGCCGGAGGACATGACCAGGATCGCGCTGTCGCTGGCCTGCGCGCGGAACACCAGGGAGTTGGCGATCTGGCCGACCGAGCAGCCGAGGAAGTCGGCCGCCGCCTGCGCGGTGCGCGCCGCGCCCGGCAGCTCGACGATCTCCGCCGCCAGCCCGGCGCCGGCCAGCGCGCTGCGCACGCGCTCTACACTCGGATTGGTCAGTACGGCGGAAATTTGTGGTGACATGCGGGAGGCGACATGCTGCGAGTCGGGTCGATTATACAATCGGTGAATGGAGCTCCTGGCCTGGGCGTGGGACCTGGTGGTGCATCTCGACGTGCGTCTCGCCGAGTTCGTGCGCCTGTACGGCGTGTGGGTGTACGCGCTGCTGTTCGTCATCGTGTTCTGCGAGACCGGGCTGGTGGTGACCCCGTTCCTGCCGGGCGACTCACTGCTGTTCGTGGTGGGCACGCTCGCGGCGGTCGGCAACATGGACATCCGCCTGGCGATGGCGGTGCTGGTCGCCGCCGCGCTGTGCGGCGACAACGTGAACTACTGGGTCGGACGCTGGTTCGGCACCCGGCTGCTGGCGAAATGGTTCAACCCGGTCTACCTGCAGCGCACGCACAACTTCTACGCGCGCCACGGCGGCAAGACGATCATCATCGCGCGCTTCATGCCGATCGTGCGCACCTACGTGCCTTTCGTCGCCGGCCTGGGGGCGATGCCGTACCCGCGCTACATCGGGTTCTGCGTCGCCGGGGCGCTGCTCTGGGTGGTCTCGCTGTGCAGCGCGGGCTACTTCTTCGGCAACATCCCGGCGGTGAAGAGCAACCTCACGCTGGTGATCGTCGCCATCGTGCTGCTGTCGATCTCGCCGGCGATGTTCGCCTGGCTGAAAGCCAGGTCAGCGCAGCGCGAGGGGTGAGCCCGGCCGCGGCGGGTGCTTGACGAAGTAGTCGCGGATGCCGTCGAGGATGGCGCGCGCAAGCCTGTCCTGGTAGGCCTCGTCGTTCAGCCGCCTCTCCTCGTCCGGGTTGGAGATGAACGCCGTTTCGACCAGGATCGAGGGCATGTCGTGGGCGGTCAGCACGGCGAAGCTGGCCTGCTCGACGGTGGGCTTGTGCAGCGTGTTGACGTTGCCCAGGCGGGCGAGCACCAGGTTGCCCAGGCGCAGGCTGTGGTCGATCGACGCGGTCTGCGAAAGGTCGAGCAGGGTGCGCTTCAGGTGGTCTTCCTTGCCCTTCAGGCTGACGCCGGCGATCAGGTCCGCCTCGTTCTGCTTCTTGGCCAGCGAGCGCGCCATCTCGGAGGTGGCGCGGCGGTCGGAAAGCGCGAACACCGACGAGCCGCGTGCGTGCGCGCGCACGAACGAATCGGCGTGGATCGAGACGAACAGGTCCGCCTTGACCGCGCGCGCCTTGTCGACCCGCGCGCCGAGCTGCAGGGCATAGTCGCCGTCGCGCGTCAGCATCGCGCGCATGTTCGGCTCGGCGTCGATCAGCGCCTTCAGGCGCTTGCCGATGCTGAGGGTGATGTCCTTCTCGCGCGAGCCGCGGCGGCCGATCGCGCCGGGGTCCTCGCCGCCGTGGCCGGGGTCGATGACCACGGTGGCGAGGCGCGCCACTTTCGGCTTTTCGACCGGATTGGGTTTCTGCTTCTTCGTCTCTTCGAGCAGGGCAAGAAGCGGATCGACCGGAACCTCGGGGTAGATATCGAGCACCAGGCGGTAGCCGTACTCGGCGATCGGCTTGAGCGTGAAGGCCTGCGGCTTCACTTCGCCCTTGAGGTCGAGCACCACGCGCACTACGCCCGGCCGGTTGCGCGCCACGCGCAGGCCCGAGACGTACGGATCGAACTCGGCTACCTTGCTATGCAGCTCGGTGAGCGACTGCGGCAGGTCGTCGACCTCGAGCTCGAGCACCAGGCGCTGGGGGTCCTTCAGGGTGAACAGGGTGTACTGGATCTCCTGCTTCGACTCGATGGTGAGGCGGGTGTAGTCCCGCGCCGGCCAGATGCGCGTGGAGAGGACCTGCGCCTGCGCGGCGCCTACAAAGACGAGGGCAAGGAGGAGTGCCAGTGCCTGCCGGAGGGCGTGCATGCGTCTATAAACGCCTGACGCGCCTCGCCGGCTATCTCGAGGTGGATTTCCAGGTCGGGTGGCGCGAGCAGGCCCTGCGCCCGCTCCGGCCATTCGACGACGCAGGCCGTGGCCGGGTTGAAGTAATCGCGGAAGCCGGAGTTCACCCATTCGGCTTTTTCACTGAACCGATAAAAATCAAAGTGATACAAGTCTAACCTCGAAAGGCTATAAGGTTCAACCACGGCGTAGGTCGGGCTCTTGATCCGGCCGGCATAGCCCAGGGCCCGCAGCAGGCCTCTCGCAACGGTGGTTTTGCCCGCGCCCAGCTCGCCGCGCAGGTGAATTACGCGTCCCGGGCCGATGCCGGGAGCGAGCGCCTCGCCCAGCCGCAGCGTGGCAGCCTCGTCCGGCAAACTAAGATTGAGAGGCATGGACCAATTAGCTTCTTCCTACCGGGTGCTCGCGCAACGCATCAAGACTTGGGGAGCCGAGCTCGGCTTCCAGGCGGTCGGCATCGCCGAAGCCGACCTGTCGGCCGCCGAGCCGCGGCTGCTGGAGTGGCTCTCGAAAGGCTGGCATGGCGAGATGGAGTATATGGCGCGCCACGGCGCGCTCCGCGCGCGCCCCGGCGAGCTGCGCCCCGGCACGCTGCGCGTGATCTCCTGCCGGATGAACTACGCCGGCGATCTTCCTGCAAAGCTGGAGGAGGATCTGATTCCCGAAAAAGCATTCGTCGCCCGCTACGCGCGCGGCCGCGACTATCACAAGGTGCTGCGCGATCGCCTGCAGAAGCTGTGCGACCGCATCGCCGCCGAGGCCGGGGCGTTCGGCTATCGCGCGTTCACCGATTCGGCCCCGGTGATGGAGGTCGAACTGGCGACGCGCGCCGGGCTGGGCTGGCGCGGCAAGCACACGCTGCTCCTCAGCCGCGACGCCGGGTCGTGGTTCTTCCTGGGGGAGATCCTTTGCGATCTCCCGCTTCCCGCAGATCAGGAGGAACAAGATCATTGTGGAACCTGCCAGCGCTGCATCGACGTCTGCCCGACGCAGGCGATCCGCGGCCCCTACCAGCTCGACGCGCGCCGCTGCATCTCCTACCTGACCATCGAGCACAAGAGCGCGATCCCCGAGGAGCTGCGAGCGCTGATCGGCAACCGCGTCTACGGCTGCGACGACTGCCAGGTGGTCTGCCCCTGGAACAGCTTTGCGCAGCCCACGAAAGAGAAGGACTTCGAGGTCAGAAACGGACTGGACAACGCGACTCTGGTCGAGCTGTTCGGCTGGACCGAGGCCGAGTTCGGCGAGCGCATGCAGGGCTCGGCGATCCGCCGTATCGGTTACGAGCGCTGGTTGCGGAACCTGGCTGTGGGACTTGGCAACGCCGCCACTTCTCCCGAAGTGATTTCCGCTTTGAAATTGAGGATGGACGACAAGTCCCCGTTGGTAAGAGAGCACGTCCTGTGGGCCCTCGCCAGGCATGAGCGCCTGGCGGCCTGACGCGCTGCTGGCGGGCTTCGAGGCGCTCGAGCTCGAGTTCCCGCCCGACTACGACGGCGCGGTGTGCGCGACGCTGGTGCGCCTGCCGGCGGGCGAGGCGCGGCGCGGCGCGGTGCTCTACGTGCACGGCTTCATCGATTACTTCTTCCAGCGCCACATGGCGGAGCGCTTCGCGGCTGAGGGCTACGCGTTCTACGCGCTCGACCTGCGCAAGCACGGGCGCTCGCTGCGGCCGCACCAGCACGCCAACTTCTGCAAGGACATCGCCGAGTACCACGCCGACATCACCCGCGCCATCGACGAGATCGGCGCGCCGGTGCTGCTCACCGGGCATTCCACCGGCGGGCTGGTGTGCTCGCTCTACGCGCACCAGGGCGAGCGCCGCGGCGAGCTGCGCGGGCTGTGGCTGAACAGCCCGTTCTTCGACTGGAAGATGCCCGACCTGAAGCGCCCGCAGCTGCACGCCGCCGCCGCGCTCGGGCGCTTCTTCCCGTTTCTCAAGAACCCCGAGGGCCTGCGGCCGGAGTACGGGCAGGCCCTGCTCGAGCACTGGGAGTACGACACGCGGCTGAAGCCGGTCGAGGGTTTCCCGGTCTATTTCGGCTGGATCGGCGCCATCAATGATGCCCACGCCAAGGTGCACCGCGGCCTGCAGATCGGCTGTCCGGTCCTTTCGATGCACTCCGACGAGGCCGACTGGGTGCTCGACTGGCGGCACATCGCGCGCTGGTCGCGCGGCCTGGGCCGCGAGGTGGCGGTGCTCGCGTTTCCCGGCGCGGTGCACGACCTCGTCCTGTCGCGCAGCGAGATCCGCGAGGAAGTGTTCACGCAGCTTTTCGCCTGGGCGGAACGAATTTCAGGGTAAGCAGCGTCGCCGCGACCCAGGCGACGTAGGCGGCGGTGAACACCCACGGCGGGGCCTCGTAGAAGAGGAGGCGCCGCACCCAGCGTCCGATGAACGACTCCGCCTGCACGCTGCCGCGCAGCAGGTCTTCCCAGATGGTGAGGGGACAGGCGACGCCGAGCAGGGCCTCGGCGGCGACGAAGGCGATCGCACCGAGGTGCGCGTAGCGGAACCACGGGTTGCGCACCCAGCTCCAGCCGAGCGCCGCGCCCAGCCAGACCAGCGGCAGGCCGGCGACGATGAAGGCTGCGATCGCGAAGTGGACTACCAGCAGCACGTCGGCCATCATTTGGCGAGCATGCCACACGAGCCACGCTTTCCCCGCCTCGAGCCTGGCGCCATGACGCCGCGGCAGCGTGAGGTCGCGGCCGAGATTTCC
>Ga0105340_1001281_pt1 | contig 11410 bp, 10 predicted proteins | sample EasRivMeERMLT700_FD_89676 | JGI IMG/M metagenome (GOLD analysis project Ga0105340, IMG submission 89676) | Soil microbial communities from meander-bound floodplain in the East River, Colorado, USA - East River MetaG ERMLT700 | ecosystem: Environmental > Terrestrial > Soil > Floodplain | place... | reverse complement strand
GTAGATGCCTTCGCCCTTGTGTCCGCCGTCGCGGCGATGCGCGATGTGGCGTTTGGCCGGGATCGAGCCGAGCTGGAGGTAGGCAGGCATAGTACAGTCCACCTAGTAGGCGAGTTTGAGTTGGACAATGCCCGAACGAAAAACTTGTTTCACGATACAAGCGTCATTATACCTCGATCCGGCGAACACCGCCAAGGCAAGCCTTGCCTTGAGCGTCAGGACTTCTTCTTGCCGGCGTCGCCGAACTCGACATGATCCAGCGCCAGCCGCGGCCGATGGATGCGCGGCTTGTTTGGATCGAGGACGATGTCGATCGTCGAGCCCGGTTCGAGCGAGTGCGCCGGGAAACGGCGCGGCAAGTTGCAGGCGCCTTTGCGTGTTTCGCCGGTTGCCGTTTGAAAGGTATAGGTGATTTTCACGATGCCGCGGCGGCCGCGCGGCTTGCTGATCGTCGTGACCACGCCCGGCGTCACGACGCCGTACCGGGCGAGTCGCAGTTCCCGTTGCAGCGGACGCTCGACAAGTCGCCACACAATGATCGCGAGCAGTGCCGCGAAGCCGTGGCCGATGGTGAGGTACATCATGTGCATGCGCGGCGCGGTGTTGTCGAATAGCCAATGATCGACTCGGGCGGTCGCCGGCAAATAGCCGATCGGCGCCGGGCGGCCGACTTCGGTGTGTTCGAACACGGTCAACGCCAATGCCGCTTCATGGGTGATTTCCGTGCCGTCGGCGGTGCGAAAGGCGTACTCCACGCGATACTCATGGCCCGTCGGTCGAACGATGGTTTCCTTTTTGAGGATCATCGCTTCGGTCGTCTGCACGTGATAAGTCAGGTCATACCAGCGAAATGCGTCAATCGCCGCCCAGCCGCCGAAGACGAGAATGACCATCGCGAATACGGTGCGATACGCCCGGCGAAGATTTTTGATGCCGCGGCGCAATTGAACTTTTCGCGGCGGCGGGTCGAGCAGCGGCTCCAATGGTTGGGACATGCATTTAGTTTATCAAAGCGATACCAGGCCGATTCGCAGCCGTAGGGACAAGCGGCTCGCTTGTCCTGTAGTGATGGGACAAGCGAGCCGCTTGTCCCTACGAGGCGCCCGCGAGCCAGCCGGTGGACCACGCCGCCTGAAAGTTATAGCCGCCGATCGGGCCGTCGAGGTCGAGGATTTCGCCGGCCAGATACAAGTTGGGCACCAGCTTGCTCTGCATGGTGCGTGAATCGACTTCGTCGAGCGCAATGCCGCCGGCCGTCACCTCCGCCTTCTTGAAGCCGAGCGTGCCCGTGAGCGCAATCTGCAAATGTTTGAGTGAGCGCACCAATTTGCTGCGTTCGTCGCGAGTCAACGCCGCCGCTTTGCGATCGATGACCAACCCCGCGTCCTGCAAAACGGCATCGCATAACCGGCGCGGCAGCTTTTGCGCCAGCACCACCGCGAGCTGCTTCTTGCCGGACGCGAGCGATTCCGTGCGCAGCCATTCGCTTAATTCAGATTCCGATGTTGATGGCAGCAAGTCGATTTCGAGGATCAATGTGCTTGGGTTGGCATGACCGCTTACTTCGCGGCTCACATCGAGAATGACCGGCCCGGACAGACCAAAGTGAGCGAAGAGCAACGAGCCTTGCCTTGAGACAAGATGCTTGTCTGGATCGATGATTTTCACGGCGACATCCGGCAACGTGATGCCGCGCATTTCGGAGATCCACGGGACGTCGGTCGTCAACGGCACCAGCGCGGGCCGCGGCGGCACGATGCGATGGCCGAACGATTGCGCGAAACGATAACCGTCGCCGGTCGTGCCCGAGCCGGGGTACGATTGGCCTCCCGTTGTGAGGATGACGCGTTCCCCGTTTAGCGCCCGCAAAGAACTTTGCAACGACATGGCCCCATCCCTTACATCGATCGCAACGACAGATTCACCCAGCGCCAGCGTCGCCCCGCTGCGCTTCAACCGTTGCAGAAGCGCGTCGAGCACGTCGGTCGCCTTGTTGCTGACGGGGAAAACCTTGCCCGTCTCCTCGACCTTGGTCGCGACGCCTTCCGCCTCGAAAAAATCAATCGTGTCCTGAACGCTGAACGCCGCCAGCGCCGAATGCAGGAACTTGCCGGGCGAACCATATGCGGCGACGATGCCACGGTTGTCGGTCGCGTGCGTGATGTTGCAGCGCGTGCCGCCAGACATGAGGATCTTGACCCCGGGCTTGCGATTTTTCTCCAATAATAGGGTGCGCCGACCGCGCTCGGCCGCGTGGATCGCCGCCATCAGCCCCGCCGCGCCGGCGCCGATCACGATCACGTCCCAGGTTTCCTCGGCCACGGTGCAATCTCCCGCCGCCACGCGTTCACCAAACGATAAACTGAATATATGTCATTCACAACCATCAAGCGCGTCGTCTTTGTGTGCGTCGAGAACTCCTGCCGCAGCCAGATCGCGGAAGCGTTCGGCCGCATGCTCGCCGGTCCCAACGTCGAGATTTACAGCGCCGGCTCGCGGCCATCGGGCCAGGTGAACCCGAAGGCGGTCGCGTCGATGAAAGAGATCGGCTACGATCTAACGGCGCACGCATCAAAAGGGCTCGACGCGTTGCCGAACGCCGAATTCGATTTCGCAATCACGATGGGCTGCGGCGACGAATGTCCGTTTCTGCGCGCGAATGCCCGCGAGGACTGGGGCATCCCCGATCCGAAACATCTGACGCCGGACGAATTTCGCCTCGTGCGCGACCAGATCGGCGACCGCGTGCGCGATTTGTTCGCACGCCTTTAGCTTGCAAAGTTTGGCTATCTTGCCTCGTTTGAGCCATCGCGTTTCATCCAGCAACCCGCGGTTGACAAAGACTGGAGAAAAGGCGAAAAAGGAGTTCTGAATTCAGCCGCCGGCCACGGACGCAGGTTCGACCTCCACTCGGAACGAGGAAGACGCATGACGCAGCACGATCCCACTCTCCACACCGATGACCAACCTTCCACGCACGTTTCGGACCGTCGGCAGGGCATCGTCGCCTTTTTTGGCATGGCGATGGTTGTCATCCTTTTGATCGCCGGCGCTTATGTCACGCTTCGCGGCAATGGCGCCAATGCGAACAATCCCGGCGGCACGGAGGAGTCCGAACAGCAGCCCGCGGATGTTGACAATTGGGAAAAACCTCTGTTCGCCATCGTCGTCTCCGGCCAGATGCACGGCTACATCGATCCCTGCGGTTGCAGCGATCCGCAGTACGGCGGCCTGACGCGACGCTTTAATTTCATGCAATCGCTCAAGGCCAAGCAATGGGACGTCGTCGGCATTGACCTGGGCGACTTGCCGCAGCTCAAGGGCATCCCTGAACAGAACTTGCTCAAGTTCGACCTGACCGTCAAGGCGCTGGCCGCGATGAATTACAAGGCATTCGGCATCGGCAAGGATGAGATCGAATTCCCACTCGGCGCCGCGCTGGCGCCCGTTTACGACGAAAAGCGTCCGCACCCGCGTCCCCTGGCGTTGACGCTCGGCAAGACGGGGCCGGGCGAACTCTATCATGGCCTCAATGTCCGCCCCTACGAAATTATCGCGACGACGAATTCGAAGATCGGCGTCATCAACATGATGGGGCCGGATATGCGTGAAGAGTTGAATGAACAATTCCTTCCCAACATGAAGGAACTTCCGAAGGCGTTGGATGCCTTCGCGAAGGCAGGAGTCGAGTTTGGAGTCATCTTGCACCACGAACATCCAAAGCTCGATAAGGTCAATTTCCCCGAAAAAGGCATCGCGAGGGCGAAGGCCGTCCTTGCCAAGCGTGAAGAGCAGGCGCGTCTATGCGCCATTTATTGCGCGGAGGCGCGCCAGAAAAACCCGAGGATTCCAGCCATCCAGTTGATGGTGGTTCTGTCCGACGACCCGGAGCCGCCGGGGTTGACGAACATCCTTGGCGGCAAGGCGGGCCCGACGCAGGTCGTCGAAATCGGGCATAAGGGAAAATACGTAGGACTCGTCGGCGTTTATCGCGATAAGTCTGGCTTTCGCATGCAGTATCAGACCGTCTTGATGGCCCCGAAATGGAATACGCCGCCCGGCGATGAGAAGAAAAACGCGGTCATCGCGCTCTTGGAGAAGTACAACCAGGCGCTCAAGGCCGACGACATGCTGGCGAAGGCGCCGCGCTCGCCGCACTTCAATCAGGTCCCGGCGAACGGCGTGGGATTGAAGGCGACGTTTGTCGGCTCAAAGGCCTGTCAAGAATGCCACGATCACGCGTTCAAAATCTGGGCGGAATCAGCTCATGCCAAGGCCACGAATACGCTCGAAGATTTGAAGCATCCGTCGGGCCGGCAGTACGATCCGGAATGCATGAAATGCCACACGACCGGCTTCGAACATCCGGGCGGCTACCATTATCCGATCGCCAATCTCGCGGCCTGGAAACCCGGACCGCCAGCCAACGTCAATCCGGTCCAGTTGGAACAGCATAACACCTTGATGCGCGGAGTCGGTTGTGAAAGTTGTCATGGGCCTGGTAGCGAACACGTCAACAAGCCGGCCAACAAGATGATCCGCGACGCGATGAATCCATTCCGCAAGTTGCCCCAGGAAAAAATGGTTTTGCTCAATCGCTTCTGCATCCAGTGCCACGACAGTGAAAACGACGTTCACTGGGGTGATAAGGGCCACGAGGTGCAGGATCGCTGGATGAAGATTATCCATCGTACGCCGCCAGTGAATAACAACAACAAGTAAAGACGTGTTGCACCCCTTGAGTTCCACACCATGACTGCCATCCCCATCGCCCAGCCGGACGCCATCGGCATCGACCCCGCCGCCTTGCGCCGCGCCGACGAACTGGTGCAACGCTGGATCGCGGACGACCGCATTCCCGCGGCAGCGTGGTGCGTCGGGCGACGCGGTCGCATGGTGGAGCCGCGCCTCGTCGGCCGCCAACGCGCCGCCAAGGACGCGCCCGCCATTCGCAAGGACGCTCTTTTCCTCATCGCCTCGCCGACCAAGCCCATCACCGCGACGGCGATCATGATGCTGCTCGAACGCGGCCGGCTCGCTCTGGACGATCGCGTGGCCGACTACGTCCCTGCCTTCGCCGCCAACGGCAAGCGCGACGTGCTCATCCGCCATCTCCTGACGCACACCTCCGGCCTGCCCGACATGTTGCCCGACAACGAAAAGCTGCGCCGCGCCCATCGCCCGCTTTCGACGTTTGTGCAGGAGACGTGCCGCTTGCCGCTGTTGTTCCCGCCCGGCACGCGCGTCCAGTATCAAAGCATGGGCATCCTGATGCTCGCGGAAATCGTGCATCAAATCGCCGGTGTCACGCTCGCGGACTTCCTGGCAAAGGAAGTCTTCGGGCCGCTGGAGATGAACGACACGTCGCTCGGAATTCAAGGTGCCCGGCGCGAACGCGTCGCCGGCGTGCGCGTCCCGGCTGCTCTTGAGAAAGAAGATTGGAACTGGAACGGCGCCTACTGGCTCGGCCTGGGCGTTCCATGGGGCGGCTTGATCACGACGCCGAGCGATTTCGCCAAGTTCTGCCAGATGATGCTCGCCGGCGGCATATCGGGAAAAACACGTATTCTGAGCCCGGCATCGGTCCGGGCCATGACAACGAATCAACTGCTGGCCATGCCGCGCGTGCCGGAAGAGGAGCGCCGCTGCCGACCCTGGGGCCTCGGCTGGCGCTTGAACTGGCCCGCTCATTCCGCCAACTTCGGCGACCTGACCGGACCGCGCACCTTCGGCCACTGGGGCGCCACCGGCACGCTCGTCTGGATGGACCCTGACGCGGAGGCGTTCTTCATCCTCTTCACGACGCAGCCACAAGAGCCGGAGGGCCGCTTTTTGTCGCGGCTGTCGAATGTCATCGCAGCGGGGTTGATTTAGTCTGGAATAAAAAACCACGCTTTTGTCGCCGTTCGTTGGTCTGGTATACTGGCACGGGAGAATATCTATGTCAAGCATCACCATCAGCGACGCGTCACAAGCCCTGCTTGCCGAGATGGCGCAAAAAACGGGCAAGTCGTCAACGGAAATCCTCGATCAGGCGCTGACGTCCTATCGTCGTCGCGTTTTCTTTGAGCAAATGAACGCCGGTTATTCGGAATTGCGAGGCGATGCGCAAGCCTGGGCCGATTTCGAAGCAGAACGCAAAAACCTCGATAACGCCATGGCGGACGGCCTCGACGCGGACGAACGCTGGACTGAAGACGGCGCCTGCCTGCCCAGCACGGAAAAGACAGGTCCGTGATCCGAGCTTCTCACCGGAACCATCATGGCCGATCCCATCCGCGATGAAATCTGGCTCGCCGACCTTTCGACGGGCCAAGGGCATGAACAGGCCGGCCAGCGACCGGTGCTCGTCGTGAGCGACGATGCATTCAATTGCGGAATGTCCGGATTGATCATGATTGTGCCGCTCACGTCAAAAATGCAGAAATCCAAGAAAATCCCCGCGCACCTTCCAATCAGCCCGCCCGAAGGCGGTTTAAAGACTCCGAGCGTGATTTTGTGCGATCAACTGAGAACGATCAGTAAGGATCGACTTGGCAAGAACGCATGGGGATCGATCTCGCCCACAACATTGGCCGCCGTCGAGGATGTGCTGCGAAACCTGCTGGCTTTGTGAATTTCATTTGGCGAGTAAAGATGTCGCGGTAAAATGGTCCGCGAGTATTGCATCGATAAGGGATGTTCCATGCTCCGCTTCCTCTGCGATGAACGAAACTCCCGCGGCGCGCTGACGCGCCGCGAATGGCTGCGCCTCGGCGGTTTGAACGGGTTGCTGGCTCTTGCCGGTCGCGCGGGCGCGAAACCGCAAGCGATGCGAGCGCGGGCTCGGTCGGTGCTGCTCGTGTTTACCGGCGGCGGCGTCAGTCAGCTCGATACGTTTGACATGAAGCCCGACGCGCCGGAGGAAATTCGCGGCGAGTTCCAGGCGCTGCCGACCAGCGTCGTCGGCACGCGCATCACCGAGCATCTGCCGCGGCTCGCGCGGTTGGCGAATCGGTACGCCATTCTTCGCAGCGTCTCGCATGACGACGTCGATCACGGCTCCGCGACTTATCTGGCGATGACGGGGCAGTTTCATCTGCGCAAATCGTCGAACCCGCCGATTCGGCCGACCGATTTCCCCACCTACGGCGCCATCTTGCGGCGCGTGCGGCCGACGCGTGATTTTCCCTATACCGCGGTGCACGTCAACGGCCCGCTGTTGACGCCGCGTGAAGCGGGCCCCGGCCAATTCGGCGGCTTCCTCGGGCGCGGCAACGAACCGCTCGTCCTCGGCGACGTCACCGATCCCATTACGACGATGCCGGGCCTGGAGCCGCAGCCGGAGTTGCCCGCCGTGCGGCTCGATTCGCGGCGATCCTTGTTGCAATCAATCAACAATCAAGCGGCGGCGTGGCGCGATAATCCCGCGCTTTTGGAACGCGATCAGCAATATCGCCAGGCGTTCGCGTTTCTCGATTCGCCGCGTTACGCGCAGGCGTTCGATCTGTCGCGCGAACCCGCGAGCTTGCGCGAACGCTATGGTCCGCATCGCTCCGGTCAGGCGTGTTTGCTGGCGCGGCGGCTCGTCGAAATCGGCGTGCCGTGGGTGACGGTGTTCTGGAACCACATGATCCGCGGCCAGGACATGACGCCGACGCCGGAGGACGAGTACGGCTGGGACACGCACAACGACATCTTCCCGTCGCTGAAGGATCACTTGTTGCCGAGGTTGGACCACAGCCTGTCCGCGTTATTGGAAGATCTGGAGCAACGCGGCCTGCTCGAATCGACGCTGGTGGTGTGCATGGGCGAGTTCGGCCGAGCGCCGCGCGTGGCGCTGGAACCGGGCTTCGCGGGCAACATCCCGGGCCGCAAGCACTGGGCCGGCGCGTACTCGGTGCTGTTCGCCGGCGCCGGCATCCCCGGCGGCCGAATCGTCGGCGCGTCGGACCGCATCGCCGCGTACCCGACGACGGCGCCGTATTCGCCGTGCGATCTCGCGGCGACGATGTTCCATGCGCTCGGCGTCGATCCCGCGGGGCACTATCACGATCTGGCGGATCGGCCGTATGTGATCAGTCCCGGTAGGGCGGTGGGTGAGTTGTGGGGGTAGCAACATGACCAATAGCTGAAACGAATGAGCGCTGACAGCTACGCTGGACCTACTTCCGTTTCCGCCACCGGTTAGTTACAATAATCCCCAGAGGAGCCCGTCATGATTACCATGCAAATCACCGTAGAAATCCAAGACGATCGCCGCGTCGTGCTCAATCTGCCTCCTGAAGTGCCGACCGGACCGTCTGACCTGGTGGTCACCGTAACGCCGCAACCGGCGGAGAAGAAAAAGCCGCGTACCAGCTTGGCGGAGTGGGCAAACGCCAACGCAGAGGATTGGGGCGACACGATCCGTTCCGAAGATGTGGAAGGCTTCACGGGACGGAGGTTTTAATCGTGGCCCGGCGCACCGTTTTTCTCGACACGAGCTTCGTGATCGCGCTCGAGAACAAGGCCGATCCGCATCATGCGTTGGCCAAGACGCTCGATGACGAGTTGTTGAAGGAAGACGCGGTCCTGATGTTCCACTGGGGCATCTTGATCGAAATCGCGGACGGTTTCGCCAGGCTGGCTCGTCGCGCTCGCGGCCTGGAATTGCTCGGAAAACTCACCAGCGAGGCAGGCTACGAACTAATGCCGCTCAGCGAGCCCAGGCTTCAGGAAGCCCTCGATCTTTATCGATTGCGCGTGGACAAGGAATGGGGTCTGACCGATTGCATCTCATTCGTTTTGATGAAACAGACGGGCGTGACCGAAGCTTTGACCGCAGATGTGCATTTCCGACAGGCTGGGTTCAAGGCTCTGTTGCTCGAATCGAGTTGAGTATTTCCTTCGACTACATGCGGCCGAAGACGCGACAGCTTCCTCACCGATTCAAAATCGGATCCAACTGATTATTCGGCTGCGCCGGATGCAGCGCGGCGGACCGGCCGGTGCGACGCGCCAGGTTCGGGATCATCTCGAACGCGACGCCAAACGTGTTGAGCGTCGAGTTGTAATTGATGCCGACGTTGACCATGACGTCCGTGCCCATGCGCGACAGGAAGAAGCCGTACGTGCGGATGTCGTTGCCGAAGTCCCAGACCGTGTTCGCGGACAGGGCGTATTTGGCGCTGAATGGATAAATCACCGAGCCGATGACGGCCTTCGAATTGAGCGGGTCGATCTGGCGATAGCCCAGGTAAAAAGTCGTCGCGTCGGGGCGCGTGAGAATCGTGCCGAATTCGAAGACGCGCGGGCCGCCGTCGATCGGTTCGAACCAGCCGTTGCTGGTCAAGGCCGTGCGATCGCCGATATTCCAGATCCAGTCATATTCCAGGATGCCCCAGGTGCGGCCGAAGTTGTCGCGATTGGGGTTGGGGAAAACCGACGCTTGCAGATTGAGGGTCATCCAGTCCACGGTATGTTCTCGGCCCGGGAAGCCGCGCTGCGTTTGCAAGCGTTGGTAAATGCCGAGCTGCAAGACGTTGATCGAATCGAGCGTGTCCGGGCTGGTATCGACGAGCCGGCGGATGGCGTACGTCTGCGGGTTGAACAGGCCGGACGTCGTCAGGAAAGCGGCATTTGCCGGATTGATCACCGGCTGCACGGGGCGAATGTCGCGCAGGGCCTGATCGGACGCGTCGTCATTGAGGCGATTGAGCTGCGGCAAGTTGTTGAAGTTCGTGCTCGACTGCGCGATGTAATAATTCGCGCCCAGGACGATCTTGTGATACATCTGGTTAAGGTTGAACAATTCGCTGTGAACGTCGGGATACAGTCGCGATAACGGCATGCTGGCGCGAACGCCGGCGCCGCCTAACGCTCGACCAAGGTTGTCGCCGTTGACGTCTTGCGTGTAATACGTCAAATCGCCGGCAAGGTACGGCGCGACCTTGACCGGGCCGAGATAGAACGGCAGGCTCAAGTCTTGCCACAAATCGAATCGGCCGGTCTCGGTGCGGACATCGGCCGGCAGATACGCGAACGGCACATCATTCGTCGGCAACAGCCGGGCGTAGCCGGCGCTGGCGTGGGCGTTGTAGACAAGCAAGTCGTTGAATCGGCCGATCGAGAAGGTTTGGCCGAGCAGATAACCGTCCACCTTCGGCAGCCAGTCGGTTTCCGTGAGCCATTCGCGTACGCTGACCTGGCCGTAGACGGTCCAGGCCCAGTTGTGCTGTTGCTGCTTGACGCGCAGGTACGTGTCGTAATTCAGCTCATTGAGCTGATCGTTCAAATAATATTGCTCGAGGAAGTTGCGATCGCGGATGAAGGCGAACTGGCCGAGGACGCTGAAGCCGTGGTCCATGTCTTGAATGTTGAGCTTGCCGTTGGCGATGCCGCGGAAGTTCGGATGCTCGACCGGCCATGTCGTGAACTGATCGGGCCAGAAATTAATGACGCCGCGGTTGCCGCCGAGCACGTCGCCTTTTTTGTCGAAGATGCCGTAGAGCCGAACGAGGCCCTGGTAATTGCCCTTGATGCCGAAGTAGTCCTTGCCGGCGAGGTCGAACTCGGTGCCGAACCCGGGGCCGCGCAATGTGAGGTAATCAACATAAGCGCGCCAGCGCGTGCCCTCGAAGCGCGGCAGGTTCAACAGATCATACACATCCCAGGTCGTGTAAACCTGGAAGCCGAAGATGTTGTTGTAACTCAGATTGACGCCGTCGAGCGGACCGAGCGGATCCTCGACGCGGCCCTTCAAGTACGGGAAATACAGGATCGGCACGCCTTCCAGGTAGAGGAACGTATTTCGGCCGGTGAAGATGTGATCGGTATCGACGATGCGCTGGCCGTCTTTGTCGTACGCGGGAAACAGGCCCCAGAGGTAGCTGCGATCTTGCTGCCGTTCGATGATCTCGGCATCCGAGATATCAACCTTCAAGCCAGGGTCCGATGGCAACCAGCTTGCGAACACGGACGCTTGCCGGGTCCGGCGCAGCTTGGGGTTTTCTTGAATCAACTCTGCTGCCTTCATGTGAACGGGAATCGGCAGCTTGGGCAAAGAAATCTCAAGGTCGGCCTGGCGAGCGACCGCGACGTTGCGGCGAAAATCGTAGTACACCTCGTCGGCGCGCAGCACCTCGATGCTCTTGTCCGTTCGCGTGCGCAACTCGACGTGGCCCGACATGTAGACTTCATGCGCGCCGCTATCGTCGCCTTGCGGCGTGCTCATGTTGGTGAAGAGCTGCTGGGCGTTGCCGCGGGTCCAGATGATCAGGCGATCGGCTTCGATATCGAGGAAGCTCGTCTTCGGATTCTGCGGCGAGGGCGGCAGTTTGACGAGCAGCGTAACGCCCCCCGTGACGACGATTGCCGTGAGGCCGGGCTCGGTCTTGCTCGGCTCGAACTTGAACTGCAGATCGCCTTGATAACGCCGATGAACACTGAG
>Ga0105340_1001280_pt1 | contig 11410 bp, 16 predicted proteins | sample EasRivMeERMLT700_FD_89676 | JGI IMG/M metagenome (GOLD analysis project Ga0105340, IMG submission 89676) | Soil microbial communities from meander-bound floodplain in the East River, Colorado, USA - East River MetaG ERMLT700 | ecosystem: Environmental > Terrestrial > Soil > Floodplain | place... | reverse complement strand
TTTATTTGCTCAGCGTACTGTCCTCTCTTCTGAGCGAAGATTTTGTCGACGAATCCGAACCATTGACCGTCTGATCTTTGTTGACGCGGCCAGAGAAACTCTCCGGTACCGTCCCCAATTGATTCGACAGGGAATTCTTTAACCTCGAATAAAGGGGTAGCTTTGCTAACATTGCCCAATTCATCGTATTCTTCAATCTCCATTTCTAATAGATCTGAGTATAAGTCTTTAGGATGGTACCTTGTACCTACTACCCACTCTTTAGAATTTACAGTTTCGACCGATGATAGGAGCGAATACTGATCTTTTACTTTGTTTCGTCCTTCGGCCAAGTATGCGTTTGCTTGGACGACGACATCGTCAAGTACCGCGATATCACAATGCATGCCAACGATATTGGAAGTAAGACCAGCAGTAAATATAGAAGGGTCACGAATAGATTCTTCCTTTCGTTTAGGATGATCTACTGAGACTTCCCTTTCAGTCCATTTCTCGCGTCTAGCTTCATCTTTCTCCACCATGTCTGGCCAGTGCATTCTATAGAGGTCACAGGTCAGAATATCTTTAATGAACTTAAGCTGTTTAGTAGCTAAGTTAGACGTAGAAGAGATTAAGAGAATTCTAAGTGTGGGATCCTTAGTTAGTTCCCACGCGATCCTATACGCTACTAAAGCTGATTTCATATGGTCGCGTGGTAACAATAATAGTTGATGAGGGTGTGCCTCTTGTCTAGTCCACCATCGAATTACTTCTCGATGTATATTACCTAATAGACGCTTAGGATGTACTAGATTTATGAACGCTTCTAGATCTGATTCTGCTACAGCTATGCGTTCTAGTCTTTTTATTTCTTTGTCAGAAAGTATTTTCTTTGCCATTACTGTAATACTTTGAACAGAACAACTGCAAATGTAACAGACGCTAGGACAAAACCTCCTAAGCCTAGGAAGATGCCCCAACTATTTCCATAGCCAGTAGTTGTACCTTCTCCTTTGTCAAGTCTAGATTTAACATCATTAATCTTATCGTCAAATCCTTTGGCCATTGCTTGAAGTAAGTTCTGGCCCTGGTCAATTAATTTGATGAAGTTAGTTTCCATTTTAGTAATGGCTGCTGTATTGCTTTCGTTCTGAGCACCAGCTGCTTCCTTCTGAGCTTGAAGAGCCGCTGCAATAGCCGTTTTATCTGCTAGAGAAAGTTGTTCAGTTCGTTTATCTCTTTCTTGGAATTGTGTAGCAATACCTGCGAACTGTATCGTAATCTGTTCGTCGATACTTGTAAACTTCTCATCGTGAAGAGCTTCCAGTTGTCTTATAGATTCTTTAATAAATAGGGGAATTCTATCTGTAGTCTCTTGTAAGAGTTTAATAGCTTTATCCATACCATCAAGACGAGTCTCAAGAACCTCGCGGGTTCCTAAGTTACTCGCCTCGACGATTTCGCGTGATGCTCCTATATCCCTTTGCAACGTCTCGATGGTTCGAGCAGTAGGGTCAGGGTTAGGAACAGACCCGCTGACCGGTGACTTCATAGCAGTCATACCGTTTCTATCGTTATGTTTGTCGTATTTAGCCACGGTCTATTTTCTTCAGTATCTTAGGGTACTGCTGGAGTATTAGCTATGACCGCAGCTGCCAGGACATCATCCTTAGCCTTAAGTTCTGCGGTAAGAGCTGCAAGCTTGGTGCCATCGACACCGGCTGCAATAATACGATCTGCGATCCCATTGATCAGTATCGTTGCTGAATCAAGAAGGTCGTTATTTGCTTTCACCTGTGCGGTGATATTATCCATTTCTACTGACATATTTTCAAGTCTCCAAATTATATAGTTAAGTTTATGATATATTCTTCTATCGAAGTTACGTTGAGTTCTATGTTTCATCAGGGCATTATTTTCTCCTTGATATTAAATTACTGGTAAACTTTTATGTAATCCACAAGCAACGGCCAATCGAAAATTGTTTGTGGAGAAGCAATCAACTGTCTCTTACCTGCTCCTAAGACTATATGACAAACTTGCGTATCAAATATAGAAAAGAAGCCTGTTGGGTTCCATCCAATACTAGAACCATTAAAATATTTTCCATCGAAGAATGACCATCGACTTCCAATATTGACGTTTGCCGCTGAAGATGGTAAAACCAAAGAAGCAATATTATGAAAGTCTGTATTTGAACTTGGCTGAAAACCCCCAAACGGCGCAAGATGAAAGTTGTCAACGACAACCGGCAAAGCCGTAACATCATGAAAGTTTGACTGCCATTGTGGAATCCCTAAAGCCCCTTCCATCAAATCGTTTTCACCATACACACCTGGATCGCCAGTAACAGCTTGTGTTCCATATGTCCAGAACGCATTGCTCACACCTGTATAAGTTCCACCACTTACAAAAGTTGGATCCCATGACATCTGTCCTTCTATCAAGTGGGGACATGGGAAAGTTGTGCCAGTGACTTGGGATGGATCTCCAATTTTCTCACATACCGTCATTAATCCTTGACCAAATCCAGACACATCGGTTTGTATTGTAAGAATAGAATTGCTGACAGAAATTGCGTTAGCTGGCAAAGCTGGGCACACTGTAACACCAGTAATATTTGATCCTGAAAATGCGCCGTGACGATACCAGTTGAACCCCGGCAATCGCGTATCATCCATATCAATGGTTGATATATCATTGAAATTATCTTCGAATGTCAATGCCAAACCCCACGCGCCTTTAGGCATAATACTAGCAAAGAACATTTGAATTCCAGAAGTTCCGTCTCCAGCATAAGAAATACTATTCGCTGCAGTCCCTGAACCATCATCAAGAAGAATTTGCATTAAAATGCCTACTGGATTAGTCGAAGTACAAAGAGCATCAGCAGTACATAACCACCAGCCATTTGAAAGTGGAGTTATAGTTGAAGCAGTAATAGACCAGTCAGTAACATTCTGAGTACTGTAACCTGCGTTTCCTCCAGCAAGATCAAACCCTGTAGAAGCACTACCAACAGTATTAAATCCAGTAATCTTTAGAACACATCTTGTGCGTTGATCCGCTTTAATAATAGCTGCCATGCGCATTGGTGGGATCTTCTCTTGTGGAGTAGAATTTCCCAGAACATTTCCTAAACCTAAAACAGTCCCTTCAGAATTAACTCTATGTTCCCCTGTAGAAGAATCTTCCGTCAAATGTTGAGATGAAAGTTTTCCATCTGGACCCTTAAATATCTTTCCTGAAACAGATGATCCGACAACAGACCATGTATTTATCCCCAAAGGAGTAAAATCATTACCTTGAGAAAGAATATTAAACCTGCCAGGAACTGCACCTACCATCTGAGTAAGTGTAGTATCTATTCTAGGCATACTGCAAGTATAAAACATTATGTGATTACTATGTTAACCGGAGCAGGTACCGCTGCTACCGCTGTATTTCTTTCAGTATTTATGACATTAGTTTTAGTTGTATTGATAAAACTATCTGCCCAAGCTACCAGAGATTGAGTTGTAGTCAATGCTGGAGGATTAGGCACTGCATTAGTAGGCACTGTTGCAAAGGCTTTCTTAGTCCAAGCTACCAACCTATTAATATCTGCATCTGTAAAATTATAAGTCTTAGCTTTAGTTCCTACTGAAACATCACCTACGACTGTTAGTGTAACTGTACCCATATTTAATTATCCTACTTTCCAATTTGTTCCGTCACTATAAACTGGCACTTGTACTGCACCACTGCCAGCTACTGTTGCACCAAATGCAGGTGCTAGTGCATCTGTTACGAAAGCTGTAGCTCCTGCTCCTGCTGTAGCAGCAGCGGGAAGAGCAGCTACTGTAGTTTGAGTAGTACGGACTGTTCCTGCATATAATTGAGCCCGTACATTTGAACCATCCCGTACTTCCAATATTCCAGCGCCAGCTCGTGCAATTTTAATATCCTTAGCTTGTGTTACTGCAGTACCAAAACCTATTGAACAATTCACTCCATCTACGATTATACCATCTCCATTAACAACTATCTCAGGACCGTCGTTAAATGTTGCTTGTGTTCCTCCAAATATATTCAGTCCACCGACAGAACTATTACGTCCAATTCCTACAGGATTCTGTCCTGAGACCATAATGCCAAAGGCTCCGCCACCATTTCTAGTACTGGTATATTGTCCGGTTCTATCGATCCACATTATAGTGGACCCACCGACAATACCTTTCATGAAATTAGATGCGTCTAAACTTGCTGTGTTCGTAATACTTACTTCTATCGCTTCAAACTCAACAGCAGCATTATTCCATGTTTGAGTAACGTTTATGGAGGGAGTATTAGCAGTAATTGTTCCAGCAGCAAGTTGTAATGTACCTACTCCTGTACGTACCATTCCAGTTGTATTTTGAAGATTAGTGCCATCACTATATAAAAACTGTCCTGCAGAGAATCCACTTGTTACTGATGTACCTGCTGTAAGTGTACCACCACCTCCACCGCCTGCGGCCCATTTAACACCTGTAGTTTGTGTACTATCAGCTGTTAAGACAAAAGTATCTGTGCCTACAGGTAACTTAGATAGAGTTGTAGTTCCTGAAGAAACTAAGATATCTCCTTTAGCAGCATAAGATGCTATATTAGTTCCGCCATTAGCAACTGGAAGAACTCCAGTTACACCTGTAGTAAGAGGCAAACCAGTTAAATTAGTAGCTACGCCTGATGTTGGAGTACCTAATATTGGTGTTACTAAAGTAGGAGAAGTAGCAAAGACTAGAGCTCCTGTTCCCGTTTCATCTGTTACTGCTGTAATTAAATTAGCACTAGTTGGAGTTGCTAAGAATGCTGCTATTCCAGCTGCTAATCCAGAGACACCAGTACTTATAGGAAGACCGGTAGCATTGGTTAAAACACCTGCTGAGGGAGTTCCTAAGTCTGGAGTTACTAAAGTAGGAGATGCGGAAGTAAATGTTTTTATTTGTGTTGCAGTAATTCTAACATCAGTAGCTGTCTGCACTCCATATACTGATTCTGTACCTCCGAGTGCGGAAGCAGCAGCTAGATTTAATAGTTTGGTATCTGCCATTGTTTACCTTTAATTTGATGCTAAAATTAGCTTTGATGTATTATCGTTAAGAAGTAAGAAAGATGTATTATCGTCTAGAAGTAAGAAAGCATTAGAGCCAAATAAAGTACCTGAAACAACTGTTACAGGTTGTCCTGAGTTCTTAGATATTCCTCCTTGCGTAGAGGCATCGGAGACATATAGAGACCCATCGGGGGCTCTGATGGAAGTAAGAGTACCTAACGATACAGTTACCCACCATGCTCCGCAGGGATGGTATGCACCTACGTACGTACCTCCAGGAGCTAATATAACATTTCTACTGCCATCTGCAGCATAGACTCCTGTACGAGTAAGACCGTCTACGACGGTAACGTTCATACTACCATCAGCTGCGTATATTCCTGCCATTATTTCTTTTTCTTCTTAGGTTTGTTTTTGAAGCCTTCTGTAGCATAATACAAAGCTACCTGCTTTTTGGTAAATGTTCTACCAGAAGGAGATTTGTATTTACCACCAGATGTTTTAGTGAAAGGCATATTTATGTCACCGTAAACGTTTTGGTAACCCCTCCTGTACGAAGCTTCAAATCAGTTCCATCAAACCATACATCTCCATTTTGTGGAGTATTATTTGCCGTTCCAAAGTTAATTGTCCCTGCAAAATGATTGCGAGAAGCTGCGCCCAAGCTGCGTATGTTATCGCTGATAGCACTGCCTAAACCGCTCTGATCCTCAATCTTAATCCCATGTAGATTAGTAATAGCAGCGCCACCTGCCAGGGCGTGAGATTTAATCAACAGCAAATTGGCATCAGTATGCGTTCCAGAAAACTGCTCATAAATTGTCAAAGCAGAGGGTGCGGTTCCAAAATCCACATCAGCAAAGTTGCCTATCGCGCAGTGACCTTGAAACAGGTTTCCGTTACCAACATGGGCAAGCGTACCCGCATAGTTGTAGTTTTCCGAAAGAATATTGTAGCAAGTAGTATCTGCCACTCCGGTGAACGGGACGACCCCGGATTGGTCCCTGACACGAAGGCCATAATTATTATTAACCATGCCGCCATTGGTGGGATACCATTGATATATCAGCATGCCGTCTCGCTCGCCAACGGTCACGCCTTGAACATTGGAACCCTCTGATTCAAATTCTACTATATGCGTAACGGCTCCGGGGTTTCCGGGATCAGAATCGTATATATTGCATGCCGCACCAACTCCGATTAATCCCCCGCAAGTTCCGGTTCCATAGTGAGAAGCTTTACCTTCAAGACCTATAATAGTGCTTACATTGCCGCTTCCTTGACTTATGCATTCAAAATAATTAGTCATCTCGACAATCTTACCGGTCGAAGCGGGGAGGACAATCGCAGTAACATCCGCGCCACGTAGTGCGGCCCCTATGGCTCCCACTCCTGTATTGACATAGCTCGCGATAACTCTAAGGCCTTCTGCAGGACCACCGCCCAAAGTAAGATAGTCTAAGTCACCACTTATAGTGTCCAGAACGGACATGCTAAATCTTGTTTCAACAGCACCATCACTTCCAAATGAGGCATGCTTCTTGTTAAGCAACCCGCTCGTCGATGCCCAAGTCAAGTCAGAACTGCCGGCAAACGTCCCTAAAGGATCATTGTATTGAATAGCATACTGAGGAGATGCTGCAATACTACCGCTACCACTTATTACTGAATCCCAAGCAGTAGAATTATTTGCATTTATAAATAAACGATTAGAAGAAGTAGCTGCCGTAGTATTTATGTATAAAGTTCCTTTGGGAGCAGAGTGTGCTGGCACCCCAATCCCAGAAGATAATTCAACATTTAATAAACCAACCTTTTCAACCATTAGCTACTTTTACCTACTAAAGTCCAGACACCAGATACGTTGATCCATATCTCAATAGGACCTACAGTTCCATTACCGTTGATCCAAACGTCATTCTCTGCTCCACCTGTGGGAACAGGATAAGTTCCTGACAGATCAAACAATCTGGGGCTGGGTCCGTATCTTAATCTACTAGTACGCTGTAACCTAGAAGGTACCTTAGAAGATACCTGTCCGTATAAGACCATCAGTCAGGAGACCAAAGGACCAAATTCCTTATAGCCTAAGAGAGCAAACAAGATCCATTGAAGAACTTGGTTAGCTCCGATAAACCAGGGGCTAGACCATCCTGCAAATCCACCTACAATAGACAATCCCCATAGGATCATCAATATTCCAAATAATAGACTAATAGTAACCATATTAGATTACTCCTCTAGTTGCTACGCTAGGAGCATAAGCAGGAACTGGGTTTTCTAATGTAGAGTCCACACCAAGTTCCTTATCCTTAGCTTCCTTAACTTTCTTAGCATCTGCTGCTTGCTTATCTGCTATCTTCTTCTCTTGAGCAATCTTCTTCTCTTCATGAGCTACTAACTTTTCATCAGCTGTCTGCTTGTCCTTGAGACGGGAAGTCTCAGACTTGAAGAACTCTACCATCTCATGACGGGAGAGAACAATAGAAGAGAGTTTAACAGTCTCTAGTGTACCGTCATAATGCCTGATGACGACTTCAGGGTTGAGAGGGACATAGGATACAACCTGTACCTCAGCATTCTTATATCTAGCCATTTACTTTATATTCCTTTTGTATTATATTTATTACCTAAACCTACCACTTCCATAGTAGTACTAGCATGGATAAGAGGGGGATTATGTGGTGATGCCATCTTCATTAAGTATTTAATTCCCTATTCCTATTGACATTACAAATTTAAGATGTATAATTGTAACTTATTTTAATTACAATGTCAAGTACTTTCTAGAAAGGAGTTAAAAAGGAAGACTTAGAGAAGGTATTATATGGTTGGTCTCCTTCTAAGAATATAACTATAGAGAAGTTTAAGTACGAAAGGATTAAGTAAGTATGGAGATATGTAATATATGTAAGAATTACTTCTATAGTCTTATAGAAGAATATGATATATGTACTTATTGTTGGTATGATAAAACTTATGGTAAAAGGAAAGTAAAATGAAGTTTAACGTAGAGTACGATGAAGCTACTAGAGAACTAATAATAACTAGAATAGAAGGAAATAAGGTAGATGCTTATAAGGTTAAGTTAGGAGAAAAGAAATGAGAATCTACGGAAGAAAAGAATTAGAATGGAAGAAAGATAAAGATATTTATAAACTATATCTAAACGGAAAAGAAACAGGAACCTATTTGCAGTCTACAGAACAATTTTGGGTGGTAACAGACAAAGGTAAGACCTTAGATTTTTATAATAGAAGCAGAGCAAAAGAGCATGGAATTAAACTTTTTCTGCAGGATGTAAATAATACGACCGAGGACTTAGAAAAAATCGAGCAAGAAACAGGGTGCAGATAGGCCGTACGTTCGCTAAAACTGTTTAATGGTACCCTAGTAGCCTATTCCCCCAAAATGAGGTGTTTTCAATGAAAAATAACTATAGTCGGTATTCCCCAGATTATTGGAAAAGTCTGGATAAAGGATACCCTAAATATATAAACTGGAAGATTGTAGCTAAAGCTTATAACAAAGATGGTTCTGAGAAGAAATTAGATCCTATTCAACAATACGAAGTTATATATAATTCTACAGATTTAGAATTCTGGAATAAACATACTATGCCAATTAAGAAAAGTTGTTAGATATTCTTGGCGGGTAGTTCATTCCCCCTTTAGGCCGGGGGCGACCCCCCTTACCCGTCAAGTGGCACGATCGTCAACCAAATATTTGACAAGTGTTTGTTTGGTGTTTGTTTGTTGTTGATTGTTTGATGCTCAAATAATTGATTATCTGATAAACGTGATCACTCGCAACGTGCTTCCATCATACAGTATGAGATAGCTTTCTCTTGATTGATACTGTTTGGTAGTTGTTTGGTCTTACGGAATGTAATTCACATAGTAATAAGAACACTGTTTTACATAAGAGACAGAGCGGCCAACCAGCGATCTACCAAATATTTGACGACCAAACAGACACAAAAAAAGACCGACCCGAAGGCCGGTCTAGTTGTTTGTTAGTTGCGATTGTTAGATCAGGCAGCGTTCTGCTTTACCTTTGCTGCTACCTCTGCCGCATTGCGCTCGGCGCGTTGTGCACTCAAGTCTTGGTACGCTTTCTCAATCTTAGTCTTGAGAGCTTCCAAAGTTTCAGCAGCATCGCCAATGCTCAAGATCAAAGCAGGATCGACAGACTTGCTTCCCAGTGCTTTGACAACGGTATCATATCCTCCCTTGAGTGGATCAAGGTATGCTGCGAGTTCGGCGCAGTATGAGCCGAATTGCTTCACGTCTTTGATCGCAACGGTATCAGTGTCGCTACCACCGTTGCCTGCCCGCGTTGCGGATGCAACAAGATCGCTGGCAGTACCACCGTCCTTCAGCGCCTTGTCCACGTCGAAGGAAAGAAAAGTACCAATGCTCTTTGCCCATGCACTGTGGGGAGGTTTTTTCTCAAATACAATTATGGGCAGATTGGTCTTGCGCAGATTGTCGAGAGCAATCGGCTTATCATAGTCGAGCAAGGCATAGCGCACGTCAACTTTAGGCAAGGTCTCTCGGACATAGGCAATCTTCTGGAACAAGCGCACCGCGCGCTTGACCATATTCCTGCCTTCCGTTCTGCGCGTTGTCCAATAACCATGCTCGCTGTTCAAGTCAGCCTTTGGCAAGATCTTGCCATAGCGGGCCTTGATTGCAGCAAGTGTATCAGCCTTGGGATTGTCAGCCTTCGAATCGGCCAGAAGGGTTATCATCTCATAATCCTTCCGTCCGAGAGTGGTTGCATCGTAATAATCAGAGAAAGATGATCGCGTCTTCTTCTTCTGTTCGCCCTTGCTGTTAGTCACCTGTTCATCGTATTCGTCATAGTTGCCGTTGGCGCCCACATCTTTCTTGTGACTGCCAACGATGGGCATATCCTTGATGGCTGCCTCTGTGTGAGCATGGATCATTCCGACCAGCACATGCAATGCACCAGTTTTGCTGTTCAACTTGTGTTCGATCTGGGCATCAAGGCAGGCAATCAACTCAGCATCGGCCTTGCCTGCCAATTCGATCATTACCCTTGCACTGCCCGTGGCAGTCTCAATGCCAGCAGGCTTGTCCTCGCTGTCGTCGTCGTCATCCTCGCTATCGTCTTCGTCATCCACCGTTTCCAGCTTGACCATTGCCGCAACGATATCGTCCTTCGATGCCTTGTCATCGGCATTCAAGACGATGCTGCTTATCTGCTCCAGGGAAAGTATGGTGCTCTTACCGTGCGCCTTCTTGTAGGCGACGCGGAAGGGCTTCACGTCATCCTTAGAAAGCGTAACAGTGCCTTCCGTTGCAACGTCGAAACGGAGAGCGGTAGTGTTCATGAGCATGTTGCGCATAGTGTAGTTTCCTTCTTGCACGGTTAGGGCCGCGCGTCCCGTTTGGGCATGTGCCCCTCATGAGCCGATACCTATCAGAGATATCGGCGCATGAAGTGCACTAGCCTTGCTGGTTATTCATCAGCAAGAAAGGCAAGGCAAGCAGTAGGGGAGAAAGCATCACAAGAGTAAGCATAACAACTTCTCCGTTCTGTTTGATTCATTATCCGTAGATTAGAACAGGGAAACGCTAATGCAAGCGGCTTAAGGTCTTATGCATCTAGCAATCAATCTCATCTGAGAAAACAATGGTTGCCCACAATTCTAAACCGCCATTATCATCGGCTGTGATAAAGCATCCCAAGCAAAGCATCATGTCTGTTAGCTTCATGTTAGTTGCTCCTGTTCTGTTTGATGGCAACGGTATCAATAACAATGGGTGCGAGCGCGATGCCCGCGAGATGGCGATGGACATGCACCATTCGACCAATCTTGTTGACTGCTACTATTGTGATGCCTTGCGCCTTCTGGTCAGCAAATAGCTTTGCTATCTGCCGTTCCACATCTTGCCTTGTCCGGTACTGCATTGCCTTGCTCCATTGGTTGTTGACCAGTGCCAATAGTAGCATGTGAATTAGTGTTATCGGTAATTCGACTTTGAGTTGTTCTCTATCCGTCTCGAGTTATACAGCACAATAATGTGATTTGACATGCACTTAGTGCATAGCAGATGCAACCTATGCATGTGCAGGGTATACCATCAGAACAAAGGTAGCTTTGTCGAGATAGTATACCCTATGCACCAATAGGTTGTATGCTGTTATCAGTAAATAGAATTGATGTTATCACTAATCTTCCCATTTGTGTTATCACTAAATACAATTAGCGATATCACATATTCAATTGGTGCCATCAGTAAATGAATTAGTGTTATCAGCAATAACATTTCATGTTATCAGCAATATGCTGCCGCGTATGTGTGGAGGTAGGTCGTTCGACCT
>Ga0105340_1001279_pt1 | contig 11416 bp, 10 predicted proteins | sample EasRivMeERMLT700_FD_89676 | JGI IMG/M metagenome (GOLD analysis project Ga0105340, IMG submission 89676) | Soil microbial communities from meander-bound floodplain in the East River, Colorado, USA - East River MetaG ERMLT700 | ecosystem: Environmental > Terrestrial > Soil > Floodplain | place... | reverse complement strand
TCGCGGAGTAGTCCTTCGAGCGCTGGTCCTCGTTGCGAACGAGGAAGCCGATCGCGGTGCCGGTGGTGCGTCCCTCGTAGACGCCGGAGAGGATCTCCACCGTATCGGTCTCGCGACGCTGCGTGACGTGGCGCGAGCTGCCCGGCTTCCTCCTGTTCAGCTCGACCTGAATGTCGTCGGCGGACAGCGCCAGCCCCGGCGGGCAGCCGTCGACCACACCGCCATAGGCGAGGCCGTGCGACTCGCCGAACGAAGTCACGCAGTAGAGCGTGCCGAAAGTGTTGCCCGACATGGGGAAATCATCTCATGAAAAACGCGCGCGTCTCGAACACGCCGGCCGACAGCTTCTTGTTGTTCCATTGCAGATGCCGCTTCAGGACGAAATCGAAGAGCAGCGGGTTGTGCAGCCGGATTTCCTTCAGGATCGGAGCCATGCCTTCTTGCAGCATGCCGAGCGAGACGAGGTAGTCGACCGAGAAAATCGGCATCACGCCGGGCAGCGGGTAGTCGGAGCCGTTGAGCAGGCGCGGATGCCAGTCCTCGCGTTCGATGACTTGCGCCAGCATCGGCCCGGCGCGATTGACCTGCGTCATCGCCGAGATATCGCCGTAGCAGTTGCTTGCGTACTTCTCGAACACTCTCGCGAAGAGCGAGAAGCTGTCCACGTACGGCCCGCCCGCGCCCTGGTCGAGATCGCGGTCCTGCCCCATCGAGGCGCAGTGCGCGACTACCACGCGCACGCCGGCCTCGAGCGGCCGGCGCAGGCGCAGCGGGTTGCCGTAGTCGTGCATCTCGCGGCCGAGCACCGCGCGCTCCAGGCCGGCGTGCGCGATCAGGGGCATCTGGTTCTTCTGCATGAACGAGTAGAAGGCATCGCAACGCGGCGAAGCCGGGTCGATCCCCATGGCGGATGGCAGCCACTTCACCCCGCGCGCGCCCTCCTTCCTCGCCCACGCCAGCGCGTCGAGCGCATCCGGCCGGTAGGGATGGATCGAGGCCACCCACTCGAAGCGCTCGGGATGGCTGCGGGCGACGTCGCGCGCGTACGCATCGGGCACGTAGAACGTGCTGTGCTCCCAGTCCGGGGCGCCGCGCTCGTCGTGCGCGCGCTCGAAGGCGTAGAGGACCAGCTTGACGCCTTGCGGCATGCCGTCGAGCAGATTGCGCATGCGCTCGACGTAGGAGCGATCGACGTTGCCCTGCGCCTCGTGCGCGCATCCCGCGTTGAGGAAGAACAGGCGCCGTGCGTACTGGCCCGGGCTGAGCAGGCTGTCGGTGGCCGGGTTGACCACGATGCCGCCGCCCGAGTCGCCGGTGCCGACCAGGTGGGCGTGGCTGTCCCAGACGCGCGAAGGATCGATGCCTTGCCACGCGCTGCGCACGAGGTCGTGGTCGGCGAGGCGGGAGGGCAGCCGCGCGAGGCAGGGATTCCACAGCCCCTGCTCGGGCCAGAAGCGCCAGGCGGCGAGCGCGCCGGCGCCGGCCAGGGCCGCGCAGCCGTAGAGAAAACTTCGTCTTTTCAGAAAAAGGTCAGGCGGGCCAATTCTTGATGTAGCCCTTGAGCATCTTGTTCTCGAAGTCCTGCTCCTCGAGGACCGCCTTGGCCACGTCGCGGAACGAGATCACGCCGAGCAGCTTGTCGTTCTGCATCACCGGCAGGTAGCGCGCGCCGCTCTCGAGCATGGTGCGGCGCAGGTCGTTGACCTCCATGTCGGGCTCCGCGGTCACCGGGTCGCGCACCATGATGTCGGCCACCTTCAGGTCACCGAGCGAGCCGTTGCGCCCGGCCAGCGCGCGCAGCAGCTCGTGGAAGGTGAGCATGCCCACCATGCGGCCGCGCTCCATCACCACCAGCGAGCCGAGATTCTCCTTCGCCATCGTCGCCACCGCATCGGCGGCCCTGCCGGCGGGCTCGATGCTGAGCAAGCGGCTACCCTTGACTCGCAGGATCTCCTTCACTTGCATGGTGCACCTCCGTCGCCTCGGAGAATACTCTTTTCGGGTCTAGCGGACGAGTAGCGTAGCCAGCCCGAGCAGCATGCCCATGCTCACCACGTCGGTGGCCGTGGTGAGGAAGATGCTCGACGCGGTCGCCGGGTCGAAGCCGAAGCGCTTGAGCGTCAGCGGCACCATCGCGCCCGAGACGCCGCTCGCCACGCAGGCGCCGATCATGGCGAGGAACACGACGAAGGAGAGCATCCAGGGGAAGCCGGAATGCTGCCCCGTCGCGGTGATGTACATGCCGACCCCGGCGGCCACGCCAACGCCCATGCCGTTCAGCAGGCCGAGCAGCGCCTCCTTCGACACCAGCCGGCGCTCCATTCCCGGCTTGAGCTCGCCCAGCGTCATGCCGCGCAGCGTCACCGCCAGCGCCTGGCAGCCGGTGTTGCCCGACTGGCCGGCGAGCACCGGCAGGAACAGCGCCAGGATCACCAGCCGGTCGATGGTGTCCTGGAACAAGCCCACCACGGCGGCCGCAAGAAACGCGGTCAGCAGGTTGAGCTGCAGCCAGGGGTGGCGCAGCTTCAGGCTGCGCATCCAGGGCGTGTTGATGCGCTCCTCCTTCTCGACACCCATCATCGTGCCGGCCTGCAGGGTGATCTCGATGGCCTGCGCCTCGAACATCGCCTGCCCGCGCACCAGGCCGATCAGCCGCCGCTCGGCGTCGATCACCGGGTACACCGGGTAGTGCCGGTCGAGCACCTGCTTCATGGCGTCTTCCAGCCGCGCGGAAGCATGCAGCGCGAATACGTCCTTGATCATGACGTCGCCGAGCGTGCGATGGTTGTCGCTGAACAGCAGGTCGCGCATGGTGACGATGCCGAGCAGATGCTCGTTCGGGTCGAGCACGTACACGTAGGTGATGAACGCGCTCTTCACCATCTCGCGCAGCGCCTCGATCGTCTCGCCCACCGTGCGCGCGGGCGCAAACGCGGCCAGCACCGGCTCCATCATCCGGCCGACGGTATTCAGCTCGTAGAGCGAGTTGCGCTGCCATTGCCGCGCCACGTCGTCGGGAACCGCGCCGAGCGCGCGCTCGCGCGCCTCGTCGGGCAGCGCGGCCAGCACGTCCTGCGCGAAGCCGGGCGACAGGCGCATCAGGGCGGCGGCAATTTCCGCGCCACCGAAATGCTGCAGCTTGGTTGCGGCGCCTTCGGCGGAGCGGGTCTTTACCTCCTCAGCCAGGTCGGCCGCGGAGCGTTGCACGGTTGGGCGGTCGAGTTGGTCCATCGGGTCTCCCTTTTGTTTCCGTCTTCCCGAATTCGCAGAATACCCTAGTCTTATCAGGGCATCCGGCGGGTGCGCCAGGAGCCGCCCGAGGCATCCTTGCGGCGGGCTGTCGTGGCACAATTTAGCCATGACACCGCGCGCCATCACCATCCGCCTCGCCGAGCCACGCGACGCGCAGGCGATCGCGTTGATGTCGCGCGATTTCATCGAGGCCGGCCTGGGCTGGAAGTACGACGCGCCGCGCGTGCTGCGCGCGATGCGCGACCGCGACACGCTGGCGGTGGTGGCCTGCGAGGGCGGCAAGAGCGCCGCGGGGCGCGGCGCGGTCACCGGCTTCGCCATCCTCGAGATGGGCGAGGAACGCGCCCACCTGGTGCTGCTCGCGGTGCGACCCACGCATCGCCGCCTCGGCATCGGCCAGCGCCTGTTCCAGTGGTTGCTCGAGTCGGCGCGCTGCGCCGGCATGGCGAGCATCCACCTGGAGCTGCGCGCGGGCAACGATGCCGCACGGCGCTTCTACCGCGCGATGGGCTTCTACGAGACGGTGCTGGTGCCTGGCTACTACCGCAGCGGCGAAGGCCGCAAGGAAGGCGCGCTCAAGATGCTGCGCGTGCTGCGCGTGCCGGGACCGGTGCCGTACACCTGGCGCCCCCCCAGAACCGAAGACACCTAGGTTTTCCCTACGGCACGATGGCGAAGCCGATCCTGAATTGCGAGGGTCGCTTCACGTTGTAGTCGAGGATGTCCTCGCCGTAGCCGCCGAAATACTGGAAGTGCAGGTAGCCGCCGACCGGGCCGAACTTGAGGTCGCGAATGCGCTTGGAGACGTCGACCTGCAGGCTGCCCTTGCCCGCGGTGCCGAGGCGCCCGAGCACGGTGGTGATCCACTCGCCCGCGGCGTCGTAGCGGAAGCGCCAGTCGACGTAGCCGCGGTACTCCTGGATGTCGGGGTTCTCCTCCTTGTCGAGGTAGCTGTAGATCTTCGGCGTGAACTCGAAAAAGCCGCCGTCGCGCAGCTTCCAGCGCCACTCCGGGCGCACGAACACGGTGTTGATCGAGCGCGAGCGCTCGCCGTCCTTGCCGTTCGACTCGTGCTCGAAGCCCGTGCGCACGCCGTCGATCCAGGTCTTCTCGTCGGTGCGCTCCCAGCGCCAGAACAGCGACGGCCGGTAGCTGGTGTCGCGAAACGCCGCCGAGTCCGACTCGAGCTCCCAGAGCGAGTTCTGCGTGTAGCCGAAGTACAGGCCCGACAGCCACGGCTCGTCCTTGCCGAAGCCCGAGCCGCGGTCGAACAGGCGGTACTTGAAGGACAGCTGGAAGCGTGCGTTCCAGCCGTCGCGCGCGCCGATCACGAAGTACATCGGGTCGTTTTCCGACAATGGCGGCTCGATGCGCGGGTCGCCGCCGCTCTGGCCGGTCAGCGCGTGCAGCGCGTCGGGCTTGCCGGTGACCGTGAGCGTGAGCGTGCTCGACGAGCGGCCGACCAGCTCGATGGTCACCGGGCCGGCGAGGTTCGCCGGCATGTCGCCGGCGTAGACGCGTTGCGCTGCCGTCGGCAGGCCCACCGCCGCGAGCGTCACGATGCGCTCGTCGACGTCCATCTTCAGGCGCACCTGCAACTCGTTGGGCAGCTCCTCGTTCGGCGGGCCGATCACGATCAGCTCGAAGCGCTGGCCGGCGCTGGCGCGGCCGTCGGCCGAGGCGATGACCCAGTCGGGCAGCGTGCCGCGCTCGGCCGCCAGGCACGCCGGCGCGAGCGCCGCCAGCAGCCAGATGAGCGCCGCTCTCACGGCGCGGCCCAGTCCTGCGAGTCGGCGAAGCGCGCGACGAGGAAGTCGACGAACAGGCGCACTTTCGCCGACAGGTGCTTGCGGCTGGGATAGACGGCGTAGATCGGCACCGGCGCCGGCGCGTATTCCTGCAGCAGCGGCACCAGCCGTCCGGCGCGCACTTCCGGGCCGACGATGAACGCCGGCTCGAACACGATGCCGGCGCCGCCCGCCGCCACCTCTGCGAGCAGGTCGCCGTTGTTGCTGTGCAGGCTGCCGCTCACGCGCACGGCGCGCTCGCTGCCCGACGGGTCGCGGAAGCGCCACACGCCCTTCGGCGTGACGTACTCGTAGGTGAAGCAGTTGTGCCGGCCGAGGTCGTCGGGCGATTGCGGCGCGCCGTGCGCGGCGAGATAGCCGGGCGAAGCGCAGGGAACCAGGCGGGTTTCGCCGAGCTTGCGCGCCACGATGTGCTCGGACCCGGCGCCGCCGACGCGGATGCCAAGGTCGAAGCCTTCTTCTACGAGATCCACTATGCGGTCTGCCAGGGAGACGTCGAAGCGTACCTCGCGATGCGAGGAGAGGAAGGCGGCGATCGCCGGTGCCAGATGGCGCACGCCGAAATTGACCGCGCAGGTCAGCTTGACCGTGCCGCGCGGCACGACCGCGGCGCGCGAGGCTTCCTGCTCGGCTTCGTCGAGGTCGGCGAGCAACTGCACACTGCGCTCGAAGAAAGCGCGGCCGCTCTCCGTCAGGCTGATCCGGCGGGTAGTGCGGTTCAGCAGCCGGGTCTGCAGGAGGGTTTCGAGGTCCGCCACCTGCCGGGAGGCGGCCGTCGCCGAGATTCCAAGCTGCGCCGCGGCCTTTGAAAAGCTCCCTAATTCAACGACTTGCGAAAACACTCGGATTGCCTCGAATCGATCCATTATGCCGAATTAAGGGATAGTTATTTAACTTACTGCTACTTTATCCCTGATCAAAGGATTCTCATACTCCTCTCATCGCAAAAACGCGATTAGCCAAACGAAAAGGAATCAAGCCATGAAACGCACTCTTACCGCACTCTCCCTGGCCGCACTGGCGCTCACCGCCTACGCCGGAAACGAAGTGACCACTAACCCCGAGTTCGACCGCACGCTGACGACCTACCCTGAGCTCGCCGACGCGTACCGCCAGGATGCGGGCCAGTCCGACGCCGACAGCGTGGTGAAGGACTACATCGCGGAGGCCTATCGCCAGAACGCCGGCGAGTCCGACGCCGACAACGTGGTGAAGAACTATTTCGCCTAAGTGGCGCTGGGAGGGTGGCGATGCCGCCCTCCCGCCCCCATCCTTTCAGGCAGAGACCACTACGCTCTCGCCAGCCTGTTACCCGCACGTAAACCAAGGAGCCTACGCATGAAGCTGTACTACTCCCCCGGAGCCTGCTCGCTGTCGCCGCACATCGTGGCGCGCGAGCTGGGCATCCCCGTCGAGCTGAAGAAGGTCAACACGAAGGACAAGACCATCGAAGGCGGCGGCGACTACTGGCAGGTGAACGGCCGCGGCTATGTACCCGCCCTCGAGCTCGACAACGGCCAGGTGCTGACCGAAGGCCCGGCGATCGTGCAATACCTCGCCGACCAGAAGCCCGAGGCCGGCCTGGCGCCGAAGAACGGCAGCCTCGAGCGCTACCGGCTGCAGGAGTGGCTCAACTTCCTCACCTCCGAGGTCCACAAGCAGTTCTCGCCGCTGTTCAAGCCGAACACGCCCGAGGACTACAAGAAGATCGCGAAGGAGAACCTGGCTGCGCGCTTCGACTGGCTGGACAAGCAGCTCGCCGGCAAGGACTACCTCACCGGCAAGGCCTTCAGCGTCGCCGACGCGTACCTCTTCGTGCTGCTCAACTGGACCAAGTTCCAGAGCATCGACCTCGCCCGCTGGCCGAACCTCGCCGCCTTCCAGGCGCGCGTCGGCGCGCGGCCGAAGGTGCAGGAAGCGCTGCAGGCCGAGGGCCTGCTGAAGAAGGCGGCCTGAGCATGAGCCAGCTGCCGAGCGTGTTCGTCTCCCACGGCTCGCCCATGCACGCGCTCGAGCCGGGCGCGGCGGGCGAGGCGTGGCGCGCGCTCGGCAGCCGCCTCGGCAAGCCGAAGGCGATCGTCATCGCCTCGGCGCACTGGGAAACCAACAACCCCATGCTGACGGGCAACGAGAAGCCCGAGACGATCCACGATTTCTACAACTTCCCCGAGCCGCTCTACCGGCTGCGCTACCCGGTGCGCGGCGCGCCGCAGGTCGCGCAGAGAGCGCAGGCGCTCCTCAAGTCGGCCGGCTTCACCGCCGCGATCGATGGCTGCCGCGGCCTCGACCACGGCGCCTGGTCGCCGCTGCTCTACATGTATCCGGACGCCGACGTTCCGGTGGTGGAGCTCGCGGTGCAGCCCCCGCTCGGCCCGCGGCACCACATTGCGGTTGGTCGTTCCCTGAAAAAACTGTCCGAAGAAGGCGTGCTGATCATCGGCTCCGGCCACATGACGCACAACCTGCGCGACTGGGCGCGCGGCGCGGGCCAGCCGGCGCCCTATGCGCGCGAGTTCCAGGGCTGGGTGAAGGACAGGATCGAGCAGCACGACCTGGAAAGCCTCGCCGACTACCGCTCGCTCGCGCCGGGCGGCGCGCGCTCGCACCCGACCGACGAGCACTTCCTTCCGCTGTTCGTCGCGCTCGGCGCCGCGCCGGAAAGCACGCGCGCCGAGCGGGTCTACGACGACATCGAAGCCGGCGTCCTGGCGATGGACGCCTACGTCTTTCACTGATCCGGAAAAAGCCTAGCCGCCCAGGGCCCTGAACAGGTCGGCCACCGCCGCGCGGTGCGCGCGCAGCGCCTCGATGCGCGCGCTGCGCGCGGCGAGCAGCCCGCGCTCGGCGTCGAGCACGTCGAGCTGGCTGGCGACGCCGTTCTCGTAGCGCAGCCGCGCCAGGCGCAGGGTCTCGGTGAGCGCCATCGCGCGCGCGGTCTCCGCCTCGTAGCTCTCGCGCGAGCGCGTCTGCGCGGCGAGCGCGGTGCGCACGTCGCCGAAGGCGGCGCGGATCGCCTGCTCGTACTGCGACAGCGCGGCGCGCTCGCGCGCCTTGGCGGCGTCCGAGCGCGCGGCGAGGCGGCCGCCGGCGAAGATCGGCTGCGTGATGGCGGCGGCGATCTGCCAGGTGGCGGGCGCGCCGCCGGCGAACAGGTTGGACAGCGCCTGGCTCTCGCTGCCGAGGAACGCCGTCAGGTTGATCCTGGGGAACATCTCGCTGCGCGCCACCGCGACGCGCGCGTTGGCGGCGGCCAGCTGGCGCTCGGCGCCGACCAGGTCCGGGCGGCGCAGCAGCAGCTCCGAAGGCAGGCCGGAGGGCACCGCCGGCGCCTCGGGCGCGTCGTCCTGCGACTGGCGCACGCGCACCGTGCCGGAGAAGATCTCCTTCGGCGTGCGCCCGAGCAGCACGGCGAGCGCGGTTTCCTCCCGCTCGCGGTCGCGCTCGAGCGGCGGCAGCTGCGCGCGCACCGCGGCGGTCTCGGCCTCGAGCTGGCGCAGCTCGAACTCCGAGATCACGCCGGCGGCCTGGCGCCGGCGCTGCAGCGCGAGCGACTCGTCGCGCAGGCGCACCGTGCGCCGCGTCAGCTCGACCTGCTCGTCGAGCGCGCGCAGCGCGAAGTAGGACTTGGCGGTCTGTGCCGCGAGCGAAAGGCGCACCGCGTCGCGCGAGGCCTCGCTCGCCTCGAGCTCGGCGCGCGCCACTGCGGTGCCGGCGCGCAGCCGCCCGAACAGATCGATCTCCCAGGCGACGTTCAGCGTCGCGCGGTGGTTGCTGTACTCGCGCGGCACGCCGGGGAACGAGGTCGCGGTGCGCGTCGAGATCTGCTGGCGGCTGACGCCCGCCTGGGCATCGACGCTCGGAAAGAGGAACGAGTTCGCCTCGCCGAGCAGGCCGCGCGCCTCGTCGACGCGCGCCACGGCGACCAGCAGGTCGGAATTGCCGAGCAGCGCCTCGTCGACCACCTTGTCGAGGTCCGCATCCTGGTAGATGCGCCACCAGCGGCCGTCCGCCGCGTACGGCGGCGCCACCTCCTTCCAGGTATCGGGCAGCTCGACCGGCGGGCGCTCGTAGTTGACCGGCGAGACGCAACCCGCGAGAAGCAAAAAAATAATCAGGAAAAATCTACTCATGGCGGTGCGGAGCGTGGTGGGCCGTCTGCACGGCCTTGTGGGTTACGTGGCGCGCCAGCTCCGCCTCGTGCTTGATGTCGGCGGTGGAGCGGTCCTCGGTCAGGTGCCGGTCGGTCATCAGCTTGAAGAACATCGGCACGAAGAAGATGGCGAGGAAGGTGGCGGCCAGCATGCCGCCCATCACGCCGGTGCCGGCCGAGATGCGCGCGCCGGCGCCTGCGCCGCTCGACAGGGCGAGCGGCAGCACGCCGAGGATGAAGGCCAGCGACGTCATCAGGATCGGCCGGAAGCGCAGCCGCGCCGCCTCGACCGCGGCGGCCGACGCCGACAGGCCCTGCTCGTGCTTCATGACCGCGTATTCGACGATCAGGATGGCGTTCTTCGCCGCCAGGCCGAGCAGGGTGACCAGCCCGATCTGGAAATACACATCATTATTTAAATTCCTAAAATAAACTGCAGTCAGCGCGCCAAATGTGCCAAAGGGCAACGCGAGCAGCACCGACAGCGGCAGAGACCATTTCTCGTACTGCGCGGCGAGGATCAGGAACACCATGATCGCGGCCAGCGCCAGCGCCAGGCCCGAAGTGCCGGCGGATTTTTTCTCCTGGAACGAGGCGCCGCCCCAGTCGAAGCTGATGTTCGAGGGCAGCACCTTGGTGGCGAGCTCCTCGACGCTCTGGATCGCCTGGCCCGAGGAAATGCCCGGCGCGGCCTGGCCGAAGATCTTCACCGCCGGCAGGTTGTTGAAGCGGTCGAGCGCGTCGGGGCCGGCGCTGTAGCGCACGCTGGCGAGCGCCGCCAGCGGGATCATCTGGTTCTTGTCGCTCCTCACGAACACCTTGCCGATGTCGTCGGGACGGTCCCGGTAGCTCGCCTCGGCCGACATCAGCACCTGCCAGGTGCGGCCGAACTTGTTGAAGTCGTTGACGTAGTAGCTGCCGAGCGTGGCGGCGAGGGTGCCGTAGATATCCTCCAGCGGCACGCCGAACGCCTTCGCCTTCTCGCGGTCGACGTCGACCGCGAGCTGCGGCACCGTCGGGCGCCACAGCGTCTGCACGAAGGCAAGCCGGCTGTCCTTCTGCGCCGCGCCCATGAACTGGCCGAGCGCCTGCGCCAGCTGCGGCGGCCCGCCGTCGCCGCGGTTCTGGATGTAGAACTCGAAGCCGCCGGCGTTGCCCAGGCCGAAGATCGGCGGCGGGCCGAAGGCGAGCGCGAGGCCCTCCTTGATGTGGCCGGTCTTCATGAAGAAGTCGCCGACCACCTGCGGCGTGGTGGCCTTGCGCTCCTTCCAGGGCTTCTGCGTGACGAAGATGGTGGCGGCGTTGTTGCGGAAGCCGCCGCCCAGGAAGTCGAAGCCGGTGAAGGCGATCACGTCGAGGTTGGCCGGGTTGGACTGGATCGCGGCGAGCACCTCGGCCACCACCTTGTCGGTGCGCTGCAGGGTGGCGCCGTCGGGCAGGATCACCGCGGCGATGTAGTAGCCCTGGTCCTCGTCGGGCACCAGGCTGCCGGGCGTGATGCGCCACAGGAAGATCGCCGCGCCCACCATGACCGCGAACAGAGCGAGGCCGATGCCGCCGCGGCGGATGATCCATGCCACGCCCGATTCGTAGTGGTCGGTCACGCGCAGGAAGCCGCGGTTGAAGCCGGCGAAGAACCCCCGCCTCGGTTTTCCCTCGGGCTTGAGCACCAGAACACATAGCGCAGGCGTCAGCGTCAGCGCCACGATGCCGGAGATCACCACCGCGATCGAGATGGTCACCGCGAACTGGCGGTACAGCTCGCCGGTCAGGCCGCCGAGGAACATGATCGGCACGAACACCGCGCACAGCACCAGCACGATGGCGATGATCGGGCTGGTCACCTCCTTCATCGCCTTGATCGCGGCCTCGCGCGGCGCGAGCCCCTCCTCGTGCATGATGCGCTCGACGTTCTCCAAAACTACGATGGCATCGTCGACTACGATACCGATGGCCAGCACCATGCCGAAAAGAGTCAGCGTGTTGATCGAGTAGCCGAGCATCAGCAGGCCGGCGAAGGTGCCGATCAGCGAAACCGGGACGGCAGCGAAGGGGATGAGTGTCGCGCGCCAGCTCTGCAGGAACAGGTACACCACCAGGAACACCAGCACCATCGCGATGAGCAGCGTCTCGACCACTTCCTTGATCGACACCTCGACGAAGCGCGTGGTGTCGTAGGGGATCGAGTAGGCGAGCCCTTCGGGGA
>Ga0105340_1001278_pt1 | contig 11419 bp, 10 predicted proteins | sample EasRivMeERMLT700_FD_89676 | JGI IMG/M metagenome (GOLD analysis project Ga0105340, IMG submission 89676) | Soil microbial communities from meander-bound floodplain in the East River, Colorado, USA - East River MetaG ERMLT700 | ecosystem: Environmental > Terrestrial > Soil > Floodplain | place... | reverse complement strand
GGGTAAGTGACCTGACTGAAATGATTGGATAGAGGTTAGTCCCGGAAAATTGCGTTTACAATGCTCCGCGGTCAAACCGAATTTCGCCGCAATAGATTTACTTTTTTCTGAATGCCGCGCGCTGCTGCGAGTTTGCTTAACTTCCGCGCAGCGGCGCGCTCGTGCAGCGCCGACAGGGCGACACCCGCGAGTGCCAAGAGGAAGAATTTTCAGCGGGCTGCGTTTTCCCTTAACCACTGACGGATTCGTCATTTGAGTCGCCGCGCGAAAGCGCCAGCAGGCACATGGCAGCGGCGTTTTTCGCAGAATGCCACCACCGATAGGCACGCGACGTGCGTTAGGGATCCCTCGCTGGGATGAGCCGCTAGGCGGCTGCTCTTGATCGCGGCAAAGACTCTCCTCGCCGCGGACCCCGGTCCTGCCCCGTTTGCGAAGCTAAGCCAGACGCTCTCCCGTCCAGCCGCGCGGCGAACCACCTGCCGCGACTGCTTCGCCATCCCGAACCCACCCATTTCGTCCGACTGATGTCGGGCTCCAGGCGGAGCTCCGCCCTTACCCCGTTATCTGAAGGAGAGGCACATGGTTCGTCTTCGTCCACGTTTCAGCCGCGGCGCATTCACCCTGGTCGAGTTGCTGGTCGTGATCGCGATCATCGGCATTCTGGTCGCCTTGCTGTTGCCGGCGGTGCAAGCGGCCTCGCGGGCCGCCGAGCCCAGTGCCAGAACAACCTGAAGCAGATGGGGCTGGCGCTGCACAACTTTCACGATACGCATCACCGCTTCCCCGCGGCCCTGATCCATTCGGGGCGCTACAACAATCCCAAGAGCCAGCCCTACTGCGGCCCGGAGTTTTGCTACAAAAACGAGCCCTACGTGGTCTACAACCACACCGGCTTTGTCGCCCTGCTGCCGTTCCTGGAGCAGATGCCGCTGTTCCAACAGTACGACTATCGGCAGGTTGGCAGCTCCTCGAGCCCCTACGGCATTCCGATCGGCGCCGACACGAGCACAAATCCCAACCGAGTTGTTTCGGACACGCTTTTGAAGGTCTATACCTGTCCTTCGGACAAGGACCCCGAATCGGTCACGTCGAGCGATTCGAAGTCAACCGGCTTCTATGAACGGACGAAGGCCCGCCGCAGCAACTATCTGTTCAATTCCGGTGTAACAACCGATTACGACGCTCCGTGGGGGCAGGTCGGCGGCGCGTCGCGGGGGGCCTTTGGCAACGATGGAGCGGCCGGCATGCAATCCTGCATCGACGGCACGAGCAACACGCTGGCGATCGGCGAATCGAAGCAACAGCACACCGATTCTGCTTACGGTCCTTACTGGGGGACGGGAACGCACACAGCCGTTCACGGCCTGGGCTACTACATCAACTTCACGCCGAACTATCCCTACGGCTTGTGTCCGGGTTCGCAGCTCAAGTGTCAGTATGCCTGGGGCTTTGGCAGCAACCATCCGCAGACCACGCAGTTTCTGATGTGCGACGGCGCGGTCCGGTCGGTCCCCGACCGGATCAATTACCTGACCTTCCGCTACCTCCAAACGCCCGATGGCGGCGAAGTGGTTGTCGAGAACTAGCGGACCCGCAGATTGATTTGTAGGACGGGTCTCCCGACCCGTCTGTCTGAAGCGGAAACGGACGGACCAGGAGGTCCGTCCTACGAAACTCACCCAATCCTCAAGGAACAAACCATGAATCCGATCTGTCGTTTCCCATCGTTGCTGGCCGCCGGAATTGTCGCCGGGTCCCTAGCGGGCTGTTCCGGCAGCGGGCCAAGTATCGAAGGCCAGGTGACCATCGACGGCATGCCCCTGCCCGGCGCGCAACTGATCTTTGAGCCGCTCGATCAAAGCGGGAAGCTCGGCGGCGCAATCGCCGTCACCGATGCGACCGGCGCCTTCGAGCTGGCGCCCCACCCGGCGACGGGCGAGACGCTGCCCGCTGGCACTTATGCCGTCAGCGTTTCGCGCAAGGTCGATCCCCAGGGCAACGTTCCCGCCGGGAATGACATTGGTCAAATGCAGGCTGCGGGCCTGCTGCGGGAGACGATTCCCGTCAAATACATGTTCCAGCCCGGCGCGCCGCCGATTCTTTCGGCCAACATCGTTGACGGCAACAACGAGCTGAAGCTGGAGTTGCAGTCGCGGTAGGGTGGGACCAGCGAGCGCAGGCCCACCACTTTCACGCATCTGGTGGGCCTGCGGCTGACGGCCTTGTCCCACCCTACAACTCCAGCCAGTCATAAGCCGACCGCAAGCGCTCTACGTCCAGACCAATATCGGCGGGCATGACAATAGGTAGATGCGTCATGATCCGGGTTTCCGTAATAAGGAAGCTCGATTTCTAACCGTGGCAGAAGGCGAACCCCAAGGGGCTGCTCGCATCCGGGGCACAGACTTCTTAGACTGGAGCCCGCCCGCTATAAAATAGCTGCGGACCTAGGAAGCCTGAGATGATTATCTACGGCTGGCGAACGAGCGAATCCACTCTCGGTCAAGGCGTCTTCGACTGCCCACGGTGCCGCACCCAGCAGACCTGCCGCCACCTGGCGATGAACCGGTGGTTCACGCTGTATTTCATTCCGGTAATTCCGCTCGGTCGGATTGGCGAACAAGTGGAATGCTCGGGTTGCTTTTCGCGCTACAGTTCGGACGTGATGCTGGAGCAGCAGGGCCAAGGCCCGGTTTCCGCGATCGTCCTGGACGACGCGGGACACACGGGGCCGCAGCGATATTTACCGCGAGCCTCCCCTCTGCCGGCGAATTCTCCCTTAGCGATTGCAAGCCTGTTTCTGGGTCTGCTTTCGCCGGTTCTTCTCTGCGCGTGCGGTTTGTCCATTCTGTCGTCTCTCGCGGCAATCGGAACGGGTCATCTGGCGCTGATTACGATCCGCAAGTCGGAGGGCAAGCTGCTCGGCAAGGGAATGGCTCTGTCGGGGCTGAGTCTGGGGTACGTGCTCTTGCTGGTGTCGATTCTGTTTTGGGTGCGTCTGGGACCGTCCATTTATGGCGGCTGGCAAGAGGCCAAGAACGAGGCGGAGAATCCCGGGGCGCGGGTGGCCAAGACTCCGGAAGAACGCTTGCTACACGCGGAGCTCGAAGTCATGAGTCCCGCGGAGGGGGTCGCCTCGGGCAACACCCCGGAGGCAAAGGAGATTGCCGCGGCTTACTCGGCGTCGCTCAGGACGATGTGCGATGAGTTGTTTACGAAGGATCGCGAGCGAATGCTGACGCTCACGGCCGGCCATTTCATCGTGCATTGCGAGCTGCACTCCGACCGCTGCGCCCTGATCGTGCACGTGCCGGTCTATCGCGACTATGAGGGCGATGTCAGAGAGGTGCTGGAACTGACCGCCTGGATGCTGGCCCACAAGGCCTTAGCAGGGAAGATTCCACCGGGGTCCCGGCTGGCAGTGGGCTTGCGCGGCACAGTTCTCTATGGGGCGATTATGGAAGGCCAGGTCGCAGCGGGAGAGGAAGTACCAGATTTCAAGCGGAGAGAGCGAGAGGACCTGGTGGCGTACTTCCCGGCGACCGTTGTCGAGAAGCCCGGCGACGCCAACGTCGCGCCCGATGTTTCCGGCGACCAGCCCGTGCCGAATCCAGCCGAGGTTGCCGACACGGAAACGCCCGCGCCGAGCGAGCAGCCTCCGTTGGTGGCGTCGATTCTTCCGGTGGAAAGCCTCCCTGCGCCTGCGCCCCTTCCGTCACCTGAGCCGGGACCCGCTGAGCCGAAACCCACCGAGCCAACGACCCTGGAGCCGGCGGCTTCCCCCCCGCCGCGTGAAACGCGCCCGCCGCAGCCCGCGCCTGAGCCTTCGCAGGCTGCTTCGCTCCCGGTCGTGGGCGAAGTCGTATCGAAGTTTCCTGACCTGGGATGGACCGTGCAGTCACTGGCGTTTTCCCCGGACGGACGATTCCTGGCGGCAGGCAAGCTGGACTCGGCGGTGCACGTCTTCGACGTGGAGAAGGGCTCGCGCGTCCAAGCGGCAACGGACCTTAGCGACCTGGGCCAGGTGACCGGCCTGGCCTACTCGTTTGACGGCACCCGGCTGTTTGCCGGAGGATTCAGCGGCGCGATCCGGAGCTGGCACGTCAGCGACAACGGACGCCTCAAGCCGGCTGAACCGCTCCAGGGCCACACGAAGCCGGTCACCTGCCTGGTCGCGAGCCCCGCGGCGAAATTCGTGGCAAGCGGCAGCGCGGGAGGTGAGTTGATCTGGCAGTCGTATGCCAATTCGTCCCAGCCGCCCCGATCGCTGGCGGCTTTCGAGGGGAGCGTGCGGGCCATTCACCTTCCCGCCGATCGCTTGCAGGCGGTGGCGACCGACGGAACCCGTCTCGTTCACTTCGATCTGCGCGACGGGCGGGTCATCCGCTCTCTCGATCTCTGGCGAGGCTCCGCCCATGCCGGCGCCTTCTCCAACGACGGCACGCAGCTCGTGACCACGCTGGGCAACGAATTCCGGTTGTGGGATGCACAGACGGGCAAATCCGTGGCGACCTTCTCGACTGCCTCCGACGTGCAATGGACCGCTGCATTTCTGCCCACCGGCAAGAGCCTGGTTTCGGGCGGCAGGGGCGAGGCGGTCCTCTGGCGTCTTCCGGCCGGCGAGCCAGTTGCACGAGTCGATTTGGGCGGCATGCTCTATATCCAAACGCTGGCGCTGTCTGCGGACGGCAAGCTTCTGGCGGGCATTCCAGCCGCCGCCGGCCAGACGCTGACCGTGGCACGCCTGCCGGAATCGCCTTGAGGCTTCTGGGTTGAGACTGGGACGAGTCGGGATACCCGTCCTATGCGCGGGCGCGCTCAATCCATCTCCGGTGTCACGCCCAGGACCAGGTCAAACTTCGCGGTCAGCTCGCCGGTCTTGGAGCCTTTGAGCGGGGCGAAATCGACGGTGATCGCGTCGCGGAGCTTTTCGTCTCGGAGGCCCTTCCAGATGAAGTCCTTCTCGTTGCCGGCGTGGCCTTCGACATAGAGCTGCGTGGTGAGCAGCTCCTTGCCTCCCTTGAGCACCTTGTAATGGATGTGCGGCGTGCGCTGCGGATAGGGCACCGGTTTGATCGTGCGGAAGTAGTATTCGCCCGTGCTGCCGGTGAGGAAGCGGCCGAAGCCCTGGAAATTGCCGTCGCGCTTGCCGCCGTTGTCGCTGCCGCTGTGCAGGTAGGCCCCATTGGCATCGCACTGCCAGATCTCGACAACCGCGTTTTTCAGCGGGTTGCCTTTGGCGTCGAGAATCTTGCCGGTTACGTGCGTGATCTCGCCCACCCCTGGCGTGAGCTTGTCGTTGATGATGAGCAGGTCATTGTCCGTATCCAGCGGCAGCTTGTCGGGAAAGAACGGCCCTTCCGTCTGGGCCGGGGTTTGCACCAATTCGGCAAACAGGCCGCGAGTTGTAAACAGTGATGCACCGAAAGCACCCAGGAACAAGCGGCGGCTGGGGAGGATCAGTTGCGATTGCATGGGGGCAGCCTTGTTGTAACGAGGAAGATCCGTCTACAAACACCCGATTCCTGCGAAGGTTTCGCGCCTGGCCAGATACTGCCATCATCGCAGGAAGCTCTGGCCAAGGAAAGCAACGCCCTGGTAACAACACCTATTCGGCTGGGCCACCTCCCTTCTTTCAACGCAAAGAGGCAAAGGGCGCAGAGGCCGCAGAGAGGACAGGAAAAATGAATTCCTCTTTGCGACCTTCGCGATCTTCGCGCCTTTGCGTTGAAAACAGTGCGTCCAACGTGCGACAATGGGCGGCGTCATTCTCTCTCGCCCTGGAGCCAAGCCATGCCCCGCCCTGCCCTCTCCCGCCGTCAGTTCCTGGCAACCTCTGCTGCCGTGGTTGGTGCTACCACGCTAGGTGCGCCGACAATCGGCCGGGCCGGCAACGCGAGCAGCCGGATCAACCTGGCGTTCATCGGCGTGGGCGGGCGCGGCGGGGCGAACTTGAAGGAGATGGCCCGGACGGCGGAGGAAAATATCGTCGCGCTGTGCGATGTGAATGGCAACAACCTGGATGCGATGGGCCAGCGCTATCCCCAGGCGCGGAAGTATCGCGATTTTCGCAAGTTGTACGAGGAGGCCAAGGACATCGACGCGGTCGTCGTGAGCACGTGCGAGCATACGCATGCCTACGCCACGCTGCCGGCCCTGCAGCTCGGCAAGCCCGTCTATTGCGAGAAGCCGCTGACGCTGAATGTGGCCGAGGCGCGGATCATCGCCCAAGCCGCGGCGAAGGCCAAAGTGCCGACGCAGATGGGGACGCAGCTTCACGCCAGCGCGAACTATCACCGCGTCGTCGAGCTGATTCAGAGCGGCGCGATCGGCAAGGTCGGCGAAGCGCACGTCTGGGTCGGCCGGGCCTGGGGCCGGCAGTCGAAGGAAGAATCGGACGCGAACAAGGACATCGTCTTCGTCACCGAGCGGCCAACCGAGGTGCAAGAGCCGCCGGCTTATCTCGACTGGGACCTGTGGATCGGGCCCGCGCCGATGCGGCCCTATCACGAGGTCTATTTTCCTGGGCCGAAGTGGTACCGATGGTGGGATTTCGGCAACGGCACGATGTCAGACCTCGGCAGCCACTGGAACGACCTGCCGTTCTGGGCCCTCAAGCTCGACGCGCCGAAGACCGTCGAGGCAATCGGCCCCGAGCCGCATCCGGAAATCGCCCCGGCTTCGATGACGGCGATCTATGAATATGGTGCCCGCGGCGATTTGCCGGCGTGCAAGCTCACCTGGTACCAAGGCACGCACAAACCGCCGCTCTGGAAAGAGAACGCCACGGTCCGCGGCTTCGACAGCGGCGTGCTGTTCATCGGCGAAGGGGGCAAGATGCTGCTGGCCGATTACAACCGCCACATCCTGATGCCGGAGGCCGACTTCCAGGACTTCAAGCGGCCCGACCCATTCATCGCCGATTCCCCCGGCCAGCAGCTCGAATGGCTCGCCGCGATCCGCAACGGCACACCCACCGGCAGCCCGTTCGATACCTACGCCGGGCTGTTAACCGAAGCCAACCACCTCGGCAACGTCGCCTACCGCGCCGGCCAGAAGATTGAATGGGACAGCCAAAACATGCGCGTCACCAACACCCGCGCCGCCGATCCGTATATTAGCCGTGAGCCGCGGGAAGGGTGGAAATTGGCGTAGGGTGGGCTGTGCCCACCATCACGGGCGTGGAGGCTTTTCAGATGAAATCCGACCCCGACCTCTATTCCATTCTGGGCGTGGATCCAGCCGCGTCACCGGAACAGATTCGGGCGGCGTACCTCGCACGGTCGCGTGATATTCATCCCGATCAGTTTGATCGCTATTCGCAATCGAGAGAGTGGACGAGCGCGAACGACCGACAATCCGAATTGAACGGCGCTTACGCGGTTCTGAAAGATCCCGAGAAAAGGCGCGCGTACGACCAACAACGACGTTCAACACGAGTTCACGCTCAGCGCAGCAGTTCGCAACCCCTCGACAACGACTACGACGGTCCAGAGTTCTCAGAAGGATATTTCCGATTTCAAGATTTGCCGCCAGAGATTCAATCACGCCTGAGAACTCGGCAAGTAAACCGTGGCCAAGATCAATTCCAGGTTCTAAGCGTACCTATCTGGCGGAATCTGGCGTTTATCGTCCTCGCTAGCTGTTGGTTCATCGTCCTGTATGCACTTTCCGGTGGCGAACACTGGTCGGCCTTGGCAGCGATCGGGTACTGCGCCGCGACGGCCGCGGTAAGCGCGGTTATCGGGTGGAACGCGCTTGCGGTGATGCGATGGATTCGAGCACCCGTGGTGCCGGCGTTCTATGTTTCGCCACTCTATTTCATCAAGACAGGGTACAACTCGGTCGGTTACTGGCCCATTTGGTCTTTCAAGGATTTTCGCGTTACACACCGATATGAAAACGGCTCTTACAAGAACTCAGTGGTTATGCTCGCCATCCACGATCGCTGGGAGTGGATGACACTGTCATCAGAACGTCAAGTGAGGAGATTGTTCGATCAGATCAATGACTACCAACAACGTTTCGTAGCAGCCGCCAAGGCTCGTGACGGCGATTACTTTGTTGAGTTTGACGATTTTCGATGCTTGGACCGTCGCAGCATCCCGCGAATCGACGCCCTTGATTTCGACGACACAACAAACATCGACCGCGCGTCGACATATGGTGCATCCCTCGCTCTGTGCCTGCTAGTTCTAGTTGGCCTAGCGATCTACAACGCGTGGTCTTGGGAGAATCGCTGGGTGCGCCATCCCGACCCAAGCGTAGGTCCCGACCGGCCCGACCAATTTGCCAGGGTTGCGCCTCGAGAGCCAGCACCGCCGGCTACCAGTGTGCGGCAGCACCCTACGATTCCAGCGCAATCAATCCCGCGTAATGGGTGGACCCGCCAGTTCGTCACTGGTCCGTTTATCGCGCCATTCGAAATTCGCGCGGACAGCGGCACTCACTACCTAGTCAAACTTGTCAAGTTCGATGGAACCACCGTGATGACGGTCTTCGTGCGAGCCGGCGCAACGGCTCAGGTGGATGTGCCGTTGGGCATCTACGAGGTTCGCTACGCTGCAGGGACCGAGTGGTACGGAACGGAGTATCTGTTCGGACCCGACACAGCGTATTGCAAAACAGACCACCACTTCCATTTCACTCGCAACGGCGACGAATTGACCGGGTACACGATTACTCTGTACAAGGTTCCAAACGGAAATCTTGGAACGGTCGCGATTGCGCCCACTGCGTTCTAACCCTTCTCACATTTCAGATAGAGGGATAGCGCCTCACCGACATCAATCCCAGCGACTATGCCTCGCCGCTGCCTTGGCTGTCACTTTGCCGATTGGACCTCCTGGGTCCCTTCATAGAGGGCCAGTTCTTCGTGCAGGCGGGCGATCATTTTGCGAATGCCGGCCTTGCTTAGGCCGTGGCTGGGCGCGGGATGCTCGCGGTGCAGGCGGACGACGGGTCGCGCCCTCATTGGCGAACTCGCGTTACCGTTCACGCCAGCAGACACACCGTTGGGCTTGCCCCGGCGGAAGCTTGACTGGTCGCTACAGCGGGATCCCTGAAAATCCTCGCGCCTCCGCCGGCCTTGTGCCGGCGGGGCGACGACTTCGCGGCAGGTCACGCGCCATAGCGGGGAGTCGCCCTCCCGCCGGGACAAGCCCGGCGGAGAGGAAGAGGGAACCTTCGGTGGCCAGCCTGTAGCTGTCAGTCAGCGATCCGCTGGGGCAAGCCCAGCGGTGGCGGGAGGGCTTCCGTGCTGGCGTGAATGGTTACGGCACCCTGTCGGAAAGGACCAGACGTGTCCATTCCAGGTCGAGGCGAAGAAAAAACTTGTGGCGAGGGGCAGCCGCGTAAGGGAATGGGGCGGCGGGGGTTGGGGCGCGGGGATCGGCTGTAAGTGAGCGTGGCGGGGAGATTCTGGGTGGAATTTTCTTGGAGCGCAGGGATCGATTTGCGAGAACTCGCCCAGGTGGTGTGTGGACTGACCGCGGATGGCGCGGAAGATCGCGGAGCGGGCAGCGGGCAAAGAGCCACGGATGGGCACGGATTTTCACGGATGGAAAAGCGAAGTGATCTTTGTTCGCAATCCGGGGCATTCGCGACTTCCGCGGTTGCACTTCGGGCACATGTGGTCGCGGGCTCAGTGGGCTGACGCCCACCGCTCGCCAAACAGGTCTTCACCAAAGTGGAACGAAATCGCACGGCGGGTGCGCTAAAGTCGCTAAACTTGCGGGCGGCAAGTAAGGCGCGGTGATCCTGCGGAAGGTACTGGCCGGCTGCGGGTTGCGGCGAAGTTTAGCGCCGGATGCCGGCGGAAAAAAATGTGCGGCGCTAAAGTTCGGGGGTGCTAATTCGTTCCAGAGAGACACGGCGAAGCGAGTACGGGTAAACTGGTGATCGATAAGGAGACTTCTATGCGATGGACGACTCGATTTTGGTTGACCGCCGGTGCACTCGGCTGCCTGACCGCGGCCTTGCCCGCCCGCGCTGAGATGCCCAAGGGCTGGTTCGGCGGCGGTGAGGGCTATGAGCTGACCGGCGATACCGAGGTCAAGCATGGCGGCAAGGCCAGCGGCTCGCTGAAGGCGACCGACGAAGCGAAGAACTTCGGAACGTTCACTTCGGCGATTCGCGCCGACAATTATCGCGGCAAGCGGGTGCGACTCGTCGCTTATGTGAAGCCGGAGGGAATCAAGGACTGGGCTGGTCTCTGGCTGCGGGTCGATGGCAAGGAGAAGACGGCGATCGCCTTCGACAACATGAACGCCCGCCCGATCAAAGGCACCAGCGACTGGACGGCCTACGGCCTCGTGCTGGATGTGCCCATGGAAGCGGAGGAAATCTATTTCGGCTGCCTGCTCGCGGGCCGAGGCCGGCTGTGGATCGACGACATGCAACTACTCGTCGTGGGCAATGACCTGCCCGTCACGGCCGGGCCCGGACCCGCCACGCCCCGGCAAGGCGAATACAAGCTGATTGACCTGCCCAAAGAGCCGGTCGGTCTCGATTTCGAGCCGTAGAGAGAGTGGAATACCCATGCCTCGGCAGGCCAGGTCCGAAAAGAACGCTGCGCGATGAATCAACCCGACTCCAAGCCCGCGCGCCTTCCTCATGCCTGCCCGGAGTGCGGCGCGCGCGTCAAGCCGGCGGACAATAAGTGCTGGCTCTGTGGGCGCGAGCTGGTGGTGACCGCGGAAGTCGTCGAGGACTTCGCCGAGTCGCCGTTTGCCGCGAGCTGGTCACCCCGCGCGGATGTCAAGAGCGTACCTTTTCAGTTTTCGCTCGAATCGCTGCTGATGGTCATCACGCTGGCAGCCGTGTGCCTCGGCGCGTTTGCCGCCACGCCGGGACTGGGCATCCTGGCGCTGATCGTCGCCGCGCCCGCGCTGCTGCGAACGGTCTATGAAGGACGTCAGGCCCGGCGACAGGGCAAGTCGCGCTCGCTGACCGAAAAACTGCTGTCGTTCGCCGCTTCGGCGGGGATCGCCGTGGCGGCGCTCTCGGCTGCCGCAGCCGCTTTTTTCACGGCCTGCACAGCCTCGGTCCTGGCCGTCTGCTTTACAGCCGCGTCCACGGGCAACCAGAACTGGGGCAGCGGCACGCAGCAAACGATTTTCGCCGTCTGCGCCATTGTCTGCGTCATTGCCACCCTGGCCGGCTTCGTCGGCATCTTCTGGCTCACGTGGCCTCGGCGGCGGTAGAATCCGAGACATGGCCTCCACGGATGAATCCGCCCGCCGCTGCCCCGAATGCGGCGCGGCGCTGGACAGCCGCGAAAGCAAGTGCTGGCTCTGCCTTCGCCAACTAACTGCCGAGCCGGATCCGAATCCTTACGCCTCACCGCCGGCGCTCGTCGTATCGCCCGCACAGTTCTCGCTGAGCACGCTGCTCTTGGTGATGACGCTGGTGGCCGTGT
>Ga0105340_1001277_pt1 | contig 11427 bp, 6 predicted proteins | sample EasRivMeERMLT700_FD_89676 | JGI IMG/M metagenome (GOLD analysis project Ga0105340, IMG submission 89676) | Soil microbial communities from meander-bound floodplain in the East River, Colorado, USA - East River MetaG ERMLT700 | ecosystem: Environmental > Terrestrial > Soil > Floodplain | place... | reverse complement strand
GTCGTCGTCGCGCCCGGAAAGGGATTGGTATACGCGATGGAATCGACAATCGGCACACTCGACCCCGAAAGCGATAAATCGAAAACGGGCGTATCGGCACGGGCGCCGGTTAACGGGTTCAAGCGCAAGTTCACGTCTTCGTCGTTGACCACGCGGATTTGACCCGTAACGGGATTGAAGCTCATTCCCCAGAATTCCGAGACCGGCGAATTGACGAAATTGGGCCGCGCGGTTGCCGCGCCGGTGGTCGGATTAATCGTGTAAAGCCGAAGCTGGGCTGACGAACTTATGCCCAAACCATACAAGACGCCGTCGGCCGGCCGAAAATCGATCGCCCGCAACGTATCGCCGGCGACGAGGCCCGTGACGGTCGTCGTGCTGAGGATCGTTGCCGGCGCGGCACTGTCGAACTGCACGATCTGATTCAGGCCGCGCAACAACCCGACGATTCCTGTGGGAACCGTACGATCTTCAAGCGGCTCGCAGCCCAGTTGCACGTCACGCCGCCTGCGACGATTGGACGCACGGTGACCGAACCAAGAACGCAGCCACGACGGTGCTTGCTTCATGAGAGCCTCAAAAAAATGGCAGGGTCGTTCAATCTCATTGTTCTGGGCAGGAAAAATGCCGCAAAGAAATGAGCCCATACCACGAAATCGACCACGGCTGGATGGGAGGAGTAAGAATTGTAGCAAACAACGCTGCCACTTGGCATCAAAATGTCGCGGTATGCGCGTTTTTCTCAAGGCGCCGGGCTTTGGTTCAAAAATCCGAAACTCGTTTCAGTCCAGTCGGGCGCACGCCACGGCTGGCGGAGGCCGCCACTTCCCCCCAGGCCACCTGTCATTCGTCTTCCGAAATGACTTTACGTCGAGTTTGACGCCACGATTGGCCAACGGTTTCTCTCCTGTAACGATGGGATCGCTGTTAGCTCTTTTGCTGGTTGCGAGTTGGTCGAACCGTAGTTTTGCTCGGCGAGAGATGATAAGGTAAGGCCAACATGCATTTCGCGCGTCGTCTTCTGGGCTGGACCGTCGTCCTCGGCTGTGCGATGGCCGTGGGCGGGGGCGTGTTTTTCTTCGTTCGACATCGGCCGCGCTGCACGATCGAGGGGCCGCTCGCCCAGATCCACCTGTCGTCGGACGGCTCCCGGCTGGTGACCGTCAGGACGACGACTGACAATGTCAAGCTTGGCCCACAAGAACGCGGGGCCACGGTCATGTACGGCCCGCTTCAGGTGTGGGACATGCAAAGCGGGCACGTCGTCCACGAGTGGTTCCACGACGAGAAAATCCTGCGGCACGTGTGTCCCCCCGATGGCCGCCATGTCGCCATCGATCTCGGCAACGGCGCGCCGCGGCTCGTCGATACGCAGACAGGCGAGGAATGGTGTTTCGATGACGTGCGCGAGGTGGCGAACCAATTCGTCTTTTCGCCCAAAGGCGGTTGGCTATTCGTCGGCACGGCCAGCGGAAGGCCGAATTACCTCATCGACGTCGCCGCGCATCGGGTTGCGCTGCCATTGAACGACTACTGGCCACGATTCAGCAGCGATGACAAGCTGGTGTACTTTCGCAAACACCCGGCTCGAAACCTCACCGTGTGGGACCTTCAGGCGGGCAAGGCGCTGGGGGCGTTGGCGATCACATCGTCCGACTACGAGATCTCCGCGGATGGCCGTTTGCTGCTCGAACGTCATGTCGAGGAGATTCCCGAGCCGCTCTACGTTCCTATACCCGGACTTCGAATTGGCGGAGGCACCAAGAAGATCGAACGCAAGGACTATCGCGTCGATGTGTGGGATTTGGCGACTTTCAAGCATCTCTTTCATCACGAGGTAAAGCAGGCGGGGAACTTGCAGGCCGGCTTTTCTCCGGATGGCCGTTTCCTGGCGATGTGGCTGCGCGGCGAAAAGAATGCTTCCAATCTGGAGATGATCGACACGGCCGCCGGCAAACGGCTCTGGTCGTATGCAATGAAAGCCGGCTACAACTGCGACTTTTCTCCGGACGAACCCCTGTTCGCGTTTGTGCATGGCGAGCCGAAAGAAACCTTGACCATGTTCGACGCCGCCACGGGTCGTGTTCTTTGGGAACGGCGCGCGGAAGGCACGACCTACTTCGCCAGGAACACCGACATCGTGCTGACTCAGGAAGACTTCACGAAACCGGTGCTGTTTCTTGACGCGCGCACCGGCGAACAAAGGGCGACCGTGCCGCTCAACTTCACCACGGCGAACTATATTCCCATGCTGACGCCCGATGGCCGGCACTTCGCCATCGGCGGTTGGCAGACCCGTGGCCGCGAGCCGTACTACGGGGAAGCGTGGTTGGAAAAACACGTGCCCGCGATCTTCGGCAACGAGCTGGAAGGCGTGATGGTCATGGAATCGGCGACGGGGCGGGAGCTGTTGCGCGTCCTCAAGCGCGACGCTCATTCGCATGAGCTATCGGCCGACGCCAGCACGCTGATCACGATTGAGCCGTTGGACAATCCAGGCACCGTTTTTGCCATTCGCGCCTGGGACGTGCATCCAACCAAAGCGTGGATATGGGCGCTGGGCGCGACGCTCGGCGCTGGTTTGGGCGGGCGATTCATTGTGTTGCCTTTGGTGCGAACATTTCGAAAGAAGGCGCCGAAGGCCGCGTAATAGCGGACCGATTCGTGCATCGGCGATGAACTCTTACGCTTTTTTCTTGGCCGGGATCATCAAGTGCAGATCCAGCCATGTGGTCCACCGAGCCCATTGGTCCAGGATCGTTGCCCGGCCGGCAGGGCCGTGGCCTTCGTACGGGTACATGTACAAGGCCGCCGGCTTTCCCAGACCCCGTAAAGCCATATACAGGTGCTCGGCGTTCATCGGATTGGTGCCTACATTGGCGTCGTCCATGCCGTGGTACATCAGCAAGGCGCCGCTCATGCGATCGGCTTGCAACAGCGGCGACATATCCAGGTACGTTTGTCGTGCGGTCCAGAGCGTGCGTTTCTCCGTCTGAAATGTCATTGGCGTGAGCGTGCGATTGTAGCAACCGTCGCCCGCGATGCCCGACTTGAAATAAGTGGTGTGCACCAGGGCGTTGGCGGTGCTGAACGCGCCATAGCTATGGCCGCCGATCGCCAAACGGTCGCGATCCACCAGCTCGCGCTTGTCCAGTTCCTCGACGACGGCTTTGAGGGAGGATTTGAGATCGGCGACGTAGTTGTCGTTCATCTTTCCAGCCTGGCCGACGATCGGCACGTCCGGTTCGATGACGGCGTACCCCAACAGGGTCAACAGGGACATGGAGCGGATGCCCGGCGCCGTGAAGCGGCCGCCATCGAACCCGCCTTTGCCTCCGCCGGCCGCGCCTTTATTGCCGCCGGTTTTGCTGTTGTAATCCGCCTGGCTCGTGTATTCCTTGGGGTAAATCCAGAACATCGCGGGCAGCTTGCCCTTGGCCCCGGCTGGCAGAGTTACCTTGACCCAAAACTTGAACCCGTCCTCGCGCGTCACCTGGAAGCGCTGGGTCTGCATCTTCTTGGAGAAGCCAGGCGTGCGGTCCGCGTTGTCGGTGAGCTTTTCAACATTGCCGGTTGCCAGGTCGTGGCGGTAGCAATCGGGCACCACGTCCTTTTTTTGACGCGTGGTAAAGACGAACTTGAGATTGTCGCCGTCCACCGTATCGATGGTTTCAAGCACGTCGCCGCGGCCGCTGAAAAGGCGTTCGGTCTTGCCGGTTTTGATTTCCACCCGATCGATGAACGCGCGCGGAAAATTGGCGCCGCCCGTCCGGGTCGTTCCTGCTACGTAGACCTCGGCGGCCGTTGAGATGCGAACGACCTTGCCTTCGCCGCGAGCCGCGCGCGTTAACAAGGTTGGTGGGGCCGCCTGCCCTGCCCCGAACTGGCCCTTGGGCTGCTGCTCGTGGTCGTAGCCCTGGAACGGAAGCCCCCCCTCCTCGTCGATTGGCGTGAATGGACTGTCCACGAATTCCTCATCACCGTCTTTTTTGTCGTCGCCGTCCTTGCCTTTGTCTTTGTCCTTATCGGGCGAAACGGTGGCGATGCCTTTGTGGATCACGTACGTCGTCTTCGGCTCCCTGAGGTTGACGGCAACGACCTGCCGCTGCTTGTCGGCGGTTTGCGTCATGAACAGCCATTGGCAATCCTCGGAGTACTGGACGCTCGTTATGCGCTGCGCCGTCTCGTAAACCGCAGCAACATCGCCTTTGCCGAAGGGAGGCAACCATTGCATGACACGGTCGTTGAGCACCTTCTTGTCCCCCTCGGCGGGCGCGGTTTCAAGCTGAAGGAATGACATGCCCTTGCCGTCGGGCCGCCAGGCGAGATCGCGTTTGCCATCGGCGCTGGTCGGCAGGTTTCCACCCTTTTTCGGCTGTCCATTGCCGCCGCCGGCGGGACCTTTTGCGGGCCCCTTTACGATCCGCAGGTCACGATCCGCGAGAGTATGGAGGTTTTTTCCGGACGAATCCCACAACCCTTCAAGGGAGCCAAAGCTCGATGCAGGCGCATAATAGGAAAACGGCTTTTTCATGAGGGTCACGAGGAATTGGTCACCGCTGGGCGCCATCGCGGCGGTGCGAAACATGTTCGGCGCGCCGATTTTCTTGACCTTGCCGTCATAAACATCGATGAACGCCAGCTGACCGGTGGCGAGGTGCTCCAACATTTCCATGTCATGGGGTTTTTCAAGTAGAAAACGGTAAGTCCGCGTCGGAAACTTGCCCTCAAGGGAGACCCGCACCTTGGGCCCGTCGGCAACGCCCTCGACCGGAAGCTTCCGCGTCCCATCATCGGGTAGCAACACGACATGGATCCGAGTGCCATCCTTCGTCCACTGAATCGACTGCACAAACGTCGCCAACACTGGCGTGTCGGTTACCTTGCGGGTTTGGCCAGTGGCGGTGTTCGTGACATAGACGTAGGTTGCCTCAGGGAAGTGGGCAAAAAATGCGAGTTGCGAGCCGTCAGGCGACCAAGCCGGGTTACTGACGCGTGCCTTCGCGGGAACCTGCACCGGCACCGCCCGCTTGGTAGCGTGATCGTACAGGTCATAGCCCGCGCTGCTTTTCACATAAAGTGGGTGCGCTCGATAAGCAATCGGGTCGAACGCCAACTCGCCAAGATAAATGCAAGGACGCCCCTGCCGGTCCACCGTTGGAAGTCCGTCGTTCTTGGTGATCAGAAACTTCTTGCCATCGGGACTGAGGTTATTCAGTGTGATGTTTTTGTGCCAGTCCGCCAGTACCACGTCGGCGATTTCCTTGCGCGGCATCTGGTACTTTTCGTCGGCAAGGGTCTCTTTGCTCCGCGCTATTTCCTGCGCGCGGCCGGGCAAACCGACCAGCAGACAAACGACCGAGACAATCAAAGATGAAGGGAGCCAGAGTCTTCGCAAACAACGGATGTTTCTCATTGCGTGACCTCACAAACAGCCATTGGGACAGAGATAAAACGTACCAAGTAATATTGCCGCAATTTGGAGCGGCGCACTGTTTGTCGTGCTTGCTCCAGTACGCGATTTTTCGAGGTGCTTGGTCACTTCCATGTAACCTAATTTGTCTCCTGAATAAACAAAAAAACCAGACAAAGGAGCAAAAGAAACGAGGCTTTGAACGAGTGAGCTGCGAAATGCATTACAAGTCAAGCAAACGGGCGTTACTCCGGCGACTCCTCCGTGCCCGGAAAGTTTTGCGCCATATCATGCTAGCGACGCCACTTGAATACCGGAGGACAAATCATGAGGCTCATCGTGCGTGCCGCGTCGGTTCTCGTGCCCGTTTTCGCGATTACATTCTTCGTCATTCCGGCGATCGCCCAGGACAAGACCAAATCACCTGCAACATACCCGGCGCTCCCGAGCGAGATCCCGGCCAAGTTCAAGCCGAAAAACGAAAGTTTCGACCACACTAAGCGCAGTGTGATGATTCCGATGCGCGACGGCGTCAAACTGCATACCGTGATCTTGATTCCGAAGGGAGCGAAAGGCGCGCCGATTCTCCTGACCCGCACGCCCTATAACGCCGACAAGCTCACCAGCCACGCCGAGAGCGCACACCTCGGACCGGTGCTGCATGGCTATGACAACGCCGTCGATGTGATCCTGGACGGCGGCTACATCCGCGTCGTGCAGGACGTGCGCGGCAAGCACGCCTCCGAGGGGGACTACATCGTCAATCGCCCGTTGCGAGGTCCGCTGAACTCAACGCCTGTCGATCATGCGACCGATACCTGGGACACCATCGACTGGCTCGTGAAAAACATTTCCGAAAGCAATGGCAAAGTCGGCATCCTGGGGATCTCCTACAACGGCTTCCTTCCCTTGATGGCGCTCGTCGATCCACATCCGGCATTGAAGGTTTCCGTGCCGATGAATCCGATGGTTGACGGCTGGATGGGCGACGACTGGTTCCATTACGGGGCCTTTCGTCAGATCAATGTCAGCTGGATTTACAATCAGGTCGCCACTCGCACGGGCGATGCCAAGTGGTGGCGCAGCCACAATGATGAATACGACATGTGGATGCAAGCGGGCTCGGCCGGCGAGCTGGGACGCCGCCGCGGCCTCGATCAGTTGGGCTTCTGGAACAAGCTTGTAGAGCATCCCGCCTACGACGCTTTCTGGAGCGACCAGGCCGTTGACAAGCTGCTGGCAAAACGGCCGCTGAAAACGCCCGTGATGCTGGTTCACAGTTTGTGGGATCAGGAAGACATCTACGGCGCCCCCGCGGTTTACAAGGCAATCGAACCGAAGGACTCAGCCAACGACAAGGTCTTTCTGGTCATCGGCCCGTGGCATCATGGCCAGATGATCGGCAACGGCAGCTCGCTGGGCGCCGTGAAATTCGGCAGCGACACCGCGCTCGACTTCCGGCAGAAAATCCTCGCGCCGTTTCTTGCCCAATATCTGAAAGACGGCGCTCCGAAGGCCGACATCGCCCCGGTCACCGCATTCGAGACCGGCACGAACGAGTGGCGTCGCTATTCGGCCTGGCCGCCGAAAGCGGTTGACGACAAAGCAGGCAAAATGACGCCGCTTTATCTCCGCGCCGGCCTGAAACTGAGCCATGAGGCGCCAAAGCCCGGAGATACGGCCTACGAGGAATACGTTTCCGATCCGGCCAAACCGGTCCCGTTCGTCCGGCGGCCCATTCAGCCCATGGGCTATGAAGACGGCAACGTGTGGCCGCGTTGGCTCGTCGAGGATCAGCGCGAAGCTTCGGGACGCCCGGACGTCGTGACATTTATTTCCGACACGTTGACCGCGCCGATGAAGATCTCGGGCGAGCCCATCGCCAACCTGATTGCCGCCACGAGCGGCACCGACTCCGATTGGGTGGTCAAATTGATCGACGTCTATCCAGACGAAGTCGGCGGCGACACCGTCATGGGAGGCTACCAGCTCATGATCGCCGCTGACATTTTCCGCGGCCGCTACCGCGAGAGCTTCGCCAAGGCCAAACCGATCGCGCCTGATACGCCGCTTCTATACCGCTTCGGCCTCCCGACGACCAACCACGTATTCCTGCCCGGGCATCGAATGATGGTGCAGATCCAGTCAAGCTGGTTCCCGCTCTACGACCGCAATCCGCAGACGTTTGTCCCCAACATATTCTGGGCCAAACCGGGCGATTACAGCAAGGCGACACAGCGGATCTATCACTCCCCGAAAGAAAGCAGTTTCATCGAGTTGCCCGTCACGACGCTCATGACGGCACGCGCGCCAACCGCCCTGGAAAAAACGCTTCGCGAAGTCGGCCAACTGACAACAGGGCAACGTCGGTAGTGTCTCCGTTTCGTGGCGGCAAGGTTCCATGTTGCCGAGTACACCGGCAAGATTTCAATCTTGCCGCCAGGTTCCGGAGGAAATTGAGACACCCCCCTTGCGTTGGGACATTGGCAAGTGAAGTTCGTCTCAAAAAAACGGCCATGCGTTCAAAAAAAGAGGGGGTTCATTTCAAAAACGCGGCCATGGATTTCGTTTTCGAGGCCTTGCTTTTCAAGATCGGGCCGGTTCTTTTCATTTCGAGGCCCATTCTTTTCAAAATCGAGGCCGTTCTTCTTGTTTTTTGGCCTATTCTTCTCGCGAAAATGGGGGTTCATTTCATGCAAAATCTGCATGCATTCAGCGAAAACGGTCATTCGTCTCGCGCCGAAGGGGGGGGTGGCGAGACGATGAGACGATGGAACGCAGAAAGAGGGAGGTTGGTCAATACACTTTCCTGGTAGGCATCACACAAGGCATTTCAAGACGAGAACACCATGAGAAACCTTGTTGTCTGCGTTGTCACGTTGATCGCGCTCGGCGGCGCTCTTGCGCTCGCGCTGGTCCAGCGAACGCCAGGTGGGCCAGGCGTTCAATGGAATGAGGATCTCGCAACCATTACATGGACCGAAGCATTGCGCGATCCGAATGCCAAGGCGGATGAAGTGCCATTCTCCTTGCTGACCGGCCCGGCGATCGGCTGGCTTACCGACACGGAGGCGGAGATTAGCTGGGAAGTGATCGGCGAGAAAACGCTCACCGGCAACCCGTATGCGTCGTTGCCGGCGACTTACCCGGCGGAAAAAATACAGTTTCGCTTCGCGAGCTTGACGGGGTTGAAGTCCAATACGGAATATCGTTATCAACTGAAGTCAGGCCAATTCGAAAGCAAGGTATTCAGATTCCGCACCATGCCGGCGCCCGACGCCACGACGCTTCGTTTCGCGATGATCGGCGACACGCAGCGCGGCGACGTTCCCGAATCGGCGGAGATTGAGCGAAAGCTGTTTGCCCTCATTCATGCGTGGAACCCGGCGCTGTTTGTGCATCTTGGGGACATGCTGGAGACCGGCCGAGGCGATGGCATCAGCGGACGCAAATCCTGGTATCGAACGTTGCAGCGCAATCGCGAGGCGCGCGCTTCCGTCTTTATGGCGCCGACCGCCGGCAACCATTGCTGGGTTGGCAAAGGCCGCGGCTGGTATGCCGATTACTTTGCCGACGTCAAGGGACGATCCACGACCATCAAGGACGGCTCGCAGCCGCCGTTCTTCTACTCCTTTGACGTGGCCAACGTTCATTTCGTCAGTCTGTGCACCGAAAGCGCCAAAGTCTCCGGCAAGAAGGACGTGGCGGACGAGCAGCACAAGGATCTGCCATTCACCTACAACGAACAACTTGCCTGGTTTGAAAACGATCTCGCGAAGGCCCGGGCGACGTGGAAAGTCGTCTTCTTTCACCAGCCATTCCACACCGCCGGCCCGCATCCCGCGCCGGCTTACTTCACCAAGGATTTCGGCGCCATCTGCGACAAGTACGGCGTGCAGCTCGTTCTTTCCGGGCACGACCACAGTTACCAAAAAACCAAACGGATGACCAACGTTGACCGCCAGGTGTCGGACACCGGCACGGTGCAGGTGATCAGCGGCGGCGGCGACATACGCCAGTTCGACCGCGTCAAGAATCCGCCCCACTGGAACTTGCTGCACCGCAAGATCAACCATTATGTTCAGGTTGACGTGAACGCCGAGCGGATGCAATTCACGGCCGTCGATGTGAAAGGCGACGTTTTCGATACATGGCTGCTTCCTCGCAAGGGACAACCACGCGAACTCGATGCCGCGAAATAGAATGCTTGCAGCCAATTACCAAGGAGTCCGATTCATGCGCCTACTTCCCACCGCGATGGCCGTTGCCTTCTGCGTCGCGGCTTTCACTCCGAACGTGCTGGGCCAGGAAAAGAAGAAGCCCAATATCATCGTCATCCTGGCCGATGACCTCGGCTACTCCGACATCGGCTGCTACGGCGGCGAGATCAAGACGCCGCAGCTCGACAAGCTTGCCAAAAACGGGCTGCGCTTCACCAACTTCTTCAACACGGCGCGGTGCTGCCCATCGCGGGCGGCGCTAATGACGGGCCTTTACTCGCATCAGGCCGGCGTTGGCCACATGACCGAGAATCTCAAGCTGCCGGGCTATCAGGGCGGACTGCATCGCAATTGCGTCACCATCGCCGAGGTTTTGCGGCTGATTGGCTATCGCAACTATATGGTTGGGAAGTGGCACCTCTCCAGCAATCCAGACATGAAAGCGCCGAACGATACCTGGCCTCTGGGGCGCGGCTTCGATCGATACTACGGCACGATTCCGGGCGCGGGCAATTACTTTCGCCCCAACGGCCTGGTGCGCGACAAGACGCCCATCGAAGCGCCGAAGGAAGGCTATTACTACACGGACGCGATCAGCGACAACGCCGTGCAGTTCATCCGTGACCACAAGAAGGACCATGATAAGGCGCCCTTCTTCTTGTACATGGCCTACACCGCGCCGCATTGGCCGCTGCATGCGCTCAAGGAAGACATCGCACGCTATCGTGGCAAGTATCGCGAAGGCTGGGATGTGCTTCGCAGCCAGCGGCACAAGAAGATGATCGAGCTGGGCATCGTCGATCCGAAATGGAAGACGCCCGCGTCGGACGCGAAGCCGTTCAAGGATCTCACCGAAAAAGAGATCGATGAACTCGACCTGCGCATGGCGATCTATGCCGCTCAAGTCGATCGCATGGATCAGGGCATCGGCCGCGTAATGGAAACGCTCACGAAGGAGGGCATGCTCGAAGACACGCTGGTCCTCTTCATGGCCGACAATGGAGCGTGTGCGGAGATCATCGAGCGCGGCACGGGCGGTGAACTGGGCGGGCCGGAGTCGTTCACCAGCTATGGCGTCGGCTGGGCATGGTTCTCCAACGGCTTTTTGCGGCTCTTCAAGCACTGGGTCCACGGCGGCGGCGTGTCGTCGCCGTTGATCGTGCACTGGCCGGCGCAGATTCCGCAGTCGTCGCGCGGTCAGCTTCGCCGGCAGCCGGGCCATCTCATCGACATCATGGCGACGAGCATCGACGTCGCGGGGGCGAAATATCCGAAGGCGTTAGGCGGCAACCAGATCACCCCGCTGGAGGGCAAGAGCCTCGTGCCGGCGTTTGCGGGCAAGGCGATCGAGCGCGACGCGATTTATTGGGAGCACGAGGGAAACAAGGCGGTGTTGGCGCATCCGTGGAAGCTCGTGTCCAAACATCCAGGGGCGTGGGAGTTGTACAACCTCGAATTGGATCGGGCGGAGACGAATGATTTGGCACGAAGCGAACCGGACCGCGTGCGCGATCTATCGGCGCGATGGCAGACCTGGGCGGAGCGGAGCCACGTGCTGCCGCTCAGGCCGTATGCAATGGATAAGAAAAAGAACAAGAAATGACGGTCTTCAGCCCGACGCGTTAATCACCGCCTCGATTTCAAGAAGATTCGCGGCGCTGCGAACCGGGGTCTTGAACGTCCGGCGGTTTTGCGTCCGATGGCGGATGGCTCGCGACGGCGGACTGCACGTCGCCGGCAAGGTCGGCGTGCAGACGTTCACGTTCACGATCGATCTGCTCCGGCGTCGCGCCC
>Ga0105340_1001274_pt1 | contig 11438 bp, 5 predicted proteins | sample EasRivMeERMLT700_FD_89676 | JGI IMG/M metagenome (GOLD analysis project Ga0105340, IMG submission 89676) | Soil microbial communities from meander-bound floodplain in the East River, Colorado, USA - East River MetaG ERMLT700 | ecosystem: Environmental > Terrestrial > Soil > Floodplain | place... | reverse complement strand
GTTCGTCGCCGACCACGACCAAGGGCTGCAGATCGTGGATGTGTCAGATGCTGCAAAACCGACTGTCATCGGTTCCGTCGACACTTATGGTTATGCGGTGGACGTGGATGTAGAAGGTCCACTGGCGTGTGTTGCTGACTGGCATGGCGGGCTCTGGGTCATCGATGTCGGTGATCCGAGCGCGCCCCTCATGATCGGCAGAGTATGGAATCCTGGGGTCGATTATCCATCAAGCGTTGTGATGGATGGTCCATGGGCCTATGTTGCAGGAGCCAACTTTGCGACCGAGAGCGGACTCTTCCAGACCATCAGCCTCGCCGATCCAGAGGCGCCCTATGTTGCCGGCGATATCGTCGATATGGTCCAGTCCGGCGAGGTTGCTGTTCGAGGAACGTATGCTTACGTGGCCGACGGCACCCTTCGGATCATCGACATCAGCAACCCGCTGGAGCCGGCCATTGTTGGTGCCGTCAGTACTCCCGACGTATCTCAAGCGCTCGCGGTCGACGATAGAGGTGCGTTCGTTATCGACTCCTCGGCCGATATTCGCATCTATCCTCTTCAGTGCTCAGCACCGCAAGCCGTCGCTTTGTCGGGATTCGACGCACAGCCGGATCCTCTGGGCATCCTGCTCAGATGGAGTACCGCATTCGAGTCCAATCACCTCGGCTTTCATGTCCACCGTTCTACAGGCACCGAAGCCGGGTACCGGCGAGTCAGTGTCGAGCTGATCGAGCCACCCGGACCCTACCGGTTCCTCGACACTGACGTGCGGCCGGGAGCTACGTACTTCTATCGCCTCGAAGCCGTAGATCGAAGCGGCGGTAGCGAGTTCTATGGTTCAGTTCAGGCAACAGCAGGGACTGATGCGGGGTCGGCGCGCTTCGTGCTGTCGCAGAGCCAGCCCAACCCCTTTGTGGCAGAGCAGGGCGCGACGGCGATTGGATTCACGTTGGGTGAGCACGTCCACACAACGCTCCGCGTCTTCGACGCCTCAGGACGGCTAGTACGCGTGCTGGTTGATGAGCCGCTCAGTGCCGGGCCGCATGCCGCAGTGTGGGACGGCCGCAATGAGGGGGGCGGGGACACCGGGGCGGGAATCTATTACTACCGGCTGGAAGCGGGGGAGTTCTCGGAAGCTCGCGCGCTGGTGAAGCTCAGGTAATTCTGGAGTTTCTGGGTTGCAGTAGGAGCGCGGAAGGGTCAGGGAGGGGCCGGGGAGAGGCCGCCAGTGCCCAGCGGCGAAGGCCACCAGGAGCCTGTCGGACCGTCCAAAAACCGAGATCGCTACCATGGTGAAGCCGAATTCGGCGTGACCAGGGATCAGGCGAACGACTGGCGCCTCATTCGTTGGCTGGACCGGCGTTCGGCGTCGGATCCCGACACCACCTGGGGAATCCTTAAGGGGCGCCACCGCCTCCTGGCGGTCGAGTAGCTCCAACACTGCCCGATCCCGCTCGCGGCCGCCGGCCGCCTCATCGTCTCGTTACTTGCGGTCTTTAAGCGACAATGGCGGTCCGGATGTACTTTGGGGACTGGGGCGACGTCTGTATTTCGGGCCGTATAGAGGCATGTGGAGGCGGGTCGCGAAGGTCCGTTGACGTGGTCGCCCGCCGTCTGGAAGGTGCTGATCGTGAGGTGGTCTATGGCGTCTGCATGGAAGTGTCGATCGTTGGAAACCAATGCGTTCGAGTTGGGGGGTAAGACACGCCTGTCGCTCAGCGTGGGGCTCGCGTTCTGTCTTCAGTTGTTTGTGCTAGTTGCCGCGGGTTACGGCCAAGCACACGCTCCGGCATGGAGTTTCGAGGGGAATCAGCCTGGCGCACATGTCGGGTTCTCGGTGTGTTCGGCCGGCGATGTGAATGGGGACGGATACGGCGACGTGCTCGTCGGCGCGCCTCATAACGACAACGGGTCGGCCGACGAAGGCGCTGCCTATCTCTTTCTCGGCTCAACGGCCGGGCTCTCGTTGGCGCCTGATTGGATGACGGAGAGCGATCAATCAGGTGCGCACTTGGGCTCCTCTGTGGCCTCGGCGGGCGACGTGAACGGCGATGGATATGGCGACGTGCTCGTCGGCGCACCTGACTACGACGATGGTCAGGAGGACGAAGGTGCTGTCTTCCTCTACCTGGGTTCCCCGGGCGGGCTCTCCTCGGCTTTTGCGCGGTTGTGGCAAGGGGATCAGGCAGGTGCCCGATTCGGCTCTTCAGTCAGCAGTGCGGGGAACGTCGATGCGGATGGTTTCGATGATGTGCTCATCGGGGCTCCGGGCTTTGATGGTGGGGAGATGGACGAGGGTGCGGCCTTTCTATTCCTCGGGGCGGCTTCCGAGCTGCCAGCTGCTCCAGCTTGGTCGGCCGAAGGCAATCAAGCGGGAGCGTCGTTCGGCAGTTCCGTCGCGGCGCTTGGGGACATGAATGGAGACGGTTTCGGCGACGTCGTGATTGGTGTTCCGTTCTACGATGGCGGCAATGTCGACCAAGGCCAAGCACGGGTCTTTGGCGGGACCTCCTCGGGCCTGGGCGGGAGCCCGCTCCATAGCTTCGAGACGCATGACGAGGGCGCACGCTTCGGGCATTCGGTTGCCGGGGCCGGAAATTTGAGCGGTGACGGCAACCGGAGGATTCTCTTCGGCGCACCGCTCTACGCCTATACTCATGCAGAAGAGGGAGGAACCTTCCTGGCCAATCTCGGCCAACCTGTCTTCTTCCTGGACTTTGGGCGCCAGGATTTCGCCCATCGTGGAGTTTCGATCGCCTCAAGCGGTGATGTGAACGCAGACGGACTGATGGACGTCGTGATCGGAGCCGATGTGTTCGACGCTGGCGAAGAAGACGAGGGTATGGTTACCGTTCACCTGGGTCATCCATCATTCGTTGTCGATCGGACTGCGGCTTGGAGTGTAGATGGCAACCAACCGTTCTGCGCCTTCGGCTCCTCCGTGGCATTCGCGGGAGATGTGAACGGGGATGGCTTTGACGATGTAGTGATTGGGGCTCCCCAATATGACCGCGGGCAGGTCGACGAGGGCCGTGCCTTCCTCTTCCTGGGCCCCTCGGGTACTACTCTCGGGGTTGGAGGTAGTGAGGTGCCGTCGCTCCAGCCTCTTCAGTTTGCCATTGAGCCGAATCCCATCTCTACCGAGGCTGAATTCGTCTTTAACGGAAATATGCAGGCCCTTGTCCTGGAGATATTTGATCCGCAGGGACGTCTGATTGATCTTCTCCGTCCTTCGGGTCCCAGGGTTCGCTGGAGTCCGTTCGCATCGTTGCCTCGAGGCATCTACTTCGCCCGGGTGCAGGGTAGGAATATCTCGGAAACGGTAAAGTTTGCCATCATTCGCTGACCGTCAAACAGAGATCGACACAAGGCGAAAGACTTGCCAGGCAACAAGCTACGTCGCCGAAAGCGACCCGATCAAGCGACCGGCGACGGGGTGCCATAGAGTCCCAATAACAGAGAGTGGTTCGAACACCGGTACACTTGGGGAGCCATTGTCGGGAGTCGCGAGCTGCAAGCGGCTCCATGGTTAACACGAAATCCCGGCGACGAGATCCGCCGGGGTTTCGTGTTTCTGCGTGTTATGCCAATAAGTTGCGGGTGATTGCGCGGCGCGGCGCGGCTCTCTGTTCGCAGACCGTAACACTCGTGACCTTATGAAAGCGTCGCGAAATCGGCTGATTCGGACGCGAACTCTCTGACTCTCTCGCTCTCCGGGAGAAGTGGTTAACAGGACCGGTACACTCGGACCCCAAGTAGCATTGACTTCGAACTGCCAACCTGGTAGTTTACAGTGTGCGGAGGGCGGGCCACCAAAACCTGCCGGCCGAACACCCTCCTCCGATCCCTCAGCCAGGAGGCCCAATGCGGCTCCTTACGATCCTCAGCTTTTCGGCGATCGTCCTGGCGCTTCCTGCTCGGTCTGCCACCATCCGCGTCCCTGCCGACCAGCCCACCATCCAAGCAGGAATCGACGCCGCGGCTGCCATTGGGGACACGGTTCTTGTCGCTGCTGGGACTTACTACGAATCCCTCTGGTATGGCTTCTCGGGCAAAAATCTTGTCCTGCGCTCCGAGGGAGGGCCGGAATCGACAGAAATCGCCGCCGAAGACGAGGGAGTCACATTCCAAGATGGGGAAGGCCCAACGGCCGAGATCGACGGGTTCACGATCCGCGATGGGTGGTTGGAACACCGTTCAGGAGCGGGGATCCGTATCCTCAGTTCGTCGCCGACCATCAAGAATTGCGTCATTCGCGATTGCACTGTGATAAGCAACGATCGCAACGTTAGCGGTGGTGGGATGTTCATCTCGGGAGGTTCGCCAGTCATCCTCAACTGCATCTTCTATGAAAATCGCGTCAGCTTCATCGGTCAACCCCCAGGGCATGGCGCAATGGGGGGTGGTGTATGTTGCTCAGAGTCATCGCCGAACTTTATCAACTGCACTTTTGCAGAGAATGAGGCTCGAGCACCCATGTATAGCGTTGGAGGCGGAATCATGAGCTTGAATTCGAACCTGATCCTCCAAGGGTGCACCTTCTACGGTAATTGGGCGGTCGAGGGAGGCGGAATCGCTAGCACCGGTGTTGCGACGGTAGAGAACTCTATCATCGCCTTCTCCGAAAATGGAGAGGCTGTGCTTTGCAGTGGGAGCCAGGTTGAGTTCTCATGCTCGGATGTATTCGGCAACGCGGGAGGAGACTGGACGCCGTGCATAGAGAACCAGCTAGGAGTGAATGGCAACATCTCTGCCGACCCACTCTTCTGTGATGCTCCTGGCGGCGACTTACGGCTCAGGGCCGACTCCCCGTGCGCGCCTGGGAACTCTCCCCCTGGCTGCGGACTCATCGGCGCCTGGCCGGTGGGCTGCGGGGTGACCGACGTGGCAGATGATTCGCCTTCAGCATCGCTGAGGCTGACCGTGATCCCTAATCCTGTGCGCGGCGTGGCCCGCTTCGAGCTTGGGGCTGCTGCGCCGGTCACCACCCTGAACATCTTTGACGCGCAGGGGAGGTTGGTCGAGCAGCTCTCGAGGGAAGAAGGTCACTGGCAGTGGACACCGGGCTCATCGGTCCCGGCGGGAATCTACTTTGCGCGACCAGGGGGCGAGCCGGCGAGTTCCGCGGCGGTCAAGTTCCTCTACGTGCGGTAACACGACCCATGAGGCTAGCCTTACATCCAGTGAGTGCCCCGTCAGTCGGTCCTGACGGGAGTGGATCACTTTTCATCGGATGCCATATGAGGCTCCCTGCCATAATTGTCTGCCTCGCCGGGCTCGCCACCCCTCTTCTCGCCCATGCCCTCACCATCCGCGTTCCCGCCGACGCGCCAACGATCCAGGCGGGGATCAATGCGGCGATCACGAACGGCGACACGGTGCTTGTCGCGCCAGGGACGTATTCAGAAGAGGGGAATCGAAATCTCGATTTCCAGGGGCGCGACATCGTTGTGCGGTCATCGGATGGGTCAAGCGTGACCATCATCGAGTGCAACAATGCCGGACGTGGCTTTCACTTACATTCGGGCGAAACGAGAGCAGCCATCATTGAGGGATTCAGTATCCGTTCCGGACATGCTGAGTGGCCGGATGTTGGGGGAGGAATATCTTGTGAGAACGCCTCGCCCACAATCATTGATTGCCGGATCACTCAGTGCTCGGCTGAGGTGGGAGGAGGTGTCCATCTGGCCCTTTCCGGAGCGGCGATCGTTGATTGCAGCATCTCCGGCTGCCAGGCGGCCAGCAGTGGAGGCGGTGTCATGATTGACGATCCAGAGCCTGGGATCGATATTATCGGCAGCACAATCTTTGGAAACAACGCCTTTCGCTTCAATGGGGGAGGACTCCGTGCAGGTGGAATCGGAAGCATTTCAATTTCAGAGAGCGAGATCTCTTTCAATACGTCGGGTGCCGAGTTTGGGGATGGAGGCGGCGTATCATGCTACGGCGGTGGCCTACGACTCACAATGACCGACTGCATACTTGAGCATAACACTCAGACGAGCATCGGCGACAATTCATTTTCCGAGGCGAGTGGTGGCGGAGTCTATGCATTGGCGGATTCAGTGATTCTGGTGCGGTGTAATTTTGAGGGCAACGCGGCGCGCGGCATCAATGATGACGCAAGCAATGGGGCTTTCGGTGGGGGTGCTACGATCATTGCAGACCATATTGTCCTCGATGCATGCAACTTCGTTGATAATGAGAGCGAAGCGCGCTCCATGGTAACCCAAGGGGGATTTGGCAAGGCTCAGGGGGGCGGATTGTTCTGTGACGCCATCACGACGGTCATTACGAATTGCAGGTTTGAGGGAAACCTCGCCACAAGCATCGGAGGAAGATTTGGAAATGAGGCTTCCGGAGGCGGAGTGTATGGAACCAATGTCGCATTCAGCGGATGCGTGTTCACGAGGAACGGTGTTGTGGCCAGTCCGCCAGTGCCTTATGAAGGCTCCGGGGGCGGGATCGCGATCGAGGCGGGATCGCACATTGGAGAGTGTACATTCTCGGAGAACTGGGCTACGACCCGCGGGAGCAACATCGCATTTCGGGGAGCAGGGACAGCGCAAGTAGAGAAGACGATTGTCGCTTTCGGCGGGATCTCGGACGGAGTGTCTTGCGATGGCGTGGTTCTCTCAATCAGCTGTACCGATGTCTTTGGAAATGCCTCCGGCGACTGGACAGGCTGTCTCGCCGGATTGGGCGGTGTCAATGGAAACTTTAGCAGTGACCCGCTGTTCTGCGATATCGAAGGGCGGGACCTTGGACTCGCTGCCGACTCGCCTTGCGCACCGGAACACTCTGGAGCATGCGGGCTGATTGGAGCTTTACCCGTCAATTGTGGACCAATCGGCGTGGCAGATGCTGGTGCCGCGGCTGTTATACCGCTGAAGTTGACCGTGTTCCCAAACCCTGTACGCAGCGTTGCCCGGTTCGAACTATGGCCGGCGGCCCCATTCACCACGCTGAGGATCTTCGACTCACAGGGTCGGCTGGTCGAGCAGCTCGGGGGCAAGGATGGACATTGGGAGTGGACGCCACGGGCGGTTATTCCGGCGGGCATCTACTTCGCGAGGCCGGAGGAGAATGTGTCGGGCACCGCGGTGGTCAAGTTCCTGTACCTCCGGTAAAACATTTGGCTCTCAATGCATCGCGCTGACCTTGATAAAGCGGCCGAGAAGCGAGGGGAAGCGCTTGTGAGCTGACGTGGCGTCGGTGCAGGGCAAAGACTCATCAACGATGCGTCGAGCCTTCGAGCCTTTCCAGCGGGTCAGCGTCTTTTGAGTCCGTCAATAATGCGGGCCTCGAGATTGTTATTGATGCTCTCAATCCCCCGTGCTGGCTCCAATCGCATCAGGTACTCTCGCACCACCCTGCGGACAACGTCTTCAATGCCAAGCATGTAATCGTGCATGGGCTCGCCGGCGATGGAGCCGTTCCTCGCAATTTCTCCAAGTGTTCGGCCATGGTGGACGATCGAGCTTCGGCACTTGTATAGGGCGTAGTGTCCGAAAAGTCGATCGCACTGCCCGAACGCCAGTTACGGCGCATCTGCTAGCCTCCTCGGATGCTTGATGCCATCCGCTTCCGCCTCTTCCTGGCCACCTTCGCTGGCTGGGTTGGCCGTCGTCAAACACGTGCGATCGCCTATCTGATAGAAGAGAACCGCGTCCTCAAGGAACAGCTCGAGTCCGGCGGACGCCGCCTCCGCTTCACCGACGACCAGCGACGCCGACTGGCAGTCAAGGGGAAGCCTCTCGGCCGACGGATCTTGCAGCAGATTGCCACCATCGTGACGCCGGATACGATCCTGGCGTGGCATCGTAGACTCATCGCCGCGAAGTGGACCTATCCCGGCAAGCGAGTTGGTCGTCCCGGGGTCATGAAGGAGATCCGTAAGCTGGTCGTCCGGATGGCGGAGGAAAACCCGAGCTGGGGATACGCACGGATCCAAGGCGCGCTCAAGCATCTGGGGCATCAGGTAGCTCGCAGCACGATCGCCAAGGTGCTGAAGGAGCACGGCATCAAGCCGTCGCCCGATCGGCCGATGAGCTGGGCGACCTTCGTTCGCGCCCACGCAGATGCGATTGCCGCGGCCGACTTCTTCACGACTGAGGTGTGGACGATGTATGGACTCGTTCGACACTTCACGTTGTTCGCCATTGATATTGCCACGCGGCGCGTCCACATCGCGGGGACGACCACGAACCCCACGTCAGATTGGATGGAGCAGATGGCGCGGAACCTGACTGACTGCGATACGGGCTTCTTGCTCGGGAAGCGGCTCCTGATCATCGATCGGGACTCGCTCTTCTCGCCGCGGTTCAAGGCGACTCTGCGCAGATCCGGCGTCGAGATCCTACTGACGGCGTACCAGGCACCGAACATGAACGCGCACGCCGAGCGCTTCGTGCGTTCGGTCAAGTCCGAGTGCCTCGATCGGATGATCTTCCTAGGGCGCGAGTCTCTGGACCGAGCGATCGCGGAATACGTGACGCACTACCATGAAGAGCGGAGCCACCAGGGGATCGCGAACGAGCTCATCGGCGGTGCGGAGGCACAGTGGGTAGGTGTCGTCGGCGCCAGTGAGCGGCTGGGTGGTCTGCTCAAATATTATCACCGGCGGGCGGCATGAGAAGGGCGTCGCTGGTCGAGTTTTCGGATACTACGGGGACAATGCACGTCCCGCACCCGTGGCACCCGCATCTTCACCACACAGCCCGACTTCCCCTCACGAACCCGAAGTCGCTACTTCAGGATGACGGCCTTGCTCGTGATCATTTCCAGATCAGCGATTGCCCGTGCTATCGCCTGATGGAGTTTTGTACTGTGACCATCGGCCCAGGTGATACGAAATGACTGCTCCCCAAGAACTTCTCGCAGCTTTGCCCTGGCCCGCCCGAGATCCGGTTCGTAATGTTTGCAGATAACGGTGCCCTGTGATTCACGAAGCGCGTCAGAGACTCCGAGGAGCATAGTCGCACTAAGCCCTGCCTTTCGGTCGAGCTTCCCTTCACCAGTATGCTCCGAGACCGCAATGATGAAGAGGGAGGCATAATCGAACAATGAGGTGGCAATGTGCAGACCGCGCTCATGAATTTGCCTGAAGCAACTAATCAATCGAGAGCGTGCCGCATCAAACTCGCAAAGCATCGCTTCCACGTATGCGAGAATGCTGAGAGTTTGGATCGCACTAGTACCCTGCTGATGATGGATACGGAGGCTCTCTTCAAGATAACGCCGTCCCGAAGTCGGATCCCCCATTTTGAGCCGCGTCAATCCCAGGAGGTCGAGGATGTTAGCTTCGGACGCTCGAGCCCCTAACTCCCTGGAGAGGGTTAAAGCTTCCTCCCCCAGAGCAAAGGATCTGTCAAACTCGCCGACACACCCAGCTGTTCCGGAGATATTTAACAGGTTGATGCACATCCAGGTTCGGTTGCCGAGTTCGCGGTTCAGCGCCAATGCCTCCTCGTAATGCAAGCGGGCCGAGGTAAAGTCACCATATAGGCGTTCGCTGTTTGCCCGGTCGTTCATGACCCCAGCCATGCCCATCCTGTCCCCAAGCACTGCATAGATTGAGATACTCTCGTCGTAGAATCTTATGGCGTTTTGGTGATTCCCCATCTGCTGGCTAAAAGCCGCGGCGATAAAAAGAGCTCCGGCGCGGACATTCGACGCCGTGCAATTTCGGTCACGCTGGAGCGCTCGCTCCATTAGCCTAAGGCCGACGGAAATGTCACCACGGAAAAGAAAGAACTCTGCAAATCTTGCCGCGAGCCATAGACCGTCCTCGACTCCATTCTCTCCTGAGTCACACGAATCTTGAGCGACGGAGATATTGGCCAGTTCAGACTCCACTCGATCGAGCCACTCCTTATTCGGTGGTCTCAATGCTATCCAGTCGTCGCCCATTCTGCGGAAAAAGTCGATGTGCCGCTGTCGGACGGCATGCAGCTCACTTGATGGGCGAAGACGGTCTGCGGCGTACTCACTGATGAATTCGAGCATTTCGAAACGGACGCCAAGAGGTGTATCTCTCCGCTGAAGTAGAGAGCACTCCGCGAGCTCGCTGAGGTAGTCGATTGCCAGGGGCTCCTCACACACCGCTTCCGCCGCCTCTGCAGTCAAGCCGCCCCGGAACACTGCGAGCTGGGCGAAGAATCTCTGGAGTTCCGGCAGGAGCAGGTTGTAACTCCACTCAACGGCCGCAGGTAGCGAGGCGTACGGATGAGCGGGGTTTCGAACTCGGGCACGTGTGAGTGTCTCCCTCTTCCTCAACCGCTCCCGGAGTTGCGATAGCCCGAACAAATTTGATCGCGCGGCTGCCAGTTCGATCGCGAGCGGCACGCCTTCCAACTGCTGGCACAGCTTCGCCACGAACGCTGCGTTGCCTGTTGTCAGCTGGAAGTCCGGCTTGACTGCCTGAGCGCGATCCGCAAACAGCTGGACGCTCTCATTACCAATGAGAGCCGAGAGATCGCTGGCGTGTGGTGTCGGGAGCGGTTCTACCAAGAATTCGCGTTCCCCCGTCAACTTCAAACTATGCCGCGAGGTGATAAGGCACCGGAGATTTGGCAACGCTTCCAGGAGAGTGCGCACCTCCTCGGCAAGCGCGGTTAAGTGCTCGAAGTTGTCGAAGACGAAGATCGCGGGTTCTTCCCCGAGGACCGTGACAATCTGCTGGAGGGGCGTGGAGTGTGGCGAACGGGGTGTGCCCAGCGATCCGAGTGCGCGGACCATGATCTCTCCGTCGTCGCGGAGGTCCGCCAAAGGAATAAACCATTCGCGACCATGGAAAGCCTCGAGCAACCGATTCGCAACCTCGACCGCAAGGCGCGTCTTGCCGCAGCCCGGCGGTCCGATCAATGTCACGAGTCGCACCTCGCTCGTGAGCAATTCCTTAAGCTTGTCGATCTCTTCCTGTCGGCCGAAGAAACGGGTGAGCTGGAGCGGTATGTGACTCGCATAGCCCTCCCCCTTGAGAGCGGGGAAGGTGACGGGACAGCCAGGATAGTCGAGCTGGAACACACGCTCGGAGGCGTTGGCTCCCCAGAGTCGATACACGCCGAGGTCGCGCAGGCGGAGGCCGCCGTTCAAGTCGTGACGCAGGATTCCGGCAGTGGCCTCCGAGCACAAGATCTGGGCAGAATGCGCTGCCCCCAAGAGCCGCCGCGCCCGGGCCAGCACGATCATTGGATAAGCCCCGTCGGGACCAAGCGTTAGTTCCGACGTGTGAATAGCGATGGCGAGGCCCGATGGCGGTCGGTGCTCGGCTGCGGTCGGATCAATGGCGCGATACTGGCATGCCGCCGCACAGCTCAGCGCATCGCCAGCACGGCTGAAGGCCACCACGCACTCCGAACTCGACGACTCCACCACCACTCCCCCGTGGCTTCTGGATTCCTCTCGCAGTAGGCTGTCGTAGCGAGCGGCGG
>Ga0105340_1001270_pt1 | contig 11473 bp, 5 predicted proteins | sample EasRivMeERMLT700_FD_89676 | JGI IMG/M metagenome (GOLD analysis project Ga0105340, IMG submission 89676) | Soil microbial communities from meander-bound floodplain in the East River, Colorado, USA - East River MetaG ERMLT700 | ecosystem: Environmental > Terrestrial > Soil > Floodplain | place... | reverse complement strand
TCGGCTTCTCGGGGGCCAGCGTTTTGTCGACACCGGACGCGAGGGTCCAGGTCAAGAAAACCGAACTGCTTAAGACGAGGATTGGGAGCAATCGCGTCATGATTCACCATGGTCCAGGGCTGAGATTTCGATCCGTGCGCTCATTTTACGGTTGCGGCGAACGTGTTGAAAGGCGAAGCTAGCATTCCGCGGCGTCAACGTCCGCTTGGCACGGGAGCAATCTTGATGAAATTCCGCACGGTTATTCGCTGGTTCGGCGGCATCGCCCTCAGCATTGCGATCTCGCTCGGCATCACGACAGCCAAGCTCGCGTGGAATCGTTCGCAGGCAATGCAGGAGGTCGCGGCCGAAGTCGCCCGACTCGACGAAAGCGACCCTGGCTGGACGTTCGAAGCGATGGACGCCAAGCGCAAGCAGATCGACCCGGACAAGAACGGCGCTCTGTGCATCAACGAAATCGCAAAGTTGTTGCCGAAGGATTGGCCGATTTGGGGACAAGAAACGACGCAGAGATTCGGCGAGCCGCCAATATTTGTCGACGAGCATGAAGAATTGAAAAAAGCCGTTGGAAGACGCGACCCGCGAATACGTTTGAGCGAGGATGCGGGCAAGTTGCTTCGATCGGAGTTGGCCCGGGTCGCCAAGGCACTGGACAAAGCGAACGAACTGGAGAAACACTCGGAAGGCCGATTTCCAATCGATTACCAGTTGATGTGGCCCGCGACGCTGGTGCCCGATTTGGCCAATCCGCGAAAGGTCGCTACCGTTCTTGAACTCGACGTATTGGAAAAATCGCTGCAAGGCGACGCTGACGGCGCGTGTGTCAGTGCATATCGATGCGCATTGGCGGGCCGATTCATCGGCGACGAATACACGTTCATTTCGCAACTCGTGCGTATCGCCATGGCAACGGGTGCAGCCGATACGATCGAGATCGCCCTGAATAGCGGTGAGGCGCGTAAGGAAACGTTGGTGCGCCTGCAAGAGGTTCTCGAAGCCGAAGACCGCGATTTGCCCGGTTTGATCGTGAACGCCGCCCGAGGTGAGCGGGCACTCACTCACCGGATGATGGATGCGTTCTGCGATGGTCGGCTGAATTTCGCTGAGTTCCGCACGCGCGGCGAAAGGCCGGATACGTCGTTCATGAACGAAATCGACATGTATTTTGGATCGGCGCCGTTGCGCCGTGACCACGCCGGGTTCCTGCGAAATACAAGCAACAAGATCGAAGAGCTGGCGAATGCCAAATATCCGCTGATCGGACCGCACGCGGGGCCAAGCGGCACGAAGTGGTACGACGGTTACGTCGCCGCGGTGTCAAAAGTCCGCATCAGTCAAGCACGCACCCAGGCGTTCCTGCGCGTTACCATCGTGGCTCTCGCGGCGGAACAATATCGCCAGGAAAAAACGCTGTGGCCAAACGCACTCAGTCAACTCGTGCCTCGTTTTCTCAAGGAAATTCCGCAAGATCCATTTCACGATGGCCCGCTAAAACTTGCTCACAAGAATGACGGTATTGTCATCTACTCCGTCGGCCTCGACAATCGCGATGACGGCGGCGCGTTTGACTGGTCCAATCGCTTTCGCGAAGGAAGCGATCTCGGCTTCCGTCTTTGGGACCATGCGAAACGCGGCGTCTTGGATTGATTGGTTCGCCCAACGCCGCGACGGTAAGGGGGGTGTCGAATTCGCAGGCGCAGCGCAGGACAATTTCGAACCGTCTCGGTGCGTGGGTGTGTAAAACTCGCAGGCGCACCGCAACTCATTTCCGGCCTGATTCCTCGGTTTTTGCGCATTGACTTCGCTCGTGCCCGCGTTAAATTGGTCGCTGCCCAAATCTGAGGATTCAACCATGACTTTGTATGCCCTCACCGCCGGCGACTACTCCGATTGGCTCCAGTACGCGGGCCTGTACCTTGGCAACGTCTCGCACACGGATCGCTATCGCACCTTTGAGCCGATGATTTCCAAGCAAGGACTGGCGGCGAAAATCGTCTTCGATTTTCTCGACAGCAACCAGGGCGGCATCGACCTGCAAACGTGGCGCAACAGCGATGTGTACGAAATGCCGCCCGAAGCGAAATGGCGCGTCGAACAAACGGCCTTGTCGCTCGAAGCGATTGGAGCGCCGCGCGTCGCCGCCAAGATGCGCACGCTCAAAAACACTTCCCTCGGCGGCATGCTCATGGACTCAAGCGATCCGGCGGAAATGATGCGGTTGATGAAGGACGTCGATCCCGTCAAGCTGATGGAAGAATTCCGCGGCAACATTGCGCGCGCCATGCCGGACATGGCCGCCGCGGCGGGATTGCCGACCCAGCAAAAGCCCGTGGCCGCCGATGCGGACATCGAAACATGGGGGCAAGTCGAGCACCTCCTCGATCGTTTCGTGAAGAGCCATGAAAACGAGATGCGCGGCGACATGGCCCGGCACGGCGACCCGCGCACCGAACCCGGCTTCGATCCCGACAAACGCATGGAGGCGATCGAACGACTTCGCCGCGCGGAATGGGATCGCGAAGCGCAGCGGGAAGCCGTGCCGAAGATGACCGCGCTGATGAAAGAGATCGACGAATTGCTCGCCAAAAAGCCAAAATCCAAGCCTGGCAGGATCGCCAAGCAACGTCGTGAGTTGCTTGGATGTTATCGCAAATACGCCGATCGTCCCGCGGACGAGTTGTTGCCCGAAATGCAGGCCTGGCTCAAGGACGCGGCGGCGTTTCAAGAAAAGTACAGCGCGCTCTTTCGCCCCAGCCCGATCGACGACGAAAATCTTCTCAAACGGCTCGGCGACCTCGGCGCTTACGACGTGGACATGGGCACGAAGAATGTACAAGCCCTTTGGGATGCGCCGAATGGAATGACGTGCGATTGGACCACTTTCACGTTGTCGTTGAAATATCCGATTGGCGACAAGAAAACGCTCAAAGAAATGCTTGACGCCTGCGATCGCGTGCGCAAAAACTTCGCGAAGCACGAAGCGCAGATGCGACAGTACATACTCGAACATTTCAACATGGCGCGGCCAAGCGTCGAACACTTCGGCATGCTCGACGATTACGAATGCGACGACGAGGGCAATCCAACCGAGGAGTCGATTCTGAAGCATGCCGACGGCGGCAGGATCCATTTGCGGCCGGCCGAAGGAGACGATCCGTTTGTCATGATCGAAGTTTACTTCGGCGTCGATTGGGACGAGGAACACGGCCTGGAAATGTCGATCGAAGACGAGCCAATAGAAGAGCCGACGACGCAAGCCGTCGCAATCGCCAACGTGCACATTCACGAAAGCGGACCGGCCGTGAATGCGGAAGCATTGTCGGCGTTTGAAAAGAAGTACAGCGTCAAGCTGCCGGCGGAGTACCGAAGTTTCCTGCTCCAACACAATGGCGGAGTGCCGGAGCCGAACCACTTGAAAGTCAAAGGGGACGGCGGGTCGAGTCCGTTTTACGTGGGTCGGCTTTTTTCCATCCTCTCCGACGGCAGCGATAACGACCTGGGCAACACGTTCGAAATCCATCTCGCCAACGACCTGCCGCCGCACATCCTTCCGATCGGCAACGGTCGTATGGCGAGTCCGTTCGGCGGTACGGCGAAATACCCGCTTCTCATCGCATTGAGCGGAAAAAAGCAAGGCAAAGTAATGACGGCGGTTCAGATGACGGCAGCGATGTTGCCGCCCGGAATGGCGGATCAGTTGGCTTTCACCGCGGAATCGGCTGCTTTCATGGCGCAAATGTTCGAGCAATCTTGCATCGTGCTTGCGCCGAACTTTGCGACGTTCTTGTCGCGTTTGACGCCGGCGCCGGGCCAGTCGATCCCCGAATGGCTGCAAGCGATCCGCAAGGGGGACGCCGCCGCATTCGTGGCCGCCAAGCCCAAGCTCGGCGAAGTGTACACACCGTACGGCGAAGTTCGCATGTTGACGGTGCTCGACTATCTCGTCCTGGAAGCACCGCCGCCGATGCTCGAAGACCTGGCGCGGCGCGGCGTTGTCAAGCCGAAGGAATTGCGCGAAAGCTGGCAGCGCGTCAGCCCGAAGATTGCCCGTTTTCGTCAGCTCATGACCGTGCTCGGCAAGGATTACTTGCGTTTCGCATTCGCAGCTCACGACATCTGGGACGACCAGGAATTGCTCAACGGCCTCCTCGCCGCCAAGGTCGATCTCGAAGCCCCGATCGGTCAAGAAGGCGAGACGGCGCTGCATCTTGCAATATTGGCCCAACGGCCCGATGGCGTCCGCTGGCTGCTCGCCAATGGAGCTTCGGCCTCGACCCCCGACACCTATGGCCGCACCGCCCTGCTCTTGGCGGAGTCGATACGCCATTTGGAATCGATCAAGATGCTGCTCGAAGCCGACGAAAAAATCGAATCGCTTTTCCCACACATGCCCACCATGGCGGACAAACTGCGTCTGATCAAGAGTCGTTGGATGAATCAATACGACGCGCTCGCCGAGTACCTGCGCAGCCGCGGCATCGACGCGTGACATTGGGAAAACTGCATCATGCTTCAACCTACCATCGTTGAAAAAGCGGTATTCACAGTCGTTGGCTGTCAACAGACGTTCATCCATGCGCTTTCGCCGGAAGCCAACAATCTCAACGTGCTCGACGCCCTCTGGGAACGATTTTGCGATCGCGATCGTGAGGTCTCCAACCGCATTGGCACCGAGTCGTATGGGATCATTTTCGAGCGACCCAAAGAATCGAGAAAGCATCCGCACGAACTTGAATACATCGCCGGCGTGCGCGTGAGTGTCGCCGCCACCATCCCGGACGGCATGCTCTGCTTCACGATCCCGGCCGCAACGTTCGCCGTATTCGTGCACAAAGGTCCGATCAAGAACATCGGCACGACCGCGCAGCGCATCTATCGCGTCTGGCTTCCTTCCTCGGGCTACGTGCGTTCGGGGCCGGTGGATGTGGAGCTTTACGATCAACGCTTTTGCGTCGATGGCGCCGAGTCCGAAATGGAATACTGGGTGCCCGTTGTCGCCAAGTCAAAGTAGGTCAGGCCGGTGCAAATGTCTTGGATTCGTGGACTACGATTCCAATCGTGGCCGTACCAAGAACCAACAGCGTGCGCCACGATCGGAATCGTAGTCCACGAATTCAGCGGCCATTCCCCTGTGCTTCACTCTTCGTAACTCAATGAACGACGTAACCATATTGCCCATCTTGTCGTCAAATTAGCGAATCTCCGGCCTCTTCGTTTATTTCCCCATCCACCTCAGTCCGATGAGAATTACCACGAGCTGCCCTATGCAGCTTCCCTCGCTTGCGTCGGCACTCAGTCACGGATGCATCAGCGAACGCGACCGACCGCAAGCGGCAAAATGGAACTTACAACGGAGTGTTGTCCATGAGCCGTCATTCCAAGGCCAATCGCAAACGTCCCTTCCAGAATCTCAATCGTCGCCTGAACCTCGAAACGCTCGAGGACCGCTCGCTGCCAAGCTGCGTGACCGTCAGCGGCTTCGTCTATTACGACATCAACAACAACGGCCTGTACGAGATGGACCTGGGCGAAACGCCGATCGCCAACAGCACCATCGAGCTGCACGACGCCAACAACGACGTTGTCGGCACCACGACAACGGACGCGGACGGCTTCTACAAGTTCGAAACGGACATGCTCCACCCAACGCTCGATTCGAGCCTGACTGAAACCGTCAGCTTCGGCCCGACGCAAACGAACTTCAGCCTGCAAGGCATCCTCAATCAATTCGATCCGTCGCTCGGCCAGCTCCAGTCGATCGAGATCGTGCACGCCGGCTCGATCACCAGCGAAATCCAGGTCGAGAATTTCAGCGCCGATTCCGAATCCGACATCTCCGGCACCGTCTCCGGCACGTTGACGCTGAACGCGCCCGGCCTCATGGATGTGCTCGACATCTCCGGCTACGCCGGCTCGTTCCATGCGGGCACGTACGACGGCGACACCGATTTCGCGGGCACCAGCGGCGAGAGCTTCGGCGAGCAAACGGCCGAAGGTGCGAATTCGCTATTCCTGTTCGGCTCCGACATGGACGCCTACGTCGGCACCGGCACCGTCGATGTCACCGAGGACGCCATCGCCACTTCCAACGCGACCGGCGGCGGCAACCTCGATGTGCGCGTCCGCAGCACCGGCCAATCCGAGCTGACCGTCATCTATCATTACCTCGCCTATGATTGCCTCCAACCGGGCGATTACACCATCATTCAGGACCCGCAGCCGGACGGCTACCTCGACGGCAAGGAAGCGATGGACGGCCTCGTCGATGAGAATTCCATCGGCACCGACATCATCTTCATCACGCTTAACGACACCGATCTCGTCAACAACAACTTCGGCGAGTTGATGCAGACGCAAATATCCGGCCACGTCTGGCACGACGCCAACAACGACGGCTTTTACGACACTTCCAGCGAGGCGCCGATTCCCGGCACGCTCATCACACTCGACGGGCCGACCGGTTCGATGCAGACGACGACGGACGACACGGGCTACTACGCGTTCACCAATCTCGATCCCGGTACGTACACGCTTCGCGAAACGCAGCCGGACGGCTACCTCGACGGTATGGACGTCGCCGGCACACTCGGCGGCAATGTCGTCAACGATCCGGCCGAGGATCAGATTCAAGACATCATGCTCATGGGCGGCGACAACAGTGAGAACAACGACTTCGGCGAAATCCTGCCGTCCAGCATCGCCGGCCACGTCTGGCATGATGCCAACGACGACGGCGTTTTCGACGCCGGCGAATCGCCGATCGGTAATGTCACGATCACGCTGACCGGCTTCGATGATCAAGGCCCCGTCGATATGACGATGCAAACGAATGGTTCCGGCGAGTACAAGTTCGAGAACCTCCGCCCCGGCACGTACGCCATCAATGAAACGCAGCCGGCCGGCTACGACGACGGCCAGGACGTCATCGGCACGCCGGGCGGCAACGCGGGGAACGATGTTTTCGACACGATCGAATTGCCCGAGGGCTTCGACGGCGAGAACAACGACTTCGGTGAAATCCGCGACACGCCGCCGCCCCCGCCGACGCCGATTCCGAAGGATCAGGGCCTCGTCGGCTTCCTGCCGATCATCAGCAAGACGCAGCGCACGAACTTGCGCAACTTCAGCAACATCGATCCGGTGTTGCGCGGCCAGATGGCGTTCATCGTCGCCACGCAGGTGACGCTGGTGGCTCATCAACCGACGCTCGCGGAAGTGTACGCCGACGTGCAACGGCTCCGCGCCGGCACGACGCAAGGGACTTACGTCCAGAATCTCTGGGCGACGAACGCGCATCGCGCGGTGCAAGCGAGTCAAATCTATCGCAATGTGCTGGAACGAATGCCGACGGCGTTCGAAAGCGCCCAGGTCGTCGCTCAGCTCCAGGGCGGCGCGACCGAGAACGATGTCGCTAAGGAACTCTACGTTTCGGCGGAATACCAGACGCTGCACGCGACGCAGGAATCGCTTGCCATCGCGCTGTATGAGGACATTCTCAATGTCACGCCGGGCGGTGTGGAAACGCAGGACTTGATCCAGGCCATGGACACGCAGCCGCTCGATACCGTAGTGCAAGATCTACTGAGTTCCGACGCGGCGGTGGCAAACCAGATCGACAACACGTATCGCAAGACGGTACGCCGTGCTGCGACTGCGTCCGAGATTCAGACGTGGGCGCCGCAGATCCAGGGCGGCACGATTACATTAGACGAGCTGGCCCAGCGACTGTTGTCGTCGCAGGAGTTCTACATCCTGGCGTACAACAAGATCAAATAACCGCCAACGATCGACGCGTTTGTCCACTTGACGCTTGAGGCGAAGCATGGCTTCGCCTCAAGCGTTTTTTATTTCCATTTGCGCTTTGCAGTAGGTCAGGCTTTCCAGCCTGACATTTGCTTTCGGTAGGGTTCGCTGCAGGAAGAACTAGCAAAGGCGATTGAGCACTGAAGGTGCGCAAACAATTTAGCCCAGGGCAGAGCGCAGCGCCGCCCTGGGTTAGGTGGCGTCAAACGACGAAGCTCTGAAAGAGCGAAACAAGCGGCAGTTCACGTTGTTGCGCACTTTCAGTGCTTGGACGATTTGGTTTGATTGACCCAGGGCGGCGCTGCGCTCTGCCCTGGGCTCAGTTGTTTGCGCACCGTTGGTGCTCGGGAAGCGGCGCAATAATCGTCGCCTGTGGGAAGATGCCGTCAGGCTGGAAAGCCTGACCTACAGTAACGCCGGTTGCGCCGGTCGCTCCGAAAGCATGAGCAATGCCAGTCTTGCATCGACTGTGGAATATGCATGCGACGCGCCAAAACGGTGAAGGGCGAAACTGGTGAAGCCGTAAGTTCTCTCGAACACGATGGACGATGTTAGGGGCGAAGCCTTGCCGAAGCGGTCTGACCGATTCAATGCGCGAGGTAAGGAACCAAGCGGACACCAGGGGGGAGGGAATCTCCCGCCCACGGAGGGGAACAAATGAAGAAGCTCATCACCAGCGGTCTGATCGTGGCACTGGGTTGGCTGGCGAACGGCGCCGGCGCGCAAGAAATCCAGTGGCGCGCCTCGCCCGCCAAGAACGTCACTCCCGCCACCATCACGACGACCAGCCCCGACACCGGCGTCCGCGCCGTGAGCGTCGGCCGGCCGACCCCATTAGATGGCGTCTCCTCTCCGGTGATTCGAGCGCAATCGGCGGAAGACAAGACAGTGCCGGCGATTCCCAGGCTTGAAGTGATCGCCGGCGACAAGCAAAAAGAAGCCAAGCCGATGCCGAAGGACAAGGGTTTCACGCCGCCGCCGCCGAGCCCGGTTTTCGGTCCGCTCGGTTTGGACGACTGCAGTCCCTGCGGCGACGTATGCGGCCCGCTCTTCGCCCGCGGCGGCTGCTGCCCGGAGCGTCCGCGTTTCTGGGCGAGCGCCGAGTATTTGTTGTGGTGGCAGCGTGCGCAAAACACGCCGCCGTTGATCACCAGCAGCCCCGGTGGACAGGTCGGCGGCATCGGCGTCATTGGCGATCCACGCACGACCATTCTCTATGACGAAGTCCCCAACAACATGCGCTCCGGCGGCCGGTTCGCAGGCGGCATGTGGATGCCGCATTTCTGCTGCAACGTCGGCGTCGAGGTCGGCTACTTCTTCCTCGGCCGGCAGCGAACGTCCTCCGTGTTCGAGTCGAACGGCGATCCGCAACTCGCGCGGCCATTCTTCGATGCCGAACTCGCAGCCCAAGACGCCGAAATCTTCACGCCCGGTCGCGCGACGATCAACACCTTCTCACAACTCTGGGGAATTGAAGGCAACATTCGCCATAAATGGCTGTGCGGCCCTCGGCACTGGGTCGATTTCTTTTGGGGCTACCGCTACTTGAACCTGAGCGAAGGCATCGACATCTCGGAAGACCTGAGCATCCCGCTCGTCGGCGCCGCGCCGTTGCAGATCATCGAGAGCGAAAGCTTCCGCACGCGCACGAACTTCAACGGCGGCCAGATCGGCCTGGAAGGTGAATGCCGATTGTGGAATCGCTGCTTCGTCGGCTGGCGCACCAAGCTGGCCATGGGTGTCAGCAGCCACATCATCAATATCGACGGCTCGACCACGTTTGTCGCACCGGCGCCGTTCGGCACCGTCACGCAACAAGGCGCCCTGTTGGCGACGCCAACGAACATTGGCCGCTACACCGACAATCGCTTTGCCGTCGTGCCGGAGGTCGGCTTGAAGCTTGGCGTCGATGTCACCAATAATCTGCGTCTGTTCGTCGGCTACGATTTCCTGTACTGGAGCAACGTGGTCCGGCCGGGCGACCAGATTGATTTGAACGTCGCGCCGAGTTTCCGCCCGACGATTCTCGGCCCCGGCGTCGGCGGCGGCCCGCGCGTGCCGGCGGTTTTGTTTAACACCACGGACTACTGGGCACAGGGCTTCAACTTTGGGTTGCAATACCGCTACTAATGAATCAACAACCGAACCGCCGTAAACCACTCGGTCCCGGGCCACTGCCCGGGACCGCACTATTTGTGCACCGTCAATACTCTTTTACCCAACAGCAGTTGGGTAACGTGAAATGCGAAAAACACGGCGAATCATGGCCAAATCGACCCTTTTACCCACGTGGCCGCGCCTCACGGCAAGGGGAAACTTATTTGCCGAACAGCCGTTCGTGGCATTTTTCACAAAGTCCAACAATGGAAGGCGGCTAAAGTAGGCGACCACCAATCGCTTCCGAAGGTGCCGAATGTTAAAGCCTTGGCGAGGACGTTGGAACCCGAACCAACGCCAACGGCGTTGTATCTCATAGCCCAGCGTCGCGAGCGCAGCGAGCGCACGCTGGGTTACGCCATGCACGACAAACGACCCTGAAGGGGTCGGATCAACCGATTGCCGGCCGGTTGATGTAACGCCTTCGGCGTAACCGATGCGCGCGGTGGTTACCCAGGGTGCGCTCGCTGCGCTCGCGACCCTGGGCTTCGAGATTCAACGCCGTTGGCGTATTTCGGTCTCGCAATCGTCGTGTATGTTTCACGCATCAACATTGCGCATCAATAACTCCGTGATCGCGTCGGCCACGCATTTTCCTCTTCTCGTCAATGACACGGCACTGCCATCGTCGCACAGCAATCCCTGTTCTACCAGCTCACCAATCTTCTGCCCGACCAACGCGTCTATCTCGAATCCGGTTTGCGTTGCGAACGCCGCTCGCTCGATGCCCGCAGCCCGGCGAAGCTGCACGGCGATCGTCTCGATCGCACGCTCGCGCAGGGGCAGGCACTCCGACTGAAACGTCGGCGATTCGCCCGCTTGCAGTCGCTTGAGGTAAGTTTTCAAATCGCGCGTGTTTAATTCTCGAACGCCGTTCACGTATCGCGCCGCGCCGACGCCGAAGCCGAAGTAGGCGTGATTGGCCCAGTAAACCTCGTTGTGCCGGCATCGATGTGCCGGCCGGGCGAAGTTGGAAATCTCGTAGTGCTCGAAGCCCGCTTGCTCCAGCGTTTCCATGGCGAGCGTGTAGAGTTGAAATTCGCATTCCTCGTCAAGGGCCGTCACGTCGCCGCGCTGGCGCTGCTTCCAGAGGCGCGTGCCTTTCTCATAGGTCAAGCCATAGGTTGCGATGTGCATCGGCGCCAACGCGAGGGCTCGCGTCAGATCGCCTTGCCATTGCTCCACGGTTTGATTCGGCACGCCGAAGATCAGATCGACGGAGAAGTTTGGAATTCGCGGCTGAATGAAATCCAGCACGCGCGGCACATCCTCGGGCCGATGATCGCGTTCGAGAATGCTCAGCGACTGCGTGTCGAACGATTGCACGCCGAGGCTCAGGCGATTCACGCCGAAGGCGCGCAAGAGATCGATTTTTTCCACGTCGAGATAGCTTGGATTGGCCTCGACCGAGAACTCGTGATCCGGCTGCAAGGGCAGCCACTGTTGAACCAAACGCAGCAGTCGCTCCAGTGCGCGGTGCGGCAGGTATGTTGGTGTGCCGCCGCCGAAGAAC
>Ga0105340_1001268_pt1 | contig 11492 bp, 12 predicted proteins | sample EasRivMeERMLT700_FD_89676 | JGI IMG/M metagenome (GOLD analysis project Ga0105340, IMG submission 89676) | Soil microbial communities from meander-bound floodplain in the East River, Colorado, USA - East River MetaG ERMLT700 | ecosystem: Environmental > Terrestrial > Soil > Floodplain | place... | reverse complement strand
TGGATGTGCTACTGCCGATCCTCGGCGATCGCCTGCGCTATCCGATTTCGTTCGTCGGTCGCGGCGACATGAGCCGCGGCGGGTTGTTGTTGCGCAGCGCCGCGAGCGGCGAGGAGCTCGAGTATGGGCCATTGACGGCCGGCGCCCGCCCGCGCGGACCCCGGCCGCCGAAGCTCGATCCGTCGACACGTGTGGCAGTAAGCTGGGGATATGAGATCGACGCTCCTCGCACTCGCGCTGCTCGCGGCATTGTCGAACCTGCTCTCAGCGCAGGAACGCCCGGTGCCAAAGGACTCGACGCGGTTGTCGATATCCGGCTGCGCCCGCGGGCGCGTGTTCACGGTCGGCCGCGATCCTGAACACGAGTCGACCTTCGTCATAGAACTCGGCACCAAGGTGCGCCTCGAAGGCGACAAGAAAGTCCTCGCCGACATCAAGGCGCATGAAGGATCGATGGTGGAAGTCACGGGACTGATGAAACAGTCCGAAGTGGTCCGGCCCGGAGTTGGACTCGCGGGCGGCAAGGTGCGCATCACCCCGGTCATGCCCAACGGCAACGGCCGTCCCGGAATGGATCCGGGACCATCGCCGCCCGTGCTCGACGTCGAATCCTATCGCCTGCTGAACGCATCGTGCCCAAACCGCTGACGCCCTCGCTGAAGGGCCAGCGTGTCGTCGTCATCGGCGGCGGACTCGCAGGGTTGGTGGCGGCGCGCGATCTGATCGGCCGCGGCGCCGAGGTGCATCTCCTCGAAGCGCGCGAGCGTCTCGGTGGGCGCGTCTGGACGATCCACGACAAGGAATTCTCGGACGTGCCGCTCGAGCTGGGCGGCGAGTTCATCGACGGCGAGCACGCCGCGATTCGCGCGCTCTGTCACGAGCTGCGCCTGACGCTCCAGCCGGTCTTGAAAGAGGGCTTCGGTCTTGCGCTCGACGTCAACGGCCGCGTCCAGTTGTTCAACGGCATGCGGACGATCTTCAACGAGTTCAAACAGGCGCTGTCGCGCGAGGCCGGCGCGTTTCGCGAAGCCGACTGTGACTGGAATTCGACCATCGCGCAGGCGATCGCGCCGCATTCGATGCGCGGGTTGCTCGAGGCGCGCGCCGCCTCGCGTGAAGCGATCGCCATGGCCCAGGGGCTGCGCGGATTCTTCCTCGCCGATGCCGATCAGTTGTCGGCCCTCGTCGGCGTCGAGCTGTCGATGCAGCCGACCGATCCCGGCCACGTGACGCTGTCGCGAATCAAGTGCGGCAACGATCGCCTCGTGCAGGCGCTCGCGAAGCACAAGGGATTGAAGATCGCCCTGAAGGCCATCGTCACGAAGATCGATCAGGACGATCGCGCTGTTCGCGTGCACGTCGCCGACGGCAGCAAGAAGGGCACGATCGTGTCCGGCGATTACCTGGTGCTGACGACGCCGGCGGCGATTGCGCGCGCGCTCGAGTTCACGCCCGCGGTTCCGGCCACGCTGCGTCGCGCGTGGCAGGCCCTGAACTCGGGGCCGGCCACCAAGGCGCATGTGCGTTTTGACAAGCGCTGGTGGCGCAAGGCCGGGCGGCCGCGCGCGTTCGGATCGAATCTCGATACCGGCGCGATCTGGGAAACCTCGGGCACGGGGCCGGCGGGGTTGACGCTCCTCGCGGGCGGCCGCGCCAGCCGCGCGTTGCGCGATCTGCTCGAAGAGGGCGGGCCGCAGCGCGTGATTCGCCGCCTCTCGTGGCTCGGCGAGCCGGAAGAGGCGCGCGATTTTCGCAGCATCAGCTGGGAGCTCGATCCGTTTGCGAAAGGCGGTTACGCCGTGTTCGGCCCCGACTTCCGCCCGGAATGGCGCGGCGAGCTCGCGCGATCGTTCGGCCGGATCGCGTTCGCCGGCGATCACACCAGCCGCAAGTGGCAGGGCTACATGAACGGCGCGGTCGAGAGCGGCCAGCGCGCCGCGCGCGATGTCGAGATGATGAAGCTGATGGGCGAGTTAGCGCCAGCCTAGTCGAATCACGTCGAAGTCCGCGGCCGTGAGCGCGCGGAAGGCCGGATTGAGCTCGTCGTTGTTCCATCGCGGATCCATCGCACCCGAGACGTACATGTCGCTGCCGTTGTCGGCGACGATCAACCCGTGCGTCTGCATGCCGCGAAAAATGTTCTGGATGTAAACCGGATACCGCGAAATATCCTTGGAGGTTTTCAATCGCAATCGCGCGCCGAGAGGAAGCGCGCCGCCGGTGCTGCCGGCGCGATGCGAGGCGGGCCACACGTAGCCGTTGGTGCTGCGCACCGTGACGCGCAGCGCGTGTTGAATCGGCCCGCGCATCGCTTCGTCGAAGCGCACCAGCCCCGGCAGGATCGCGAGGCCCGCGGCATCGGCGGACGTCCAGCCTTCAGGACGCCGGCCGTTGGCCGCAAGATCGTACACCGCGCCTGAGCCGGCCTCCCATCGCTGCCCGGTCCATCTGGTCGCGAACAACTCGAACAGCAGCCAGCGATCGCGATCGACGATCAGCACATGCCGATCGCCATCGGATCCACCGCCGGCGCGCCCGCCCTCGATGAAGTTCGGTTGCGTCTTCGCGGCGTCAGGAATCGGATAGCCGCGCTCCGAGCCAAAGCCGTTGTCGCTCTCGTCGCCGTAGTCGACGAACGTCACGGGCGCGCGCGGCTCGCCGCTGCCGACGCCGACGTAGGGAATGCCGTACGGCGGCGGGCCGAAGTCGGGATGCGAGGTCCGCGTGCGGCCGATGAAGTTGATGAACGCATCGGATTGCGGATCGAGAGGCGCGCTGGTGATCTCCTGGTTCCACCAGTTATCCGACGGAAACAGGCGCCGGCCTGCAAGATCGTCATTGAGCTGGACGAGTGTCGACGTGTGAACGCTGGGCGCAGGCGCCGGCGTCGACACCGTCGGCGGCGTGGAAGTGGTTGGACTCGTAGGCGTTTGCGGCGTGCTTGCCGAACGACTACAACTCGAGAACAGAAGAATCGTCGCGATTGTGAGAAGCCGCACGTCGTGCGCTGTGCAATCGGAGCGCCAGCACCTCAGGCACCTCAGGCACCCTAGGCACCCCAGGCACCTTATCAATGATAGTGGCCATGCTCGGGAGACCAGACGCCACCCGGCCGCGCCACATCACGGCGATCGCTGGTCATCGCGGTGATCCCGGCGATCACGCCGGCGGCCATCAGGAGCCCGACGAGCAGCATCATCATCGTCGCCCCGCGGGTCTTGCGCTGCTTGAGCTCGCAGCACTTCTTGTACTTCTTGCGGCTCCCGCAGGGGCAGAGATCGTTGCGGCCCACAGTAGTGGCGTTCGACATCACAATCCTCCGACGTGCGCATCGTGTTCCGTCGCACGCATCAGGTCAAGTCCCGAAATGTCTCCGGCTGGAATATTTTCTGCATCACTCTCCGACGGGAGGGGACTCATGCCAAAAGCCTGGACGGCAAAGGACGAACGCCAGTACGAGCACATCAAGGACAGCGAGCGGAAGGAAGGCCGCAGCATGAAGCGGTCGAAGCAGATTGCCGCGGCCACGGTCAACAAGCGTCGCAAGTCGGAAGGCCGGACCAAGAGCTGAGCTAATCGCGATAGGATGGCCGGGTGTCACGGGACACCCGGCAAGGACCGCTCTGAGTGCCGCTCACCGCGAGACTGAACGGCATCCTGTTGATCGTCCTCGGCGCGATCGCCATGATCGCGCCGCTCGTCTCGCCAGTCTGGGGTGTGCCGGCGGTCGGCGTCGCGATCTTCCTCTCAGGCATCGTCGAGCTGGCCGACGCGTGGTATTCCGACAGCAGCCGCACGCATTACAGCAGCGGCATCTTTTCCGTCCTCGCCGGCGCGCTCATCTCCTTTCAATCCGCGTTCGCATTCAGCGGACTGATGGTGGCGACGAGCATCGTGCTGCTGCTCGACGGCGGCACGAATGTCGTGCGCGCGATCAGGGGCCGCAGCGACGGCAGCCCGTTGTGGGATTTCCTGAACGGCGCCGCGAACGTCCTGCTCGCACTGATCGTGTGGTGGCTGCGCGACACGATCGGGGTGCTTGGCTTCGGCTTCTTCCTGGGGCTGCGCATGGCCGCCTCCGGTTGGCAGACGCTGACGGTGCGATCGCCCGACGGGAGCGATGACTTCGATGCGCCTGAAGACGTCCATCCGAATCGGGCGCTCGGCTTGCCGCCGCATCCGATCATCGGCTTCATTCATCGCGAATCCGTCGCGCACTCGCGATCACGGACACCGGCCGATTTCTACTGGAGCGTGATTTTCGTCGTCGTGTTCTTCGCGATTCACGTTGGGCGCCTCGATGCGGAATGGACGTGGCTCGGCATGTTGACGCCGGCGGCGGCGACAGTGGGTGATGTGGTCGCCGCGCTCGTCCTCTCACTCGTGGTCTTGTTGCCGCTCGAGATGTTATGGCACCGCGTCAGCCGGCCGATCGAGCGCGCCGCGTGGGATCGCATGCTGCACGATCCGACTCCCGAATCAGATCAGCAATGGAGCGAGCGGGTCGTGCGCTGGTGGGCCGAGCAGCGCCTGCGCCGATCGGTGGCGCGCGATCTCGAGAACGACACGCTCCAGGGCGCGCTGCGGCAGCTGATTCGCGCCGGCCTGCCGATCACCGCGGTCCTGATCGCCGTGCATCCGATCTGGGGCTTCAGTTGGTATTTCAACAGCGAAAACTGGGCGACCGCGGTGTGGCAGAAGATCGCCGAGTCGCGCGTCGACGAGTGGCGCGAGGCGATGATCGACGCCGCGGTTCGCGCTCGGGGGGCGTCCAGCGTCACGGCGCCGGGAGTGTTCGACGTCACCGTTGACGGCATCGGCAGCGGCGATTTCTCGTTCCTCGTGATCGGCGATCCCGGCGAGGGGGACCCGTCTCAACATGCGCTTCGCGACCAACTCCTGCTGGCAGCGCGCCGCGACGTTGTGAAATTCGTCGTGATCGCCTCGGACGTCGTGTACCCCGTCGGTGCGATGAAAGACTACGAGCCAAACTTCTACCTGCCGCTGATGGGCGTCGAAAAACCGGTGCTGGCGATTCCCGGCAACCACGACTGGTTCAACGCCCTCGACGGCTTTGCGGCCAACCTGATGCATCCGGAAACAGCGCGGGCCGCGATCGACGCGCGCGTCAAGGCCGACCTGAGCCTGTCGAGCACGACCAGCGATCGCATCGATCAACTGATTGGATCGGCGGCGCGTTTGCGATCGCTCTATCGGCTGCAGGCCGGTCTCCAGCACGCGCCGTTCTTCGAGCTGCACGCGGGCGAATTTTCGCTCATCGCGATCGATACCGGGATCGAGCGTCGTGTCGATGCCAAACAGCTCGAGTGGTTGAAGGCGGCGCTCGATCGATCGAAAGGCGGCGTGACGATGGCGATCGTCGGCCACCCGTTCTACGCGGCCGGTCGATCGCAGATCGGCGGCGGCTCGTTCAAGGAGGTCCACGATCTGCTGCGATCGAATGGCGTGCAGGTCATGCTGGCGGGCGACACGCACGACTTCGAGTACTACCGCGACGATCGCACGCACTATTTCGTGAACGGCGGCGGCGGCGCCTACTTGAGCATCGGCACGGCGCTCGACTGGCCCGACCGGGCCGCGCTCGGCGAATATGCGTTCTATCCGCGGACCGATGCCGTCTCGGCGAAGCTCAATGCGGAAACGCCGTTCTGGAAATGGCCCGCCTGGTGGTGGATCCGGCGCAATGGCGCGTGGCCGTTTTCGGTCGAGGCGCTGTCGGCAGTGTTCGACTTCAACCGCGCGCCCTTCTTCCAGAGTTTTGCCGAGGTGCGCGTCGAACGATCGCGCCATCGCGTGGTGATCGCGGTGTTCGGCGTGGACGGCCCCCTGCGGTGGCGTGATTTGCAGATCGGCGGAGCGGTGATGCCCCCTGGAATGTCGAGCGAAGACGCCGTCGAGTTCGTGCTGCCGCTCGGTAGTTAGCCGGTGCGCGATCTTTTTGTTGACAGGTGCCACCGGCGGGCATATCTTGTCCAACCGTAAGATTAATAGACGTCAAGTCCCTCGTTTGGCCCAATGCGAGCGCACGAATTGGGCCGTTTTTGGCCTAATTACGCGTCATTCGGCACGAAAGCGCGGTTATTTAGTCTTTTAGACATACAAATGAGGCGAGTCAACCCTTCTCGGTTCCGGGTCGCGACGCGAGGCACCTCGCGCGAGATCAATCGCAGCATCGTGCTGAACCTGGTGCGATCGCGCCAGCCGATTTCCCGCGCCGACCTGGCGCGGGCGATGGATGTGCGCCGAGGCGTCGTCACTTTGATCGTCAACGACCTGCTGCGCGAAGGCCTGATCTTCGAGGGCGCGACCGGTGAAACAGTGCGCGGCCGCAAGCCGACCTTTCTCTACATCGATTCACGCCGCCGCGCCGTGGTCGCCGCTGATATTCGTGCCAGCGAGACGTTCGTGATGCTGGCCGATCTGCTTGGCACGCCGATGACCGGCGCGATCAGCTTTCCGACGGTGCGCGATCCGAAGAAGCAGGTGGCGTTGCTGGCCGCGCGCGTCAAGGCGCTGCTCGCCGATCACCCCGAGGTGGATGCGTGCGAAGGCGTCGGCGTCGTCGTCCCCGGCATGGTGGAGCACTCGACGATGCGCGTGCTGCATGCGCCGACGCTCGGGTGGCGCAATGTCGATCTGCGCGAAGCGCTCGCCGCGGCGACGGGCCTGCCGGTGCAGATCGAAAACTCCGGCCGCGCCTGTGCCCTCGCCCAGGCATGGGCAATGCGCGAGGATCACGGCGGCCTGGCCGGCGACCTCGTGTTCGTCAGCATCTCGGACGGCGTCGGTGTCGGCGTGATGATTCACGGCGAAGTGCTGCGCGGGCGACACAACATCGCCGGCGAGTTCGGTCACTTGCCGCTGTCGCTCGACGGTCCGCGCTGCTCCTGTGGATCCAACGGATGTTGGGAAGCGTACGTCTCGAATCCCGCGACGCTCGGCCGCTATTTCGGGCGGCCGTCGGATGCACAGCGGCCGATGCCCGCCGAGCAGCGCCACTTCACGGTCGAGGATCTGATCGCGCGCGCGCGGGCCCGGGATGCCAAGGCGTCCGCGGCGCTCGACAGCACGGCCCGCTATCTCGGCCTCGGGCTGTCCTCCGTCATCAACGTGCTCGATCCCGCGCGTGTTTATGTCGGCGGCGAAATTACGCTCGCGTGGGATTTGATCGAACCGACGGTGCGCGCCGCGCTGGCCGAGCGCGCGCTGACACCCGCGGCCGCCGCGACCGACATCCGGCCGGTGGCCGCGACCGAATATCCACGCCTGCGTGGCGCCGCGGCGCTCGTCGCCGCTCCGGCATTTGCCGCGCCCGTCGTCGCCTAGACCCATCGATATGGAACTACACACGCTCGCGCCGAACACCTGCATCATTCGCGACACCGCGTCGCGCCGGGGGCGCACGCAAGCGATCGCGCCCGGCACGACCCCGGCGTCTCGCCATCTTCACTATGGACGCATCATCCTGGATCCCGGTGACAGGCCGATTCGCATCGAGACGCGCGCCTGCGAAACCGGATTCGTCGGGCTGAAAGGATCGGCGACGGCCACCGTCGACGGCGCCTCCTACACGATCGATCGCTATGACGCGTTGTACGTGCCGCGCGAGACTGCCGTGACGATCGCGCCCGGCGCGTCGGGATGCGATCTCGCCGAGATCGCGGCGCCGGTCTCGAAGCGTCATCCGGTTCAGCACGTTCGCTTCGCGGACGTGCAGGCCAACCCCGGTCTGCATTTCAATGCCGGCGGCCCCTCGTCGAAGCGCGACTTGAACGTGCTGATCGGTAAGAACGTCGAGGCCGGGCGCATCATGGCCGGCGTCACCTTCAGCGAACATGGCAACTGGACGTCGTGGCCGCCGCACGAGCACGCCGCGATGCTCGAAGAGGCGTATCTCTACATCGACATGCCGGCGCCGGCCTTCGGCATTCAGCTCGTCTACACCAACCCGCGCGAGCCCGAGGTCGCGACGATCGTTCGCGAAGGCGACGTCGTGATGATGCCGCAGGGCTATCACCCGAACGTGGCCGCGCCGGGCGGATCGATCAACTTCCTCTGGATGATGGCGGCCGTTCGCGAAGACGAGGATCGCCAGTACGGCGTCGTCAACGTCCAACCTGACTTCAGCAATCTCAGCTCCGGCCTCGACAAGGGGAAGAAATGACGCCGCCGAACGCGCTGGCCCTATTCCAACACACCGACTGGTCCGCCGTGCCGGTCGAGCAGATCGCCGAAGGCGTCCGCCGGCAGATGGTCGTCGGCGATCGCGTGATGGTCTGCCGCCTCGTGCTGGCGGCGCGCACCGTGACGCCGATTCACACGCACGTGCACGAGCAGATCACGCTCGTCGAGCGGGGCCAGGCGGATTTTTTCATCGAAGGGAAGCGTCGCACCGCGAAGGCCGGTGATGTGTTGCTGTTTCCGTCGGGCATCGAGCACGGCGCGACGATGCTGGAGGAAGAGGTCGTGCTGATCGACATCTTCTCCCCGCCTCGCGAAGATTTCCTCAAGGCGAAATCCTGACGATGACCCGCGACGTGTTCTCGCTCGACGGGAAAGTGGCGCTGGTGACGGGCGCCTCGCGGGGCCTCGGCGCCGCGATGGCGGCAGCCATGGGCGCGGCGGGAGCCGCGGTGGCGCTGCACAGCAACGAGCAGCCCGCGACCCAGACCGCCGAGAACATCTGCAAGGAGAGCGGCAAGCGCACGGAGTTGTTCACGGCCGACCTCGAAGATCGTGCGGCGGCGGACGCGTTGTTCGCGAACGCGATCGCGGCGTTTGGACAGATCGACATTCTCGTCAACAACGCCGGCATCATCCGGCGGAAAGCGGCGGCCCAGCATTCCGACGATGACTGGGATGCGGTGATTGAAGTCAATTTGTCGAACGCCTTCCGCCTCTGCCGCGCGATGGGCAAGCACCTGATCGAGACGGGGCGCCCGGGCAAGATCATCAACGTCGCGTCACTGCTGTCGTTCCAGGGCGGCATCACGGTGCCGGGGTACGCCGCGGCGAAGGGCGGCATCGTCCAGCTCACCAGGGCGCTCGCCAATGAGTGGGCGGCGCACGGCATCAACGTCAACGCGATCGCGCCCGGCTACATGCAGACCGACAACACCAAGGCGTTGCGGGACGATCCGCAGCGCAACAAGCAGATCACCGAGCGCATTCCCGCGGGACGCTGGGGCACGCCTGAAGATGTGGCGGGCGCCGCCGTGTTTCTCGCATCACCGGCGTCCGATTACGTGCACGGCCACGTGGTGGTCGTGGACGGCGGATGGATGGGCCGCTAAATGTTGCAGCGTGCGACCACGGTCTTCTCGCGCTTCGTCGGCCCGGCGGCGCTGACCGCAGCCGGCATGATCGGCGCCGGAGCGGTCGCGACGCGACTGCTGGCTGGCGCGTGGTTCGGGTTCGATCTGCTGTGGGTCGCTCTGCTTGTGATCCCGATGGTGATCTTCACGCTCGATTCAGCGTCGCGGATCGGCGTGACCTCGGGCGGGCGCGGCTTGATCGAGATGATCCGCACTGAGATCGGCGCGTGGCTTACCTGGATCGTGTTCCTGCCGATGGCGCTCGTCAACGTCGTGGTGAACATGAGCCAGATGTCGGCGATGGTCGAAGGCGCTTATGGTTCGATGGGGATGCTGCCGCCGCCGGGCGGCGAAGCCACGCTCGGCCTTTTCATCGTCACGATCGTATTGACCGGAACGACAGTCGTGGCGGCGGTGCTTGGCGGCTACAAACGGATGGAAACCATCATGACGGCGCTGCTGGTCGTCATCCTGGTGTGTTTCATCTTCGTCGCCGTCAAAGGCCTGCTCGACTGGCAGACCTGGCCGGCGCTGGCTGCCGGCCTCGTGCCGAAAATTCCCGAGAGCGTGCCGGTGTTTGGCGATCCCGCCCGCGCGCGAAATGCTTTCACGCAGATCATGGCGATCGCCGGGCAGGCGTTGCCGCCGGCCGTGTTGCTGTCCTACGGCTACCTGGCCGCCAACTCCGGTTACACGACCGCGGATGCAAAGCGCACGTTCTGGAAGACGGTGACGAACCTCGGGATCGTATGGGGCCTGTTCTCGGTCGTGGTCATCGTCGCGGGAGCCACCGCACTGCACAACGTCTACAACGGCGCGGGCCCGACGCATCTGGGTGTCAGCCACTACTCACAGATTGAGACGATCCCCGTCGCGGGCCAGGTCCTGGGCCCGGCGTTTCCAGGGGTGCTCGGTTTCCTGGCGCCGCGCTTCTTCTCGATGGGCCTGATTGCCGCGGCCTTCACGACGCTGATTTCCGTGTCGTTGACGATGACGTACTTCTGCCTCGACATCACGCGCCGGAACTGGCACTTCACCGACGACAACAAGGCGTTCAAGGCCGTGTTCGCGACGTGGATCGCCATCCCGGCGCTCGTCGCGCCGTTCTGGCAGCTGCCGGCGTTGTTGAAGGCGATTCTCGCGATGGTCGGCAACCTGCTGATGGCGCCGCTGGCCGTGGCGATCATCTTGTATTTCGTCAATCGTCCCGCGCTCGGCGAGCTTCGCGCCCATTCCGCACGCAACGCCGTACTCGTTGTCACGTTCCTGTTTGCATTGGGCCCGGTCATCAACGGACTCCGATTATGATGACCAGCCAGACCTTCCTTCAGAGCCAGCGCTACACCGTGCGCCTGGTTGATCGGATCGGCGGCGGCGACAGCTTCGCTGCATGCCTGATCCACGGGTTCGTAAGATGGCGCGATCTGGAAGCCACACTGAAAGTTGCGGTGGCCGCCAGCGCGCTGAAGCAAACCATTCCAGGGGATTTCAACCAGGTGTCGGTGTCGGAAGTTGAGCGGCTCGTCGACGGTGACGCCAGCGGGCGCGTGCGGAGATAGATCGCTGGCGGCCCGTGGGCCGTTTGTCTTGGAGAAGGAGTCGTCATGAGAAGGTTATGGATGACGCTAGGAGTCGTTGGGGCGGTGGTCTGGCTCGCCACGCCGGTGCTCGCGCAGGATTATCGAGCGCGGGTTCAAGGCCAGATTACCGACGAAAGCCGCGGCGCGTTGCCCGGCGCGACCGTCACGTTGCTGAATGAAGCCACCGGTGTCTCGTCCGATCGGGTCACGGACGCCGAAGGACGCTACCGGTTCGACTTCGTCGATCCGGGAGTGTACAGCCTCACCGGCGCGCTGCAAGGATTCCGCTCGGCCTCGCAGAAGTCCGTGCGCGTGTCGCAGCGCGGCGACGTCACGATCGATCTGCTGATGGGGGTGGCGACGGTGGCCGAGACGATCACCGTCCAGGGATCGTCGCCGCTCGTGCAGTTCAATTCGAGCAGCTCCGATCTGACGCTCGAACGCTCGCTTGTGGACCAGGTGCCGATTAGCGGGCGCAACCCGTACAACCTGGCCAACCTCGATCCGTCGATCTTCAACACGCCCGGGACGACGGCCGCCGAGAACCGCCCGTACCACCACGCCTACGCCAACGACT
>Ga0105340_1001267_pt1 | contig 11493 bp, 5 predicted proteins | sample EasRivMeERMLT700_FD_89676 | JGI IMG/M metagenome (GOLD analysis project Ga0105340, IMG submission 89676) | Soil microbial communities from meander-bound floodplain in the East River, Colorado, USA - East River MetaG ERMLT700 | ecosystem: Environmental > Terrestrial > Soil > Floodplain | place... | reverse complement strand
GGCTGCGCGGGCGGCGCGTGTTCTTCAGCGACGCGGGCTGCGCGACGTGCCACACGATTCGCGGGGAGGGGATGGCGTTTGGGCCGGACCTTTCGAATCTCATTCATCGCGACCGCGAGTCTGTGCTGCAGGACATCCTTCAGCCGTCCGCGACCATCAACCCCGATCACGCGGGCTCGCTCGTGAATCTTGCCAACGGCGTGAGCCATCAGGGGCTCGTGCGCACGGTTGATGCGACCAAACTCGCGCTTGCGTTGCCCGCCGGCGCGCACCTTGAATTTCCGCGCGCGGAGATCGCCGGCATCGAACCACTGAAGACCTCGCTCATGCCGAACGGCCTCACAGAAAACCTGGACGGCGGGCAAGTCGAAGACCTGCTCACGTTTCTGCTCACCAACCCGCTCGAGCCGGCGGCGATCACGCGCACCGATCCGCCGACGCCAACCGCACGCAGTCTCAGCGCAGTCGCGCAAGTGCTCGATGCCGTGCCTGGGACCGCCAACAGCAAAGGCACGCTGCGGATTCTGTTGTGCGCCGGGCCCAAGGACCATGGCCCCGATGAACACGATTATCCGCTCTGGCTGGACCGCTGGTCGCGGTTGCTCCAGCTCGGCGAAAACGTCACGGTGAAAACTTCGATGGGCTTTCCCACTGCCGACCAACTTGCGAACGCGGACGTTGCAGTCTTCTATAATGCCAACCCCGGCTGGAACGCGGACAAAGCGAAGGCGCTCGACGAGTTCCATCAGCGAGGCGGCGGGGCCGTTTACATCCACTACGCGGTCGACGGCGGCAAAGATCCCGCCGGTGTCGCCGACCGCGTCGGACTCGCGTTCACCCTTGGGTCGAAATTTCGCCATGGCGAATTCGATCTGGTGTTCCAGAAACCGGATCACCCGATCACGCGCGGCTTCCCGGCACTCCATTTCACGGACGAGACGTATTGGAGCATGCGCGGCGACGCGAGCCGGCTCAACGTCCTCGGCACTTCCGTGGAGGACCACGCGCCGCGTCCGGAACTTTGGACGCTGGAGCGGCATCAAAGCCGCATTGTCGCGTGCATCCCGGGCCATTACACGTGGACCTTTGACGATCCGCTGTTTCGCGTTCTCGTCTTCCGCAGCGTTTGCTGGGCGGCGAAAGAACAGAACGTGGATCGGCTGGCTGATTTAGCGCTGATTGGCGCGCGCGTGGTTCCGTAGCTGAAATCGTCATATTTAAGCAAACAGGATCAAAGAGCCGTGCCGAGCCCGTCCCAGCCTTGACACACCTTCCGAGTAATGCGGTTTTATGATGATGAATGCAGCCATTCAGGCGACCGGCGAGGCCACAGCCGTTCTCCCCGTCGCGAACACCGAAGGCAAACCGATCACCGTGATCGGCACGCCCGCCATTCGCGAGACGTTCGATGACAAGTGCATCGAGCAGGCTATCAATTCCCGGACCGCTCCCGGCGTGACCGATCTCGTCCTGAATCCCGACGCCCATTGCGGCTACGGCGCGCCCATCGGTTGTGTGTTGGTATCGCCGACGCATGTCTATCCCGGCCCCGTCGGTGTCGACATCAAGTGTTCCATGAGTTTCCTCCAACTCGATCTGCCCGTTGCAGAGGTGAAAGAACGCCCCGTCCGCCGCGCGCTGATTGACGCGCTGCTGAAACGCACCCCTACCGGCCCTGGCAAAGGTCAGCGTTCCGTTCCACTGGCCCGGCGCGTCGGGCGGCAACTGGGTAAACGCGTCGCGGTTGAAGGCGCTTCGAAAGAAGTCTGTAACTCGCTCGGCATCCCGCCGGAATGGGCCGGTCGTTGTGAAGACGCCGCCCACGTCGGTCACGGCGGAAAGCACGATGATCTCGCGGAGCGGCTCGACCTGCTCCTCGACAAGGGTATTTTCCCGAAGTTCGACGAGAAAGTGCAGCAACTCGGCTCCTATGGTGGCGGAAATCATTTCGGCGAGTGCGAAGCCGTCCAGGTCGAAGACGACGAACGCGCTCGCGCAGTCGCACAAATCTTCGGCCTGCGCGATGGCTGCGTGGGATTTCTCTCGCACTGCGGTTCGCGCGGCTTCGGTTTTCAGCTCGCGCAAAATCAGTTTCGCACCCTGCAGAAAAAGTTCGAGCAGACCGGCACGCCTCTGCCGGGCAACGACCGCGAGCTCGTCTACGCCCCGCTCGGCACGCCCGAAGCCGACGCTTACCTCGACGACATGGCGCTGGGCGCGAACTTCGCAACCATGAACCATCTTCTCATCAACGCGCTGGTTCTGGAAGCATTCCAGGAACTTTTTCCCGGCGTGCGCGGCGAACTCGTCTACTTCATCAGCCACAACATCGCGCGCAAGGAACTCGTCGAAGGCCAGGAATGCTGGGTTCACCGCAAGGGCGCAACGCGCGCTTTCCCAGCCGGACACCTCGCACTCGCCAACACGCCGTTCGCAACGACCGGTCATCCGATCTTGCTGCCTGGGAATCCGCGCGCCGGTTCCGCGATTATGGTTGCCGATCCCGGCGCGGCCCTGAGTTGCTACAGCGTCAACCACGGTGCGGGCCGCCGCAAAGGCCGCAAGGCCGCCATCCGCGAGTTCGATCAGGCCTGCATCGACTCCGAGTTTGAGTCGGATGACATCCTGACCAACTGCCGGTTCTATCCCAAAGACGAAGCGCCGGCCGCCTACAAGGACTTCAACGAAGTCCTTCGTTCGGTCGAGTTGGCTGGGCTCGCCTCGACCGTCGCGCGCCTGAAAGCCCGTTTTGTCATGAAGGACGCCGACGTAAGTCTCGGCGGCGCAGCATAACATGCTTGCCGTTCCCGACGATCTCGCGCGCGTTCTCCACGATGCGCCCGAACTCGCCCGCGCTTACCTCGTCGGCGGATGCGTGCGCGATGCACTGCTCAAATTGCCGCAGAAGGATTTCGACATCGAAGTCTTCGGCGTTTCTTACGAGCAACTGGCCAAGGCCCTGGCGCGCTGGGGCAAGACCGATCTTGTTGGTCGCTCCTTCGGCGTCGTGAAACTCACCGTCGCCTCCGGCGCGGTCTATGACTTCACGATCCCGCGGCGCGATTCAAAAACGTCGCCGGGCCACAAGGGTTTTCAGATCACCTTCGATCCGAATATCACCCCGCGCGATGCCGCCGCGCGCCGCGACTTCACCATCAACGCGATGATGTACGATCCGCGTCGGAACGAGTTACTCGATTTTTTTGGCGGCGCGAACGACCTCAACAACAAAGTGCTTCGCCACACCACCGACGCCTTCAGCGAAGACCCGCTGCGCGTCCTGCGCGGCATGCAATTCGCCGGCCGCTTTGGCCTCACCGCGGCGCCGGAAACGATCGCGCTCTCACATTCCATTCGTCACGCCCACGGCGAACTCGCCGTCGAGCGCGTTCGCGAGGAGTGGTTCAAGTGGGCGTCCAGGAGCACTCTGCCGTCCGCGGGTTTGCGGTTCCTTGTGCAGATCGGCTGGATCGAAAACTACCCCGAGCTTCAGGCCATCATCGGCACCCCGCAGGACCCCGAATGGCACCCCGAAGGCGATGTCTTCACACACACGTGCCATTGTTGCGACGCCCTCGTCGAGTTGCCGGAGTGGAAACAGGCCGATGAAGAATGCCGCATTGTCCTCTCCCTTGGCGTGCTCACGCACGACATGGGCAAGGCGACCACGACGCAGCGCGTCGAGCGCGATGGAGTGCAGCGCATCATTTCGCCGGGCCACGAGGAAGTTGGCGTTCCGATTGCCGAAACTTTCCTTAACCGCATCAACACTCCTCGCCACATCGTCGAACGCATCGTGCCGCTCGTGCGCAATCACATGGCGCACCTGCACGAGGTTACCGACCGCTCGGTGCGACGCCTCGCCCGCCGGGTCGCTCCCGAAAGCATCGAAGGCCTTTGCATCCTCATGACCACCGACGCCTATGGCCGCCCGCCCAAACCGCGACGCGCGCCGGCGATGATTGGTGCGTTGCGCGAACGCGCCGCTGCCCTCCACGTCCAGGACCGCGCCCCGGAACCAATCCTCAAAGGCCGCCACCTTATCGAACTCGGCATGACCCCCAGTCCCGACTTCGGCCCAATTCTCGATGCCGCCTACGACGCCCAAATCGAAGGGCGTTTCTTCACGCTCGACGAAGCGTTCACGTGGCTGGCGGCCCAACCCGAACTCCCGTTGCCGGATAGCGCACGTGCTGCACTGAACCGACCACGAATGGACACGAATTGATTCGTTGAACCGCAGAGACGCGGAGACACAGAGAGGGATGGCATAGGGATTTACGACTGACGCTAGTGAAACCACGCGTGCTATGTTTGGCGCGTACGGTTCACTTCTCTTTCTTCGAAGACGCCCCTTCTTTGGGCACGAAAAGCAATAGCGAATGCCGCGAGCCACCAATTGAACACGTCGGCCGTTCACCAACGCGGTTAATGCTGTAACTCCCGCCTTCGGGACAAATCGGAATGCCTTTCAAACTCTGGCCCGCTAAAAAATCTTCAAGATCCTTCCAGCTCGGAACATCGTTTGTCGTTTTCCCGCCTTCATTTGCCCACATTTTTTTAGCTATATGGATGCCCTCCAGATTTACCTTACACATGCTGAGTTTAGGTCTCCTTCGTCCAGCGCGAATATAGTAAACTACCTCGTCGATAATCCATCTGATCCTACTTTCTGACCCTCCCTGAGATCCAAACCAACCTACACTGAGCATTACAACGAGAAAAGCCCCACCGAGAACGCATATCCATTTCCCTGCTTTCGTCATACTCATTGATTCTGCTTAGGTCCCGTGCTTTGCACACTGTTCCGCGCCCCTCCATTCCAAACGTGACCGGCAGACTTCAGTGCCGCTTGGTTTGATCAATGAATGGTTATAGACGGTCGGTTCGGTTTGGCGGGTCCGGACGATTAGTTGTTCTCCTTCGAGCGTCTCGCTGAGGTAATTCACCTCCAGGACGCGCAGGGAGTGCTGGAGGTGAAAGCCGGCGGGATAGGTGTCCAGCATCCAACCAATATATCGGTTGGCGTTCACGTGCTGGTTCACGTCTATGTCCGTGTAGCGCACGGTGATGGAACAATCGTTGTCCCAGGTTTCGTTGTCGTCCAACTTTTCCGGGTCCCGGCCCAGCGCGGCTTTGCCGTCCAGGGCTGCAAGGCTGGGGAGGAGTTTGTGGAGCTTCTGCGGGCGTTTTGAGGCGGAGTCGAGCACCAGCCATGCGCTCGATCCGGCTGCGATGCGTGTGCCGGATTCATCGTGCAATTCAAAGTCTCGGAAAGCGAACAGGGACTTTATCCCGCGTGGCCACGTCTGCAGGGTCACCGAGTCACCCCATGCCGGGCATTGTTGCACTTCAAGACGGAAGCGGGACAGCACCCAAAATTTGCCCTGGCTGCTCAGGTGCGTGAACCCGAAGCCCAGCGCCTCGGCGTGATTCCACGCTGCTTCCAAAAAATGACGGCACAAGCTGGTGGTGGTCGCCCGGCGCGTGGCGTCGACATCATACGACCGAATTCGGAGTCGCTCACTCCACACGGGCGGTTCTGTGGAAGGAAGGTTCATGAATGCAGAATGGAGAAGTCAGAATTCAGAATCCAGACTCGTTGAACCACAGAGACGGGGAGACACAGAGAGGAAGGCAGAGGAAAAAGTTGAAGTCGAGGGTCGAGCGACGAGAGCCGAGAGCCTGAGCCAGGCGGCGCGCTGGGACAGCGCGCCCTACCTTTGCAAGGAGCCTGATTGAAATTGACAAATGAACCGGGGTTTGTTACGGGAATGTTACGAACCCAGCGCGGCTAACTCCATCGCGGGCTATTTCTTCGGCTTCGCGAGACCTAACGCGAAATACGCGGCCTGCCTGGCACAACCTTCAATCATGCATGCTACCGGCTATGAGCACAAACTCTCTCAAAGCGTTCGCAACCATTCTCAACGTGATTGTCCTGTTCCACGCCACCGCGCTTGCGCAAACGCCGATCCAGGTCCCTGGGTTTCTGAAATTCGAAGTTTATACGAACATCACAGGCACGGCCGTGGCCGACCTGACCGGTTCCGCAAGTTATCCCGGCTCGCCGGCGCGCCTGTTCTATATGCCCTCGTTTGATACACGCACGGTTTATCGAGATGACACTCATGATAACTATGGCGGACGTTTGTCAGGGTTCGTCACCGCAACGGAATCGGGCGAGTATGAATTTTTCCTGCGCAGCGATGATGCGTCGCAATTGTTCATCAGCCCGGATGAAAACCCGGCAAACCTGCAACAGATAGCCGAAGAGACGACGTTCGGCGGGCCCTTCGAGGAGACCGGTGCGCCCGAAACCTCCCAGACCATCGGGTTGTCTGCAGGGCAGCGTTGCGCGATCCAGGTCCTCTTTAAGGAAGGAACAGGCGCAGACTACGCGCAGGTGGCGTGGCGTAAAGTCGGCGATACCACACCGGCGGCTCAGCTCACGCCGATTCCGATTGCCTTCCTGTCTACCTTGATTCCGCCGCGCGGCAGTATTGTGGTCACTCGGCACCCAGGTAACACCAACAGCGTGGAAAACGAATTCATCACGCTTAGCGTGGAATTTACGGCAACGAACGCGCCCGCCGTCGTGCAATGGCAGAAGGATGGAACGAATGTTGCCGGCCTGGTCGGCAGCACACTCAGACTGGGTCCGTTAACGGTGGCTGACTCCGGGAGATACCGCGCCGTGATTTCGACGCCTGGCGCGGTTACCAACAGCACCGAAGCCACCGTGACAGTGGATGGCGATCTCAAACCGCCGACCATTCGCAGCGTCGTGGGCAACGACACTTTCGATATGTTGACGGTGGAGTTTTCGGAGGCCGTCTTTACCACCAGCTCGAGTGAACCGTTGAATTATTCGCTGAGCGGCGGCGTGACGGTGTCAGCCGTGACGGTGATCAGCCCCACCGTGGTGAGATTGACGACAAGCGCGCAAACGCCCGCGACCTCTTATACGCTCACGATCCAGAGCATAATGGACACTGCGTTCAACACGAGCACTGCGGGGACAAGCCGGGTTTTCACGACGCTGGATCGGGTGGGCGGGGGGCTCAAGTTCGACGTCTGGCTCGGCATCACTGGCACCGCTGTGTCGTCGCTGCTGAGCGATCCGAGGTATCCTGCCAGCCCGGATATTCTGGCCTATATTAGAGAATTCAGCAGTCGGCCGGTGTTTCCCGATGCGGCCTCGATAAATGATTATGGTGGACGCTTGTCCGGATGGATTGTTCCGCCCGAAACCACGCAGTACGAATTCTTCATTCGCAGCGATGACAACTCTCAGCTCTCACTGAGCATCGATGACAACCCGGCGAACGCGACGGTGATCGCAAGCGAATCCGCGTGCTGTGGTCCTTTCGAAAACCCCGGAGCGCCGGAAACATCGACTCCGATTTCGTTGACGGCGGGAAACCGCTACTACATCGAAGCGATCTGGAAGGAGGGCGGCGGTGGTGATTACTGCGATGTCGCCTGGCGAAAAGTCGGCGACCCGGCCCCTGCGATAAGTCTGCCATTCATTCCCGGCACAGTGTTGGAGACGTATGCGCCTCCGGCAACTTTCACGGCACCAACGGTTGCCATATCCAACCCGCTCAATGGCAGTAGCATCGAGCCCGGCGAGCCAGTGGCACTCGCCGCCATCGCCTCGGTTGCGTCTCCAAAAACGATCGTCAAAGTCGATTTTCTCGAGCAAGGGCGGGTGATTGGCACCGTCTCCAACGCTCCTTACACACTCACGCTCTACGACTTAAGAGAAGACAATCATACATTTATCGCGCGGGCGACCGACAGCATGGGTCTCTCCACAGACTCGGCGCCGATTACGATTTCCGTCGGCGCACAACTCGCTACCGCGACGCTCCTGGCGATCGATCCAGTGACGCGATGGCGTTATGATCGATCAGGCGCCGATCTGGGCATCGATTGGCGGGGAACGACCTTTGACGATACGCTCTGGCCGGATGGCCCCACCCTGATCGCTGATGAAGGGACAACGACCGTGGAACCCATCCGCACACGTATTAGCCGCTTCAACGACCAGGGGCTGTACGTTCAAACGTTCTATTTCCGCACCTACTTCAACTTCGGCCCCGTGTCCCCGGCCGTGAAGCTGAAGCTGCGGCATGTCGTGGATGACGGCGCCATTTTTTACCTGAACGGCGAAGAGGTCCATCGATTTGGCATCGCGGACGGAGTGGTGGTGAATTATCTCACCAGCTTCGGCGGCCACGAGAATGTCTATGAAGGCCCTTACGACATTGCGATAACCAATCTTATGGAGGGCACCAACGTTTTCGCAGCCGAGGTGCACCAGTCGGGGACCGGCAGTTCGGACATGGTGTTCGGCGCCGAACTGGTGGCGACGTTCCCAGTGAGCCGCCCCACTCTGGCAATAACACGGCAAGGGACTTCGGTGCGCATTTCATGGGCCCCTGCGGGCGGATTATTGGAATCGGCCACGAGCCCAGCTGGACCGTGGTCTCCTGTGGCTGGCGCTACGAATCCGCATACCGCGGCTGCCGACGCAGCCCGGCGGTTTTACCGCATAAGGATGTAACCTCTTTTGGCGAATTCCGAACTCAGTTGAACCGCAGTGTCACGGAGGCTAGAGACTTTTCACTGAAGGACCGAAGGACACGCAGGGCGCGTAAAAGAACGCAGAGAGCGTAATCGCGGCGCGCTGAGACAGCGCGCCCTACCTTTTTGTTCGCGTGAGGTTCGCGCCAGCCGTGTGTGATTCACGCAGTGCAACTGCGATCGCCTCAGCAGAAATCGCCTGTTTCGCGGGTATTATGCGGATGGCCTCTCCCCTGCTAATGCCAGCATCAGAATTCAAACGTGCTGTCATGAAACGTGTTCTGCGCTTCAACATTCGCTTGTGCCTGCTCGGAATGCTCCTCCTTTCATCGACGCCGGCGCAGCCTCAAAATAATCTAGAAGCGTGGGTGCGACGCTACAATTCCAGCGAAGCCCGTTCATCGGATAACGCTCGCAAAGTGGCAGTCGATCGGGAGGGCAATATCGTAGTGGCCGGAGACACCGACGATGGAGTCACAGGATCCGACTTTCTGGTAATCAAGTATTCAGGGGCGGGCATCGCGCTTTGGACCAATCGTTACGGCGGGTCAGCCATCGCCGACGATCGCCTCTCTGCTGTGGGTGTGGACCAGAATGGCAACGTCTTCGTGACGGGTTTTTCGAGGGACGCGATCGGCGCGATCAATTATGCCACACTCGGTTATTCGCCGGCGGGCGTGCCGCTTTGGACGAACCGCTACGACGGGCCGGCAAACGGCGAAGACGTGCCCCGAGCCCTGGCGGTGGACGACAACGGCAATGTCTTCGTGACCGGATATTCGGGTGGCTACAGCCTTGACGGAACCATCTCTCGGGCTTACGCGACGATTGCCTATTCGGGCGAGGGCACAGCCAGGTGGACCAATCGGTATGGCGGCGGCTTCCAGGACGACGCGTCCGCGGTAGCGGTGGACCGCGCCGGGAATGTTTTCGTCACAGGGGCCTCAGGAGGGAATTACGCAACAATCGCTTACTCGGGCGCGGGTCTCCCGCTCTGGACCAACAGCTACAATGGGCCCGACAATCCTTTGGACTCTGCCGCCGCGATTGCACTCGATAGCGCAGGCAACGTCTTTGTGACTGGGTCTTCGTATCGCCTCGGAGCGCCCTATGATGAGCATTACGTGACCATCGGCTACTCGCCCGCAGGCGCCCCACTCTGGACCAACCAGTACAACGGGCCGGGCAACTCCGAGGATTTCGCTACTGCGCTCGCGGTGGATCACCAGGGCAACGTCTTTGTCACGGGATACTCGTATGCTGTTCCGTCTCCCGGATCTTATTTTGATTACGCGACGATTGCCTATTCCATGGCTGGGGTTGCGCTCTGGACCAATCGCTACAGTGGGCCGGGAGACAGCTATGATCGTCCCTCCGCCATCATCGTAGACAACACCGGCAACGTGTTAGTGACGGGGTCTGCGACGATTGCCTATTCGGCTGCGGGTATTGCACTTTGGACCAAGCGTTACGACGGGCCAGCCAACGGCGACGATGTGGGCCGAGCCGTGGCGGGGGACAAGCGCTCCGGCAACATTCTTGTCACGGGCACTTCATCGAGTGGAATATATGCCGACGCAAGAGCCGATTACATAACGGTTGCCTATGCAGAAGCCGGCGCAGCGCTCTGGACCAACCGCTACAACGGCCCGGCAAACAACGCAGACGAAGCTTCCAGCGTGGCGGTGGACCGCAAAGGGAACGTTTTCGTCACAGGGTCCTCGGGAGGGGATTACGCAACAATCGCCTATTCGAGCGCGGGTCTTCCACTCTGGACCAACCACTACAGCGGCGGTGCCCAAGAGACTGCTATTGCCATCGGGGTGGATAACGCGGGCAACGTTTTTGTGACTGGGTCTTCGTATCGCCCTGGCGCGCCCTACGATTCGCATTACGTGACGATCGCCTATTCGCCAGCGGGCGTCCCGCTCTGGACCAACCAGTACAACCCGCCGGGCAACTACCAGGATTTCGCTACTGCGCTCGCGGTGGATCATCAGGGCAACGTCTTTGTCACGGGATACTCGGGTGATTCGGTTTCGTCTGATTACGCGACGATTGCCTATTCCATGGCTGGGGTTGCGCTTTGGACCAATCGCTACAACGGGCCAGGCAACGGCTTTGATCATCCCTACGCCATCGTCGTAGACAACACCGGCAAGGTGTTAGTGACAGGGTCTTCGAGAGGGGATTATGCGACGATTGCCTATTCGGCTGCGGGTGTTGCACTTTGGACGAATCGCTACGAGGGTGGAGGCGGAGCCAACGCGATTGCCGTGGACCACAATGGCAACGTTTTTGTTACAGGGCATTCTACCGGGATTGCAGGCGATTTTGATTATCTGACGATCGCGTATTCCGGCGCCGGCGTCGCGCTCTGGACCAATCGCTACAATGGGACAGCCAATACTCATGACCTGGCGAACGCGGTGATGGTCGACGACAGCGGAAACGTCTTCGTGACCGGACATTCAATTGGATCGGGAAGCAGTTATGATTATGCGACCGTTGCGTATTCAGGGACAGGGATTCCGCTCTGGACGAATCGCTACAATGGTCCAGCCAACGGGCCGGACCAACCGTGGCTCAGTTCATCGCCCAGTAGTAAGTGTCTCGCCATCGGCCCGAACAGCGAAGTTTACGTAATCGGTCGCTCGGATGCACATTACGGCGAACTTACGATTTATGATTTCACCACCATCAAATATGTGTGGCGGCCTCAACTCGCGATCCAATCCCTCACCGCCGCCGCATCGACCGTAAATTTGACTTTGTCAGCCCCTGCAAATTCCTCCTGGAACGTGCAGCGCGCTTCGGCGGTTGACGGTCCCTGGACTAATTTGGGTCTCTCGCTGATCGGAACGAACGGCCGGGGGATCTTCCACGATATAGATCCTCCTG
>Ga0105340_1001266_pt1 | contig 11503 bp, 9 predicted proteins | sample EasRivMeERMLT700_FD_89676 | JGI IMG/M metagenome (GOLD analysis project Ga0105340, IMG submission 89676) | Soil microbial communities from meander-bound floodplain in the East River, Colorado, USA - East River MetaG ERMLT700 | ecosystem: Environmental > Terrestrial > Soil > Floodplain | place... | reverse complement strand
TCCATTACATGCCGGCGCATTACTATCATCAGCGGAGCCCGTACCCGACGCACGCCCACCCCCACGGGAACGCCTATCCGAATTACCGTTATCCGTCGTCGAGTTCGCCCGGCCACTACAACGGCTACGGCGTCAATTACCACTACATGGAAAACCCGATCGCCTTCAGCGCCACGCCCGCGCCGTACAGCGCGGTCGCGAACAACAACGCCCTCGGCCGCGAGACTATCATCCGCAACCCGCTCGACGACATGCCGGACGATGCCGTCGCCGGCCCGGAGCCGCTCTATCCCGAACCTCCGTCGCGCGGGCCCGCGGGGCCTTTCCACCGCACGAGCAAGGATTGCTGGTGGGTCGCGGCTGATTACGTCGGCTATTTCTTCCGCCCGATGCGACTCTCCGGCCCGCTCGTGAGCACCGGCCAGCCGCTCGACCCCGCGCCCGGCGCCCTTGGTCAGCCGGGCACCGCGGTGCTTTTGGGTAATCAGAACATCGACTTCGGCCTGCTCTACGGCTTGCGAGTTGAGCTGGGAATGTTCCTCGACAAGGACAACCATTATTCGCTCGAACTGGCCGGCTTTTGGCTTTCGCCCGGTTCGCAATCCTTCGGCTTCGCCGGCGACGCTAACGGCAACCCCGTGATCTCGCGGCCCATCCTCAATGTCGCCATCAATCGCGAAGGCGCCTTCGTCAACTCGATCCCGAACATCGTCACCGGCACGTTGAACGCCGACTTCCGTTCCGAGATGGGCGTCGTCGAATTGAATGCGCGTTATCACGACTACGTCAAGGAACGCCTGCATGTGGAAGGGCTCGCCGGCTTCCGTTATTTGCGCCTGTCCGAGCAGATGAAGATCTTCGAAACCATCCAGGGCATCCAGCCGAACTTCGTCACCTTCCAGGGCCAGCCGATCCCGCTCACCAGTTCGCTGATGGACGAGGACAACTTCCGCACCACCAACAACTTCTTCGGCCCGCAGATCGGCGGCCGGCTGAGCTGGGAACAGCAATGGTTTACCTTGGCCGCGTTTGCCAAGCTCGGTCTCGGCGTCACCCATCAGGAGACCAGCATCAAGGGCACGACCTCGCTGGTCACGTCCAATGGCAACGAAGTCGTCAACGGCGGCATCCTCGCGTTGCCGTCCAACAGCGGCATCTTCGGCCGCACCGTGTTCGCGGTTCTGCCGGAGTTCGGCTTTAACCTGGGCGTTGAAGTGACGGAACACGTGCGCGTGAAGATGGGTTATTCGGTGCTGCTGTGGAACCACGTCGTCCGCCCCGGCGGCCAATACGATCGCAACATCAACCCCGGCCAGGTCCCCGGCAGCACGACCTTCGGCAACGTCGCCGGACCGTTCGGTCCGATCTATCGCTTCAACGACGAGTTCTTCTGGGCGCATTCGTTCAACATCGGCCTGGAAGTGCACTATTGAGCCGACCGTAGTGCAAGCGGCTCGCTTGCACGTCCAGTCACATGAAACGAAAAAACCCGGGAGAACATCCCGGGCTTTTTTTTCGTTCCCAGGCGGCGGACTTGACGCGTAAGTGTTTGCTTACATACATTGGCAACACAAGATTAGGCGAAGCCCCGGGGTGAGGTACTCCGAACTCCGGGGTTCGGAGTACCTCACCCCGGGGCTTCATCTGTTTTAGTGCAAATCAAGCGCGACTTGAGAAACATCTAAAAAAGGTACGAACGATGACCGAGCGCAAAGCGAAGCCCAAGGCCAAGCGTGCTCGTGCAAGCGAGGCGCGCAAACCCGCGGCCAAGGCCACGAAGACCGCGAACGCAGGCATGAAGGCCCTGGGGGATTGGCGCGACGAGACCCTGGCCCGCATGCGGGCGCTGATCCTGGAAGCCGACCTCGAGATGATCGAGGAGCGGAAATGGAGGAAGCCGTCGAATGCGATGGCGGGGGTCCCGGTCTGGTCGCACCACGGGATCGTCTGCACCGGAGAGACGTACGCGAAGGTGGTGAAACTCACCTTCGCGCGGGGGGCCAACATCCCGGATCCATCGCGCCTCTTCAATTCCAGCCTGGAAGGCAACACGCGAAGGGCGATCGACATCCACGAAGGTGAGATGATCGACGCGGGCGCGTTCAAGGCGCTCGTGAAGGCCGCGTTGGCTCAGAATGGCCCGTCGGCGAAGAAGGCCAAACCAGGTGCGAGTGAATCGAAGCCGGTGAAACTCCTTTCCGGCGGCAATCCGCAGATCGCGAAGGCCGACGGCGACGCCCCGGTGCAGGCCTTCATCGAAGCCATGCCGGGCTGGAAACGCGACGTCGGGCGCCGCCTCGACGCGCTCATCGTGCAAACCGTGCCCAACGTGCGCAAGGCCGTGAGGTGGAACACGCCCTTCTTTGGCATCGAGGGCCAGGGCTGGTTCCTCGGCTTCCATTGCATCACGAAATACGTCAAGGTGGCTTTCGTCCGCGGCACGTCGCTGCGTCCACTTCCCCCCGTCGAGTCCAAGGTCCAGGGCACGCGCTACCTTCACATCCACGAAAACGAGCAGCTCGACGAGGAACTCGTGGCGAGTTGGATCAGGCAGGCATCGGAGCTGCCGGGCGATCCTTTGTTTTAGTTGCGTAGAATCGCTCGCCCGGCTGCTGAAATAAGAAAGCCCTTCGACGTTGTCGCCGAAGGGCTCATTTCTGAAAAAAGTCGGGGCGACTGGATTCGAACCAGCGACTTCATGGTCCCAAACCATGCGCTCTAGCCAAGCTGAGCTACGCCCCGCGCGATGAATCGCGACCGATTATTCTATCAATTCGAACGAACTCAAGAAACTGCCGACATCCTTGTTCGGCGCGCCGCCGAGGACCATCACCTGATACAGGCGGCGATTGACCAAGTAGATTCGCATGCGCGCGATGATCTTGCCGTCCTTCTCGATGGTCAGGTGCCGTCCGGGGTGGTTGTTGAGTTTGATCGCCTGTTCCGTGTTGAGCTTTCCGCCGGAGCTGGAAACGGCGCCGTCGCGCGCTTGATCGAGCCGTTTTTCGACCGCGCCCTTTTTCAGATCCGCCTCCGGATAATCGGTATAGCTGACGACGAAGACCGCGTCGTCGCGTCCCTCCGCGACCAGCAGTTTCACGGTGAGCTGACCGGTCGCCGTCTTGACGACTTGTTTTTTTTCCATCGGCTCGGCGGGCATCACTGCCTTGAATTTCCCGTCCTTGGACGTGACTTCCTTCCAGCCATCCGGCGCGCTCGTTTGCGCGGCGGCCAACAGTACGGGCAACGACAGGCCCAGGAATATCGGTCCCATCATGATGATGCGCTCCAGCCAGCGAAGGTTCGCGGTTTTGGAGTGCGGCGGTTTGACGCCGCTTTCTTTCCTTCCTTCTTTCTCCTTTTTCTCAGCAACTCGAACGCGAAAGAAAGAAAGAAAGCGGCGTCAAACCGCCGCACTCCAAAGTTTGGCCCTCGTGTACGCACTACCGAAAAAAAAGCCGAGGAGAAGGTCCTCGGCTTTCATTATACATCTCGTTGCAATTATTGCTTCCGCAGCACTTCGAGCAGCCGTTCGAAATCCTCATTGTTCTCGAAGCGCAGCACAAACTGCCCCTTGTTGGCGTCGCGCAGACGAATCTCGACGCGCGTGGCCAGCCGTTGTCGCAATTCGTTTTCGATTCCCTTTATGTGAGCCGACTTTTGCACGCCGCCGCTGGGAGGCGCATCTCCGCCTTCGGCCGGTTCGATTTCCTCGTCGTTCGCCTTTTGATCGCGGATCAACGCCTCGGTCGCCTTGACCGACAGGCCCATCGCGACGATCTGCTTGAAGAGCGTCACCTGGCGTTCCTTGTTCTTGACGCCCTTCAATAATTTCGCGTGCGCTTCCGTGATCTGATTGAGCCGAATGCCATCTTGTAATTCGGGCGCGAGGTCGAGCAAATGGACGAGATTGGCGACCGTGGAGCGCGACAGGCCGAGCCGCTTGGCGAGCTGGTCCTGGTTCATGCCGAAGCGGTCCATGTAATCCTTGAAGCCGAGCGCCTTCTCGATCGGATTGAGATCGGTGCGCTGGATGTTCTCCACAAGAGTCGCTTCGAAGGCTTGCTGATCATTGAGATCGATGACGCGGATCGGAACTTTTTTCAAACCGGCTTCTTGCGCGGCGCGCAGACGCCGTTCGCCGGCGACGATCTGATAGCCGTTGTCCACATTTCTTACAATCAAGGGCTGCAAGATGCCGAGCGACTTGACGCTGGCGGAGAGGGACGAGATCTCGTCGTCGTCGAAGTTTTTGCGCGGCTGATTGGGATTGTGTTCGATGCGTTCAATCGCGACTTCTTCTTGCGGCGCATCCGATTCGGCGCTGAGAAGCGCGCCCAGGCCGCGGCCGAGCCGTTTGTTGTCCATCGTCTTTCTCCGTGACCGGGTGAATGAGGCAGACAGGGAAGATTAACATGAACGGAAGTTTCGATGCAAGGTCCGTTAGGCAGTGGCGAGTGGTGAGTGGTGAGTGGTGAGTGGTTGTGCGTGTGCATGTATGCGTGATACTCGCATGCGCAAAGCAAGGAGTTTTCGCTGCCAAATCGGCAGTCCAAAAAGTGTTCCGCGCGGAACATACCCAGATTAACAATTTTGGTAAGGGCGCGACCCCCAGGAATCGCTGCGCTCATCCTGGGGCTTGATGGAAACTGCTCTTTTTTTTCGTGCGCGATATGCATTAAGATAAACCTTGTCGGATGCGGAACCATCCGACCCAGGCCCGGAGCACGGAAGACTCCAGGCGAAAGAGAAGAGGAACGGATGATCTCCACTCCTGCAGCTTCACAACAACCCATCGACCGACCCGCTCCGAACACCGCCACCCTCTGTCTTCTTGGTCCCGATCGCGCATCGATCGGCTAAGAGCATTCCTCTCGATTGACCGACCAACTTGACGGCACGCCGCACTTCCGCGTGCCGACCGTGCTCAGTGCGCCTGCGAGTCTCCCAATCCGTAACCCGGAAGGAACAGAGAATGACTCGCGACCCGATTATCCTGCGTCTGGATGCTTCGCCCCGCACCGGCTACGAGCGCTTCGCCCGCGCGATGACCATCGCCGCGGCCGTGCAGAGAAGACGCCGCCCCGTTTACTTTCTGTCACAGCTTGAGCCCAATAGTTTGGCGATGAACATCAAGCGCGGCGGCAACAACTGGATCGCCGCCGAGCATCCCGCCGGCACCGAAGGCGACTCCGTCCAGATGATGCGCGAAATCCGCCGGCTCGGCCCCGCCGCCGTCTTCGTCGATGACGCCGATGTCAGCCACGATTATCTCGATGAAATTGCGTCCTCTGGGGTGCTCCTGGGCGCCATCGATCATTCCGCCAACATTCGTTTTCCCACGAAATTGATCATCAATCCGCTCTTGGCGCCTAATCGCGAGGGCTACGAATTCGGCGACGACGCGCAACTGCTCGTCGGCAAGCGTTACGCGATGGTGCGACCGGAGATTCGCCGGCAGCGGCCGATGCGTTCGCAGGAACCGCCGCCGCTCGCCGCTCAAAATGGCACGATCATCAGCAGCCAGTTTCGCGTCTTGCTCGCGCTCGGCGAGGACGATCCGAATTGCATGACGATGGATCTCGCGAAGTTATTGGTGAATGCGCCGCGCGTCGGCAAGGTGGACATCGTGATTCGCCGCGAGCATCCGCAGGTCGAAGAGATCCGCGCCATGGTCGAGGAGCACAAAGAATTGATGTCGCTCGCGCTGGAGCCGGCGGAGATCTCCAATCGCATCACGCGCTGCCACTTCGCGCTCACCGCCGGCAGCGGCTGGTCGCTGGAACTGGCGTGCGTTGGCGTGCCGCAATTGTTGATATTGCAAAATGAAGCGCATTGGCCGAACGCCCAGCGCCTGGAAGATGAGGGCGCCGCGTCGGTGCTCGGCTGGCACGAAAACGTCTCGGCGCAGACGATTCGTCAGGGCGTGCAAAGCCTGATCACCGACCCGCTGGAACGCAAGTCGATGGCACGCTGCGGCCGCAAGTTGATCGACGGCCGCGGCCCGGATCGCTTCGTCATGGCGATGGAGATAATGCTGAATCCGATGTCAGCCGAAGAACGGCTCCGCATCGCGGCGTAGTGGAAGATTTGCAACTGCAAGCCCCGGGAAGAGCGTGAGCGCTTCCGGGGTTTTTTTATTACACGGACGCCCGTTCCCATTGCTTGGCCCGCGCTTTGAATGCCTCAGCGTAGGTTGGCCAATCATGTAATGTCGCCGGATCGAAATCGGCGCCGTTGGGCCAAACGAGCGTATGCACTTCGGGATCGATTTTCACCTGGTTGAACAAGACAAGGTCCTGCAGCGGACCGAAGATCTCGCCGGCGAGAATGTCAGCGAAATTGATGACTTGCTCGCTATCATCGCAAAACCGAACACGCAACGTGTACGGTCCCACGATGTTGAACGATCGAACACGGTAAATCGGATGCTTGGCCATTTTCACTCCAATGGATCGATGGCTTGTGGAACCTGGCCGGCCTGTAGCCGTTGCCAATCGGCGTTCAGTTCCGCCTGATGGAGTTCGGCCCATGCCTCGACCAGTCGGCGTTGCCGCCTGGGCAATTCGCCCGCAATCAACTCGACCGGATCCAAACTGAACACCGCGACGTCGTCTTGATAGTACGCATGAAAGTGCGGCGTGTGATGCGGCACGCCCACCTCCATGTACATGCGAATGATAATGCCGAAGAAGCGGCTGAGTTCTGGCATGATTGTATATTATCACCACGGGAAAGTGCTTGGCAATGATTCGGTGCCCACTCGTGAAACAAGGTGTCGCATGGACAAGTCCGAAGTCGCCGCCGTCCTCGAAGAGATCGCCGTGCTCCTGGAGCTGCAGGGCGAAAACCCCTTCCGCGCCAACGCCTACGCTCGCGCCGGCCGTACGATCGCGCAGCTCGAAACCAACATCGCCGACGTCGTTGCCGCCGGCACGCTCGACCAGGTTCCCGGCGTCGGTGAAACCCTGCGGGACAAGATCACGGTGCTTGTCACCACCGGCAAGTTGCCGTTCTATGAGGACCTCAAGGCCAAGACGCCGCCAGGCCTGTTGCAAATGCTGCGCTTGCCGGGCATGGGTCCCAAGAAGGTCAAGCTGCTCTACGACACGCTCGCCATCGACGATCTCGCCAAGCTCAAAGCCGAGTGCGACAAGGGAACGGTTGCCAAGCTCAAGGGCTTTGGCGAAAAAACGCAGAAGAATATTCTGGAGGGGCTCGCGTTTCTCGATCAGATGGGCGAACGCGTCCGTCTCGATCAAGCGATGGCGATCGCCGAGGCGATTGTCGCGGGATTGAAGAAAGCGCCGGGCATCCAGCGCATGGAGTTGTGCGGCAGCGTCCGGCGGCGGCGCGAAACCATCAAGGACATCGATATCCTCGTCAGCTCCAAGGACGCCGCCCCGATCATGGATGCATTCGTTAACCTGCCAATGGTGAAAAAGATCATCGGCCACGGCGAAACCAAATCGAGCGTCGTGGTCGCCGGCGTCGATCACCATTCCTCGCGCGTCATGATGAACGCCGACCTGCGCGTCGTCAGCGACGAGCAGTTCCCATTCGCACTCACTTACTTCACGGGCAGCAAAGAACACAACGTCCACATGCGCCAGCGGGCGATCGACTATGGTTACAAGCTCAACGAGTACGATCTGGCGGGATACAAGAAAACGGTGAAGGACGAGGCGGACATTTACAAAGCGCTGGACTTAGCGTACGTGCCGCCGGAGTTACGCGAAGACACCGGCGAGATCGACGCGGCCGCGGTCGGCAAGCTGCCGGGCCTGTTGGAACTGGACGACATTCACGGCGTCTTCCACAATCATACGACCTGGTCCGACGGCGCCGCGTCCCTGGAACAGATGGCCGACGCGGCCAAGAAGCTCGGCTATCAATACCTGGGCATCGCCGATCATTCGCAATCGCTGACGGTCGCAAACGGCCTGTCGCCGGACCGCGTTCGCCAACAGCAGAAAGACATGGATGCGCTGAACGCGAAGTTCAAGGGCTTCCGCCTGTTCAAGGGCATCGAGTGCGACATCCTCGCGGACGGCTCGATGGATTACCAGGACGATGTTCTGGCGAGCTTCGATTACGTCGTTGCCAGTGTCCACTCGTACTTCAACCAACCCGTCGCCGAAATGACCGCTCGAATCATCAAAGCGATTTCGCACCCGCACGTCACGATGCTCGGCCACGCGACCGGTCGGCTGCTTCTGAAACGCGACGCGTACAAGGTCGATCTCGACGCCGTCCTGCAAGCCGCGGCCAAGCATGGCACCATGATCGAGATCAACGCAAATCCGTATCGCCTCGATCTCGACTGGATTCACTGCAAACGCGCCAAGGCATTGGGCGTCATGCTCGTCATTAATCCCGATGCCCATGCGACTGAAGAACTGGCATTCACACGCTTCGGCGTCGATGTCGCACGGCGCGGCTGGCTCGAAAAGAAGGATGTATTCAACACGAGGACGCTGGCGCAGGTCACGAAGGAGCTTGAAAAAAGAAGGAAGTGATTTCAGAGCCTGAAGCGTCAGCGAAGTTTTGGATTACCTCTTCGCTTACGCTTCAGGCTCGGACGGCGAATGCACGCGGAACTTCTCGAGGATCATGATCGCCTTGCTCGGCCGCGCTGATATCGCAGCAAGCTCCTTTTCCAGCGCATCCGCCAATTCCAGGCGATCCAATTGCCGCGCCCTTGTCGCCCAGACTTCCAATGTCTTGCCCCATTCGGCGTCGTGCGGCAACGCGAAGTCGGCGACGATCGAGCGGGCTTCTTGAAAGGCGGCGAGTGCGTCGTCCCGTTTGCCCTGGCCGAACAGCGCTTCGGCGAGTTCGAGTGTCGCCTTCAGCAAGTCCGGGCGATGCAGCGTGCCTTTCTTTTTCTCAAAAGCGAAATACCTCCGCGTCAGATCTTCCGCCTCGGCGAATTGTTGCTTCGCCAGTTGCAAGCGAGCGCGCAAACGCAGGCACGCCGGGTATTCGGGATTGCGGGCCTGGGCAATTTCTCTTTCCGCTTCGACATAATTGCTGGCTTCGAATTCCCACATCGCACAGATGGCGATATAGTGGTCCTCCCAACCTGCTTGAGCCTTGTTGGTCAGGAGAGGCTCAAGCGCGTCGGCGTCGCGCAGTTGCAATTCCGCTTCGCGTAACTCGTGCATCTCCATGAACAGGAACGCCAGGTTCAGGTGCAGAACAAACTCCAGCGTCTGCACTTGTTGTAAAGGCATCACGGCGTAGCGATCCGCTTCGCGTTTGCGCGCCGCGAGAATCATGTCAATCGCCTTCTCCAGGATCCGCTGAGCCGATTCGAAGTCCTTGAGGTGAATGAAGCAGATGCCGTAATTGTTGAGGCCGACGAAGTAGTCGAACGGCGCTGTGGCGAGATGCTTGGCGAGAATGCCAACGCTTTCCTCGTAAAGTGCGAGCGCCTCCGTCTGCCGGCCCTGGTGCTTGACGAACATTGCCAGCTCGCACAGCATGATGGCCCGGCGATGATCGTCCGGCCCGAATCGCCGGGCTCGTTCCAGGGCCTGGGCGCATGCATTCTCCGCGCCGTTCGCATCACCTTGAGCCATCAATTTGGTTGGTTTCATGGCGAGCCGCATCCAGGTGAAGATGCCGCGCCTGACGACGATCATCCAGGTGAGCCAGCCGAGGAACGTCAGGAGCGCCAGAGGGATGAGCAAGAACAGCACCCAGGGGGAGAATTCGAAATAGTAAATCGCGATGATGAACAGAAGCACGCTGATCCAGACGACAGCGTTGCCGCGCCAGCCGAACTTCGGTTCCGAATTGTTCGTGGAGATGTCGATGTCGCGGTCGGATCGTTTGCTTCGGCGTTGAGAAGGGTTGGACATGGCACATACCGTTATTGCAAGCGATATTTCGCATGCGCCTCAAGGTACTTCTGCACCCGTTCGCCGCGCTTCACCGCCTCTTGCAAAAACGCTACCGCTTGCACGAGCCGTTCGTCCGGCTCCGCGCAACTGAAGCGCAAGAAGCCTTTGCCCGCGGGGCCGAAGCATTCGCCGCCAAGACACGCGACGCCGCGCTTGTCGTCGGCGGCTTCCAGAAGGAACATCGCCAGGCCGTGCGAGGTGATGCCGAGCTTCTTGCAAATCGGCTCGACATTGGGGAACACGTAGAACGTCCCGGCCGGCATGATCACGTTGACGCCGTCCACCTTCTTCAATTCGCTCACCAGCAGTTCGACCTTCTTCTTGAAGCGTTGCATCACTTCGTCGCGCTCGGCGTCGTCGTGCTTGAGCGCCGCTTCGCCGGCGAGCTGCACGATCGGCGGCACACACGACAGCGACGTGTTGATCATCTTGCCGATCGCGTCGATGATGCGCGGGCTCGACACCGCGTAGCCGAGGCGCCAGCCGGACATGCTGTAGGACTTGCTGAAGGTGTAGCACGCGACCGTTTGATCCAGGATCCCCGGTTGCGCGAGAAGCGGATGATGTTTGCCGGTCCAGACCATGTGGTTGTACGGCTCGTCGGAGAACACAGCGATGTTTTTTCCGCGCACCATGTCGGCGATTGCTTTGAGGTCGGACTCCGTCGCCACGCCGCCCGTCGGGTTGTGCGGCGAGTTGAGAAAGATCGCCTTGGCTTTGGGTTGTTTGACGAAATTCTCAAGGTCCTGGAGATTGGGGCGAAATGCGTTCTCTTGCTTGAGTGCGGAAGTGACGATGAAGCCGCCGCGCCGATCAATGTTTGGCGCATAAGTCGGAAACGCTGGACTGAACAGAAGTACATGGTCGCCCGGATCGAGAAACGCTTCGCAGAAAAACTGCTCGAACACTTTGGCGCCCGGGCCGACGACGACGTTCTCGGCCTTGATGTCGATGCCGTATTCCTTCTTGTAATTGGCGGCAACCGTTTCGCGAAAGCTCATCAAGCCCATCGACGGGCAATAATGCGTTTGGCCGTCCTTGATCGCTTTCGTGCCCGCGTCGAGCGCGTGGCTGCTCGAGTTGAACGGACTGTCGCCGATCTGAAGTTCGATGACGTCCTTGCCCTGCGTCTTCAGACGCTTGGCGACGGCGAGAACGTCGAACGCGGTCTCCGTCGAGAGGCCGCCAGCGAATTTGCTGAGGGATACCGTTGCCATGGTGTTTTCATCCGCGATGAGTATCAGAATCTTGGTTTCAGTTGAATATACGTGTCGCGGATTGGAAGCCGATCTTATTTTTGCCGCTGTCCAACAAACTCACCGACCCAAGGCAACCCAACTAAATGCGCCATCCTGTGGATATTTGCCCCTACAAAGAACTCAGGGGCTTCAGGTAGGTAAATTCCTGCATGCAATTATTGACCGGGCCGCCATTGTCACGTATCTTTCATTAGACTTGGCTCGATTTCCCTTTCATCCCGTCTCGGGAATCTTGCCCGCTCGCTCAATCCCGTCCTGTTTCGCGACATGGTACGTCGCTTGTTTCGCTCTCCCGTTTTCTTCATCGCCTGACTTTCAGGAGGTTAACTGTGAACC
>Ga0105340_1001264_pt1 | contig 11504 bp, 14 predicted proteins | sample EasRivMeERMLT700_FD_89676 | JGI IMG/M metagenome (GOLD analysis project Ga0105340, IMG submission 89676) | Soil microbial communities from meander-bound floodplain in the East River, Colorado, USA - East River MetaG ERMLT700 | ecosystem: Environmental > Terrestrial > Soil > Floodplain | place... | reverse complement strand
TTTCCTGGACGTAAAACGCTTGCACGCCGCAAGGAGTAACCTTATAATCGAACTGGCGAGTTCTATTATCCCAAGCGTAACGCCCGGCGACATCTGCGTCAACTGTTTTCGAGAAATCGCATGCGTACCAAGACGCCGTTTTTGGCTGAGAAAGTGCTCGACGCCGCAGGCCGGTTGTTCGGGGCCAAGCGTTTTCACGAAGTTCGCATGGAAGACATCGCGGCCGAGGCGGAGGTTTCCAAGGGGACGCTCTATCGCTACTTCCATGACAAGGATGAGATGTACCTCGCGTTGTTGGAACGAGCGTCGCATCAACTGGTCGCGGAGTTGCACACGCGCGTCGCCGCCGCGGCAGGCGGGCGGGCACGCTTGATTGCCTTCGTCGATGCGGTCATTGCCTTCTTCGATCGCCGGCCGCACTTGTTCGACTTGATTCAACGGGCCGAAGTCGGCCACGAGCAGGGCAGGGCGTTCCCCTGGCAGGAGGTCCGCGACAAGGGCATGCGCATCGTCCTGGACATTTTCGCGGACGCCAAGGACGCCGGCGAATTTGCGGTGCGCGATCCGAACTCCGCCATGCTGATGCTCCTGGGCGGCATGCGCGCCGTCATTCGCGCGGGCAAACGGCCTCGGCCACGCGATTTGGCGGACCGGCTCGTCGCGGATTTTCTCGACGGCGCCGCAACCGTCGCGCCGAAACGTCCATCGAAAAACGGCCGCGTGGCTCGGCCAACCGCGTGAGACACAAATGGACGATTCGAAAACGGATGCCGATCGCGCACCTGATTTTCCGCGCTACGTCCGTATCTTGGCGGTCGCGTACGTCCTTTCGAATGCAGTCGGCTTTGTTGGCTTCGTAGTACTTATGATCTGCGCAGGCATCCTGTTCATGGTGCACGGCGGCTTTGATGCGTGGGTAATCGGCTTGATCATCGCCGCGCTGTCGTCGCCATTGTCATGCGCGATCTTTCGTTGGTGGTTCAAACGCTGGGGCGCCCGGAATTGGCCGAGCGAGTAGGCCTTTAAGCTTGCGACGTTGTCGAGGAACGCTTACGATCAAAGGGCGATGTCTCCCCCGCTTACGCGGGAGGCACGCTAATTCGCGATACGCGCGGATTTGCCTGCAAATGAGGAGCAACCAATGAAATGGAAATTCGCATTCGTGTTGATCGCAGCCGTCGTAACCCATGGCGTGGCGCTAGCGAACGCGGGGCCGACGCCGTTGCCGAAGGATCGCAAAATCGTTGAGCCGCCCGTGCGCTTCGAGGGGCTCGACAAGCATCCGGATCATGTGTTTTACATGTATTATGGCGCCGTCTACTTTGAGTTCAAGTTCGTGGAGTTGAAGGATGCGGAGCCGATCAAGCTCAGCTTCAACACGAAGAACCGTTCGCCGGATGTGTATCTTCAGGTCATGGCGCTCGAGCGTACGGAGTTCGAGAAGCGAAAGAAAGCGGATCCCACTTTGAAATGGTTCCTCGAAAGTAAGGACGGCGTGCTCATTGCCCGGCCGCCAGCGCCGAAAGCGACGGCGCCATTGGACGTCAAGGACGTTCCCGTGACGACGTATCGTGTCACGCTCAAGGACGGCAAGTTGAACGCCGAGAAGATCGCGCCGATGAAGACCGGCGCCGTCGAGCCATCGGGCGTCATGCCGACCTGGATCTTCGGCATCATCATGTCCATATCGATTGCGTGGTTCGGTCTTTGGTTTGCGCGACGCGGCAGCGCAACGCCCGCGAGCAAGTAACTCCTCCTCTCTGCGTCCCGGCGAGGCAGAGCCATGGATTATCCGCCAATTGCTTTGACCGATCCTCACGACGCACCTCCCTCCCGTCCGCCTCCTCGTTTGAACGTGATCTCCGTGACCGCGCCAATTCTCGGCTTTGTCACGGGATCAATCGTGTTCTACATTCTTTACGATCAATTCAACTGGTGGCCCGGCCACGCCATGGAGGCCGGCATTCACACGCTCGGCTGGTTCATCGTTGTCGGCTTTCTCGCAGGCGTCATTGCCGCAATTCGCCAAGAGAAATGGTGGGGCGTGACGGCGTTTGGCATGATCGTGAACGGCGGCGTGATGGTGGTGTATTGGCTGAAAAGTTACAGCGTTTGGCCGGGGATGTGGCCGGAGCCGTGAGGACTCGACCAAATTGGCCTTTTTTCCGGTGGTGAGTTGCAATGTCCTCGAAATGCACAATTGGCATATGGATTGAAGTGGTCGTTGCGGCAGGCTGCGTTTTCGCAAGTGAAAGCTCGGGCCAAGTGCACGCGAATTCGCCAAAGCCGTTGCCGGAAACTCTGCGAGCAGCCTGGGAGAATGCCGGGGCCACTTCCGGGTCTTTTTTCTCCAACGGTGCCTCTGAGCTGTTCGTCTGGGGCGGGAACGGCCGGACCGGACAGATACCTGGATTCGGATGGCGGAAGAAGGGTCCAGGCGACTTACTGGCGAAACTGCCGCCACCGGAGCAAGCGTTTGGGCTCGAACTCAGTTTTTGTACGTTGACTCAGACGGAGTTCAAAGCACTGAAAGCATTCAAACACCTGCAATTCCTGAATCTACGAAGGACGAAACTCACCGACTTGGAAATGAAAGACGTGTCGAAGCTAATGCAGTTGAGAGCCTTGAACATTGCGGACAACGACGTCACCGACGTCGGCCTGAAGGAAATGGCAGCATTGCAACAGCTGGCGTCGCTTAACCTGTCTGACAACACCATAACCGATACCGGAATCAAAACGGTACTTGGCCTGTCAAAACTACGAAGACTGGATTTGGGCGCCACCAAGATTACGAACGCCGGTCTCAAGGAACTATCAGCGGCCAAACAATTGCAGTATTTGGCGCTTTACGAAACCAAGGTTACGGACACAGGTTTTTCGGAACTGGCGGCATTGAGTAACTTGACCGAGCTGGTTCTCTACAGAACGGATTTGACGGATGTCGGATTGACGGCACTCGTGCGTTGCCAAGACCTGGTAGCGCTTTCAATCGATTTCACCAAGGTGACCGACGCTGGCTTGCAAGAACTCGCGGGTCTCAAGAAACTTCGCGAATTGGAATTGAATGAGACGGCCGTCACGGATGCCGGGCTTAAGAAGTTGTCGGCATTGCAACAACTGGAACGATTGGGCCTCAATGGAACCGGAGTTACCGACGCCGGGTTGGCGGAGTTGGTTGGAATGAAACAATTGAAGCTTCTGCGGCTCGCCAACACCAAGGTGACTAACGCCGGATTGGACGCTCTTCGACAGGCGCTACCCAAATTGGAAATCATCACAAAGACGATGGCCTTCGACTGGCGGCCAGACACGGCCACAACAATTGAGAAAATGAACACAAGACGCCAACGCGCTATGAAGATATCATAACCGCGATTTTGAATCCTCGCGTAACCTAACAGAAGCAACTCATGTCCAACCCCTGGCCGCCCGAACAAGAACTGCGTTCCCGCCTGGCCAAGCTCATCGACGCGCCCGGTGCGCCGTTCGTCGTCGATTGGCGCGGCGCCACCTATCGCTTTGCGTGCCGCAGTTTTGCCGACCGGGCACGCTTCACCGACGGCGAAGGCGCCCGGCGAAACGGCGGTCGATTCACGCCGATCGGCGGGCCGCGCACCGTCTATCTTTCGTTCGATCGCGCCACGGCGACCGCGGAACTCGATGCGTGGTTCGCGTACTACAGCATTCCCGATTCGGCTTTTCAGCCGCGCGTCCTGGCGGCGGTCGCGGTCTCGGCCAGCGTGTGCCTGGATCTTTGTGCGCCGGAGACGCTGAGCGAGATCGGCCTCACTGCTGCTCAAGTTATCGAGGAATGGCGCTCCAGCGCGGACAAGGGCCAGGTCGCCCTGGTGCAGACTTTTGGCAGGCTCGTGTACGAGGCAGGGTTCGAAGGCATTCGTTTCCCGTCGGCCCGGCGTGAAAACGGTATCAATTTGGCGGTTTTCCCGGATAACTATCGCGAAGGCAGCCAGGCGGTTATGCTCAATGCACCCTGATTTGTGCAAATTTGCATGCAAAAATGCTTGACTTTCTGCTTATCGGTTCGATAATTCAATAGAGAGCAACATCCACGGGCGGAGACGGGTTCATGGATATTCTCAGCATGCCGCAGATCGCCGCCGTTTTGGCGAAGAATGATCCCACGGTCACGGCTGATGTGTTGTCGAGTCTGCGTAAAGAAATGGGGCTCAACCGAGCCGATTTCGCGCGCATGGTCGGCCTTTCCGAACGGTCCGTCGCGACCTGGGAAGCGGGGGCCGATCTCAAAGAATCTTCGTTGCGCTCGATTGTCGAAATTGGCCGCTTGTATGCCAAGCTGCGCCAATCGTTCGCGTCGGCGGAGCAACTCGCGAACTGGCTCAAGACGCCTAATCCTGCATTCGATGGTTCGCAGCCGTTACAGGTGATCGAACGCGGCGAAATCGATCGTGTGTGGCGGATGATTTACTTTCTCGAATCGGGGTCGCCGGGTTGATGGAATGTCGATGTGAAATCAGTTAGTCAATTCGGGTTACCACTTTCGTATTCTTCGCGTCATGCACGTCCCACGATAGCTGGCATTGACTGTTAGCTCCAGAAATTCCCGGTCACCATGAAAGGTGGCATCAAAGAACTGCAAAAATCCTGCAAACCCGAGCAGCGGGCGTTGCAATGGCGTAGCAGTAAACCCAATTCGTGCTTGCCATTCGCGATACTCCTTGCCATCACTGATTCGTAGAGTGAGTTCCGCGTAGCGTAAGATCGCCGTTGCGGTTGGGCCGACGCCTGCTGCGGCGCCGATTGGCGCTTGAGAAAGATCGACGCCAAGTCTGGTTGCGACAAAGTCCGGGAAAACGGTGTCATCGGCGCCGGTATCCACGAGCGCTTTGCGTACAACCGTTCCGCGAGGACCTACGATTGCCACGATAATTGTGGGACGCGATCGTTCCAGACGACCGTACAACGGCCAGATGGGATTGAGTGTTGGAAGTTTGTCGTAAGGAAAAACGAGGCTCATCGCAGGTAGCTCAGATCGGGATCTTCCACAAAATCGTAAACGACTTTCAGCGGATCAATGCCAATTTCGCAGAGCTTTTTGTCGAGTGATTCAGGATCTTCCGCCGCCGCAACGATTTCGACACCGTCCCAGCTCCAAGCAATATGTTGGCCCTTGTAGCTCAGCAATTTCTCGACGGGATATTTGCGTTGATTCTCGTGGAACTGGCGCGTGGTCCAGGGATCTCGCGGAAATTCGGGATTCATGTTGAATCTCCTCATAGGCTCCCGCTTATGATACCATAATTCCGATGCCGAGTCCCTCGATTTCCGACGGAGCTATCCATGCGAGCCATTTGCGCTATCGTTCTCGCCGTTTTTCTTTCTTCTACGGCAGTTGGACAACTGCCGACGTCGACGTTGAAAGCGTCGATGCGGACCGTCGATCTCGACGTCGGCGAGACCGAAGTTGTCCCGATGGCGGACGGCAGGAAGGTGAAAGTGCGGCTGCTCGAACTCAAGGAGGCGCGCGACCCACTGCGCGAGGCGGTCCGTATTGCGGAAGCGACTGTCGAGGTTGACGGCAAGAAGGCGACCGTCGTCTCCGCGAACTATCGGCTGCCGATCGAGGTTGGCGGCGTCTTGATAGATTGTCCCGTCACCAAGGGCTATCGCCAAAACGCGACGAAGGGGCTCGCCGGCGATAATCCGTGGGGACTCGACAAGGACGCCCGCATCCGCTTGTTTCCCGCGGGGGCGCCGCTGTTGGAGCCAAAGACGTTCATGTATCCGGCCCGGCAACGCTGGTTCGCGTCGGGTACGCAGATGGCCAATGAGCCGACGCACGTCGATGGCGGCGAGAATCCGCTCAACAAGAAAATCTACTATCACTATGGCCTCGACATCGGCGGCGCGGAGGGGCTCGTCGAAATCGTCGCCGCGACCGATGGCATCGTCGTGTCGTCCGGCAAGGAGCTATTGAAGGGCTTCGAGAACACGCCCGCGAAGCCGCGTTATGACGTCGTCTATCTGCTCGATGAGCGCGGCTGGTACTATCGCTACAGCCATCTGCATACGATCGCCGCGTCGATCAAACCGGGGGCCAAGGTCAAGATGGGGCAGGCCGTCGGCATCCTCGGCAAGGAAGGCGGCTCGGGCGGCTGGTCGCATTTGCACTTCGACATCTCCGGCAAACAGCCGTCCGGCAAGTGGGGCATCATCGAAGGCTACTCTTTCCTGTGGGATGCGTATCACCAGCAATACAAGCCGAAGCTGCTCGCCGTCGCTCGGCCGCATCAACTCGTCAATGTAGGTCAGAAGGTGTTGCTTGACGCCACGCGCTCGTGGTCGGCGGATGGCAAGATCAAGTCGTTCGACTGGACGTTCCACGACGGCTCGAAAGACGCCGGCGCGAAGATCGAGCGCATCTACAAGAAATCGGGCGTTTACAGCGAAATACTAAAGATTACCGATGGTTCGAACCACATCGATTACGACTTCGCCGTCGTCAACGTTTGCGACATGGAGCAGCCGAAGCTGTTGCCGCCGTCGATTCACGCGGTGTACTATCCGACGTTCGGCATCAAGCCGGGCGATCCGGTGACGTTCATGGTGCGGACGTTTCGCACGACGGACGGCAAGGAGAAATGGGACTTCGGCGACGGCAGCAAGAACGTCGAGGTGCAGAGCGACGGCAACGTCGTGCCGCTTGCGAAGGACGGCTACGCGCGGACAGTGCATCGCTTCGAGAAGGCGGGGCATTATGTGGTGCGCGTCGAGCGCACGAACAATCGCGGCGAGATCGCGATCGGGCATTTGCAGGTGCGGGTGGGGGAGGATTGATTAGCCATTTCTTGAAAGGTTTTTTCGCGATTCCTAACACCATTCTCATGGATTGCGATTATGATGAGTGGCTAGGTCAACCGCCGCCCGTCCTTCCAAGGAGCATCGCATGAACGAAAACGAAATCGATTGTCCGGAATGTCTGGAGCCTGTCGATCGCCGCGATTTTCTGCGCGTCCTCGGCGGCGGCGCCGCGGCGCTTGCGGTCGGCGGCGTGGTCGCGCCGGCGGCGTCGGCGCTGCATCGTGCGCCCGTTCGTATCACGCCGCGGCCGGCAGAGTCGTTGTGTCACGAGCTGTTCGGCACATTGACCGCCGATCAAAAGCGTCAGCTTGTATTGCCGTGGACCAGTCCAAATCGATTGCGAACGTACAACGCAGCGATGAACGCGCGCATCAACGAGGCGTACACGGCTTCGCAGCGCGAATTGTTGCAGCGTATCATGCGGGCCATCAGCTCCGGCGACGAGGGCTATACCAAGCTCGCCCGCAACGGCACGTGGGACACCAACGGCGGCTTCGGCGCATGCGGCGCCAACTTTTTCGGCGACGTTGCCGAGGGGCAGCGCTGGGCATGGGTCTTTTCCGGTCATCATCTCACCGTCCGCTGCGACGGCAACTCGGCACCCGACGCGGCGTTCGGCGGGCCGATGTATTATGGCCACGGCGCGGAAGGCAACAGCGTGCGCAATGTCTTCAACTTCCAGACGCGCGCGGCCCAGTCGGTGTACGACGCTCTCAACGAAAATCAGCGTCGCCGCGCGATCATGCCGACCAATCCAGGCAGCTCGGTGCAGTTTCGCCGCAATGGTTATCCCGGCATCCCCGCGACGGAATTGACCGCCGATCAGCGCCGCCTCGTCGAAACGGTGATGCGGGAATTGCTGGCGCCGTATCGCCGCGAGGACGTCGATGAGGTGATGGAAATCGTGCGCCGCAACGGCGGACTGGATCGGCTGCACCTCGGCTTCTTCCGCGCCGCCAACGCCGCGCCGGGAGAATGGACGTACTGGCGTATCGAAGGGCCGGGATTTGTTTGGAACTACCGCGTGTTGCCGCACGTGCATTGCTGGGTGAACATCGGCATGCCGGCGTGATAAAACCGCTAACGCACGGCACGAGCATGGTTGAACAATACCTTGCTCGTGTCGCGCGTGCCATTTCCTACTTCTTCGGCGAAGTCACCAGGCGATCCGCGACCGCGGCCGGGATTCGCAATACCGATTCGCCTTCTTTCAATCCCTCAATCACCTCGACGTAAGCGGCGTCCGCGAGGTCGATCTTCAACTTCCGCAATTGCAGCTCCTTGTCCACTTGCACATAAGCGTATTTAACTCGATCCCGCGTGATGATCGCCGTCGCGGGAATGCGCAGCACCTTGGCTCGCTCCGCGGTGGTGATGGTATTCTCCGCGGTCATGCCCGGCCGCAGTGCGTCGTTGTTGGCATCGATCGAAACGCGGACGCTGTATACCTTGACGTCGCGGTTGAAGAACGCGTCTTGATCCGCGACGTTGGCGACATAGGTTACTTTACCCATGTACAACTTCTGCGGAAAAGCGTCGATGCGGATGGCGACTTTTTGGCCGACTTTCACCCTGGCAATCCATGATTCATTGATTCGCGTCACGGCGCCGAATTGCGTGAGGTCGCATACCGTCAATAATTTCTGTCCCTCGCGAACGGGCTCGCCCTGAGCAATGAGCGCCGGGGAGGCGCCGGGACGGCCCTGCGGCGGATTGTAGTAAACGACGATGCCGTCGTGCGGCGCGTGCATGACGCAGTTGGCGATATTAGCCTCAAGTTCCGCCTGTCGGGCCAGTTCGCGATCATGCAGCGTTTTCTTGGCATGCCGTTCCGCTGCTCCGACTTCTTTGCGCACATCCGCCTGCAACTTGATTCGTTCGTGCAGCAAACTCGCCCGGTCCACTTGCAAGTGCAGAATTTGCTTTTGGAATTCATCGTTGCCCTTGTATTGCTTCCATGCCAGCTCCGCGATTTTCACATCGATCTCGGCCAGCTTGACGTCGATCGCGGCGTCGCGCTGGATGCGCGTCAACTGCTCGTCCGCCTTGCGAAGGTTCGCCTCGGCCGCGGCGGTAAGTTGCTTTTGCTTGTTCAGCGCCTCGATGTAAGGCGTCGTGAGGAACTCGATCAGCTTGTCCCCCTTCTTGACGCTGACGCCGTCTTCGACGACCCACGAGATGATGGTGTCCGCGGTTTTGCCGAGCCAGCGAACACGAGAGATGATGTCGCTCGTCTTGATCGCTTCGACCCTGGCGCGTTCAGAGACGGTGCTTGAAATGGGGCCGCGATCCACGGCGGCGAAGTCGTCCTTCTTCAAGACCTTGCTCGCGAACTGCATTCGCTCCGCCGGCTTGAGGTTGAATAGTTGTTCGAGCGCCGCGTTACGCGTCAACGGCGGCTGCAACGGTTGCGCCAGGCCCCGCACGTTCAGCAGGGCGGTAACGAACAGAGCCGCGATCAACGAGGCCGCGAAACGAATCGTCCGATTCATGGTGACCGTCCTTTCGAGTGCTTTGACAGGCGCCCGCCGCGAGACGGTCCGATTGTACCATGCCTTGAAGGTGCATCCAACGGAATCTCGATCGCGCTGGCTGGAGGTTATTCGCGAAACGGTCGATTACGTGATACGCCGCGATGCCTTTTCGATCAACAACACGAGTACACCAATGAACTCGAACGCTCGTTGCCTCGTCGTCGCCATTCCAATCCTGCTCGGCTCCGCTGGTGATGTCGCCGCGCAATCGTGTCATGTGACGATGGCGCAGCTCAAGAAAATGAACGTGTGCGAACTCGATCGCCTCTTCGAGCACGCTGCGCCTGGCGGGATCCCGCACGGCTTCGCGCGCGGCCAGGTCCTGTTGATGGTCGATGCCAAGTTTCCCAAAATGCGGGCGCGATTTGCAAGCTCTGCGTGGAAAGGTAAGCACTTCGAGGACGACGGCGAGTTCATCAATCAATGGCCCGGCTTCCAGGCGCTGCGCGGCAAATCGCAACTCGGCACAAGCTGGCACGACGAGAAGCCATGCTGGGTGCTCGACTATCCACCCGGCACGCCGCTCTTCGGCAACACGCGCGACGAGATGCGTCAGATAGGTTGTGGGCTTTTCCTGGCGCGGCTCTATGAGACCTGTCCGTGCCCGCGCTTCCGCGGTTACTTTGCGATTCAGGTCTGCGCCGCTTGTCCATGAGTTGTGCTGCTAGCGCAATGGGCCTTGACGGAGAAATTCGTAGATACCCGAGAGCATTCGCACGTCTTTTCGATTCCCATCGCAAAAGGTGATCGCGCCGTCCCAATGCTTGGGCAGTAACTGAACAGGATATTCAAAGCGCTTCGTCTCCCGCCATACTTCCGCGGGATGAACAACCACGTACTTCATCAGATCTCGCGCCTTCACCTGGTAATTCTCGATATTTCTGGTCGTGATGATCTCGTAGCCGTTGGACGTGATCTCATATGGCCTGCCTTTTTGCAGAAGGTCGTATAACTCGGCATAAGACAGGAACTCTCCATTATGGGTGTACATCACATTGAATGACGGATCCGATGCATGCCATTTGCCCTTGTACCAGAATTCAACGGAGGCGTGCGAATCATAGGGTTCCTTGTCATCTGAGAAGCTTCCAACATAACGAGCGGGTATGCCCTGAGATTCAAGTGCCGCCAAATAGAGCAGCGTCAGGCCCCCACAGACATGCGCGGCGGGGTCATTTCTCGTTGACATCAAATAAGCTTTATCGAAATCGAAGAAATCGAAACCGAGCGGCAGCTTTTTAATGTGCACATTGAGTGGGACATCCTGATAAATGTGGTTCCGCAGTTTGATTGCCGTTTCGAATTCATCTTTCCCGCCAACGTTGCCGGTGCGCTCGATAATCTTTGCCAAACGGAGCAGCTTGACATACTTTGTGTAAGCGGCGGCCTGGTTTTCTGCGGACCTGGCCATGGCGACCGCTCGTTGGGCCTGATCCTCTGCTGCTTTGGCCAGGGCGTCCGCCTGGTTGGCTCTATTCTCTGCTCGATTTGATTTGATGACGCCAAGAATTGACGCCGTCGATGTGCCGACCAGGGTCAGAAAAAATAACAACTGCCATAGAATGGGTCTAATTGAGAACTTAGGCATTTCACGTGGCCGAAGGTTTTTCGGGTCCGAAGTGTGGTTTTGGGACATGTTAACGGACCTCCGTTTTCCCGTTAGCGCGCCAAAGAAACCGGTTCGATACAAAATGCCACAAGGCGGGTCAACCCCAGAGCCGGCGTGTTATGATTAGCTTTGACTTCCTCATTCCCAATTCCTCGTTCTTCATTCTTCATTGCAATTAGGAATGAAGAACGAGGAATTAGGAATTGAGAAGTGAACTCGGGTCAATCCCGACTGCCACCGACCGCGCGAGCCGATCACACCAGCGCCTTCTCAATCACGCGCCGATGCTCGACGCCTGTCAAACGCTGATCCAGGCCTTGGTAGAAGAACGTGAGACGTTCGTGATCGAGGCCCATCAAGTGCAAGATGGTCGCGTGCAAGTCGCTGATGTGATGGCGGTCCTCGACGGCGTTGAAGCCGAGTTCGTCGGTGGCGCCGATCGTTTGGCCCCCCTTGACGCCGGCGCCGGCGAGCCACATAGAGAAGCCGAACGGATTGTGATCGCGTCCCGGCCGGCC
>Ga0105340_1001263_pt1 | contig 11510 bp, 13 predicted proteins | sample EasRivMeERMLT700_FD_89676 | JGI IMG/M metagenome (GOLD analysis project Ga0105340, IMG submission 89676) | Soil microbial communities from meander-bound floodplain in the East River, Colorado, USA - East River MetaG ERMLT700 | ecosystem: Environmental > Terrestrial > Soil > Floodplain | place... | reverse complement strand
TCGCCTTTTGCCGTCTGAAAAATCCGATCAACGCCTCGGCCAATCGTTCGGGGCTTTTGCGTTTGATGCCCTTACGCCGCTTGGTGGGCTTCGGTGCCTCTTGCGTCATCACCTTGGGCGGGGTTTCGGGGAACAGGGCCTCGGCCTCGGCCTCGCTGAAACCGAACGTCAAGACGACGTTCGCAATTGCGGCCTGTCTCGGAAGCTGGCCTGCGTAGACTTGTGCCTGCATCGCTGCAAGGGCTGGGGCCTGATCGGAATGATCGGGCTTGAACTCGGTCGGCACGTCGGCAAGCTGCGAAGCGGCAAGAGCCTCGCTGGGCATCATGCCTGGCGGGGCCAAAGGTTCCTTTGCCCATTCCGCCGAATCGAACCCGTAAAGCTGTCGGGCCTCGTCTCGTAAGATTGCACCTGTCGTTAGCAGCATTTGCCGTTCACGTAGCAGGAATTCCTTGTCCTCTGGTATCGGGGAATCCGCTTCAAAGAATAGTCGAGCCTCGCCGTAGAACGGAATCAGCCGTTCGTTCAACTTTTCGACCAATATGCCGATGCGGGGCTTGATGCAATGTTCCGCCAAGGCGAAAAGAACTGCCTCGGCTGAACTGCGATTGGCCTGGCCTAACTCCCAAATGTCGGGCGGAATCTGGAATTCGTTGCTGACGGCAAACTTGATGCTTTGGTATAGCTGGAATTCTGCCAAGTCTCTTGGCGGGAAGTTCAAGGGCGACAGCTTCATCGGGCCATCGGCTACCAGAATGCCGCCGTTGCCTTGTCCTCGGAATCGTTGGAAGAAATCCTTGGCGAGGCGCTCGGCTTCAAAAGGGCTGATTGGTTCATCGGGGCTTAAGATGGCGTCGGGCCTACCCATGTTTGTTAAGACGCTCGCCAGGTATCCGCCTTCCATAGCGCCAATCTGAATCCGATTCCATGCGGCTTGCACTGGCGAGAATCCAAGGCCGTAGGGGTCATGGGGATTCGGCATTTTGAAATGAATCACCTCGCCAAGCGTGTACGTTTTCTCTTGGTGCCCAGTTCCCGTGCGCCATCCAATAATGTGCCCTGTTGACTCGTCTCGGATCGGCTCTACTATTTGTGTCGGCAATAATTGGATTTCGAGAGGCAGTCCGAACGCATCGACGGGGGCATACCAATAGGCATTGCCGCACACGTCCAAAAAGATTTGCGTTAGCTGGATTAACTCTAGCCAATTGTGGCCGTTGGCTTGATTCAAAAGACTCAGGGCGGGATGGCTGATGACCTCTTCTATCCGTGTCGATTGACCAAGCCGCTTTTGCACGACTTCAAGAGCCTTGCGGCTTATCGGACGTGTCGGGCATTTCGGCCTTGCCTGGCCTCGCTCGGTCTTAACATACAGCCGAATCGGAACGATGCTGATCTTGTTGGCGATGAGCGTACAGCAAGCGTAAACGGTATCGTTGAATGCGCCGATAAGATCGGTGTTGGTCGGGTTCTGTCGGCCCCAGTAGTCGCTTGACTGGGCGTAGGCTGTTCCGCCCCCTAGTGGACGCCAATTGGGCCATTGCTTTTTTCCGAACCCAAAGAACGATTTGATACTTTCCCAAATGGACATGGAAGTATGTAGAGAGCGGACGGCAGGAATTGCGCCTGCCCTTCCTACTTGGTGAGTAGGCGTCTCGCTATTGAGACCTCGCCCGCTTTGGATAGGGAACGGCGATGGATTCGAGATAGGCCCGCCGTTCCCTGTAATCACTTCCTCGGCCAATTGCCTCGGCGTATCGATATCGGGTTGCCCCGTTGCGAACTAAGCGCCATCCTTGGCGCAATAGTTCATCCTTGATTTCATGATGCCTCGTTACAGGCAGTAGCTTTCCGCCTTGGTACTCCCTCGCCCTGTTCCGATGCAAGCTGCGGTCGTACCGCTTGCCACTTGGATCAATCCAATAGGCGTTCGTTGTCTTCCCCGTGCATATCCAGCCCGCCGCCTGGTAGATCGTTCCGACCTCTCCCGCCTCGGTATCGCTGTAGGCAATCACGAAATGAAATTTCGGATCAAGGAAGGCCAGAGCCTTGCGGACTAGGAAGCTACCCGCCCAAGGGGGAGACCATGACACGCAAGCACCTCTTGAAAGACAGATAGCGGGCCGCTTGCCGAACGTGTAAGCACCGCCCGTCTTCGCTGCCGTGAACACTTCAACGCCCGCAAGGTACTCGCCAAAGAACAGGCCGACCGCCAGCGTTGTTGCCGCAGGCATGGTGCCTAACCATTCGTATTTCAGGATGATCTTTTCCGCTTGCTCTCGGCTGATGATCCGAACCGAGGCGTTCTCTTTCGTCAACTCGATTGGCGGGGCGGGTTCAATCTCCCGTTCTCTGATAAGGCGTTGATGGCACTTCACGCCAGTAGGTACGGTCGTGGTCCCGATTTTTGAAAGCGGGTTTCTCTATTAGGACATGCTTTTTGACAACTTGCCTACTACCAAGAGCAACACGATTGTACTTGACCCTCCCTGGCCGCAAACGATGACAGGCCGCTACGCACGCAGGCGACATAAGAGAGCCCAAGCGTTGCCGTACCCTACGCTCACGCTGAACGAAATCAAATCGTTCCCGCTCGGCAGTCTGGCGAACGTCGGCAGCCATGTCTACTTGTGGACTACGAACCGATTCTTGCGAGAGGGATTCGACGTGTTAGACGCCTGGGGTTGCAAGTTTCACTTGTGCCTACCGCTCGTCAAGCGTTCGGGCATTGCGCCATGTTGCGGCTACGTCTTCGCTGCCGAGTTTTGCCTGCTGGCCTTTTACGGTAATCCCATGCAGAAATTCTTGACGATGGGGAAACTGAACTGGCTTCAAACAAACCCATTCGGCTAAGCCTGATTCCTTTTATGAACTGGTTGCGGCCATGTCGCCAGGGCCTCGCCTAGATTGCTTTGGGCGTCGAAAGATAGACGGGTTTGAATCCTGGGGAAATGAGGTGTAGCCCCTTGTCATAAGAAGAGCCTTTGTTACGATGACAGGGCCTAGCATGGCCCTATTAACTCTTTGGGAGTACCGAACAATGGCGAAAGCTAAGTCTGGCGTTAACAAGTCGGAAGCAATTCGGGAAGCGATGAAGAACAATCCGAAGGCCGCACCTGCTGAAATCGTCGAAATCCTGAAAGGCAAAGGCGTCGAGGTAGCGGTCGGCTTGGTGTATCAAGTCAAACAGCAATCGGGGAAGAAAAAGAAAAACGGAAAGAAGAATCGGGACAACCAGGCCAAAGGCAAGGCATCATCGAACGGCAAGGTAGGCTTCGGCGCAGCTATCGCAACCGTCCGCAAGGCTGCCAGCGCTGTCGGCGGGATTGATAACCTGCTCGAAATCGCTACCGCTCTGAAAGACTGATCCGCATTTCCATTGCCGACCTCAACACAAAGAGGCGGACGGCTTTCGCCGTTCGCCTCTTTGTCGGCTTCCTAAGCTATTCTTAACTGATCGAGTACACGGAGTAGCTGAGGAATTGGCTGTAGTTGCGGCTACTAACCGCTTGCGACGGATCGTTGGTATAGAACGTGGTCCCGCCGTTGTGCCCCGTCAGCAGAATCCAATGGTCGCTGCCATTGGAAAGTCGGATTTTGGCGATGACGACTTTCCCCGAATCCAGATTGCTACGCAAAGTGGCTGCCGAGAGCGAGGTGCCACCGCCGTAGAGCGTGTGGTTAGTGATGCGATTGGAAAGTAGGCCGACCACGGCTGACCAATTCAGATAGCCTCCGTAGCTATAGCCGCCGTTGTTGATGAGCCATTGGTTCAGGTTTTTGGGGTCAGCCGTTTGGCCGTTGATAGTGATGCCTTTGCCTGCTAAGGCCATCGCCAACGAAGTGACGGCGCAACCAAAATCCTTGAGGTAGCCCCCGCCAGGCCCCATCACTTCGTATGCCCATCGGCTGTCGGTTTGTTTGTATAAGGGCGGGCTAGACGTTTGCGGAACCGAAATCGTCGTCGGGCTAGCTGCGAGGCTTTGGTTTGCCTCGTTCGTTTCCGAGACGTTGTTATAAACGTCGCAGCGGATGCCGAAATAGATTTTGCCGAACATGGGGTACGGCAGGCTAACCGTTGTCGAGTAGTTCGCCGCCGACCACGCCCCAATGCCGCCCATCCAGAAAGTTGACAGCACCGTGTCGGAAGAGTTGATGATCGCATCCGTGCTGGCGACAATCGAAACGGCGAAGCTGGACGTAGGCGAATTGCCGTTGTTGACAATGCCGAAATTCAACGTGGGCGTAGCTCCTGGCAAAACCTGATTTGGAGCATTCAGGTAGGTAGGCATCAAATCGGACTGCGAACTGGGCGAAACCCAAATCGTCGAACTGGTGCGGGAATTGTTCCAGCCATTGTAGTCCCAAACGCCGTAAGCGTTGGCGGTCGCCGTCAAGCTGACGGGGCCAGACATCCAGGTTGGGATGCGGACATAGGTGACCCAGTTCGTCCACGCCCAGGGGGCGACGTAGCCACGGTAGTCCGTTTGCAAATAATAGCCATTCGCAGAGATGTTGACCTGTGCGTTTGGCACAACCATCCAATCGTTGTTGGACATGCTGAGTTGGACGGGCACGTAGTCGCCACCCCTGGCATATGTCGTCAACGGATTGACGCCGTTCATTCCGAGATCGGCGGGTGCCAAACGATCCTCCAATTTGAGAACGTTCGGCTTGAAGTCTAGCGAATCCTTGCGGTACGTGGTGCCCTTCCGAGAGCGCCACAACGATTCGAGGCAGCGAACCCAATTGAATGAAGACATGGAATCCCCCCTTGAGGGTAGAAGAGACCCACCCAACGAAGGGACGAATCCCGTTCGGCAGGTGGGTTACACCCCGCTTGATGGCGGATTAGGAAGAGGGAATCTTTCCCCGCATACTAACGAACTGTCGGAATCTCGCACTGGGTAGGGTAGTAGATTTGGAACGAAAAGGGAAGAGGAATCTTATCGAAATGTGAAAAATAAAAGAGCCGAGTTTTTTTCGGCTCTTCTATGCTCGCTGAACAAACTTGCGTTTCACCAGGTTGAATTTGCGAGATTCCGACCTAGTAGTACGCAGGTTTTCGCACTGAACGTGCATTTTTTGAGGTTCGTTCAACGAACTGATTAATATTACTGCGCTGTCTGTCTTGCGGCAAGACAGGTCGAGGGTTTTTCCCAAAAGCAAGGGTAATCCTTATCGTTTGCAACGTAGAAAACGGGAGCTATCGCAACCCCGCAACCAGCCCCTTAGCCATTCGTTCCTCGGGCGTCTCTTGCTTTGGCTCTTCCGTCCGCTCTGGCCTCTGTCGGCTACGCCGTCCCGATTCGTATGCGACATACGCCAAGGCGTCTACTGTATCATCGTGTGCGCCGTTCGGGAACTCCGTTAACTCACGTTCAAGGATCGGAAGCCAAGGCCGATCCTGCGGGAACCACACTTGTGACGCCTCGAACCTGACTTGCAACGGCAAGGTTCGGCTCTCTTTGTCGCCATCGGGACGGATACCCCGCACGGCCAGGCCCTCCGCTCTGGCCTGATCCAAAACCATCCGTTGAAACGCAACGTCTTCAATCAAGATGTAGGCGGGCCTGTGCGTGTCATTCATCGCCTTCAAGGTCGGAATGATCTTGGTGCCGCCGATCCTGTCCCGCAGGACATGCACCAGGATTATCTCGCCAGTGCGGGCAACGTCGGCTACCATGATGACCGAATAATCGGCCCGCTTGTCCAGACTGATGGCAAGATCAACGGCCATCAATCGCCAACAGTCCGCCTTGGCAATCTTTCGCTCGCCAAGTTGGTAGGCTGTTTCCGTCTCTTGGTAGTAGCGGAATTCCTCGGCCTTGAACAAAGCGTTTTCAGAATCAATCGGGTTCTGTTGCCACTGGCAAGACCATGTTCGGCTCTTCCTCTTTAGTTGCTTGATGGCCGAATCGGGGAAGCGTTCAGGCCATAGAGGTTCGCCCTCTTCTTTGCGGGGGTCGCTCCATCCAATCGGACTAACGAACGTGGTAGGCCGATACTCCCAGGGAAGGCAAATGTGCGTCCATTCCGATCCGTAGTGTTCCAAGATGTAGGCGTGCAAGTCGTCCTTGGCGATGCGTTGCCCGATGACGATGCGACAGTCTTTCTTGAAATCGCAGAGCCGATCAAAGAAGCTGTCCGCAAACCAGTCCCTACATTCCTGTTTCTTGATTTCGCTGTTGGCGTCCGAACTGTTCAAGGGGTCGTCAATGCAAATGACGTTCCCCTTAAGGCCCTTCGTTTGGCTACCCGTACTTATGCTCTGCCTGTAACCCGTCTTGTCGTTCTCGAAATGGCGCTTAGTGTCCTGTTCGCTGGTAATCTGAAAGAGCCCGCCGAAACACTTTTGGTACAACGGCGATGCAATTAGCCTGCGGCATTTGATTGAATCACGTTCAGCCAATGAGAGCGAATAAGAGGCGAACAAGAAACGCAAGCTGGGGTCGTGAATCCATTTCCAGCAAGGAAAGAAAACGTCGCATAAAAGGCTTTTCATTCCGCCTGGGCAAATGCTGATTAGTAGGTTGCCGATTTGATCGAGGTTCGCAAGATGATCGCAGACACAATCAATATGCCAGTTATGAACGTAAGGCGTCGTCGGCTCTACAACATGCCAGCATGTCTTGATGAACTCTTGCAGAGACTTGCGGGACAACTCGCCTCGTATTAGATCAACGTCGCCTATGATCGGCGTTAGGTTCGCTGCCATCTACCTCCTGGGCTACAATCGGATACACTTTGCCAACACAGCTTAGGAATCTGTGTCCTGCTGTGTCTGGTCATGAGGCAACACTTTGACGGCTACCGCCTCTAGCGCCTTTAACTCGTCAAGCGTCAATTGGCTGTAGTCGATTTGTTGCTTGACCTGCAAAGACGTTTGTTGAATATCGACTTGTTTCTGTTGAGGCGGAAGCCCGACCGTTTGTTCAAAGAAGAGCCGATACAACGCAACCTTGGCGTAAGGGTTCTCTGCCTTTAGCGCCGCCTCGTACAAATCGAGTATCGCCTTCCGCATTTCGTGTTCGCCGATGACGCTGTGAATCGCTTCCCGCTTCAAGGCGACTTCCTCTTGATGAGTGAGGAAGGTTAGCTCTTGCTTGGCGAGACGTTTCAATTGCGTATCGCTGATTGGCTTTGGCCTTGGCTTCTTAAGGCCAGAATGCCCAGGCAGCAATCTGCCTTTCCTGTCCCGTTCCATCTTTGGGCAGACGAAATCGGGCGGGGCGTCTTCGAGGTGCGTCTCGTCTAACTCGGCGATCTCTTGTTCGGTGAATTGCGACATGCGGTATGTACGAAATGGACAGCCGTTTTCCCTATAATAGCTGTCCAGGTCGGAAAGAACTGGCTACGGCTTAATGGAGAAAGCCATGAAGATGACATTCGGGAAATACAAGGGAATGGAACTAAGCCAGGTTCCCGTCGCCTACTTGCGCTGGGTCTTGGATGATGCATCCGAACAAGCCAAGACGCCCGATCTAATTCGAGCCATCCGAGAACAGCTTGAAGCTGTCAGGCCGCAGCCTATCGACATGCCGATTGCGGATGAAGAACCGCTCGAAGACGAGGAACCCGTCCTAGAAGACGTTCCGCCCGAAGAGGCATCCAAGGACACGTCATATCTGTTGGCAGAGTTGTACAAAGCCCGTGCCGAGTTGAAACAGTCTGAATCCGAACGTGCGGCTCTACAAGATCGTCTGGACAAGTTTGCCGAGTATTTCGAGAAATGGCATCGGATCGTAATCCCGCTCCTGCAACTTGAGCGCAACCACGCTGCCGAGGTTTATTTCAATGCCCTGAAAAAGGAAATCGACAAGTGGCATGAAGGATGAACTCATTCAAGGATGGTAAGATAAGATGAAACGGTCTCCGAAATTTAGCTGCAAATACATCGGATGCCCCGCATCGTTCGTAGGCAGGCAGTATTTGCGAAGACACGAAAAGAAGCCACATTTCAAGTGTGAGTGTTGCGGCAGGCATTTCGTGAAGTTCGGACTTAAGAAGCATCTTTCTTACAAGAATAACCCGCCCGTTCGGAGGGTCAGGCTGAAGTTCCCTTGCAAACACTTTGGATGCCCACATGTCTACTTGAATGAAGACTTATTGCGATTGCACGAGGTTAGGCCGCACGTAAGATGCACTTGCGGCAGACACTTTTTGAAAGATGGAGTAGCCAAACATCTTGCCCAGCTTAAGAGAAGGGGTTTGCCGCATAACGAGCAAGGAGGATGCGATGCAACTGAAACGGCTAATTGACAAGTGCGACAAGGACCGCAGCCTCATCGTAGCTCCGAAGGTAGGTCTGGGCGGGAACCACCACGCCCGAAAAGTCTTTGAAGATGAATGCCGTAATGCTGGTGCCGAGGAACTTATCAAACCGTACCCGCCAGTTGGTCTTGTCTTAGACACGTCGCCGCTTGAATATCGGCGTGCCGTCGAATTGCTCGGCATGTTCTTCAAGCATGAATTCAAGTACGATCAAAGAGCCTACTACGCTGACTACCCGAATCCAAAGGACAGAATGTATATCTGGACCAGCAGCCGTAACGTCGATAGGGACGAAAGAGAGACGGCGATTGTAGGCGTTTGCGGATTTACCTGGGAGGAGGACGAAAAGGAACTTGTTTTGGGTTGGGTTTATCTACATCCGTGTTATCGCAGCGAAAGAGACGTGAGAATGAAAAACTGGTCGGGAAACAAGGGACGGCTTGAAGCCGCATGGCCGTTGTTTCGCAAGCTGCATGGTGATTTCAGAATCCCGCCTCCCCATAGCGCTGCCTTTAGCGGATTCTTACGAAAGGTCGGCGAAACTATAGATGAATACGGCAAGCTGCAAGGCTTTGTAGTATCTGAATGATCGAAACGTAAACCTGTGCCGCATACTTCATCGCTTTGAGTTGGAAATAATAAACGATGAACTGGCCCAACAGGACCACTAAGGTTACGCAATTGACGGCAAGCAGGATCGTATTTAGTGTGTCTTGGCTCATGGGCTGTTACCAGTGATGATTAGGGTCAATCCCCAACAAATGGCAAGGAAGAGCATAGCGGGATAAGGGCGAAGTAAAGGACGGCGCATGAAAAACGGCGGGTAGCGTCATACTCCTGCCGTCCCTCGCTTCCCACCAACGACGCTATTTCTTCACCTTGGCGAGAACATCGGCGGGAACCATCTTGCAGCCCCGAAAGTTCACGCTGCCGAGAAAGGTGCCGTCGCATCGTCCAATGAAAAAAATCTGTTGCTCTCGCTTCAGGCCCGCTACCTCGCTGGCCTCATCGAAAAAGGCAAAGGCCCCCGACGTGTTCAACCCTGGCGGGTTCGTGGATAGATCGGCGCACGCCAAGACGACGATTGCCTTTTTCGCTCCATCCGCTCGGACCTCCCAGACGTTCCCCGAAACTACCATCAACTTCCCGTGATAGCTGGCCTTGGCCCCGACCTCGTTCTGCAAGTAATGATTGTAGATTTCGTGCGTCTGTCCCGTCATCGTCGGCAACTCGTCTTTTTTCTTTGGCTCTTCCTTCGGCTGATCCGTTGCCTTGGCTACCTGCCTCGGCTGATCCTTGCCGACATACCAAGACACGGGACAGCAACAAAGGCACGATAGCGCCAAGATCGGTGCAACGATGACGGCAGCCTTGTACGGCGCTTGCAACGCTTGGAACTTCGCAAGTAGCTCTTTCATGGTGTTCCCCTTTCGGGCCTTGGGCTATGCCGAGTTGATGACAGCGAACAGGGGCGAAATCAGGCAGCCCGCAGAATGGCGTATACGGTCGGACGGGACAGGCTGAACATCTTGGCTACCGTCGCCTTGTCGATCCCCTTGGCGACTTGCTCACGCACGGCCTGGCAAACCTCTGGCGTTGCCTTGTTCGGCGTTCCCTTTGGCCTACCAGCGTTCCAAGTGTCTTCCCCTTTGGCTACCCGCTCCCGCTTCGCAGCCAGGCCCGCCGCAATCCGCTCTCCCCTAACTTCCGTTTCGTAGGCCGCAATGCTCGCAATGATGTTCGCCATCAAGCGCCCTGATGACGTGCCGAGGTCGATGCCGTCCCGCAAGCTGACAAGGTTGACGCCGAGGCTTTGCAGTTCATCAAACAAAGCCGTCAACCCGCTTGCCGTGCGGCCTAGCCTGTCGAGACGCCAGACAACGATAGTCTTGATCTTTCGGGTTCGCACGTCCGCCAAGAGCCGTTGGAAGCCTGGCCGATCCATGTTCTTTCCCGTCGCCTTGTCCTGATACCAAGAGGATTCCTTGCCGTTGGCATACGCCTTCAAGTCGGCCTCTTGGCTAGCCGTGTCTTGCTTGGTAGATGAAACCCGAATGTAGATACCGATCATTGAAGGCCCCCTTTCACAATCCAAACAACCAAGTCCCATGCCGTGCCGACAAACAGCAAGTAAAGGACCACTTCAAAAGCCAGCTTCAAGTAGTCTCGCATGATAACCCCTTCATTTTGAATGGCCCTTTGGCCCGACCATAGTAGGTAGTCGGCTCTGTAAAGAAAAGGGGCAGTCAAAGAGATTTTTTGACAGGGGGTAGGATTTTGGAAAAATTGTAGAGACACGCCACACGCACTAGGCCGACCGCCCCCCTTGCGGATTTCGCCCCCAGGGTCGGCAGTTAGGCTCTCGGCTTTGCCTTTAGACCGCCTCGCCAATCGCCTACGTTGCGCCGTGAGACACGCTGATAGCTTCCAAGGCCAGTTGGGTTGCCTTGGCGATTGCAAGCCGTCATAAGCGATGAAAGGTATTAACTGTAAAGTTAATACTGGTTGCGCTGTTCAGTATACGAGAGCCGTTATTAACCGTGGTGTTTGATGCTGCGAAGTGTCAAGAGAAAGGTTTAGATTTGTCTTGCGCTGGCGACTGGTGCGGGGTTTGGCGTGCGGATCGGCGGACGGCTGCCAATAAGATTCACCTGTTTATAGGCCAATGAACCTTAGAAAAATGCGCAGCCATCCATAACGCCTCCCGTCGCAACCCTGATCGGCTACGCCGCTCTGAATGCCTTTCGAGGCGTCAAGTTTTGCAATGGCCCAATCCAAGGCGTCAATCTCTTCCTTTCGTGACACGTTGATTGCGCCAAGCCACCTCATTCGTTTTAGTAAGTCGAGGTTCGTCATAATAAACCCCGCAGCCGTCAGCAAGGAAGCATTCAGGGAGCAAACAAAGACGACTGCGGGGAGAATGGGAGAATACGTTTTTATGTAGTAAGCGGTCGTCCATTTTTCCATCGCTGATAGAGAAGCGAATAGTAGATGCCTAACTCTCTCGACCATTCCGTTAGGCTCTGTGTCCTGTCTTTGAACGTTGCTTGAACGCTTTGCCTTGGCTTGGCGAGCAATGGCCTGCCGCCTATCAGCCGTGCGTACAGCGTCATGTACTCAATACCTTTCAGCTTGGCCCATTCCGCCAACGGACGGCGAATGCCTTCGAGGGTAAGGTAACGCTTTTTGTTTCGCTTTCTCGGCTTCAACACCTGGCTGACTGGCATCCCCATCTT
>Ga0105340_1001259_pt1 | contig 11534 bp, 10 predicted proteins | sample EasRivMeERMLT700_FD_89676 | JGI IMG/M metagenome (GOLD analysis project Ga0105340, IMG submission 89676) | Soil microbial communities from meander-bound floodplain in the East River, Colorado, USA - East River MetaG ERMLT700 | ecosystem: Environmental > Terrestrial > Soil > Floodplain | place... | reverse complement strand
GATTGCGCACCGCAATCAGCTCGGCGACGATGCTCACGGCGATCTCGGGCACCGTCTGCGAGCCGATGTCGAAGCCGAGCGGCGCGTGCACTTTTTCCAATGCCGCTTGCGGGATGCCGCGAGCGAGCAAGTCTTCGTAGATGAGTTTGATCTTGCGCTTGCTGCCAATCATGCCGACGTAGCCCGCATTGGTCGTTGCCAGATGATAGAGTGCCTCCTCGTCATGTGCGTGGCCGCGCGTGATGATCAGTGCATAAACGGACGGCGTGATCTCCGCTTGAAGCGCCTGCAATTGCCGGCCGATGTCGCCGACGAGATGGCGTTGCGCGTTCGGGAAGCGATCGCGATTTGCGTACGCGTCGCGATCGTCGAGCACCCAGACGTCGAAATCGACGTCCGCGCCAAGCTTCGCGACCGCCTGGCCGACGTGCCCGCCGCCGACGATCAAGAGCGTGATGCGCGGCAGCACCGGCAAATAGGCGATGCCCTGTTGCAGATGCGGCTTCGGCCGTTTCGCGAGCGGCGTCAAACCCTGGCGAACGACCTCCGGGAGCGCAGTGTCGCCGAGCTGCTCGATCACATGGCCGGACGCGTCGAACAAAAACCGGCTGCCGATCGGCACGTTTGCCGGCTCCGGCGCGATCACGACGGCTTCCGTGCAACCGGCGCCGGCCTCGACGATCTTGCGGAATTGATCGTAGTAAGCGCGTACCTTCCGCGCCGCGGCCGCCGCCAGCGGATCGGCGAGAATGGTCATGCGCCCGCCGCAGATCAGGCCGTCGTCCCAGCCGTAGTTGTCATCGAGGCAGAACGTGAGGACTTCGGTTTTCGCGTCCTCGTCGCCGGCGAGCGTTTTGAGCGCCTGTCGTTTGACCTCCGCCTCGACGCAGCCGCCGCCGAGCGTGCCGACCTGGCGACCATCGGGAAACACGAGCATCGCCGCCCCCGCCTTCTGCGGCGTGGACCCGCGCGTCTCGACGACGGAGCAATAGACGCAGTCGCGCCCGGCTTCGAGCGAACGATTCAGTTCCGCGAGCAATTCACGCATGGTGGTCGATTGCCAAAAAGGGTGGGACGTTGATGTCTAATCGCAATGATAGCGGCCAAGGAAGGCGTGTCCAAGCGGATTCCCCACGGACGAATCCCTGTCTCGCCCGCCGTGTGCCGGTGAGGTATAATAACAACCGTTGTTGATTTTCTCACGGAGGCACGGCCATGGCGATTACGATTGAGGCGACTTACAAGAAGGGCGTGCTGCGGCCCAAGAAACGTCTGAAACTTCCCGAAGGCAGCAAAGTCCGTGTGACGATTACGCCGGTCGAAGAAGAGGACTTCTTGGCCGACGTTATTGGCATCGGCGCCAGCGGCCGAACGGACGGCGCGGCGAATCATGACAAGTACATCTACAAGAAAAAACGGTCATGATTTTCGTGGACACCTGGGCCTGGGTTGGCCTGGCCGATCGAAGCGATGCCTACCATCGTCATGCGACGGGCCAACATCGCGAATTCGTTCGGCGTCGGCGCCTCTATGTCACTTCCGATTACATTTTGAGTGAGACAATAACCTATTTGTACGACGCTCTTCCGCCGTCGAAGGCTCAGGCGTTCATTCAATCTTTACTGGCCGGCGCAGACGCGGGCACAATACAGTTGGTTCACTTATCATCTGACCAGTTTCGTCGCGCCTGGAAAATGCGGCAGAAATTCGCCGACAAGCCCGCCATTTCCTTCGCGGATTTCACCTCAATGGTCGTCATGCAGGATCTTGGCATCACGGAGATCTTCAGCGGCGACGCGCATTTCGAGCACGTCGGCCTGGGCTTTCAGTTGAAGCCGTGAGTCCGCGCCGATCAGGCACTACAATGATTGACAACCGTTGATCATTCCCGCGCGCCGGTGTGACATGCCACAATCGCTCTTTCCCGATGAACGCCATCTCGGTCTCTTGACGGACCTCTACGAACTGACCATGGCCGCCGGTTATTTCGCCCAGGGCATGGCAGGTCAGGCGGCGACGTTCGAGCTTTGGGTGCGGCGTTTGCCGGGTTGCCGCAACTACCTGGTCGCGGCCGGGCTCGAACAAGCCGTCGCCTTTCTGCAGAATTGGTCCTTTGCGCCCCAGCAGATCGATTATCTGCGCCGTCATCCGGTGTTCCGCGCCATTCCCGCCGAATGGTTCGAGCACTTGACGACCCTACGTTTCACTGGCGATCTTTGGGCAATCCCCGAAGGAACCGTCGTGTTCGCGGGCGAACCGCTTTTGCGAGTGACGGCGCCGATCGAGCAGGCCCAGATCATCGAGACGTTTCTGATTACGACGATAACAATTCAAACGATGATCGCATCCAAGGCGGCGCGCACCGCGTCGGCAGCGCAGGGCCGGCCCGTGTTCGATTTCGGCTCCCGGCGGGCGCACGGGCCGCAGGCCGGCCTCCTGGCGGCGCGGGCGGCGTTCCTCGGCGGGTGCGTCGGCACCAGCAACACCGAGGCGGGACGCTTGCTCGACATTCCGACGTTCGGCACGCAGGCGCATTCCTGGATCATGGCCTGGGGCGACGAACGCGAAGCCTTCCAACGCTTCGCGCAACATTTTCCGCACGCCGCGACCCTGTTGATCGACACCTACGACACGATTCAGGGCGTCAAAAACGCACTCGCGTCCGGCGCGGCCATGCAGGCGGTCCGCCTCGACAGCGGCGATCTCTTGGTATTGAGCCGCGAGGTTCGCCATATTCTCGACGACGCAGGCCGCGGCGATGTAAAGATCGTCGCCAGCGGCGATCTCAACGAGTACAAGATTCGCGATCTGCTGGCCGCGGGAGCGCCGATCGACAGCTTCGGCGTCGGCACCGAGCTCGTGACCAGCCGCGATGAGCCAACCCTGGGCGTGGTCTACAAGCTCGTTGAACAAGAGACGCCAAAGGGTCGTGTTGGCCGCTTCAAGCTCGCGTCGGCCAAGAAGACGTATCCGTTCGCCAAGCAGGTATATCGGCATGCGAACGCCGCCGGCGTATTTGAGCGCGATGAGATCGACCTGTCCGAGCCCGCGGACGGCGAACCCCTGTTGATGCCAATCATGAAAGCGGGCCGCTTGATCGCGCCGTTGCCGTCGTTGGCTGAGAGCCGGGCACGTTGTCAACAACAACTCGCGCACCTGCCGCCGGCATTGCACGTCCTGGCACCGGCCGCGACGGCGTATCGAGTCGAGATTAGCCCGCGGTTGTTGGACGAATCTCGCAAGATCATGGAGTGATCCGAATTCGTTTAGCGCCCGCGCGACGCCTCGCGAACGCCATGCCGCCAATCAAATGCGCGACCTTTTCCTTGGCATCCAGTCGAACCAGTCGCTATACTTCGCACCATCAGTTTCCACCTTGGGAGTCGCGCCATGAAGAAAAAACCCTACCGTGTTGCCCTCGCCGTCGTTCTATTTGCCATCGGCTTGACCACGCACGCGGCGCCGATCACCACGCCCAAGCAGTTCTTCGGCTTCAACCTCGGCGACGACTACAAGCTCGCGAACTATCAGCAGCTCACCGCGTATTGGGCCAAGCTCCAGGCCGAATCCGATCGGCTCAAGGTCGTCTCGATCGGCCGCACCGAGGAAGGCCGCGAGCAGGTCATGGGTATCGTCACGTCGCCAGCCAATCACAAGAATCTGGCGCGCTATCAAGAAATCGCTCGCAAGCTCGCGCTGGCGGACGGGATTAGCCAGGCCGAGGCGCGCAAGTTATCGCTCGAAGGCAAGGCGATCGTGTGGATCGACGGCGGCCTGCACGCGACCGAAACGCTGTGCGCCCAGATGCTCATGGAAACGATGTATCAATTCCTTGCCGCCGAGGATGCCGAGTCGCTGCGCATCCTCGACGACGTCATCATCCTCTTCGTCCACGCCAATCCCGACGGCATGGAACTCGTCACCAACTGGTACATGAAGGAGAAGGACGAAAAGAAACGCACCTACGCCGGCCTGCCGCGGCTGTATCAGAAATACGTGGGACACGATAACAACCGCGACTTCTATGCCAACACGCAAAGCGAAACCAAGAACATGAATCGCGTGCTCTATCGCGAATGGTTTCCGCAGATCATGTACAACCATCATCAATCGGGGCCGCAAGGCACGGTGCTGTTCATTCCGCCGTTTCGCGATCCGTTCAACTACAACATCGATCCGCTGGTGATCAGCGGCATCGACGCGGTCGGCGCGTCGATGATGCAGCGATTCTTGATCGAAGGCAAACCCGGCGCGACGACGCGCTCCGGCGCCACCTATTCGACGTGGTACAACGGCGGCCTGCGCACGACGACGTATTACCACAACATCATCGGTCTGTTGAGCGAGACGGTAGGCCATCCGACGCCGATGCAGATTCCGTTTCGCCCCTCGCTTCAACTGCCGAAGTCGGACTACCTGGCGCCGATTCCATCGCAGGTCTGGCGATTTCGGCAATCGGTCGATTACTCGGTCACCGCCAACAAGGGCGTGCTCGATTACGCGTCGCGCCATCGCGAGCAGCTCCTTTACAACATCTGGCACATGGGCAACCGCGCCATCGAACGCGGCAATCAGGATTCGTGGACGATCACGCCGAAGATCGTCGCCGCGGCACAATCACGCGGCGCCAAGGACATCAAGGGTCCGACCGGCCCCAAGGAGTTCGCGCGTCATTTCCGAGATCCGAAGCTGCGCGACGCCCGCGTTTACATACTTCCATCGACGCAGCCCGACTTTCTGACGGCGACCAAGTTCGTCAATGTTCTGATCGGCACCGGCGTCAAGGTGCATCGTGCCAAGAGCGACTTCACCGCCGCGGGCAAGAAGTATCCGCAAGGTTCGTACATCGTCAAATGCGCACAAGCGTTCCGCGCTCACGTGCTCGATATGTTTGAGCCGCAGGATCATCCGAACGATTTCAAATACCCCGGCGCGGCGCCGACGGCGCCGTATGACGCCGCCGGCTGGACGTTGGCGTTTCAGATGGGCGTCGAATTCGATCGCGTGCTCGACGGGTTCGACGGGCCGTTTGAGGAGTTGCCCGATGTGATTCCGCCTCCGCCGGCTAGCGTGGACGACGCGAACGGCGCCGTCGGCTTCTTTCTCAGTGCGCGCGCCAACGATTCGTTCCGAGCGGTCAATTTGCTGCTTCAGGACGGAGAAGAAGTGCGCCGGTTGAAAACGCCATTCATGGCCCAACCAATTGGCACGTTCTACGTTCCACGAAAAGACACGACGGTCCCTCGCCTCGAAAAAATCGCCAAGGAGTTGGGCACGCGCTTCGTCGGCAGCGCGCAAACGCCGGGCCAAGAAGGCGCCGCACTGAAGCAACCGCGCGTCGGCCTGTGGGACAAGAACGGCGGCTCCATGCCATCGGGTTGGACGCGCTGGATTCTGGAACGCTTTGACTTTCCGTTCAAAATCGTCAAAACGCCGGAGCTGGAAGACGGTGGTTTGCGTGAGAAGTTCGACGTCATCATCTTCGTGGACGGCGCCCTGTTTGCCAACAGCGGACCGGAGCTGAAAAAATTCCTCGAGGCAGGCGGCACGATCCTGGCGATTGGCAGCTCGACCAGTTTGCGCCGCACGCTGGGATTGCCGATCGATCATCATTTGAGCATCAAGGGAGAAATCCCTGGGCCGAAGGTGTTTTACGTGCCGCCTTCGCTGTTACGAACGCGAGTCGATCAAGCCGATCCCTTGGCGTGGGGCATGCCGAGCGAAGTGGATGTGATGTTCACCAACAGCCCGACGTTTCGCCTGCCCGAAGGCGCGGCCGACAAGGGACTGCGCCGAGTCGCTTGGTTCGACACCAAGGCGCCGTTACGCAGTGGCTGGGCGTGGGGCCAGGAACTTTTGGAAGGCGGCGTCACGGTGATGGACGTATCGGTCGGCCGTGGGAAGCTCGTCCTCTTCGGACCGGAGATTCTATTTCGGGCGCAGCCGCACGGGACGTTCAAGTTTCTGTTTAACGGCATCTTGCGCGCGGGGATGAGCGAATAGATCGCTTGCGGTTTCGCGAAAGGGACGCCGCGATAACGGAGGACTCTCCGCGCAAAACCGCAAGCGATTCCAGTCACACCCCCGGCATCGCCTTCTTCAACGGCACCAAGAGCAGGAGTACAACCGCAGCAATGGTGAACGACAAAATGCTCAAGACGAGCCAAAACGTCGAATGATACCAGTAATCCCAGTACGTGCCGATTTGCGTGAGCTTGTTGCCGATCGCGGTGGCGACGAACCAGCCGCCCATCATGATGCCGATGTAGCGCGGCGGCGAAACCTTGGCGACGAGCGCGAGGCCCATCGGCGATAGCATCAGTTCGCCCAGCGTCAAGACGGCATACGCTCCGACGAGCCATAACGGCGAAACCTTGAATTGGTGCCTCATCTCATCCGTCGCCGTCGCTTCGCCTTGCAGTGCGGCCGCGTAGAACACCAGAAACGCCAGGCCCGTCATCACCATGCCGCACATCATCTTCGCCGGTGTTGAAGGTTCCAGGCCCATGCGGTCGAGCCATTTCCAGAAGAAGATCAGCGGGAACGTCAGCGCCACGACCCAGAACGGATTGATCGCACTGGAGATGATGCCGGAAACCTGCCAGTCGGTGTTCTTGTCCGCCCAGTAGGTGATCGTGGTGGCATTTTGATGAAAAACCATCCAGAACACGATGACGATTAAGAAGACGACGATCAAGGCGCCGATGCGTTGCCAATCGGGAACGAGGTCGATGGGCCGCGGCGGCGCGACGACGGGCGGATCGCCGGCCGCAACAGAAGTCGATGCCGCGGGCGCGGCGCCGGCCGTGGGTTTCGGATCTTCCACGTGATGCTTGAAGAGCCAAAGGATCAAAACCGAAATCACCATACCCCCCGCCGCCACCCCGAACGCGACGTGAAAGCCGAAGTAGCCCTTGACGATCTCCGCCGTCACCGGCGCCAGAAACGCGCCGATGTTGATTCCCATGTAAAAGATGCTGTAAGCCCGCTCTTTCAAATGGCTCCCCGGCGGATAGAGATTGCCGACCATCGCGGAGATGTTGGGCTTGAAGAAGCCGTTGCCGATCACCAGGCACACGAGCGCCGCGTAGACCGCGGTGAGCGTTGGAATCGACAACAGCAAATGCCCCGCCATGAAGAAGAAACCGCCGATCATAACCGCCCGGCGAAAGCCGAGCTTCCAACTGGCGAGAAAGCCGCCGATGAGCGGGCTGCCGTAAACGAACATCGCGTAGTTGGCGTAGAGCCCTGTCGCTTGCTGGGACGTCCAGCCGAAGCCTTCCGTGGGATCTTTGAGATAAAGGGTGAACATCGCCACCATGGTGTAGAAGCTGAAGCGTTCCCACATCTCGGTGGCGAAGAGTACGTAGAGTCCCGTCGGATGCCGATTCCAGCCGGGAGCATCCGCGGCGACGGTGGGGTTTTCTTGTGCCATGCGATTGGCTGCTTTCTAAGGTTTGCGTGTCAAGGGGCGGGAACGGTCCGCAATTGGTTGCGCCGCCGTCGGCTCCAATCCGTGGCCGAATTGGCGTCGGGCGCGACGCAATGCATCATGCAACTTTCGCTTTAGCATCTCCGCCGGAGGGAGTTCCGTCAAGTATTGAGCCACACGAATGCGGCCATCGTCCAATCGAAGGAGTTTGATGTGCTCGTCAGACTTGCCAGCGCACAAGATCAATCCGATGGGCGGCTCCTCGTTTTCCTGCATGGCATTCTCTTCCAGCCAGCGAAGATACAACTCCATCTGACCTTTGTCGGCTGCCTGGAATTTGCCGATCTTCAAATCGATGGCGATCAATCGTTTCAGGCGTCGATGGAAAAACAGCAGGTCGAGATAGTAGTCGTCATTGTCCACGGTAATTCGTTTTTGCCGGGCCACGAAGGCGAAATCGCTGCCGAGTTCCAGCAGAAACGATTCCAGTTCGCGTAAGATCGCTTGCTCGAGATCGCGTTCGGAATACGAATCGCTCAAGCCGAGGAAATCGAGGAAATACGGATCGCGGAATACGAGATCGGCCGACATCTCGTCATTTTCCCGAAGCGCCAGCAGTTCGCGGCGAATCAATTCATCCGGCTTCTTGCTGATGGCGGTGCGTTCGAAAAGCATGCTTTGAATTCGTTCATGCAGCACGCGGGTGCTCCAGTTTTCCGTTCGGCAAAGCTCCAAATAGAAATCCCGTTGCAACGGGCCATCGAGGGCGATGATGTAGATGATGTGAGTCCAAGACAATTGTCTCATCACTGATGAGACAATCTCCCCATCCGGAAAAATCTCAGCGAAACGGATCATGCGAAACAAGTTTTGCCGACTAAAACCTTTACCGAATTCAGCGGCTAACTGTCTACTCAATGCGACGACGATTTGTTCCCCATAGGGCGCACGTTCCTCTTGAAGCAAGTCCTCGCGGATTCGTTTGCCGATTTGCCAATGCAGCAAAACAAGCTCCGCGTTGACGGCTTGCGCCGTGCGCACACGTGCCGATTCGATGAGCGTGCGTAATTCATCGAACAGGCGCGCATCGGTCCGATCGGTTCTCTTGGCAAGCGGCGCCAAATCCCGAGAGCGTTTTCTATTCATCGATTCGTTTCCTCACGGCGGCATCGGCGTCCGTTGCTTTTCCAATGCCAAAAGCTCGCTATCCTGCCATGCCGCCTCGGATTCGACCGGCTCGATGTGCACTTGCACCTCCGCGCCCGGAAGTGCGTCGCGCACGGCTTGCTCGATCTGCTCGCCCAGCGTGTGGGCTTCGTCAACCGTCCAATGGCCCGGCACGAGCAGATGAAAATCGACGAACTTGCGCGCCCCGGCCCGTCGCGTCCGCAGCGCATGAAAGAAGAAGCCAGGTTTCAGATGCACTTCGATGGCCGCGCGGACTTTTTGCTGCTCCACTTCGGGCAATGCATGGTCCATCAAGCCGTTGAAGGAGCGTGCCAGGAGGTCCCACGCGGTCCAAACGATATTGCCGGCCACGACGAGCGCGAGCACCGGATCGATCCACAACCATCCGGTGAGGTAAACCAACGTCAGACCGATCACGACGCCGAACGATGTCCAAACGTCCGTCATCAGGTGCTGCCCGTCGGCTTCGAGGATGATCGAGTTGGTGCGCCGGCCGACGCGAATCAACACGCGCGCGACCGCCAAGTTGATGAGCGATGCCCCGAAGGAGAGCAACGTGCCGAGTTCGAGCTGTTCGAGATCTTGCAGATGAAGAAGCCGCTTGACTGCGTACCACGCGATGCCGACGGCCGCGACGAGAATCAGCATTCCCTCCAGGCCGCTGGAGAAGAACTCGATCTTTTCATGGCCATACGTGTGCGTCGCATCGACGGGTTGTGCCGAATACCACAAACACACAAACGCCGTCACCGCCGCCACGAGATTGACGAGCGATTCGGCCGCGTCGGAAAGAAGACTTACCGAATCGGTCAGCCAGTACGCGGTCATCTTCATGCCGAGCGTGACGACGGCGGCCAAAATGGAAAGCAGAATCGGGAATCGGCGTTCGGACAACGACATGACGCTCCAGACCCCCAGGAATCGCTGCGCTCATCCCGGGGTTTGTGTACAACTCAGCACTCAGCACTTGGCACTCAGCACTCATCTTATGTGCGTTTTCACCTTGCGAGTTGGGCCGTTATGAGGGAAAATACAAAAAACCCGTCCCACGCGTTCCCCGAGGAGATCATGTCGCAAGCCATCGTTGACCCGAACGAGTTAAGACGTTTTGCTCATCATCTCAAGCAGTTCAACGGCGACCTGCGCGAGCGCCTGTCCGGCCTGCACGCCGAGATGACCCGGCTCTCCGACACCTGGCGAGATCAGGAGCATGAGAAGTTCACGCAAGAGTTCGAGCAGACCTTGCACGTGATCGAGCATTTTCTCGAAGTGTCGGACGAGCACGTGCCGTTTTTGCAGCGCAAGGCGGAACGCATCGAAGAATACTTGCAACAACATTGATGGCCAACCGCTTGCGGCTTCGCGTTCGCATGGCGCCACGCGAGCACGAAGCCGGAAGCGGCAAAATACAAACCATGTCCACCGCACAAGTACATGCCGTCGAACGGTTGGCGGACTTCAAGGCCGCGCTGCAAACCTTTGCCGACAAGGCAAAGGATGCGATGAGCGGCAATCAAATGTCGATCCGCCGCTCGTTCGAATGGCTCGAATCGCAGCTTCAGCAATGGAAGGCGGAGATTCGCCGCGCCGAGGAGCTGGTGTTTCAAGCGAAGCAGGAGTTGGCTCGCCGCAAGATGATGCGCATCAGCGACCGCCCCCCCGACACGACGTCTCAGGAAAAGGAACTTCGCAAGGCCCAGGCTCGGCTCGCCCACGCCGAGGAAAAACACGACAACACCAAGGCGTGGCTGCGGCGTTTGCCCGGCGACGTCGAAGAGTACGACGGCACGGCGCGGCCATTTCAAGACGCCCTGGAGTATGATCTCGCCAAGATGGTATTGTTCATCGAGCAAAAGATCGCCGCCCTGGACGCGTATCGCCAGATCAATCCGACCGGAGAATCGCCATGAGTCTCGCGACGGGCCGTTATCAATTGGCGAACGCGTTCAAGACGCTCAAGCTGGAATGGCAATCGACGGACGCCGTCTGGCGCGACCAGGTCCGTAAGGATTTCGAGGAGACGTACTGGGGCCCGTTGGAGGCGCGGCTGGCGTCGGTGCTGACCGCCATCGACCGGCTCGATCAGGCACTGGGCCAGATGAAACGCGAATGCGAATAGTGTCGGCGAGCCACGGGGTTTATCCCCGTGGAACGGATTTCACGCCACGGGGATAAACCCCGTGGCTCGCAATTAGGAACCTCTAAATGACCCAACCGTGGTGCGAACGACAACGCGAAGCCTTGATCGCTTTTCGGCAAGCGATCGTCACGCGCGCCGAGCGCGAGCGGGCGATCGTCGAGGGCGAACAGAGCCGCACGCAAGGGACGGAGTACCACCACATCGCCGAGAACGAGCGCGTCGAGAACGAATACGCCGCCGCACAGGCCGGCGCGGTGACGCATGCCGAGGAATCGCGCCGCCGCATGCAAGAGTTGCACAAGCAGCGTCGCTCGCAAATCAAGCACGAATTCAAGCAGACGAAGGAGCAAATCCAGAAAGATTACTACGCGAGCAAGGCGACGCAGGAAGCCGAATTCCGCGAATCGCGCTGGACCACCACGACGGTCTACGAAGCGGACAAACGCGTCGCCAAGGAGCAAATGGCCGAGTCGATGAATTCATGCAAGGTGGTGTTGCGCAAACTGCTCGCCGATTGGCGCACCGGCAAGGCATTGGTCGAGAGCCTTGAATTCCTCGAAGGCGTTCCAGTGCTCAATTCAAAATCGGTCGTCATTCCCAAGGAGGAAGACCCGTGGCGGCGTATGCAGGTGTGCGCCGACCAGGCTGCCGCCCATTTGAATGCACTGCAAACGATGCGCAGCCCCCGCCTCATCAACGGCTGGCTGCCGTGGATCGTCTTATCCGTACTTGTCGCCTTCTTTGCCATGCCTGGCGTGCTTGGCGGGTTTTTGG
>Ga0105340_1001258_pt1 | contig 11538 bp, 8 predicted proteins | sample EasRivMeERMLT700_FD_89676 | JGI IMG/M metagenome (GOLD analysis project Ga0105340, IMG submission 89676) | Soil microbial communities from meander-bound floodplain in the East River, Colorado, USA - East River MetaG ERMLT700 | ecosystem: Environmental > Terrestrial > Soil > Floodplain | place... | reverse complement strand
GCGCTCAAGTTCGGCAAGACGCATCCGGACGTGTACAAGAAACTCACCAGCGATAACCCGATCGACTTGACGCGTTATCAAGTGGCCAACTGCTACATGGGCCGCTGCGGCTTGATCAACTCCGGCGGCGAATCCAAAGGCTCGGGCGATCTGGCCGAAGCCGTCACGACCGCCGTCATCAACAAACGCGCCGGCGGCATGGGCCTGATCTCCGGCCGCAAGGCATTTCAAAAGCCGCTCAAGGAAGGCATCGCGCTATTGAATGCGATTCAGGATGTGTACCTATGCAAGGAAGTGACGGTCGCGTAGGTCATTGATACGCCCCATGCTGCCGCCGGCGTTCGCTCGTGAATTCCTCGGCGGTGTCGCGCGTCACGACTTCGTACAACAGCGCCTGCTTGTCGCCGAGCTTGCGCAACAAGCGGCCCAGCCGCTGCACGTGTTCGCGGACGCTGCCCGTGCCGGAGAGGATGACGCCGACGTTGGCCGCGGGCACGTCAACCCCTTCATTCAAGACCTGACTCGTGACCACCACGTTATACTCGCCGGAGTGGAAGCGTTCGAGGATTTGCTGGCGTTCCTTTGTCTTGGTTTGATGCGTTATCGCGGGAACGAGGAATCGTCGCGCGATCTCGTAGACGCTGGCGTTGTCATAGGTAAAAATGATCATCCGGTCGAGCGCGTGGCGGTGCAGCAAATCGTCGAGCAGGTTGATCTTCGCGGGGGCTGCCAGAGCGATGCGTTTCTGTTCGCGATACGCCTGGAACGCGGCGCGGCCGTCCGGATGCCGGCATGTCTCCTGAATGAACCGTTGCCAGCCCTGCATCGAGCCCATGGAAATGCCGCGGTCGCGAACGAACTGGCGATACGTCCCACGGGCTTGTTCGTAACGCTCCTTTTCTTCCGGCGTCAAATCGACGTCAATGCGCACGACACGATACTCGGCCAGAAAATCGCCGGCAAGTTGCTTGATCTCGCGGCGATAGACGATTGGCCCGATCAATTCGGGATAAAGCGCATCGCGCCCGTCGGCACGCTCCGGCGTCGCAGTCAATCCAAGGCGATACGGTGCAATTGAACCGACCGCGGCGAATTGGTAACTGGCGCTCGGCAGGTGATGGCACTCATCGAAAACGATGAGGCCATAGCGATTGCCCCAGCGTTCCAGATGGATGTACGCGGAATCGTACGTGGTGACGGTGAGTGGTTGTAAATCATAGGAGCCGCCGCCGATCAAACCAATCGCATTATTCTCCCCTCTCCCCTCCGGGGGAGAGGGGCCGGGGGTGAGGGGGCCGAACGCGCGAAGCAATTCGCCATACCATTGATTCATGAGCGGGATCGTCGGCGTCAACACGATCGTCGGCCGGCCGACATGCGCAATCGCCAACAGCGCGACCAGCGTTTTGCCGGTGCCGGTCGGCAACGCGACGACGCCGCGGCCGCCGGCATTCCACCAGGTCGTGAGCGCTTCCTGCTGATGAGGGAACGGCGTGCGCGTGTTGTGCAAGTTGCAGACGAGCGGCTGATACTGGCGGGCGTCGTCGGTGAATGGAATTTGCCGTTGTCGTAGCGATTCGATGATGACGCGATAATGTCGCGCTTCGGCGCGATGAACGTTGGTGCGCGGATCGAACTGGACGCCGGGGAGGGACGGAAGGATGGACTCGTCGGCATCCGTCAAGGTGATTGTGCCGGCGTCAAATGCAATGCGAATGTTGGACATCGAGTCTACGGAGTACGATCCCAGGGGCTCGCTCCGCTCGCCCCTGGGCTTCAATTACTCTCACCACTCACCACTCACCACTCACTAATTCGGGTCCGCCTTGAACTTGAACGCATTGCCGCCGATGATTTGATTGCTCGATATGGTCGGGCACACGAACTTTTCGATGTGCTCGATGATCAGCTCCGTGCCCTTGTAGTGATTGACGTAGGGCCATTGCTTGGGATTGTACATCGTATCGGTCATGTCGCGCATCAGGACGACGTTCTTGCCGTTCTTCGCCATTTGCCGCAAGCCGAACGGACGGCCAAGGACGCACATGTTGGTGTGGACGCCGAGGACGATGACGTTGTTGATCTTGCGATCCTCGAGCACGTTCCAGATTTCGACGCCGGAGTCGCTGATGACGTCGAGGTCGTTCATCTTGAGCACCGCGATTTGCGATAGCCAGGGCGAACCCGGCTTGCGGCCCAGCTTGATCAGCGCTTGCTTGTGTTTTTCCTGTTCAACGGGATCGGAATCGCAGCCGCCGTCTTTTTGATCGATCGGATATTTGCCCTTTTCCTCCGACGGAATCATGTGGCACCAGATGCCGATGTCCTTCGGCAGATTCGGCGCTTTCGGAGCATCGATCGCGCGTTTGCGGCCCGGATGGTCCTTGTAAGCGTCCATGCAACTGGATGGGGCGTGGATGATGGTCATGCCCATGGCGCGGCATTTTTCGAGGACATCATTCATGCGCGGGGCGATCTCCTCGACGCGGACGACGGCGTTGTAGCAGTGGTGCGTGTCCCACATGTCGCAGACGATGACGGCGGATTGCTTGGGCGACCATTGGTGCGCTTCCTCGACAGCTCTGAAAACCTCGCCGGTTGTGGATTTTTCAGCGACGCGTTTGCGGTAGGTGAGCTCGAATTTCTTGTCGCCCGCGTCGGCGGGGAGAGCGAGGATTAATAGCGCGGGGAGGAGGAACAAGTTGCGCATGGAATCTCCATTTGCGAATACCCCCGCGAATCGCTGCGCTCATCGCGGGGCTTGGATAGTCATTTTGAAAATGCTTTGGATTCGGCTTCCACCTGAGCCTTTTGAAAATCGCCGGTGTAAACGAGGAAGCGATATCGATACGTCACACTGTCGCCGGCCTTGATCTTCCAGGCGGCCGCGCGGCTCGGCGCCGGGCCGACGCCGAGCTGGCCGTCCACGCGCCAGAGCACCGGCTCGCGCGAAATCACCGCGAGGTGAGCGTCATCTTTGCGGCCATCGACCGTGATGCCGATATCGACCCACGACGCTTTTTGCCCTTCCGCTTTGGCATTCACCTGGCCTTCGCTGTTGATCGCCTTGGCGCCGGGTTGATTCTTCCATGGCATACGGACGAACAGACCGCCGTACTCGTGCTTGTCGAAAGTGACATCGGCGTTCGCCTTCGCAGACCAGGTGAAATCGATCGAGTACGTTTTCGTGAAATCGCGGAAGTGCCAGCTTTGCGTTTCGACGAGTTGTGGCTTCCTGTCCTTATCGAGAAGCTCATAGGTGCTCGTGAACTGGACACCCTCGGAACTCATGCTGTGCTTGAAGCCGGTGCGGCGAAAATGATCGCCGCCTCGAATGTGGAAATAATCGCGGCCATTGACTTTCAGGAAGCCGACGTAGATGCCGGTCTGATGTTTGTGATGACCGGGACTGTATTCGGTGATCGTGCCGATGCCGTCGGGCGCCACCATTGGATGCAAGTACGGCCGGCCGTCTTCGGGGGCGTTGAAGACGAAGATCGGCTCTTTCACGGTCGGGCGAAAGATGGCGATGCCGCCTTCTTTGCGTTCCTCGACGCGGACGTTGGCGTCGGCGAAAACGAATGGCGTGAACCACACAAGTAACTGCAACCCGGCGATCGATCGGTACCACATGGCTCGGCCCTCACGGTGGATGAACTTTGATGTTGTATGCATCCAACCAACCATCGCGGAGACCAACCGTCTGCCCTGCCAAAGTTCGGGTAGTGGGTCTATTTCCACAATCTTTGGAGTGCGGCGGTTTGACGCCGCTTTCCTTCTTTTTTTCTTTGGAATCTCCATGACACAAAAGAAAGAAGGAAGGAAAGAAAGCGGCGTCAAACCGCCGCACTCCAAAATGACCCACTGCCGAAGTTCGCACTTCGTTTTGTTGCAATGAGCACGGATTCGTCGCGCACACACATAGACACCCCCCCCGGTTTTGCGCGACGAATATTGGAGCAATTGCGGCTACTTCGCTGCACAAAGCGTTAATGCGTATCAATTCGGTGCTGAATCTGTCGGCACGTTTTGCCAGTTAATTAGGCCAAGGTGCAGGCCTCCATTTCCGTTAACAATTGATAATCAAATCATAATTAGTTATGCCGAAAATAGTTACGTAGGCGGCCTGATTTCCGCTGTAATATTGGCATTCATGTTGCTTTTACCATTTTCAACAAGAGGTTCCATTTTCTCTCCATGGAGCTGCTGTGCCGTTTTGATGACACACCTGCGGTTTGTTGGATCATTTTGATTCTCCCTCCGTTGGACGGCTGGAGCGGTTTCTGGGACGTGAGGCGGTTTCCGCTTGTGCTCCGTCGTCGGCCGTGATTCTCAAATGTCAGGCTGGAAAGCTTGACCTACTGGAGGGCTTGTCTTGCTCAAGCGCTCGTTGCTTTTTTTTGTGTGCTGCGCTCTGGTCCTGGTGACTGCTTCAGTTGGCTTCGCACAGGATGATCCGAAAAAACTTGCCGAGAAGATCGACAAGGGCGACTCCGCATGGATGATGGTGTCCACCGGACTCGTTCTTCTGATGGTCCCCGGTCTGGCTTTGTTCTATGGCGGCATGGTGCGGCGCAAAAATATCCTCGCGACGATGATGCACAGCATGGTGGCTCTCGCGGTCGTCGGCGTGTTCTGGGTCGCGATCGGCTACTCGCTGGCGTTCGGCGAACCCGTGGTGACGACGCCGTACGGCAGCTTCATCGGCTTCAGTTCGAAGCTCGTGTTTCTCGCGGGCGTGAGTGCTTATGAAACGTTGCCGGGGACCAGCATTCCGATTTATCTGCACATGCTCTATCAGGGCATGTTCGCGATCATCACGCCGGCGCTCATCAGCGGCGCGATTGCCGAGCGGGTGCGATTCAAGCCCTACTGTATTTTCCTTATCCTGTGGACGACCCTCGTGTACTGCCCGATGGCGCATTGCGTGTGGGCGATGGATTGGTGGACCGGCGCGGCGGACGCCGGCACCCACGCGATCGGCTTGCTCGGCGCCATGAACGCGCTCGATTTTGCCGGCGGCACCGTCGTGCATATTGCCGCGGGTTTGTCCGGCCTGGCGGCGATCGTGGTCTTGCGCAGTCGGCTCGGCTATCCTGAGCATGCGATGCATCCCAACAGCATGGTGCTCACGCTCACCGGCGCCGGCATCTTGTGGTTCGGCTGGTTCGGCTTCAACGGCGGCAGCGGATTGCAAAGCGGCGCTCTCGCGACCTCCGCCTTCGCCGCGACGCAATGCGCCGGCGCGGCAGCGGGGCTCTCGTGGATGCTCGCCGAGTGGTGGCATCGCGGCAAACCGACGGCGCTCGGTCTGGCGTCAGGCGTGATCGCCGGGCTCGTCGCGGTCACGCCGGCTTCGGGCTTCGTTTATCCGTGGGGCGGGTTCGCGATTGGCTTCATTTCCGGCGTCGTTTGCTACGTCGCCGTCACTATGAAGCCGTGGCTCAAGTATGACGATTCCCTGGATGCATTTGGCATCCACGGCGTCGGTGGCTTCCTCGGCGCGGTGCTGACGGGCGTCTTTTGTTTCGAATGGAACTACATCGACAACGTCGGACAGCCGGGGCTAATCGCATCGGGCAGCTTCAAGCAAGTCGGCATCCAGCTTTTTGCCGCCGTGGTGTCGGCGGTCTTCGCGTTTGTTCTCAGTTTTGTCATGGTCAAGGCGATTGACCTCGCATTCGGCTTCATCGTGGAAGAGTCCGACGAAATTGAAGGCCTCGACCGCACCGAGCACGGCGAAACCGGTTTCGATTTCGGTTATGGCTACGAGGTCGCGCCGCTGACGACGCCCGCGAAGCCGCGCGCCGCGATTGTGCCGCCCAATGGCATCGGGCGATTTCAAATTGTGGTTGAAGGCGCGAACAACGGCGATCTGATTCATGCGTGGTCGGAGATGTGCCAACCGACGCCGGAGCCGGCGCCGGAATTTAAAGCAATTTATCCGTTCATCACGACGGTGCAGGGCAATCGCTTTCAGTTTCGCGGCGGCGATCAGGATGCGATGAAGGTGAATTTGCAAAAATTGTTCGAGAAATTGCTGAAGCGGCCGCTCAAGGTGAAGGTGGAGGCGTAAACTGCCGCTTGCGGCTTCGCGCTCGCACGGCGCCGCGCGAGCGCGAAGCCGCAAGCGGCGTGGAGTTATACATGAAATTGATCGTCGCCATCATCCGCCCCGAAAAACTCGAATCGGTCCAGAACGCGCTCGCCGAGCGCGATGTTTATTTGATGACCGTCACCGACGTGCGCGGCTGCGGCCGGCAACGCGGCTTCACCGAAGTCTATCGCGGCACCGAATTCCGCGTGAACCTGCTGCCCAAGCTCAAGCTGGAGATTGCCGTCAACGACGCGTTCGTCGAGGCGACGGTCGAAGCGATCGTTCATTCGGCGCGCTCCGGCGACACGGGGCAGATCGGCGACGGCAAGATTTTCGTATTGCCCCTCGAAGACTGCGTGCGCATTCGCACCGGCGAACGCGGCGGGCAGGCGATTGGGCCGTGAAACGCCGCTTGCGGTTTCGCGTTCTCATCGCGCGATGCGTGCGCGAAGCCGCAAGCGGCTTGAAAAACTTTCCCGAAAAAATAATGTGTTGACATAGCTTCACTCCACTATTTCACACCGAGGAGCCCTAGATGACCCCGAAAGAAGTTCTGACCCTCATCCGCGAAAAAGAAGTCAAGGCCATCGACCTGCGTTTCGTCGATTTCCCCGGCACCTGGCAACATTTCACCATCCCGCCGAGCCACCTGGAAGAATCGACCTTCTCCGACGGCCTCGGCTTCGACGGCTCCTCGATCCGCGGCTGGCAGGCGATTAACGAATCCGACATGCTCGTCATCCCGCAGGCCGAGACGGCGTTCATCGATCCGTTCTTCAAGGAAACCACGCTCGTCATCATCTGCTCCATTCAAGATCCGCTCACGCGGCAAGACTATAGCCGCGACCCGCGCTTCATCGCGCGGAAGGCGGTCAATTACATGAAGCAATCGGGCATCGCCGACACGGCGTTTCTCGGACCGGAGCTGGAGTTCTTCGTGTTCGACAGCGCTCGCTTCGATCAGAATCAATACTCCGGCTATTACTTCCTCGATAGCGTCGAAGGCGCGTGGAACTCCGGCAAGGAAGAATGCGGCGGCAACCTCGGCAACAAGATTCGCTTCAAGGAAGGCTACTTCCCCGTCCCGCCGCAGGACACGCTGCAGGACATTCGCACCGAGATGATGCTCAAGCTGATTGAAGCAGGCATCGACGTCGAGGCGCAGCACCACGAAGTCGCGACCGGCGGACAGTGCGAAATCGACATGCGGTTTTCGCCGCTCGTCGAGATGGCCGACAAGGTCATGAAGTACAAGTACATCGTCAAGAACACCGCGAGGACGCACGGCAAGGTCGCGACGTTCATGCCGAAGCCTTTGTTTCAGGACAACGGCACCGGCATGCATTGCCACATCTCGCTGTGGAAGAACAATTCGAACCTGTTCGCCGGCTCCGGCTACGCGGGCCTTTCCGACATGGGCCTGCACGCAATCGGCGGCCTCTTGAAGCACGCGCCGGCCATCTGCGCGTTCGCGAATCCGACGACGAACAGCTACAAGCGATTGGTGCCAGGCTACGAAGCGCCGGTGAACCTTGCGTACAGCCGGCGCAATCGATCGGCGTCGATCCGCATTCCGATGTATTCGACGAATCCGAAAGCCAAGCGCGTTGAGTTCCGCTGCCCCGATCCGTCGAGCAATCCGTACTTGACGTTCTCGGTCATGCTGATGGCCGTGATCGACGGCATCAAGAACAAGATGCACCCGGGCGAGCCGCTCGACAAGGACATTTATGACATGGAGCCGGAAGAGCTGTCGAAGGTGCCGCAGGCGCCGGGTTCGCTCGACGCGGCGCTGGTGTGCCTTGAGAAGGACAACAACTTCCTGTTGCAAGGCGACGTCTTCACGAAGGACGTGATCGATACCTGGCTTTGGCTCAAGCGGACCAAGGAAGTGGATGCGATTCGTTTGCGGCCGCATCCGTATGAGTTTTACTTGTACTTTGATGTTTGATCATGTTGGCGAGCCACGGGGTTAATCCCCGTGGAATGGATGTCCATACCACGGGGATAAACCCCGTGGCTCGCCATATAGTTCACTTTTCCATCCGTCCGACGCGAACGCCCTTGTCCACATACTCCAACTCCGGCCGCGGATACCACATTGCCGGCGCTTCATAGTGCGGACTCAAATCGAAGCGCTCATCATAGCAAAGGTCGCGCGGATACATCACGTTCGCGGGATAATCGTCCACATCAAAAACGCCGGCGACGACGAGCGACGCCACCACCAGCTCCGAGCAAATCCAGCGCTCGCGATCCACGACGGTGCGGCCAAAGTACGGCGCCAGCCAGCTGCCGCGCGGCCGCAGCGGCGTGCCCTGCAGCGCCAGCCGGCCGATCGCGTACCGTTTGCCTTCCTGAGCCTGGGCGAACTCCGCATGGCGGCGAACTTGCTCGCCCGACATCGGTTTGTGCAAGCGCCGCACTAATATGGTGCCGTCGAAATCTTGCAGGCGCGGTTCCAGGTCGAAGTTGAATACCTTCATGACCGCGTTCGTGCCGGCCTCGAGCGTCGCCAACGTGCCGTCCGGCTTGCGAAAGACGACGGCGGCGTGCAGCGGGCCGTCGGTCCCGACCCAGCGATAGATCTTGACCGTCAGCTCGCTGTGATCGTCGAAGAGCAGAATATCGCCCGGCTGCGGTTGATAGCGTTCGCCGCGATGCGGCGCGTTGGTCTCGGTCATCTTGAACAGAAAGGAAGAGCGCTCGTTCGTTTCGGAGGGCGTGCCGAAAAAGGACGCGAGCGCCACCAGGGAAGTCAACATCGCGGCTCCAAGGAGTAGCGCGTTAAGATGCGTGAGTGACGTAATTTGTTTCGGCAAGCGCCGACGAGGTGCATCAGCGATTTCGATTGGTCAATGTACTCCTCACGCTCCGCGTGAGGTCGCTTTCGTCCAACACGTGCGCAAACGAATCAACTCTTCGATTCGCTCGAAACCACAGAATCGTCACGCCCCGCCCACGCGGTTTCGACGGCTGGGATCGGCTCGCTCGGCACAACCAGCGGTTCCGGCACGAGCGCCGACGTCTTCAGTCGCCGCGTCATCAGCCAGACCGTCGGCCCAAGAATGAGCGGGATGCCCCAGATCTTGCTCCAATCGAACGGCGTTTGCAAGATGAACAAATCCAGCGCGAACACGAAAACGATTTGCGAGAGACTCGCGACCGACATCTTCGCGGGATCGCCGGCCGTGAAGGCCTTGGTCAAGAAGAATTGCCCGATGGACGCCGTCACGCCGACGCCAAGGAGTTCCAAAAGATTCGCCGCGTCGAGTTCGCTCGTCGGCGTTTCCCACGGCAGAAAATAGGCGCACAACAACGACACCGCGAGCGCGGTGCCGGAAAAATGCACGACGACGGCACGCGGATCGAGATTCTTGAGCTGATTGAGTCCGATCATGGCGATCGCGGTGAACAGCGATACGCCGACGACGATCAGCGCCTCGTAACTGCCGGACTGAATCTGGCCGCCTTGAATGAGCGCGACGCCGGCGACGCTGCACAGGATCGACACCCAGACGGCGCCGGACGGCAATCGCCCCAGCATCGGCCATGACAACAGAGCGACCCAGATCGGGAAGATATTGGAGATCGTGTAGAGGTCGGAGATCGGCATCTGGGTGCTGAGAACATAGAAGGTGCAGACGAGGCTGCAACTGCCGGCGAGGCTGCGAATCCAGAGAATGCGGGGGCCGAAGAAAATGAGCGGGACGCCGTCCCACCTGGCCCATAGCGCGATCAAGACGAACGGAATGGCGCAGCGCGCGATCGCGAGCATTTGCCAGTTCGCCGCCGAGCCCGCCAGCTTCGTGAAGGCGACCATCCAGCTAAAGGCGAACCCGCTGATGAGGATCCAAAGATAAGGCTGCAGCGTTTTGTTGTTCATGGTTCCGAAAGCCGCTTGCGGCTTCGCGCTCGCGTCGAAGCGCCGGTTTCTTGGCGCATTAACGCGAGCGCGAAGCCGCAAGCGGCGGAAAAAACAATTCATTCATCCTTTTCCATCTTACCGCGTCCGTACATTTCTGTCATCTCCGCGAGACGTTCCAATATCCACGGATTGAGCTGATCCGCTTGAAAACGCCACGCCCAGTTGCCCTGCGGCTTGCCGGGAAAGTTCATACGCGCTTCCGTGCCGAGGTTCAAGATGTCTTGCAGCGGCGCGATCGCGTAATAGGCGACCGAACTCCAGGCGGCGCGAATCATGTCCCACGCGGCGTCGCTGCCGTCGCGCGCGAGATAACGGCGCACGTGATCGCGCTCGCGTTCGTTGGCGGTGCGATACCAGCCGCACGTGGTGTCGTTGTCGTGCGTGCCGGTGTAGACGACGGTGTTGAGATCGTAATTGTGCGGCAAAAAGCGATTCTCGGCGCGCTCGCCGAACGCGAACTGCAAGATGCGCATGCCGGGCAGCTCGAAGCGCCGCCGCATCGCGTCCACCTCCGGCGTGATGACGCCCAAGTCCTCTGCGATGATCGGCAAGCTGCCGAACGTTTTCTTGAGCGTCTCCAGGAGCGCGTAGCCGGGCGCCTTGACCCAGCGGCCCTTGATGGCGTTCACGCTGCCCGTGGGAATCTCCCAGTACGCTTCGAAGCCGCGAAAGTGATCGAGCCGCACAACATCGACGAGGTTGAACGTGGCGCGAAAGCGATCGATCCACCACTTGAAACCGTTCATCTCCATGCTGAGCCAATCGTAATGCGGATTGCCCCAGAGCTGGCCGGTCGCGCTGAAATAATCGGGCGGCACGCCGGCGACGACCGTGGGCCGCCGATCGGAGTCGAGCGCGAAGAGTTGCGGGTTGGCCCACACGTCGGCCGAATCGCTTGACACGAAGATCGGAATATCGCCGATGACGCGGATGCCGCATTCGTTGGCGTACGCCTTCAGGCGTTGCCATTGACGGAAAAACAGGAACTGGCTGAACTGATGCGGCCCGAGCGCCTTGGCCAGTTCGCTCCGTGCTTTTTTGATGAAGTCCGCTTGCCGCATGCGCGCCGCCGCCGGCCATTCCTGCCAGCTTCGCCCCTGATTGGCGTCCTTGAGGGCCATGAACAGGGCGTAATCATCGAGCCATGCCGATTCGGTACGCGTGAATGCGTCGAAGGCGTCGCGCAAGCCTTGTCCGCGGCCCTGTTGAAAGCGGTTCCACGCGATGCCCAAGAGATTCAGCTTGAATTGAATGACGGTGCCATAATCGACACGGCCCGGCGGAAAGGAGATCGTGGCGACGTCGCGCGCGTCGAGCAGCCCGTCCTCGTACAAAAGCTGCGGACTCACCAGATACGGATTGCCGGCGAACGCGGAAAAGCACTGATAGGGAGAATCACCGTAGCCCGTGGGGCCGAGGGGCAGGATTTGCCACCACTGTTGCTTCGCGTTGACGAGCGCATCGACCCACGCGTACGCCGCCGGCCCCAGATCGCCGATGCCGAACGGCCCAG
>Ga0105340_1001256_pt1 | contig 11544 bp, 11 predicted proteins | sample EasRivMeERMLT700_FD_89676 | JGI IMG/M metagenome (GOLD analysis project Ga0105340, IMG submission 89676) | Soil microbial communities from meander-bound floodplain in the East River, Colorado, USA - East River MetaG ERMLT700 | ecosystem: Environmental > Terrestrial > Soil > Floodplain | place... | reverse complement strand
GGGCCCGATGTCGGATTCGGCGACACTCGGAGCGGGGCGAGCGTGCTGACCGGCGGTGCGCCGGGGACCCCGGTGGCGTCACCCAGCTCGTGAATCTCATCCACGCTCACGTGACCGTTCGGATCCCCATCCCGGATCTCCAGGTACAGGCGATCACCGACGTAGGTGCCGATGTTCCACACCCGCTCGGTCATGACCTCGGTCCCGAGCCCATGGGCTTCCTGGAGCACGCTCCCCGTGACCGAGTCGACGAGGGCGACATACGCCAGCGGGGAAGCCGTGCCTCCGACGCGGAGCCGCAAGGTCAGGCCGTGAGAGGTGAAGCCCCGGGAGCGCAAGACGCCGACCTGGGCCTCGTTCGCGAGGCAGGTCGCGCAACCGCCACCGAGCGGGCCGTTGAAGTTCTCGCCGGTATTGACCCAGAATACCCCCTGCATGTTGGAGGATTGATTGGTGCGGAAATGCGGCCGATCCCGGAAGGTGGGGACGGCACCCAGGTTGCCGGAGGCGAGTGACCACTGTTCAGTGAACAGATTGACCGGGACGAGGGTGGCCCCGCCGGCGGTCCAGTTGAGACGATCGAGGCGCACGGCGCGCGTCTGGAGCCCTTCCTGAGTCTGGTAGTCCACGGCGCGCGAATAGACGAGCTCGCTCCCCAGCGTCGCGATCTCGCTCGAGATGGCGAGCGGATCGAACTGGGTGGCGTTCGAGAGCACCCAGCCCTGATCCATGAGCCCCGAGGTCAATGAGAAGACCCCGCCGGGCTCGATGGTCTTGGTGTAGAAGAGATGCCAGAGGTTCGTGATCGGATTCTTCTCCAGGTGGCTCGAAGCCAGGAGCGAAGAGTGGTCGTTGACCAAGAGCGGCCCGCCCGAATCCACCCAATTGAGCCCGTCGGTGGAGGTGGCGATCGCGATCGCGCCCCGGATACCTGCGTTCTGGTACTCAGGCCGAGTCTGAACGCTCGTCAGGAGCCACAGCTGGTTCCCTTGCTTGATCAAGAACGGATCGCGGCAGTTCTGCCAGTCCGATCCCTCTTCCCAGAGGGCCCACTGGGTATTGGGCCGATGGGCGCCGTTCAGGATCGAGAGATCGGTCCAGGTGTTCAGGTCGGATGAGACCGCGATCCCGATCTGCTGGCTGCGTGACGAATCCACGCCCGCATACGCCATGACGTAGGGCCAGTTCTGCCCCCCGATCACCATGTCCACGCGCAGGACGTTCGGGGCCCAGATGTTGCGTTCTTTCCAGTTGTTAACCGTGTCGATCTGGAGAACCGGACCCAGGATGTTCCAGTGAACGAGGTCGGTCGAGGTCGCGTGGCCGATGTCGATCTCGCTCCCGGGGAGGTTCCATCCTCCGCCGGCGTTCCCGCGGCTGTAGAAGATATGATAGACGCCGTCGGTGTGCCGGATGATCGAGTGGTCCTTGGCGTACCGCCCGATCAGCTCGACGAAAATGCGGCCCTCGAAATCGGCATCGAAGTTGGCACGAGCAAGGTCAGTGGTGCCAGCCATGGCGACGAGGGCAGCGGCGAGAAGAATCGAAGGACGAGGGACCCGAAGCGAGGTGCCCAGCATGCGTGACGACTCCATGCCCCAGTGGGGTGAGGGTTCGATGAGGGTTGTGCTGATGAGGAGGACCCGCCGCTAGAGCTCTAACGGGGACTGAGCGGATCGTTCCCAGGACTGCCCGGTGCCAACGCCGGGGACTGCGATAGCGCTGTTGGCTCTCCGGACTCCTTAAGCATGCCCACGATGATGGGAGGTAGGGTTTGCGGCCCGGCACCAGCTGGGCGCTCTGGTGCTCGAGGAGTCCATTCTCCCTAAAAAGCGTCACTTCGTCAAGGGGTGAGGCTCTGCCTGGATCTAATCAGGCCTTCGGCATGCCTTGCTCGCCCGATGGCGCGGGGAATTCGGGTTGGTCCACCCGGTGCTGCCCATGCTCCGGGCGCTCATGGGGTAAAACACCCCGGCCGCGCTATCCCGCTATCCGAAGAGTTGCTGGAGCGCCGCGAACTCCTCGATCCAGTGGTCGGGCTTCCCGCGGGCGAGAACCGCCCGCGTCCCGAGCCCGTAGGTCGCGGCGCAGGTCCGGGTCCCGGCTCGGCGGCCGGCCTCGAGGTCGGGGAGGCCGTCCCCCACCATGACCGCCCGCCCGGGGACCACTCCCAGGGCGGCGAGCGCCGCCGCGATCGGGGCCGGATCGGGCTTGAGCGCCCGCTCCGGGCTCCCCCCCATGACCACCGGGATGAGAGGACCGAGTCCGAGCCCGGCCACGATCAGACGCGTGAAGTCGTCCGGCTTGTTGCTCACCACCGCTTGGCCCTTCGCCCGGAAGTGCTCGAGGGTGGTACGGACGCCCGGATAGAGCTGGGTGTGGTCCAGGCAGTGATCGCGATAGTGAGCGCGAAAGACCTGGAGCGCGCGCTCCAGGATGGCGGGCGAGGCCTCCTCGAACGCGCGCTCGAGCATCGCCCGCGCGCCGTCGCCGATGGTGGTGGCGATCAGCTCCACCGGCTTCGGAGCCCGGCCGGCATCGGCGAGCGCAGCATTGACCGAGATCGCCAGATCGAGCTGCGAGTCGATCAGGGTGCCGTCCAGGTCGTACACCAAGGCGTCGATCGAAATCACGTGCCGCAGGGTAGCGGTGCGCTGCGCGCACGGTCAAACGTGCGCGCAGCATCGACGAGGTAGACGGGCGGACCATGGCGGGAAACGGCTTGCCACCGCTGCGCCACGCCCGTACCGTCGGCTCATGCCGGACGTCCCACCCAATCGGCGCGATCTCCGGCTCCGGCTCGCGCTCGCGGGCGAGGTCCTGCTCTTCCTCGGCCATGGTGCGCTCTTGGCGGCTCAAAATCCGCAACCGGCGGCCACGATCGCGCACGGGCGAGTGTTCGGTGCGGTCCTCGCTTCCTTGGCGGACCTGGGAGTGAGCCCGAGCATGGCGATCCCGCTCTTCGGCGCCGTCGCCGGCAGTGCCTCCATTCTGCTCGTGGCCGCGTTCGCTGCCGGTGTCGACGGGCTCCGGATGCCGGCGCTCGTACCGCCCCTCTTCCTCGCCGCGTCCCCGGTCTTCGCCCACGCCGCCTTCACGAACGGCGAGTCGGCTGTGCTCACGACCCTGCTCCTGGCCACCGGATATCGCTCCTTCAGCGAGACGCATACCCACGGCCGACTGCCCATCTCCGCTCTCTGCGGTGGACTGGCCGCCGCGATCGGGCGGGCGGGAGCGCTGGCTTTCATGGCGCTCTTCCTCCAAAAAGTCGCTTTCGCACGCAAGTTTCGCCTGCCGAGAGCGGTGGCGGTGTTCGCCGTCGTCTGGCTCGTCCTCGGGCTCGCGGTGACGGGCAGCGTGCTCCTCGCCCTCGCTGCCACCGGTCACTCCTCCGACGTTTTCGCTCCGCCGCCACCCGCCGGGAGCGTGCTGGCGAGTGGCGTCCGAACCTTGGGAGCCTTCATCAGCGCAGTGAACGGCCTTGCCCTCCTGCCGTTCGTCCTGGCCTTGGTCCTCGCCTGGAAGCCGAAGGAGATCTACTTCCGGCTCACCCTCGCGGCTGCGGCCCTGATCGCGATCCTCATCGCGGCGGTGCGGGTGCCGGCCGCGGGTCTCGGGCCGGCCCTCGCACCCGCCCTGCCCTGGGGGTTCCTGATTGCGGGTGAGGCGCTGGCGCACGCCGAGACCGTGCTCCAGAGCAGTGGGCTCCGCGGGCGCGCCCTGGCGGTCCTCGCATCGAGTGTCATCGCGGCGCTCGCGCTCGCCGAGCTCGTGCCCACCCTCGCGGGTGCGATCGATTGACGATGGCGCGGCGCCGATCGGGCCCCGAGAGTGGGCCGGAGCACATCCTCGTCGACGGCTACAACGTGATCTTCCGCCAGCCCGAGCTGCGCGCTCTGGCGCGCATCGATCTCGAGCGCGCCCGGGACGAGCTGGTGCGAAAGCTGACCGGAATGCAGCTGGGGGGTGCGGGCGGGATCACGGTCGTGTTCGACGGGCGGGAAGGGGAGCCGGGTACTAGCCGGAGCCGCGGTGGGGGTGCGGTGCGGGTCGTCTTCAGCAAGCCCCCGGAGTCCGCCGACCAATGCATCCAGAAGTTGATCGAGACCGCGCGCGCGAGCGGCCGCGCCGGCGCTCCCGCGGTGGCGTGGCGCGTCGTGAGCTCCGATCGGGAAGTGGCGGGCCGCGCCCGCCTGTGGGGAGCGCGAGTGACGAGCGTCGAGGGCTTCCTGGCCGAAGTCGGCGGCGGTGCGCGCCCGCGCGGCCGCCGGGACCGGCCACCCCCCATGAGTGGCCAGGAGCTCGCGGAATGGGAACGGCTCTTTCGCCGGCGAAATGATGGCGGAGAGAGCGAGGGCGGCGGCGAAGTCGGCTAGGCGCAGATGACGCCACGGCGATGTTCAACCGGCCGATCGCCACGCTCGCGGGTCTCCGCCTCCTAGTCCTCGTCCTTCGGCGGGTTCTTGAACAGCGCTTCGAGCTTGGCGCGGGCTTCGCGCGCCCGCTCGTTGCCGATGGTGGTCGCCGGTTTGGTCCCGCTCCCCAAGCCCGCTCCGGTCGCCGGCCGGGCTTTCTTGGGGTCCGCGAGCCCGCTGTCGCGAGTGCCCGTGAGCGCGAAGAAATCGCAGAAGTTGGCTTTCTGGCGATCGCCGACATAATCCGCCTCGGGCTCGAGGCACTGATTATGGAGCGTGGGTTCGTAGAAGCGGCATTGCACGCACGCGTGCAGATAGGCATCGCACTTGGGGCAGAGAGTCTCACGCCCAACACGCAGATCGGCCGGCAGCTCGGCATCGCAGGCGGTGCAGTATGGCATTCAACGACCTCCGGCCACGAGCTACGGTGCCGCTCCTGGGGGACCGGCGTGCCGGCGTCGCCCGCCTCGGGGCCCCCCACCCGCGCTCCGGTCGCGAGCGCGGGCGGCCCCTCGGCACACGGTACCGCCAGCTCCTTCGAGGATCGCAGGGGTACCCGCGGACTGTCAAACACGCAGCGGATCGGTTAGCCTCGCTCGAGCCCGGTAAAGGCGTGATGTCGCACCGGGTGGCGGGTGGCCGGCCACCCGCGACGGTGGGAGCGATCGCATGCCCGATCGAGAGCTCGATTTCCGCATTCGCGAAGAGCCCCAGAAGCTCGTGGTCGAGCTGGGCGGAGTGCTGGATTCCGATAGCGCCCCCAATCTCGCGGCTCGATTCGCGGAGCTCCCCAAGAACGGGTACCGCCAAGTCGTCCTCGATCTCACCCGGATTTCGCGCATCGATTCGACTGGGGTGGCGGTCATCCTGGACGCCCGTGAGGGTCTGGCGAAGGACGGGGTCACTCTCAAGCTCATGGGCGCGATCCCGCAAGTCCGGAAGGTCTTCAGCCTCACGCTGGCTCGGGCGGACGAGCTGTCCCCCGAAGCACCCGATCGGGGCTGGGATCCGATTTCGGCCGCCGGGGCGGCTATTCTGCGCGGCTGGCGCCGAGCGGGGGAGAGCGTCCACCAGTTCGGCGAGGTCACCTACTGGATCCTCGTCGCGCCGTTCCGCGGCCAGATGCCCCGCTTTGCTGCCACCACCGATCAGGTGAATCGCTTCGGCACCTCCGCCATTCCGATCGTCGGCCTGATCGCCCTCTTGATCGGACTCATCATGGCCATGCAGTCCGCGCATCAACTGCGACAGTTCGGAGCGGTGATCTTCGTGGCCGATCTGGTGGGCATCTCCGTATGCCGCGAGCTCGGGCCGTTCGTGACCGCGATCGTCGTCGCCGGCCGCTCCGGATCAGCGGTGGCGGCCGAGCTGGGAACCATGACGGTGAGCGAGGAGATCGACGCGCTCCGGACCATGGGGCTCAATCCCATGCGCTACCTGGTTGTGCCGCGCATCCTGGCCATGACCGTGTGCACGCCGCTGCTCACCATCATTGCCAACTTGGTCGCCATCACGGGCGGGTTGTTGATCGGCGTCTTCCACCTGGGAATCAGCGCCAGCGCCTACATCAACCAAACGCTCGAAGCGGTCGAGCTGTCCGATCTGGTGACCGGCCTCATCAAGTCGGTGATCTTCGGGACCGTCATCGGCAACGTCGGCGTCTTCGAGGGGCTGCACGTGCGCGGCGGCTCGGAGGGAGTCGGACAAGCCACCACCCAGGCGGTCGTGTCGTCGATCTTCCTCATCATCGTGACCGACGCGATCTTCACCGCCTTGTTCTACTTCTTGTAACCAGGAGCCTCGACCCACCGCATGCCTTCGATCGCCGCAGGTGCTGGTAGCAGACCGGAGGACAGCACTCCAGCCATCGTCGTCAAGGATCTCGTGGCCCGCTATGGGGACCGCGAGATCTTGAAGGGCGTGTCGATGATCGTGCCGCGCCATGAGATCCGGGTGGTGCTCGGTCCCTCGGGCTGCGGGAAATCCACCTTGCTCAAACATCTGGTGGGGCTCCTGGAACCGGCGTCGGGCTCGATTCAAATCCTCGGCCAGGAGATCGTCGGAATGAACGACGAGGAGCTGGCTCAGCTCTTGACCGAGGTCGGCATGCTCTTCCAGGGGAGTGCACTCATCCAATCCATGACGCTCCTCGAGAACGTCATGTTGCCGCTCCGCGAGCACACCCGGCTCCAGATCGCCGACGCCGAGCGAGTGGCGCGCATGAAGCTGACCACGGTCGGGCTCGGGAAGTTCCTCCCCTTGCTGCCGGCCGCGCTCTCCGGCGGCATGCCCTAGCGGGCTGCCCTCGCCCGGGCAATCGCGCGGGCCACCGTGATCCTCTTCTGCGACGAGCCCACCGCCGGCCTCGATCCGATAACGGCAACGGGAATCGATCGGCTGATCCTGGACCTGCGCGACGCGCTCGGGATCACGGTCGTGGTCGTCTCCCACGAGGTGAACTCGATCCGCCGCACCGCCGATCGGGTTACGATGTTGCAGGAGGGAAAGATCCTGGCCGAGGGCACGATCGAGGAGATCGAGCAGTCGCCCGATCCGCGGGTCAGCGGCTTCTTCCGCGGCGCGATCAAGCCGGCCCAGCGGGTGCCGGCGGATCTGTTCGCCGACTGAGGGTTCCAAGGAGCGAATGATGCCTAGAAGCCAGCACTGGAAAGCCGGGTTGTTCGTCATCCTGGCCGTCTTGCTGGTCGCGGGGTCGGTGGCGTTGGTCGCCGGCCTCCGCCTGAACGCTCCTCGGCAGCGCTACTTCATCCGATTCGAAGAGTCGGTGAGCGGACTGGAGGTGGGCGCGGCGGTGAAGTACCGAGGGGTGGACGTCGGCAACGTAACCGCGATCAAGATTCCCAGGGACGATCTCTCGACAGTGGAAGTCGAGATCTCGGTCGGGACCGAGATCCCGATCAAGACCGATACCAAGGCCACCTTGAGCTCCCTCGGGATCACCGGGCTCAAGTTCGTCGAGCTCATGGCCGGATCCCTGGAGACGCCGGGTCTTCCAGCTGGGAGCACCATTCCCTCCGAGATGTCGTTCTTCGGCTCCCTCTCCGGCACCGCGCAGACCGCCGCCGAGAAGCTCGACATCCTGCTCGCCAACCTGATCTACATCACCGATCGCCAGAAGGTGGACAAGCTCACCGGGCAGATCGAGTCGGTGCTGAATCGGGTGAACGACAGCACAGGGGAAGCCTCCGCCTTGATCGATAACGCCAATCTGGCCGCCCAACGCCTCGAAAAGCTGCTCAATCGGGCCGATATGATGCTCGCCCGCAACGAGGGCCACATCGATTCGATCATGGTCGATATCGATCTCGCGCTCACCAGCTTCAGTGCAGCGGTAAAGGAGATCCAGGACAGCGGTATCATCAGCAACGCCTCGCTGACGGTCGCTCACTCGGCCGAGATCAGTGCCAGCTTGCGCGAGGTCCTGGTGGTCAACCGCCGATCGCTTTCGGAAGCGATCATCAACTTGCGCGAGACCTCGGCCAATCTGAATGATTTCTCGCGCTTCCTGCGCGACCAGCCGTCGCTCCTCTTGCGGAGCTCGCCGCCGGAAGCGCCGAACGTGCCGGGGATGAAGTGACTCTGCGAGCGGAGGGGTTGATGAGAGGGTGCGAGATGAGGGGAGCCATGACGAACGTGCGGCGGGCCCGTGATCGCGGCTGGATCCTTTGCGCGGCAATCGCATTGCTCTCGGCTTTCGGCTGCGGGGGGAAAGTGCCGGCGACACACTATTACCTCCTCGACTACGAGGTCCCGCCCGCCACCGCCGCCGACTCGGCGCAATCCCCGCTCGAGATCGCGCTCGGCATCGAGCCCTTCTCGACCCAGCCCGTGTATCGCGATCGGCGGATCGCCTACCGGGTCTCCGACCACGAAGTCGTCTACTACCCCTATCGCTACTGGGCGGCGGCCCCGGGCGACCTGGTGGCCGAACAGCTCGCTCAGCACATCCGCCGGAGTCACGTCGTCTCGTCGGTCGAAGTCGCCCCCTATGGGCGCCCGCCCGACTGGGTGATCTCGGGGCATGTCGCCAAGTTCGAGCAGGTAAAGGCCATGGCCCGGCTGGATCTGACGGTGCGGCTCGAATCGGTCAAAACCGGAGAGCTCCTCTGGGAAGACACGATGGCCGCCCAGAAGCCCATCACCGGGCACGACGCCGATCAGATCGCCGGGGCGATGAGCCGGGCCATGCTCGATGTCGGCGCAGACGTCGTCGCCCGGTTGCGTGCGGAAGGAGCGCGGCAAGCGGCGGCGGCGCGTTGAGGCGCGCGGTCAGGCGCCGAGGAAAGTTGACTCGCCCGATCTCCCACCCTACACTTCTGCACCGCTGACGCCCGGCCGCGGTGCCCGCCCCTTGGCGCGCGGCCCTCGCCATTTGGTCCATGCCCCATGGAGGTCCGATGAAGCGCGCCCTCATGCTGAGTGCTCTCCTCGCCCTTGCCCTGCCGCTCGCGGCTCTAGCCGACACCACGACCAAGGCCGCCGGAACGGCCGCCGGCACCACCGCCAAGGCCACCGAAACGGCCAAGGCGGCCGTCGGCAACGCCATGACCGCCCATGCGCAGAAGCTGAACGAAGCCACCTGGGAAGACGCCGTCGGTTATCCGGCCGGGGTCAAGGTGGCGAAGATCCACCAGGACGCGACGGTGGGTTGTGGGTATCTCAAGTTTCCGGCCGGCACCAAGATTGCCGCCCACACGCATCCCAGCGCCCACTACGCGACCGTGCTCTCGGGCAGCTGCACGTTCGGCTACGGCACCGATACCAAGGGCTCGATGATGGGTCCCGGGGACTTCGTCTATGTCCCGGCCGGCACGCCGCATTGGCTCACTGCCACCACCGAGACCATTGTTTTCGGCGCGATCACCGGGCCCGATGGGATCACTTACGTGAATCCGAGCGACGATCCGAGGAAGGGTCAGGCGACCAGCGCCCATTGAGCGCGGTCACTCGAACGCCATGATCGAGAGAGCGGCGGCGAAGATGCCTTCGCCGCCGCGCGCTTTTTCCCCGCGCGCGCCGCGCTTCCGCGGGTGAAGGCCTGCCCAAGTCAGGACGAGTCAAAGCGCTCGTGGGTCGCTCTCGAGGCCGAGCGCGCGGGCGTAGGAGACGAACCGGAACTCGGCCAGGAGCCGCCGGAGCTTGGGCTCGGTCGACCGGAGATTCGCGTAGTGGGTGAGCATCGCGAGCGGGCGGAAGCGGACCCGCGGATGATCGGGATCGAACTCCCAGGGATGGAGATAGAGCCCGGCCGGGCGGGACGCCTGGAGCCGGCGCCGGATGGCTCCGGCGAGCGTGCCGCTCGGGAGGATCCTCAGATAGGCGCCGCCGATCCCGACCGGGCGCCCGCAGAGCCTGAAAGTGGAAACCGGACACTCGAGGAGGCCGCTCGGTAGCCGGCGCACTTCGTCCGGGTAGCCGGGGATCCCGTAGCGGTAGTTCGGTCCGGGATAGATCGAGGCGTCGTAGGCCAAGCCTTCCTCGTGCACGATGTCGAGCGCCCAGAGCGAGCGGCGAGTGATCGAGAAGAAAGGCGCTCGATGCCCCAGGATCGGACGGCCGGTCGCCGATTGAATCGCCGAAAGCGACCGGCGGAGGTCGCGCCGAAAGCGGGCGGGATCCAGGTCGTAGATCTTTTCGTGGTCGTCCCCGTGGGTCCCCACTTCGTGGCCCAGATCGGCGATCTGGCGCACGAGCGCCGGATGCCGGCGTGCGATGTCGCCCAGCACGAAGAACGTGGCCTGCACCCCGGATTCGGCGAGGAGGGCCAGGATCCGCCCCAGGCCGCGATCCAGCCGCGGCTCGAACCGGTCCCAGGTGTGGGCGGGCATCTCGATTCCCTGGTACCAGTCCTCGACGTCGAAGGAAAGGACCGCGGCTTCAGAAGCGGGGAGCTCGGCGGCCGTTCCGAGGGCGGCGGCAGGTAGATCCCGCGGGATCGCAGTCATCGGGAAATGGTCATCGACCTGCACTGAACGGTCGATTGGAGGTCGCCACTGGCCGCGGGGGGTCACCCGCGGCTGAGGATCCGGCCGCCCGGAGGAAGCCGCGCCGGAGGAGGTGCGGCTCGTAGAGCGCATCGATCGCAGCGACCATCCGTTCGACCGGGAAGGCGGCGGCGACGAAGGCCCGGCCATGCGCCCCCATGGCGGCCCGGCGGGCCGGATCGGCGAGGAGCTCGATCACCCGGCCGGCGAGCGCCCCGGTGTCGAGGGGCACCACGATGAACCCGCTCTGCCCGTCCGCCACCACTTCCGGTGCTCCGTCGAGGGCGAAGGTGACGACCGGCCGCCCCACCGCGAGCGCCTGCGGGAGGACGCGTGCGATCCCTTCCCGGAGCGAGGTGTGGACGACAACGTCCATGGCGAGGAGCGCCGCCGGGATCTCTGCGGGTGGAAGCAGTCCCGCGAAGTGGACCACGGCGGCGAGCCCCATCCGCTCGACATCGGCGACCAGATCGCCCTTGAGGATGCCGTCGCCGACCAAGAGGAAGTGGGCATCCGGGCGGGCCGCGTGCACGGCCGCCGCCGCCTGCAAGAATTCGGCGTGGCCCTTGAGCGGGAAGAGCCGGGCCACTTTTCCCACCACCGGCGCATCCGCCGGGAGCCCGAAGCGCCGGCGAGCGGCCGCCCGATCGAGCCGCTCCGCCGCGGTCAAAAAGGGCTCGAGGTCCATTCCCGAGAAAACGACCGCATGTCGCGCCGGCTCCCCGATGCCGGCCGCGATCGCGCCCCGCTTGGTCGCCGCGCTCACCGAGATGAACTGGTCGGTGAGCGGAGCGCAAAGCTTTTTCAGAGCCACGTACGTGCGATTCGCCAGCCCGCTCTGATACTCGTGGAAGACGAGGCTGTGGAGCGTGTGGACCACGATCGGCGTGCCGGCGAGCCGGGCCGCCAGCCGCCCCAGGATGCCGGCTTTGGTGGCGTGGGTGTGCACGACGTGGTAGCGCCCGCGGCGCATGAAGCGAGTCAGCTCGATCAGCGCGCGGAGATCGGTCAGGGGCTGGATGGGTCGAATGAGATGCGGAGTGAGGACCAGATGGACGCCCTGGTCGCGCGCCACCGCATGCAGATTACCCTCCGGGCCATCGTCGATGCCTGCGTAGAGCGTC
>Ga0105340_1001255_pt1 | contig 11548 bp, 8 predicted proteins | sample EasRivMeERMLT700_FD_89676 | JGI IMG/M metagenome (GOLD analysis project Ga0105340, IMG submission 89676) | Soil microbial communities from meander-bound floodplain in the East River, Colorado, USA - East River MetaG ERMLT700 | ecosystem: Environmental > Terrestrial > Soil > Floodplain | place... | reverse complement strand
GCGAAAGCGGTCATTCTTCTTGCGCCGAAGGGGGGGGTGGCGAGACGATGAGACGATGGAACGCAGCACGATTGGAAGGTAACATCGCGAGCGCGGTTGATAAATGTCGGTTGTGGACTTCAACGCTATCGATCAAGTTCACTCCCCGTCCCCCGAAAACAGCATCACCACGGAGCGAGCCTGGGCGCGATAGGTGTCGCCGGAGACGGGAACGGTTTCCCGCCACGGTACGATGTCCTTAGGCGACTCGAGAGCCGTGTCGATCCAGCGTCGCCACGCATCGCCGCTTTCCAGCCTGGGAAGCTCGAAGTCGAGCGGCTCCCAGAAAGCGTTGAGGATAAAGTGAAATCGCAAGCCATCGCCCGGGAGTTCTCCGCCGAACGCCACGCTGCGCGAACCGTCGCCCCAATCCGGCTGCAATAACTTGACGCCGTGCCAGGCCTTCTTCGCCTGGTCGATCATCGTCTGCAGGCTCACCCGTTCCTGTTCGTGGGTGACATCGCGCAACAGCCGCCGCTGGATCAGCAGTTTCACGAAGCGATGCACGTCGGCGTGCTTCTTGACGCGCGACCAGTCGAACCAGCCAAGCTCGTTGTCCTGGCAATAAACGTTATTGTTCCCGCCCTGCGTGTGGCGAACTTCGTCCCCCATGAGAAACATGGGCACGCCGAGCGACAGCATGGTAACGGTGAGGAAATTCTTGACCTGCTGATTGCGCAGTTTCTCGATCGCCTCATCATCCGTTGGCCCCTCGACGCCGCAGTTCCAGCTCGCGTTATCGTTGGCGCCGTCGCGATTGTCCTCGCCGTTCGCCTCGTTGTGTTTGCCGTTGTAGGAGACGAGGTCGTTGAGCGTGAACCCATCATGACACGTCACGAAGTTGACGCTCTGCTCGGCCTCGCGCTGTTTGTGACCATAGATTTCCGGGCTGCCGAGGATGCGGTCCGCCAGGCGCCGAACCGATCCTGGTTCGCCGCGAAAAAACTTTCGCACATCATCGCGAAAACGTCCATTCCATTCCTTCCACGCGTCGCCGACGAAGCTGCCGACCTGATAAAGGCCGGCCGCGTCCCACGCCTCGGCAATCAACTTGGTCCCCGCCAGGGCCGGATCGGACTCGATGTCCCACAGCACCGGCGGGTTTGGCAGCGGCTGGCCGGACGGATCGCGCGACAGGATCGACGCGAGGTCGAAGCGAAAGCCATCGACGTGCATCTGCTCCACCCAGTAGCGCAGGCTGTCCACGATCATCCGCCGCACGATCGGGTGGTTGCCGTTGAGCGTGTTGCCGCAGCCCGTGTAGTTGGCATAGCGCCCGCCGCCGTCTTCGAGGATGTAATAGCTGGCGTTGTCGATGCCCTTGAAGCAAAGCGTCGGGCCGGTAATGTCCCCTTCCGCGGTGTGGTTGAAGACGACGTCGAGGATCACCTCAATCCCGGCGCGGTGCAGCGCCTTGACCATGTCGCGAAATTCGTTGACCGGGCCGAGCGGATCTTGCCGCGAACTGTATGCCTGATGCGGCGCGAAGAACGAGATCGGCGCATAACCCCAGTAGTTGATCTTGCCGCGCGGGGCATCGAATGGATCGAATTGAAACACCGGCAGCAACTCGACAGCCGTGACGCCGAGGTCCTTGAGATACGGGATTTTCTCGATCAGTCCCGCGTAGGTGCCTCGCGTCTTGTCGCCCACGCCGGAACTCGGATGCTGGGTGAAGCCGCGCACGTGCATCTCGTAAATAATCGTGCGCGACGCCGGCCGGCAAAGCGGAGCGTCGCCCTCCCAGTCGTAAGCGCTGGAATCGACCACCACGCACTTCATCGCCGTGGCGCCGGTGTCGCCCGTTCCCTTGGCGGCTTCGCGATCGTAGTTTTTCGGCACGGCGACGCCACGGCCATAGGGATCGAGAAGAACCTTGGCCGCATCGAAGCGCAGACCTCGCTCCGGGACCATTGGCCCGTCCACACGGTAGCCGTAAAGTTGCCCCGCCTTCACGCCCGGCACAAATACGTGCCAGTAGTGATAAGTGCGGTTCGTCACGGGATCGATCCGAATGACCCGCGCCGGCTTTGCATCGTCGGCTCGATCAAAGAGCAAGAGTTCGACGCCCGAGGCCGTGCGCGAGAAAAGGCTGAAGTTGACGCCGCCGTCAACGACGGTGGCGCCAAGCGGCGAACTCCGGTTCTTCGTGCTGACGTTGGACATGATCACCTCAACTGTTCACCCGAGACTCGGCGGCCACGATGTTGTCTGACTGCGGCACTGCGCTCGCTTGAAATTCGGCGATGGCCTGATCCACGGAAATGTGTCGGCCGAGATAACCCACGCGCTCCTCGACTCCCTCCGCGCGCAAGAGATCACGCACTTTGGCATGCGATTCGACGACGCGCATGATGATCCCGCGTTTCGCAAGTTCGCGGTGCAAGGCCGCGAGCATGCGCGCGCCTGCGACATCCACGACCGGTGTTTCGGAAAGATCACAAACAATGAGCTTGAGCGCCGGCGCCTTTTCGATTCGCTCCCACACCACCTGGCGAATGTGATCGGCATTGAAGTAATAGACCGACGCTTCCACGCGGAAGATGATGGCGCCCGGCAGCTCTTCATTATCCGGGTGACGCTGCAGATCGGAAAAACGCCGCGTTCCTGGAATCCGCCCGAGAAAGGCGACGTGCGGACGCGCCACGCCTGCCAGCAACATCAAGAGCGATACGACGGCCGCCACCAGCACGCCTTTCAGAATGCCAAGCAGCAGCACGCCGATCAGCGCGACCATGGCAATCTTGAATTCCAGCCGGCTCACCAGCCAAAGGTGACGCATGGCCTTCAAGTCGATCAATCCCTTGACGGCAACGAGGACGATCGCGGCCAGCACCACCGTGGGAAGATTGGCAAGCAATTCGGTCAAGAACAACAGACACGCCGCCAGCGTTGCCGAGGCGAACACCAGGGCCATCGGGGTTCGGGCGCCGGCCTTGTCATTCACCGCGGATTGGGAAAGCCCGCCCGCGACGGGAAACCCTTGCCCGAAGGCGACACCCAAATTTGCCATGCCGAGGGCAAGCAATTCCTGGCGAGGATTGATTTCGCCGTCGTTCTTCACGGCCAACGTTCGCGCGGCCGAGATGCCTTCGATGTACGCCAGCAGGAAACAGGCGCCGCTCAGGGGGAGAATGCCATCGACATCGCTCCAGCGCATCGACGGCAGGGTGATCTCCGGCAACCCCGCCGGCAAGACGCCGACGGTGGCGACGCCCGCTTCCGCAAGTGTGGTGACCGAAACGACCAGCGTGGCAAGCGCGACGACAATGAGTGAAATCGGTCGGCTCGGCAAGAACTTTTCGCCAAGCAGCAACAGGACGAGCGCAAGAGCGCCCAGGCCGAGTACGGTCAAGTTGGTTTGGCCGAGCTGGTTCGCCAGCGTCCAGACGCGTTCGAAAAAGTGGTCGCCGCCTCCGGAAACGCCAAAGAGTTTCGGCAACTGGGTCATGGCAATCGTCAAAGCTGCGCCGGCCTTGAAGCCGATGAGAATGGTCTCGCTGATAAAACTGACCAGCGCGCTCAATCGCAATAGCCATGCCAGGATGCTGAGGCCGGCGACGGTCAGGGCCGTCAGCGACGCGATTGCGATCCACCGTGCCGAATCGCCTTCCGCCATGCTTGCGACTGTCGTGCCGACCAACATCGCGATGGCCGAGGTGGGGCCGACCGCCAGTTGCCGCGACGTGCCAAAGGCCGCATAACACAAACCGCCGAGCAGGTAGCAGTAGATGCCGTGATGAGGCGGCACGCCGGCCAGCGTTGCATAGGCCATCGAGACGGGCACCGCGTAAGCAGCCAGCGTAACGCCGGCGATGGCATCGGACCGCAACGACTCGAGGTTGTAGCCCGAAATCCACTGCGTGAATGGCAGCACCGAATCTTTGCCAGCGACGGGGCCCAGCGAGGTCACGATTCGGATTCCATGGGTTGTTGGTTTGACGCCTTGCCAAGGGTCGCCTGAATGAACTCGCCAAGCTGAACGATTGTGTCCCAATCGGTGGCCAGGATGTCCTGGGCGTGGGCGAGATTGTTGCGAAGTTGCTCCAGATTCTTGATTGCGGTCTCCGCCTGGCCTCGCGAGGCAAATATCGTCTGCTTCCGAATCTCCTCATTGCGGGCAATGATCTGACCCTTGTCCGAGAATTGCAGGCAATCGAACAAATCAAGCGTTTGATTGCGTCGGCGCCGCTCCTCCAGAAGGGTCTGGGCTTTCTGCAAACGTCCTTCCGATAGGTATTTCTTCCAGCTGTCCGCTGGACAGAGGTGTCCAATCATTTCCACAAAGCGGGCCTCGATCAGCGTGACGATGCCAAAGAGCCACATGCGGGCCGGCGGTTTCTGCAAATCGTCGCGGGTGATGATGCCGCCGACCTGTCCGAGCAACGCGATGAATACGCGGGGCCGTTCATGCAGTTTCAATAGCACCTTCAAGAGAGGGGTCGCGTCATCCAGCACCATCCCATCGTCGAACGCGCACCTATGTTGGCCGCAGGCGCCGCCGTCAAGCGAGCCGGATTCGACGTAGCCCGCGATGAGGCCTTCGCTGCGAATGCCGACCACGTCCAAGTGCCTCGCCAGCATGAATTCCCGAACCCGCGCAGATGACGCATCGTCATCAAATGACGCCAACGGCTCTGCAACGTCTCGCGCCGTGAAGGTCTCCGTGATGACCCGTCTCACCGTCTCCGGTATCTTGGCCGAAGGCATGGTCGATTCCGATCAATGTTTGTGAAACACGGTCGTGCCGGGATCTCCCGCGTTGTTCATGCGCACGCGGCCATTGGCTGCCAGATGTTCCAGAAGAAGAAACACGGTTTCCGCGGCGTCCGGAGCGCCGATGACGCCGGCGATTTGCGGCGCCGTCTGCGGAGACGTCGTTAAAGCGCCGCGCACCTTGGCCTGAAGCGCCAGCACCGACGCGGCCGCCTTCTTGCCCGCCTCGACGCCCGGTTGATGATACGCGTTGATGCCGACCAGGCTCGCGTACAGTCCAACGGCGCGCTCGAAGAGCGCGATCAGCGCCCCGACGATTCGGGCGTCAACGCGCGGCGCCGTGATGGTCATCGACTCGCGTTCGTTCTCGAAAAGGGCCGAGCGCGTGCCCAGCAGGAAGCCATGCAGATAGTCGCCCGCCGTCACGCCGGGATCGACTTCCTGCGGCGAGCCGCCGTCTTCGAGAACGCGGATAAAGACCGCGAAAAAGTTCGGCACGCCTTCCCGCAGTTGCTGCACATAGGCATGCTGATCCGTCGAACCCTTGTTGCCGTACACGGACAAACCTTGATTGACGCGGCGGCCTTGCAAATCCAGTTGCTTGCCGATCGATTCCATGATGAGTTGCTGAAGATAGCGGCTGAACAAGAGCAATCGATCCTTGTAAGGGAGGACGACCATGTCCTTCGCGCCTTTGCCGCCGGTGGCGTGATGCCACATGAGGGCCATGAGCGCGGCGGGGTTGCTTTTCAGGTCATGCTTTCGCGTCGCCTCATCGCAGGCCGCGGCGCCGGCGAGCAGGCCGTCGATGTCCAGCCCTTGAAGGGCCGCCGGCAGCAGCCCGACCGCCGAAAGCACGCTGGTGCGGCCGCCGATCCAGTCGAACATCGGGAAGCGAGCGAGCCAATTCTGCTCCGTGGCGGTCTTGTCCATGAGCGAACCCGGCATGGTGATTGCGACGGCGTGCCTTGTGAAATCGAGCTTCGCGCTCCTGTACGCGTCGGCGACCAGCAGCATGCCGTTGCGCGTCTCGGGCGTGCCGCCGCTCTTGGACGCCACGACGCAAAGCGTTTCGCCGAGCTGGCCCTGCAATTCGTCGAGCGCCCGTGCGATGCCGTCCGGGTCGGTATTGTCGATGAAATGAATCTTCATCCGGTCGCCAGCCGGCTTGCCGAGGGCGTCGGCGACAAACATCGGGCCGAGCGCGGAGCCGCCGATGCCGATCGACAGCACGTTGGTGAATCGATTGGCCGCGGCGGGGCGGATGGCGCCCTCATGGATTTTGCGCGCGAAGGCCTTGACGCCGTCAACGGTCTTGCGAATCTCGCCAGCGATCTCAGGCGTGGGCGAGAGTTCCGGCGCGCGCAGCCAGTAATGCCCGACCATGCGCTTCTCGTCCGGATTGGCGACCGCGCCGGTCTCCAACTCGTGCATCTGTTCAAAAGCTTTTTGCATGGGGGACGTCATTTGACCGAAAAACCCGTCCGGGAAGCGCATCCGGCTGATGTCGAGCGTCATATCCAGTGACGGAATGCGGCACAGATTTTCTCGGTATCGCTGCCACAGCGCTAGCTCGCTCATGATTTGCTCCTTACCGTTGGGGGCCGCAGCTCGTTAACAGTCACCAAGCCCATCGAGTGCCTGTCGGATCACCGAAGCGCTGGCGCGGAGTTGATTCTTTTCAGCTTCGCTCAGCGGCAGCGGGAACGTTTCCAGGACGCCTTTTCCGCCGAGCAAACGCGGCAACGCAACCGTGACGTTGGGGATTCCCATGACATCGGCGGTCGGGACGCATACCGTCATGACGGCTCGTTGATCGTGCGAGATCACATTCACGATGCGGGCCAGGGCGCTACCGATGCCGTAGTAGGTCGCACCCTTGCCGCTGATGATCGAGTACGCGGCGCCGCGCACCTTGGCGTCGATGTCTTTGCGAACCGTTTCGGACAGGTCAACTCCGCGAAGCCGGGTGAATTCGTTGAGCGGCATGCCGGCGATAGTTGCCAGGGACCAGGTGAGGACCTCGGAATCGCCGTGCTCGCCGATGACGTAGGCATGAACATGGTGCGAATCGACGCCGCAGTGCGCGCCGAGCAGACTGCGAAAGCGGGCCGTATCGAGCGTCGTGCCGGAGCCGAGAACGCGGCCGGCCGGAACGCCGCATTCGCGCGCAAACTTGGCCGCCAGGTGCGTCATCACGTCAACGGGATTCGAGGCGACGACCAGGACCGCGTCCGTTGCATACTTCAGGATGCTCGGTACGACTTCGCGGAACACGTCGGCGTTTCGTTGCAGGAGTTGCAACCGCGTTTCACCCGGCTTCTGCCCGACGCCGGCGCACAGCACCACGACACGGCAGCCGGTGAGATCCGCGTATTCGCCCGCGCGAATTGATAGCGGCTCGGCAAAGGGTATGGCATGACGAATATCGTCCGCCTCGGCCGCGGCGCGCGCCGTGTTTTTGTCCACGAGCACAATCTCGCGCCCGATCCCCTGCATCACCAGCGCGTACGCCGCGGTTGCGCCGACGAAACCACTTCCCACGATGCCGACTTTCATCAGGGATCTCCTTGACAAAGAGGATCGAACTACTGCCGGTTCTTGCGCGTCCGTTCGTCAACCAGGGCAAAATCCTTACTCGCCCCAACCAAGATCACGTCCGCCATTTCGAGAAACAAGCCGGTGCCGAGGACGCCCGGAATGGCGCGAATCTCTTGTTCCAGGCGCCTGGCATCCGCAATCGGCTCGATTTGGCAGTCAAGGATGTGGTTGCCATTGTCCGTCACGAAGGGGCTTCCGTCGCGCACATCCAACTGGGGTCGGCAACCGAGTTCACTCAGCCGCCGCTCGCATAGCGGCACGGCGAACGGCGTCACTTCGATCGGCAACTTGCCGCGCGTCCCCAACCGCGGAACCAGCTTTTCCTCGCCAACCAGAATGATTAGCCGCCGCGACGAAGCCGCGACGATTTTCTCGCGGACCAACGCTCGGCCATATCCCTTGATCAAATCCAGGTTCGGATCGACCTCGTCCGCGCCATCGACGGTGAGCGCCAAGGTCCCGGCATTCGCCAGACTCAGAATGGGGACGCCTTGCGCCTGAGCCAGTTTCGCGGTCTCATTCGACGTCGGCACGCCCTGGACCTTCAGGCGTCCCGCCCGGATGCGCTCGCCCAGGGCGATGACGAACGCCTGAGCCGCGCGACCGGAGCCAAGGCCAATGGAAGAATGGTCCGGCACCAACTCCAACGCGCGTTCGATGATGGTCATGAGCTGGACTCCGGCGCGAATTCAAATGCAAAAGAACCACGGGGGGCACGGGGAACACGGGGAACACAAGGTGGCGAGTGCGTTTGATCACACTGCCTTTTCCCCGTGCTCCCCGTGCCCCCCGTGGTTCAATGTCGTTGCTCTCGCGCAGCGGCGATGATCTGCTCCGTCGTGAAGCCGAATTTCTTGACCAGTTCCTTCAGCGGCGCCGACGCTCCAAACGAACGCATGCCAATGCTGTGCCCGCTGGCGCCAACGTACTTCGCCCAGCCGAATGTCGAGGCTTGCTCCACGGAAACGCGCGCCGTCACCCGCGGAGGCAAGACGTGGTCGCGATATTCCTGCGGCTGGTCGTCGAACAATTCCCACGACGGCATGCTCACGACGCGTGCCTTGATCCCTTCCGTCTTGAGCCGTTCATACGCATCCACGCACATCGATACTTCGCTGCCGGTCGCCAGCAGCAGCACTTCGGGCTTGCCTCCCTCGGCATCGGCCAAAATGTAAGCGCCGCGCGCAAGCTCGGAAGCCGGCGCGTATTTCCCGCGATCGATCGTCGGCACCGCCTGGCGCGTGAGAATGAGGACGGCCGGCTGGTGATGGAGTTTCATGATGACCTTCCATGCTTCCACCGTCTCCATCGCGTCCGCGGGACGCAGGACAATCAACCCGGGGATCATGCGCAGCGATCCGATCTGCTCGATCGGCTGATGGGTTGGTCCGTCCTCGCCCACGCCGATCGAATCATGCGTGAAGACGTAGATGACCGGCAACTCCATCAAGGCGCTGAGCCGAATCGCGGGCCGAGCGTAGTCGTTGAAAATGAGGAACGATGAACCGTACGCTCGCACCTTGACCAGCGCCATGCCGTTGAGAACGGAAGCCATGGCGTGCTCGCGGATGCCAAAGTGCAAGTTGCGCCCGCCGGGATTCTGCGCGGAGAAGTCGCCGGCGCCATCGAAGGTGAGTCTCGTTTTGCACGACGGACCGAGATCCGCGGAGCCTCCCATCAACCAGGGAATGTTCTTGCCAAGGGCGTTGAGCACCTTTCCACTCGCGTCACGCGTCGCCAGGCCCTTTGCGTCCGCTGCAAACTCGGGAAGGTTCTTATCCCAGCCCTCCGGAAGCTGGCGATGGTGCAGTCGATAGAACTGATCCGCCAATTCCGGACGTTGCGCGCGATAGTCCTTGACGCGGGCAAACCAGGCATCGCGCAATTCTTTGCCGCGTTTGCCGATGCCATTTTGGAAGTGTTCATAAACGCCATCGGGGACGAAGAACTTGGCGTCCTCCGGCCAGCCATAGTGGCGCTTGGTCAAACGAATTTCCTCTTCGCCGAGCGGCTCGCCATGTGCGGCGCTGGTGTCTTGCTTGTTGGGAGCGCCGAAGGCGATGTGGCTATCGACGATGATCAACGTCGGCCGATCGCGCGTGCTCAGGAACGTTTTGAAGGCGCGGCCGAGCATTTCGAGGTCGTTGGCATCGCCGACGCGCGTCACATTCCAGCCGTGGCCGATGAAGCGCGTTGCCACATCGTCGCTGAAGGCCAGCGCCGTGTTTCCTTCGATCGTGATGTGGTTGTTGTCGTAGATCCAACAAAGGTTCGACAGCTTCAGATGGCCCGCCAACGATGCGGCCTCGGCCGAAAGCCCTTCCATGATGCATCCGTCTCCGCATACGGCGTACACATTGAAGTTGATGAGGTCTTCGAAGGGGGACTGACAAAAGTGAGCGGCCTGCCAGCGTCCGGCGAGCGCCATGCCGACGCTGTTGGCCAATCCCTGACCGAGCGGGCCGGTCGTCGTCTCGACGCCGCTCGTCCAGCGATATTCCGGATGACCCGGACAACGACTATCGAGCTGCCGAAAATTCTTGATCGCCTCAAGAGGAACGCAAGGATGTCCCAAGGTCTCGTAATCCTTGCTGACGGCTTTCACTCCCGTGAGATGCAACATGGAATAAAGCAGCATCGATGCATGGCCGGCCGACAAGACAAACCGATCGCGATTCGGCCAGATGGGATCCTGTGGATCGAAGCGCAGAAACTGTTGCCACAGGCAGTAGGCCACCGGCGCCAGCGACATTGGCGCTCCCGGGTGACCGGAGTTTGCCGCCTGCACCGCGTCCATGGACAGCGTGCGGATCGTATTGACGCAGGTCGTGTCGATATCGTTGTTCTTCTGCATGGATTTGAACCCCCGGCGATCCCGGATTTGCTCTTCTTGGGTGCGGGTGCGAAATGGTGAGTTTATGTTATTGGAAAACGGCGTCGCTTGCCGACCTTCATCGGGATTTCATGAAATTGCCGTTGTGATTGCGTGACGCGTCATGCATTCACTAGAATGTCCGAGGAAACCACACGGGACTCTCCAGCCCAGTAACGGCGAATTCCGGCGGACTGACCACGTTGCCCGACACGGAGAGCAAGGTGTATGGCTGAGCCTACAGGCAAGATCGTATCCCGACCGATGGTGGTCAGGGCATGCGGACACGAGCAGGAATTCCAATACTACGCGGTGGACAAATATCGCGCCCAGCGGCAGGCGAAATTTCAGTCGACGCGTTGTGCCGCCTGTGTCGCCAAGCAAGTCGAGGAAGAACAACGTGCAGCCTCGGCCATTCCGACGAAAGCGGAAGTGCTCAAGCGCCTTCCAGCTGGGACGCAGGTTTCCTTGACACGACAGCCGGACGGGTCGTGGGCGGGCACCCTGTCCGCGGACGGCACGACAGTTAACGCGGTTGGAGTTGCGGGGGCCGGGCCGGAATCGGTCATCGTCGCGATGGCTCGCCTCTGGCTCTCGAAATCAAGCGCTGACGGTGCGTAAAGTAGGCGAACCTGTCCTTTCGCCGGCGCCTGCCGCGTCGTCCTTTGTTTCCGCGAGCATTTCTTTGCGCGGATGAGAATGGCGGCGCATCAGTCGAGCGAGACCGCCTGGCCGTCGCTCTTGGCGCCCACGGCTTTGAACACGTTTAAATTAATCGAATACGAAATGGTCCGCACGGAACCATCGGCGAGGAGCGCGTTGAACGTCGATGGATGCGAGGAGCCAAAGCGGCGTTCGCCGTCGCCGGTAGCCGCGGAGTAGTCGGGGGCGGGCGCGATTTCGGTCTGCCGGATCGTGTCCGGGTCCCAGCCGCTCGCGTAACCGGTGTCGTCGTCTTTTTGCAAGCTTCCCAGGAAACGAAGGTTCAGACGCTTTTCGGAGACCAGGAGCGTCATGGACGTTCCGTCGGTAACATCCGCAATACGTGTCGGCAAATACTGACAGACGATGCCCGTGAGTTCCCAGTTGCTGGCTCCGTAGTCGCCGAGAGCGCACGTGATCGGGTTGCCGTTGAAAAAGCCGGGGAAGCTGAAATTGACGGTCTGAACGCTGCGGCGCGACGGGCAGAAAAAGACGGGATTCGGCGTGCCCATGGCGACGCGGACACGGTCGTCGTCGTTCGTGGCACCGCCGCCCATCCAGGTATTCGTCGCTTCCAGGTAGGGGAGGATTTGATACCCCCAGCCTGCCTGTTGCTGG
>Ga0105340_1001253_pt1 | contig 11560 bp, 6 predicted proteins | sample EasRivMeERMLT700_FD_89676 | JGI IMG/M metagenome (GOLD analysis project Ga0105340, IMG submission 89676) | Soil microbial communities from meander-bound floodplain in the East River, Colorado, USA - East River MetaG ERMLT700 | ecosystem: Environmental > Terrestrial > Soil > Floodplain | place... | reverse complement strand
TTCAGGAGCTATCGCAAGCCACCGAGGGCTCGGCCAATGCGCCGCCGCGCACGCGCGAAATCGTGATCAACGAGATCATGTATCATCCGATTTCGGAGAACAGCGACGACGAGTATGTGGAACTGCACAATCGAAGCGCCAGCGCCGTGAACCTCGGCGGTTGGCGGTTTACGGAGGGGATCACCCTTCGCATTCCCACGAACACGATGATCGCAGCCGGAGGTTACATCGTCGTGGCGCGGAACCGAACGAACCTCCTGGCGCGCTATCCAAATCTGGCCGCCAATCCCGCGCTCGTCGTCGGAGATTACGACAGCAACCTCGCCAACGACGGCGAGCGCGTGGCCCTCGCGCGGCCGGAAATTGCCGTCAACGCGGACGACCCGCAGAACGTCACCACCAATATTATTTATGTCGTCGTCGATGAGGTCGCGTTCCGCGACGGCGGGAGTTGGGGCCATTGGTCAGATGGCGGCGGCAGCAGCCTCGAATTGATCGACTCGCGGGCGGACAATCGCCTTGCGCCCAACTGGGCGGACAGCGACGAGACGAGCAAAGCACCTTGGTCCACCATCGAACACACAGGCCTGCTGGACAACGGCGGTGACACGCCCGACCACCTGCACGTCATCATGCTCGAAGAAGGCGAGTGCCTGGTCGATGACGTGGAGGTTATCCCGCAGGGCGCCGTCAATCGCATCAGCAACTCGACGTTCGAAACCGGTCTCACCGGCTGGACCGCCCGCGGCGATCACGAGCGCTCATCCCTCGCCAACATCGGCTACAACAGTTCGCGATCGCTGCACGTGCGGGCGAGCGCGCGCGGGGACATTGGGCCGAACAAAATTCGGGTGCCGTTCACGAGCGCATTGACGGTGGGACAAACCGCCACCATCCGCGCGAAGGTGCGCTGGCTGCGCGGCTGGCCGGAAATTCTATTTCGCGTGCGCGGGAGCTATCTGGAAGCCACCGACCGCATGGCGCTGCCGGCGAATCTCGGAACGCCGGGCGCAATCAACAGTCGGGCGGTGGCCAACGCGGGTCCGGCGATTACTGAAGTAACGCACACACCGGTCGTACCGGCCGCGAACCAGGCGATCGTTGTTTCCGCGCGCGTTTCAGACATCGATGGCGTTTCATCGGTTGTAGCAAGATACCGGGTCGATCCGGGCACGAATTTGACCGGCGTGGCAATGAATGACTCTGGCCTGGGCGGCGACGCGTTTGCCGGCGATGGAATTTTCAGCGCCACCATTCCAGGGCAGCCGAGCGATGTGATCGTGGCGTTTGCTGTCCACGCCAGCGATGGCGGGTTGCTCGGAGGGACATCGCGTTATCCCCCGCTGCGCGACGATAACGGTCCGGTGCGCGAGTGCCTCGTTCACTTCGGCAGTCCCATCCCGTCCGGCAGCTTCGGCACATATCGCTTTTGGATCACGCAGCAATCGATCACCAACTGGGCACAGCGCGAAGTCCTGAGCAACGAGCGCATTCCGGGAACCTTCGTCTACGGGAACCATCGCGCGATTTACCAATCCGGCTCCCGCTATTCCGGCAGCGCCGCCCACCAGGACCAGGCCGCGCCCGATTATTCACCGATCGGCACGCCTAACAACTACACCTTCGACATGCCGAAAGATGAACTTCTCCTCGGCACGGACAATTTCAACAAGGTCCACGGCCCGGGAAACAATCATCATGATGACAACACGTTGAGCCGCGAGGCGACAGCCTATTGGATGGCGCAGGAGCTTGGCTTGCCGGCAAATTACAAACGCTTTGTCGCGATGTATGTCAACGGCGCGCGCCGCGGCTCGCTCATGGAAGACACGCAGGTGCCCAACACCGAAGTGGTCGCGTCCGTGTTTCCGGACGATTCGGAAGGCGATCTGCACAAGATTTCGGTGTGGTATGAATTCCCCAGCGTCAACGGCCCGCAGGCTCTGCCTTTCACTGGCATTTCGGAAGCTTACCTGAACAATTACACCACCACCGGCGGCGCAAAAAAGCGGGCGCGCTATCGCTGGAACTGGCAGCCGCGCGCGGTTCACGGAACAGGAAATGATTTCACGAATCTCTTCTTGCTCGTGGACGCCGCGAACACGCCCGCGGGTTCGGCCTTCGTCCAGCGCATGGATGCGGTTGCTGACGTCGAGAATTGGATGCGCACCTTCGCGCTCGAACACGCCGTCGGCAATTGGGACAGCTTCGGCTATCGCAACGAACAGAACATGTTCGCCTACAAACCGGAGCGAGGCCGGTGGTCGCTGCTCATCTGGGACATCAACATCATCTTTGGCGGCGGGACGCGCGGTGCGCCGATTGGCACCAACGAGACTCTTTTTGAAATCGACACCGCGGACGTCCCGATGAACACGCTCTACAACACACCGGTTTATCGCCGCGCGTATCTGCGCGGGCTCAAGGAAATTGCCGACGGCGTCTTCGTGAACGCGAATGCCGATCCGTTGATGGATGCCCGCTTTCAGGCGTTCCACGACAGCGGGATCTACGTCACTGCGCCGAATCTGATCAAGACATGGATCAGCCAACGGCGGAGCTACATTCTCTCGGAAGTGGCGAGGCTCAACCCTCCCAACTTCATTGTCAGCACTCCGGGCGGGTTCACTTCCGCAACAAATCTGATCGCCATTAGCGGTGTTGCGCCTGTCGGCGTTCACACCGTTCGCGTCAATGGCATCGCATGGCCCGTCACCTGGACCTCGGTCACGAATTGGACGATCCGTGTGCCCCTGGAACAGGCGGCGAACAACCTCGTTGTCGTCGGTTACGATGCTCGCGGCGTTCCGATCGGCGGCACGAGCAATCTGATGAGCGTGACCTACACCGGTCCGATACCTCGCCCCGAGGACCATCTCGTGATTAACGAGATTATGTACAACCCGACCACACCCGGCGCAGGCTTCATCGAAATTCTGAATTCCTCGCCCACCTTCGCCTTTGATTTGTCCGGTTGGCGAGTCAACGGCCTCGATCTCACTTTCCCGCCCGGCACGATCATTATGAACAGGCAGATTCTGGTCCTCGCGCAAAACCGCACCGCCTTTGCGCAGGCCTACGGGGCTTCGAACGCCGTCGTTGCAGGGTTCGAAGGCACTCTCGATCTCGACGGCGAAACCCTTTCGCTTATCAGACCGGGACCTGCGGAGGACGAAGATATCATCATCGACCGCGTCCGCTATGAACCCGGTGCCCCGTGGCCCGACGCCAACGGCTCCGGCTCGTTGCAACTCATCGATCCCGCGCAGGACAACGCCCGCGTCAGCAACTGGTCCGACGGCAGCGGCTGGAAATTCTTCAGTTTCACGGGCAACCTGAACCCAACCACCAATCAGTTTCGCTTTTATCTGTCATCTGCGGGTCAGATCTACGTGGACGATCTGGCGTTGGTGGCTGGATCGGTTGCGGTAGTTGGTCCAAATCTAATCCTGAATGGTGATTTCGAGGGACCGCTGCTCACGAATGATGGCGGGCCATGGGCATTTTCGCAACCAAGCCTCTCGAACACCGTCGCCAGCGCGGAAGCCAGGCATTCGGGCGCGCGCGGCCTGAAGTTGGTCCACCAGGTCGCTGGTCCCACAGCCTTCCTCGCGCAAAACGATCTCGTGATCCCCACAGCCGGCCCATACACCTTGAGTTTTTGGTATCTGCCGATCACGAACAACACCACGCTGACGTTTTCGATCTCCGCCAACTCCGGCTATCGTCCGGTCGCGAACGTAAGACTCACACAAGGCACTCCTGGCAGTGCGAATGCCGGGACCGCTCCGCTGCCGCCGTACGATCTCCTGTGGTTGAACGAACTGCAGGCGCAAAACACCGTCGGCATCACGGACAATTTCGGCGAGCGCGAGCCCTGGATTGAATTGTACAATGCGTCCGCCAGCGCGCTCGATCTCGGCGGCTATTTTCTCGCGAACAATTACGACACGAATCTCACGCAGTGGGCTTTTCCACCAGGCGCGAGCATCGGGCCGGGAGAGTTCAAAATCATTTGGGCCGATGGCGAAGCGGGTGAAACTCTCGGCAACGTGTGGCACACGAGCTTTCGACTCAACAATGCAACCGGCAGCGTCGCGCTGGTGCGAATCGTCGATGGCCAGCCGCAAATTACCGATTACCTCACCTACGCGAACCTCGGGCCGGCGCTCTCCTACGGCGACTTGCCGGATGGGCAGCCGTTTTCCCGCCGAATGTTTCAGAGCGTCACCCCGGGCGCGACGAACTTCGCCCGCACCGCCAGCGTGTTCATCAACGAATGGATGGCGAGCAATACGGATACGTTGCGCGATCCCAGCGATCAGGCTTTCGACGATTGGTTTGAGCTATACAATGCGGGCTCGGCGCCCGTCGATCTGGGGGGCTATTGGCTGGCCGACAGCATTGGAAACCCAAACGGCGGATTTCAAATTCCGACCAACGGAACGCATGTGATTGCGCCGGAGGGCTTCCTGCTCGTCTGGGCAGATGAGGACTCCAGCGATAACAACGCGGCCTCGCCGGATCTCCACGTGAATTTCCGTCTCTCCGCGGGGCAGGATGAGATCGGCTTGTTCGCGCCGGACCTGACGCCCGTTGACCGCGTGAGTTTCACCAACCAGGTCAGCAATATCAGCGAGGGCCGCTTCGCCGACGGCGCAAGTGCGATTTACTCCATGACCAATCCCACACCACGCGCTCCGAACATAGTTGGCGGTGCGAACCTGCCGCCCCAAATTGCGCCGATACAAAATCGCATCGTCACCCTGGGTCAGACGTTGAACTTCACCGTGGCCGCCACCGATCCCGAGGGACACGGCTTGTCATTCAGCTTGCAAGGCGCTCCGTCCGGAGCGCAAATCACAACCTTAAGCGGACTCTTTACGTGGACGCCGACCCAGCCGAGCACGAATGTCATCACCGTGCGCGTGATGGACAATGGTGCCCCGCCGATGAGCGCGACACGCGCGTTCACAGTTATTGTTGCGCCGCCCCCGCAATTGACCGGCATCACTCGTCCCGTCGCCGGCTCCCTCTCCCTCACATGGTCAACCATCCCCGGCAAAACCTATCGTGTGGAATACAAGAACGATCTCCATCCGGGACCGTGGCAGACACTCGGCGCCGAGCGCACCGCCGCCGGAGCAAGCCTCACCATCATCGACAACATCGGCCTGCAACCTCAGCGATTTTATCGGATTACAATTCTTGATTAACTGAAACGAAGCGCAGGTGAACGGCGGTAACTTGGAGCGCTTCTCGGGGCAACAGCACCTGGCCCTGTGCATGCGATCAGCCACGTTTAGCGCTGCCAATCCATCCTGTTCTAAAGTTTCGCGGCAAACCTGCCGACTGGTTAGACGTTGGTGTAGTTCGAGTACTGTTCGGCCCGCCCGACTCGGGCGGGCCGTTCTCTAAACCTGCGATCCTTTAACAGCAAATTGCGCGATTCTCGTTGAATCACTACGGGAGGGATAACGGTTCAATGTTGCGAAGACATGTGAGAACCGGAAACCTCCTTCTTAATCTTAATCTTTCTCTCAATCCTAATCCTAATCCCAACCCTCCCAGCCCATTACAATTCTCTGTTTCCCCTGTTAGCTCTTGTAGGATCTGCCATGTGGACGCCCCGGCATGCTGAAGGAATTGTTCCGCAGAAAATCTGTTGAACGCATTCTCACGGAATCCGAGCAGGGGCGGATGCAACGCGAGCATGGCGGTTCGCTCAAGCGGACGCTGCGCGCGGTGGACCTGACGGCGTTCGGGCTTGCGGCGATTATCGGAGCGGGAATTTTCGGAACGGTTGGACAGGCCGCCTACACCGGAGGGCCTGCTGTGTCGCTGCTGTTTGTTTTCATCGCGCTGGCGTGCTGCTTTACGGCTTTCTGCTACGCAGAATTCGCTTCGATGATTCCCATTTCGGGGAGCGCGTACACCTACGCGTACGCTTCGTTCGGCGAATTGATTGCGTGGATTATCGGTTGGGACTTATTGCTCGAGTACGCCATCGGAAATATCGCGATCGCGATTTCGTGGTCGGACTACTTCACCGGATTTCTGTCGGGAATCGGTCTTCGCGTGCCGGAGTACATGACCATGGATTTCCTGAGCGCTTTGCGCGGACATCAATCCGTGGAAGCTCTGCTGGCGAAAGGTCAGACGCTGGCGCAGATCTTTGCCGAACAACCGCGACTGAGAGATGCGTACAATGCGTGGATCGGCGCGCCGGTCCTTGGCTCGGTTCACTTCGTAGCAGACCTCCCGGCATTGTTGATCACCGTTTTGACAACCTCGTTGATTTATATCGGCATCAAAGAAAGCCGCAACGTGAACAACGTGATCGTGGCGTTGAAACTGATCGTAATCGTTGCGGTGATCGCGGTTGGGTTCTTCTACGTCACTCCTGCAAACTGGTCTCCCTTCGCGCCAAACGGCTTGACCGGCGTCATGGCGGGAGTGGCCGCGGTCTTTTGGGCGTTCATTGGCTTTGATGCCATCTCCACCACCGCGGAAGAGTGCGAGGATCCGCGGCGGGACGTGCCGAAAGGAATTTTTTCCGCGCTGATTATCTGCACCATTCTCTATGTCCTGATTTCTTTCGTGCTGACGGGCATTGTGAGTTACCGCGAATTGAACGTGGGCGACCCGCTGGCTTACATCTTCAAGGATCGGCTGCCCTGGCTCAGCGGCGTCATCGCGCTAAGCGCCATCTTTATCATCGCCAGCGTTTTCCTGGTGTTTCAGCTCGGCCAGCCGCGCATCTGGATGAGCATGAGCCGCGATGGCTTGCTGCCTCCGATCTTTTCGCGTATTCACTCAAAATATCGGACACCGTCATTTGCAACAATCATCACGGGGTTGCTGGTCGCAATCCCCGCGTTGTTTCTGAACCTGAAAGAGGTCATCGAACTGAGCAGCATCGGAACCTTGTTTGCGTTCGTGCTTGTTTGCGGCGGCGTTCTGGTGCTAGAGAACTCAAAAAACCCTCCGGCGCGGCCAGGATTCAAGACGCCCTATATCAACGGACGTTATCTCGTTCCGCTGTTGTATGTCGGCGTAGTCATCGGCGTGCGGCGTTACTTTGAAGAAAGCTGGAACGAGTTTTTCAACGTCGGAGACCTGAACGCGCTCAAGCCAAGGATTCCCATGATTCTCTTTATCTCTGTGGCGACGGTGATCACTGCGCTCTCTTTTGCGAAGAGACTTTCCGTCATCCCGGTGCTTGGCCTCATTACGTGCCTGTACTTAATGGCACAGTTGGGAGCGAGCAATTGGATGCGATTTGCACTCTGGCTCGTCGTGGGCCTTGGGATTTATTTTTTATACAGCCACAAAGCCAGCAAGCTGAACCAGACGGACGCTACAGTGTGAGTTCCACGATCCGCTCCTGCAACTGGGCGGTCCAGCGGTGAAGATAGCTGAGCGTTTGCTGGATTTGCTCCAGACGTTCCAGCCGCTGCTGCCAGTCGTCGTTCAAGGTTTGAAGTTCGTTTGTGAGTTGGTTTTGGCGCGCAGTGAGATTGTCGCGCAACCCGGCGAGGCGCTCCGAAATATTTTGTCCTTCGTCGAAGAGGCCGACCAGCAGCAATGGCGACGTGATCGATGCTTTGCGTTTGAGGAACTCATCCGCGCCGCGGGTCGCATGGCCAATTTCGAAGAACAGTTCGACCAATTCCGCGGGAACTTGCTGGACCGGCGCCGGTTTGCGGCCAACCTGAAGTTCCAGCAAATGCCGAAGTCGCTCTTTAGGTTCGCGCAGGCAATGGTACGCGGCATTCAGTTGCGTGTAGCGATCGTGCGCTGTTTTTCTTTCGGTGTCGGGAAGTGCGTGGACGCGGTCTGGATGGACGGAAGTCGAGAGCGCAAAAAATTTTGCTTTGATCGTTTCCTCATCAAGCCAGGGTTGGCGCGGCTCATCGAGAAGCGCGAAGTAATCGGTCACGGCGCTCAGGCGCTGAAGCTCTCGCCGCAGGAACAGGTCGTGGCGGCGTTCGGATTCTTCACCTTGAAGCCGCCATCCTGCAATGCGTCGATGTAGTCCAGCTCACTGCCGGTAACGTAAAGCGCGCTTTTGGGATCAACGACGACACGGATGCCGCCGGTCTCGACGAGGATATCTCGATTGGCCGGGGCGTCCTGCAGGTCCATTTTGTATTGCAAGCCGGAGCAGCCGCCACCCATGACTGCCACGCGCAAGACGCCCTGGGGGCGCCCCTGCTTCGTAAGCAATGAGCTGACTTTCTTCGCCGCACTCGCGGTCACCTTCACCAACCGTTCATCGCCGACGCGAAAAGCCGGTATGGCCGCGGGCTTTGATGCTCCACCTGAAATCATGACTCAACGTATCTGCACGCGCGGCATCGGTCAACGCACACCCAATTCCTGCCGCACCTGCTTTACGCCCGCGACCATGCTGCGCAGTTTCTGTTTGGCGGCCCAACGGGCGGTTTGGCTTAAGCCGCAATCCGGAGCAAAGGAGAGCCGATCGGCTGGGGCATGCTTGAGGCACGCGCGGACGCGCGCGGCAACGTCCTCGGCCGTTTCGATGTAGTAGCTCTTTACATCGATGATGCCGACGGCGACGTCCTTCTTCGCGGCAATCTGAGCAATCAACTCCAGCTCGGCGAACTCGCGACTGGCCATCTCGACGTGAATCTCGTCCACGTTGAAATTGAGGAAAGCGGGAAACATCGGCGCGTAGCGTCGAAGACCGACGGCGCGGGCCTTGTAATTTCCAAAACAGAGGTGTGTTGAAAGGTGACACTTGCCCACGATCGGTTCGACCGTGCGATTGAAAATATCGACAAAACGCTTTGGGTCTTCGCGATGCGCGTAGCAACTCATCGATGGCTCATCGACTGTGATCTCTTTGCAACCCGCCTTCACCAGCGCTTCGAGTTCGGCGCGGACAATTGGCAGCAACGCCTCGGTGAGCGCGTAGCGATCCGGATATTGCGCATTCGGAACCAAACGCCCGCTCAACGTGTACGGCCCGGGCACTGACGCTTTGAGCGTCGGGCCGGCGGGCGCGAGACGTTGCAACCGTTTGAAGTCCTCAACCGTTCCGAGGCCGCGCGGCGCCGCGAGCTTGCCCGAAACAACGTGCTTTCCGCGCTGGTCGTGCGCGGGCGGACCGAAACGGCGCGGGCTCGCGGGTTCGAGGTCGATGCCTTGGAGAAATCCGTAAAACGAAAGATTGAAGTCGAGCCGTGTTTGCTCGCCGTCGGTGATCACGTCGAGCCCGGCATCGACCTGGTCGCGAACAGCAATCGCCACGGCGTCGTCGATTAGCTCCGCGCGGTCGGCCTCGCCAAATTGATTGAGGTGCTGGCAGGCGAATTCGAGCCAGCCCGGAAACGGATAGCTGCCGATGACGGTCGTGCGTAGAGGTTGCTCTTTCATTGGCCGAGTTTCTCGTAGAGCTTTGCGAGGCGTCGCGCGTGCTCGTCGTAGGCGGCTTCGAAAAGCGCCGATGATTTTTCGCTGCCGATCAGCGCGCTCGCGGTGAGGACTTTTGGCGGGGCGCCGGCCTGCGTGAGGCGATGGGCGACTTCGGCCTTGATCGAGTTCACCAATAAACAACCGCCGACCGTTGATCCCGGCGCCACCGGCGTTGGCAAGCCTTCGATGTGGACCATCGCGTCGCCCGGGGGCGCGCCCGTGTCGAGCACGAGATCGGCAAAGTCATGGAGCTTTTTCCCGGACGCATGCTGGCTTTTGCTCGCCTCGGAGTGTTTGCGACTGATGATCGCGACAACCTTGATTCCCCGCTTGCGAAAGCCCTCCGCGATTTCGATCGGCACAATGTTGCAGCCGCTCGAGGAAGCGACGAGAGCGGAGTCCTCGGGCTTGAGATCGAAGTTTCGCAGAATGCGCTCGGCCAATCCGCTGACGTTCTCGAGGAACATCGCCTGTCGCTGACCGTTCGGGCCGACCACGAGATTATGAAAGCTGAGCGAGAGCTCGACGATCGGATTGAACCCGGGGAACGATCCGTAGCGCGGCCACATTTCCTCGACGAGGATTCGGCTGTGGCCGGAGCCGAACAAATGCACCATGCGCCCAGCCAAAATCGTTTTTGCGAACCAATCCGCGGCCTGGTTGATGGCGGCTTGCTGCTGCGCGACAGCGTCAACGATCGCGCGACAACGCCCGAGATAATCCGCCGTTGGACTCATCGCTGCGAGGGTAGGGGAGTCGAACTAAAACAAAAAGCACAGTTTCGGTCGCCCGAACCTGTGCTCGCAACCCCCTCCGACATGCGGGGGCAAAAGTTCTAAATTACTTCGCGCCCTGGTCGATCCACGCGCGCAAGATGCCGATCTGTTCGGGAGTCATCTTGGGATATTTGTCGCGCTTGTCCGTGGGCGGCATTTCGTAATCGGCGACGAGGTCCGAGACGTAATGCACGACCGGGCTTTTCTCGCTCTTGCCGGGTATCACGGCCGCTTCGTCGCTCTCGCCACCCTTGATGAATGCTTCGCGGCTGTCGACGCGATATTTGGATTTCGGCTTTTCCGCGCCATGACATTTCAGGCAGGAGTTTTCCAGCAGAGGTTTGATGTCCTTGTCGAAAGTGAGCCCCTCTTTCTTTGCGGCGGGGGGAAGTTTGCTGATGTCAGGGTCAGCCGCGGTTGCGAACTGTAGGGCCAGACCCGTCATTGCCGTGACGCACGCTGTTAAGACTACATTTTTCATCATTAGCTATTTTGCTGTTAAAAGACGATGTTCGTTCAAGAAAATTCAGCCTACTTGCTTTTCCCCACTTTTTCCCATTGGGAGGTCCTGCCGGATTTCAGGACGGCATCGCAAATATATTGCGTTTCAAGCGCGTCGCGGAAGGTCGGACTCGCGGGCTTCTTCTTCGCCACGCCTTCGAGGAAGTCAGCGACCTGGTGAACGAAGCTGTGCTCGTAACCAATCGCCAGGCCGGGCACCCACCAGTTTTTCATGTAGGGATGGTCACCGTCAGTGACGTGGACGGAGCGCCAGCCACGCGTCTGGCCTTCATCGCGGTGCTCGAAATACTGAAGACGATGCAGGTCGTGCAGGTCCCAGAAGATCGATGCGTTCTCGCCGTTGATTTCGAATGTGTAAAGCGCCTTGTGCCCGCGGGCGTAGCGCGTCGATTCGAATGTGGCGAGTGATCCGTTCTTGAAGCGCGCGAGGAACGCGCACGCGTCGTCGATGCCGACCTTCTGCACTTTGCCGGTGAGCGTGTGCTTGCGTTCCTTGATGAACGTCTCGGTCATCGCGCTGACCTTGTCGATGCTGCCGTTGAGCCAGATCGCCGTGTCGATGCAATGCGCGAGGAGATCGCCCGAGACGCCGGCGCCGGCCGCCGCAATATCGAGTCGCCATAGACCTTGGCCCCCTTGGGGCAGATCCGATTTGATAGTCCAGTCCTGAAGGAATTTGGCGCGATAGTGGAAGATCTTGCCGAGCTTGCCTTCGTCGATGAGTCGCTTGGCGAGAGTGACGGCGGGAATCCGGCGATAGTTGTACCAGACTGTGTTGGCGACGCCGGCCTTCTCGACGGCCTCGACCATCTTCTTCCCTT
>Ga0105340_1001249_pt1 | contig 11588 bp, 8 predicted proteins | sample EasRivMeERMLT700_FD_89676 | JGI IMG/M metagenome (GOLD analysis project Ga0105340, IMG submission 89676) | Soil microbial communities from meander-bound floodplain in the East River, Colorado, USA - East River MetaG ERMLT700 | ecosystem: Environmental > Terrestrial > Soil > Floodplain | place... | reverse complement strand
CGGCCAATGATCGCGGCCGCCGTTGGCATTGAACCGCGGCGTGCGGCCAAACTCGCCCATGACGACGACGAGCGTTTGATCGAGCAAATTGCGTTCCGCCAGGTCGCCGATGAGCGCGCCGATGGCGCGGTCGGTCGGCGGCAACAACTGCGTGCGAGCCCATTCCAGATGATCGCGATGGCTGTCGTAGCCCTGCATGCCGGCGCCGTTGTCGTGACGCACCCAGTTGACATGGACCAATCGAACGCCGGCTTCGACGAGCCGACGGGCTAACAAGGTCGATTGTCCGAAGATGTGCCGGCCATAGCGATCACGAGTGCTCGCCGACTCGGCGCTCACATCAAATGCGCGCTGCGCGGCCGGCGACGACACGAGATCGAACGCCCGCGCCATGTATGGATCGAGCGTCTGCGCCGTCGCCGTTTGATCGAGGTGCCGAGCATGTTGGCTGACTTGCGTGAGCAGGGCGCGGCGGGCATCGAGGCGCGTGCTGTCCACGTCGGAACCTGGCGCAAGCGAACCGGGCGAATAGTTCGGCGAATTCGGATCACTGTTGACACGATAAGGATCGAACGCCGCGCCGAGGAATCCCGCGTGTTGACCCGGACGCTCGGGGCCGACGGGCGAGATCGCTTCGGGAACCATGACCCAGCCGGGCATGCGCGGATTCGGCGACAACAGTTGCGCCGCCGCGGCGCCAGGATGCGGGCGATCCTCGCGGCTCATTGTCACGACCTGCGGCGCCAGACGTGTCATTGGGCTGCCGATCATCATCCAGTACGCCGCGGCCGGATGATTGCCGGACGCGTGCTGCATCGAGCGGATGATGATCGATTTGTCCATCACCGCAGCCGTCATCGGCATGTGTTCGCTGATTTGCATGCCGGCGACGCGCGTGTTGATCGGGCGAAACGTGCCGCGGATTTCTTCGGGTGCGTCCGGCTTCAGGTCCCACATGTCCAGATGCGACGGGCCGCCGTTCAAGTAGAGGATGATAACGGAACGCGCCCGAACGCGGCGCGGTGGGTCAGCGGACGCCTCCAGTTGAAGCAAATGGGGTAACGTCAAAGCACCGACGCCGAGCGCGCCGACGCGAATCAACTCGCGGCGTGAAATTCCGTCACAGTGTTTGGAACTTTGACGGACGTTGAGGCGCAACATTTCACTGGCCTCCGGTTTGCGGCGGATTTTGATTGCCTTATCTTAATGTTCTATCGGGTTGTATTGCAACCAATTTGCAAGAATTCTGCCTCTTGTGACGACCTGAATTGGAGGGCTCAGAAACACCCGGCTGCTCTTTCCGGGTTCTTTCGTAATATTATTACGCAACCTGCCATCCAGAGGATTTCATCATGCCGCGTTCAGTCCGTACGCTCCTCGCCGTCGTTCTCAGCCTGGTCATTCTGTCCGCCGCGATCGCCTGGCAAAATGGCGGCACGAAAACCGATCCGCTGCCGAAGCTCGCGACGTCCCCGAGTTCCGATCCGGCTTTTTGGAAGGGCAACCTGCACACGCACTCCCTCTGGTCCGACGGCGATGATTTTCCCGAGATGATCGCCGACTGGTACAAACGCAACGGCTACCACTTCCTCACGCTCTCTGATCACAATGTGCTTTCCGAAGGCCAGCGCTGGATCGATATCAAGGGCGCGAAAGCCGATCGCAGCGTCGCGTTGAAAAAGTACCTCGATCGCTTCGGCCCCGCCTGGGTTGAGCGGCGAACCAGCGACAAGAACGTCGAGCAGGTGCGCTTGAAGCCGCTCGCGGAGTTTCGCAGCGTGCTGGAAGAGCCGGGCAAGTATCTGTTGATTCGGGGCGAGGAGATCACGCACAAGTTCGCCAAGAACCCGGTGCACATGAATGGCATCAACTTGCGCGACGTCATCACGCCGACCGACGGAGCTTCGGTGGCCGAAGTTATTTCGGTCAATTTGCGTCAGGTTGAGGAACAACGCAAGAAGAAAGGCCTGACGGCATTTGCGTTTCTCAATCATCCCAACTTCGGCTGGGGCGTCAAGGCAGAGGATATGTTGACGGAGGAACTCAAGTATTTCGAAATCTACAACGGCCATCCCGGCGTCAAGAATTACGGCGATGCCGCGCACGTCAGCGTCGAGCGAATGTGGGACATCGTCCTTGCATTGCGGCTCGGCACGCACAAGTTGCCGATCGTCTACGGCGTCGCGACCGACGACGCGCATGGCTATCACACCTTCGGCCTCGGCAAAGTCAACCCGGGCCGCGGATGGATGATGGTCAAAGCGCCGTTTCTCACCGCGGAAACCATGGTTCGGGCTATCGAAACGGGCGATTACTATTGTTCAACGGGTGTTGCACTGAAAGATGTTAAACGAACGGGGATTGAATTGTCACTATCGATCAAAAGCGAAGAGGGCGTTAAGTACAGGACGCAGTTCATTGCGACCTTGAAGGACGCGCCGTTGACGTCCGAGCCTCGCAAGTCCAAGGACGGGACGCCGCTCGACGTGACGCGCAACTATAGCGCCGACGTAGGCAAGGTCGTCGCGGAGAGCGATTCGTTGGAGCCGAGCTACAAGTTGACGGGCAAAGAGCTGTACGTGCGTGCCAAGGTGATTTCGACGAAGAAGCATCCGAATCCGTACGAAAAAGGAGACGTCGAGGTTGCGTGGACGCAGCCGGCGACGCCGTGACCTGACCTGCGTCCCAGGCTCTGCCTGGGACGCAGGGTGGTGACGTTGTGGCATCTGAAGCGAGTCATTTACCGACCTTGAACTCGGCCGCCTTCGGGATCGCGAAGAGGCGCACGTGGCGGCGAAGGTCGCGCGTCAAACCGGGCGTGTAGGTGAACGTGACGAGCTTGCCGTCGTCGCTGATCTTGCTCGTCAGCTTATCGCCGCCGGAGCCGCCCCACGAGAAGATTAGCAGCTTGTCTCGGCCGAAATCGACTTGCTTTTTGATCGCGTCGGAATCGGGTATCGCCTTGGCCAGTTCGTCGGCGTCCGAAACCGCGAGGGGCTTCGTCGCGCCGCCCTTGATCAACTCGACTTTCGCATTCTTGGCATCGATCTCGCGCAGTTTCCCAGGTTCGCCCGCAATAAGCGTCAGCGGGACAATGGCCACGATTGCTCCGATCACCCAATTTCGCACGTGCATGGTCATTCCTTTCCAGTCAAATGAGTGTTTTACCAGTCGATCATTTTGCCGATGTTTTTCTCTTTCGCCTTGGCCACGACTTTGGCCGCGGTGGCGACGTCCTCGATGGCCAGGCCGAGCGATTTGAATAGCGTGACGTCTCCCGGCAGCGCCCGGCCTTGCGCATGGCCGACGATGACCTGCCCCAGTTCGCGGACTTCGGACCACTTGAAGGCGCCGCTGTTGATCGCTGCGTGAAAGTCGCCGGCTTCGATACGCGCCTGGTCCTTGCTGTCCACAATGATTAGATTGGCGCGGCGAACGGCGGCGACGTCGATCTCCGCCTTGGAGATGAAGTTGGAGCCGATGACGTTGAGATGCGTTCCGTCGCTGAGCCAATCGCCCATGAGTACGGGGTCGTGGCTGCAGGTTGCGGTGATGACGATGTCCTTGTTGCTTGCCGCGTCCTGGGCGCGCGTGGCGGGCTCGACCGGGCATTGGCAGAGGGGCGCCATCTCGGCGCAGAATTGCTTGCAGCGGTCGGCAGTACGGGAAAACACCTGTACGTGTTTTATCTTACGCACCTTGCAGACGCCGAGCAGTTGCGTGCGCGCCTGCTTGCCGGCGCCGAACAGGCCGACCGTGGCGGAATCATTGCGCGCCAGGTACTTGGTCGCCACGCCGCTGGCGGCGCCGGTGCGGACCTGGCCGAGATAGTCGGCCTGGATGATCGCTGCCAATTCGCCGGTTTTGCCGTCGAACAGACCGACGTGGAATTGGGCGCCCTTCTTCGAGGTCGTGTACGCCTTGTAGCCCATGGCGCCGAGGAGTTTCGCGGACGACGACATGACGTGCAACATCGCGTGATCGGTCTGCGTTCTCGCGCGTGAAACGTTTTGCGCCTCGTTCAATGCCAGGGTGCGCAAGCCCTCCTCGACCGCTTCCAGTGCTATTTCCATGGTCAGCACTTCGCGAACGTCAGCTTCGCTCAGAATCAGAATCGGCATTACCATTCTCCGTTTCGCAACCATGATCCGCGCGCGGAACGATCTCCGCGCGAAACCGCAAGCGTACCTCGCCTAGCCTTGCAAGAACTCCGCTAACTTGTCGATTCCCTTGTTGATTTGCTCCCGGCTGCACGCGAACGACAGCCGCACGTAGCCCTCGGCGCCGAACGCGGAACCTTGCACGAGATTGACGTGTACGGACTCCAGCGCGGCAGCGCAGAAGCTGGCGCTGTCGGTGATCTTTTTGCCCTTGAGCGTCTTGCCGAAAAAGGCCGAGATGTTGAAGAATGCGTAGAAGGCGCCATCCGGGATCGGACAGCGAATGCCGGGCAACGAACGCAATTTGCCGCACACCAGATCGCGCCGCGCTTCAAATTCCTTGCGCATGTCCTCGACGCATTTCTGATCGCCGTCGAGCGCGGTCTGGGCAGCGATTTGACTGATGCTCGAGGGCGCGCTCGTCTCCTGGCTTTGCACGTTGCCCATCGCCTTGACGTTCGGCAACGGAGCGATTGCCCAACCCATGCGCCAGCCGGTCATGGCGTAACTTTTGGAAACGCCGGAGATCGTGATGGTGTTTTCGGCGAGGTTGGGCCGCAGCGTCGCGAAGCAGGTTGCCTTCGCATTGCCATAGACGAGCTGCTCGTAGATTTCATCGCTGATGACGCCGAGCTTGGTCTCCAGAACGACATCGGCGAGCGCCTCCAACTCCGCGCGGGTGTAAACGGTACCGGTCGGATTGCTTGGCGAGTTGAGCATGACGAACTTCGACCGCGGCGTCACGGCGGCCTTGAGTTGGGCCGGCGTCATCTTGAAGCCGCTTTCCTCCGTCGTCGGCACCAGGACGTACGACGCGCCGGTCATTTGAACTAAATCGGAATAGCTGACCCAGTACGGCGTCGGGATGATCACTTCATCGCCCGGGCCAACCGTCCCGACGAGCGCATTGTGCAATGAATGCTTGGCGCCGTTGGAGACGATCACTTGCTCCGGCGAGAACTCGTATCCGTAATTCTTCTTATACCAGCGAGCAATCGCGCCGCGCAGCTCCGCGGTGCCGGACGCGGCGGTGTAATGCGTGTGGCCGTCGAGCATCGCCTTGTAGGCGGCGTCGCAAATGTGCTTGGGGGTGTTGAAATCGGGCTCGCCGAGGCTGAAGTCGTAAACGATCTTGCCTTCGGTCTTCAGGTTGCGGGCTTTCGCGCCGGCGGCTAACGTTGCGCTCGGTTGCACGGCAGCGGCCATCTTCGAGATCGGCAGCATGGCGGTCCTCATATTCATGATTCAAGTGCGCTGGATATTGTATGATTGTAATCGCGACCGATTAGCTGCCACGCCGACGGAGGCCGACATGGTTTACATCTCGAAAATTTACACCAAGACCGGCGATCTCGGCGACACCGGGCTCGGCGACGGCAGCCGAGTGCCGAAGGATAATCCGCGCGTGACCGCTTATGGCACGGTCGATGAATTGAATGCGTTGCTCGGCGTTTTACTCGCGCAGCCGAACCTCGATGCATCCTTGATCGAGTTGATTCGCAGCGTGCAAAACGATCTATTCGACGTCGGCGCCGATCTATGCTTGCCGCACCAGGACGGACAATCGGCCCTGCGCGTGCGCTCGGAGCAGTCCGAGCGATTGGAGAAGGCGATCGATCAATTCAACGAACGCTTGCAGCCGCTCAAGAGCTTCATTCTGCCCGGCGGCACGTCCGCGGCGGCGTGGTGCCATCTGGCGCGTACGGTGTGCCGGCGTGCGGAGCGCGATGTCGTGACGCTGGCCCATACTGAGAAGATCAATTCTGAGGTGATCATCTACCTGAATCGGCTGTCCGATTTGCTGTTTGTACTGGCGCGGGTGTGCAATCAGGATGGGCGCGACGATGTGTTGTGGGTGCCGGGGAAATCGCAGCAAGGATGAAGCGAGCGCTGCTCTGAAAAAACGGCGAGCCGAGCCCCGTAAGGGGCCGGTTGAGTTGTCACGGACGCTCAACCGGCCCCTTACGGGGCTCGGCTCGCCAATCCATGACAACTAAACGACAAGCGGCGACTCGGTTGGCATCTCGTCCCACGTACGGCCTTGCAACTCGCGGCCCGATTTCTTCTTGTTGACGCCGCCCCATTGCTTGAAGAAGAACGGCACTCCCGCATCACGACTTTGATCGCGGATTTCGAGCACCCATTCTTCGCGCATTGGCCGGGCACCGGGGCCCGATTCGCCGCCGACGATGACCCAGTGAATGTCCGTCAAATCGAGCGTCGGAATCGCGCCCAGTAGCGGTTCCACGGAAATAAAGCGCACCCTCGCGCCGGTCGTCCGCAAATGGTCGATGCGAAATGCATAGTCCGCCGATTCGACGCTGACGCCTTGCCAGACGTTTTCCGGCCAATCAATCGTCGAACTCAGCTCGGCGAGCCGGTCCGAACGCTTCGTCAAGATTTGAAAGCGATGCCACGACGCAGCCCGCATCGTCGCGAACACCTTTTGAATGAACTCGACCGGCACATCCTTGTGAAAGAGATCGCTCATCGAGTTAACGAAGATGCGCTGCGGTTTCTTCCACTTGAGCGGTAACTCCACGGCATGTTCATGCGTCGTCAACTCGAAGCCGTTGCGATAGTTTTTCTGCCCCATGAGCTTCAAACGCAGCGACATGCGTTCGGCGTAGCAATTCGTGCAGCCGGGCGAGATCTTGTCGCAGCCGGTGAGCGGATTCCACGTCGCTTCGGTCCATTCGATGGCGGAGTTTTGGCCCATTTCAGGATTGTAGCAACCCCAGGCATTTACTGCCTCCGATGCCGCAAAATTCGCGAAATTCCTTGTATCTGTAACGCGTAAACGTTATCCTCCATGAACACACTCAATGGCTCCAAAAGTGCCGACCGGCGTGCGAGGATGCCGGCCGCACGCAAACCTCTCCTCGCGGGAGCGTACGACGATGAAACAGCGAACTCGACGCGATTTCCTGAAAGACGTCGGCACCGGCGTGGTCGTCGCCAGCATCGGCTCAACCATGGCGGCTGACCTGGGCTTCTCGGCAACCTTCGCGGAACAGGGCACCGATCGCCTCACCTTCGGCGACATGGAGCCGCTTGTCAGCTTCATGCAAGAAACGCCCGCGGCTCGGCTGTTGCCCGGTGTGCAGGAACGCATGCGCAATGGCACGAGTTTGCGCGACATCGTCGCCGCGGCCGCGCTGGCAAATGCTCGCACATTCGGCGGCGAGGATTACATCGGTTTCCACACGCTCATGGCAATCGCGCCGTCCTATTACATGGCTCAAGAACTGCCGGAAAATCGCCGGGCGCTGCCCGTGATGAAGGTGCTGTTCCGCAATTCAAGTCGCATCCAGGAAGAAGGGGGCACGAGCCGCGAGAAGTTGCGACCCGTCGAGGCCACGCCGATGCCGGAAGGGCGAATCGGCGGCGAGGTGTTGCGCGACACGATTCGCCGAGTGCGCAATAATCCGACGGAGCCGGAACGCGTCTTCGCCGGCATGGCCGGCACCGCGGACGACGCGCTCAACAACGTACTCTACGCGATGCAAGACGGCGCCGAGGTGCATCGCACCGTGCTGCCGTATCGCGCCTGGGATCTGATGTCCATCATCGGCCGCGATCACGCCCACACGCTGTTGCGGCAATCGCTGCGCTATTGCGTGCGGGCGGAGAACGATCGCACCGTGCAATATTACAATCCGATGCGAACGATGGTGCCGCGTTTGCTCGATCAGCATCGGCTCGTCGGACGTGAATTGGGTACGCGGCAAGCGGAGGATCGCTGGGTGGAAGACTTCAGCATGACGATTTTCCGTGCGACGCCGGAACGCGCCGCCGACGCCGTTGCCGCGGCGCTTGCGGAAGGGTTGGACCCGGCCGCGATTGGCGAGGCGATCTCGCTCGCATCCAATCAACTGGTCTTGCGCGACAACGGCCGGGCCACCGCGGAAGGCCCGAACAAACCGGCGGGCAGCATCCACGGCGATTCAATCGGCGTGCATGCGTGCGACTCCGCGAATGCGTGGCGCAACCTGTCGCGCGTGGCCAACCCGCGCAACAAGGTCGTTTGCCTGATCCTCGGCGCCTATCAAGCGGCACGCGACCGCGGCGACCGGGGCGGCAACTTTACCACCTGGGAACCCTATCCGCGTGAAGCGCACTCGACGGAAGTGCGCGATATCGAGCCCCCCCGCTTGCTCGACGCGCTCGAAGACGCCATCCGCAATCGCAGCCAGACGCGCGCCGCGGCGATCACGGCACGTTATGGCGCGACCGATCGGCCGATCCGGGCGCTGTGGGATGTGTTGCTCAAATACGCCATCAGTGAAGACGGCGCGTTGCATCACGAGAAGTTCTACCGCACCACGGTGGAAGAATTCAATTCGGTGCGAGCGCCGTTCAAGATGCGTTACCTGATCGCACTGTCCCGCGTCACGGCGAGCGGTCACGGCTACGCGGCGCCGGGGTATGCCGACGCGTGCCGGCTGCTCGGAATTTGAACGACCCGAAAGCGGGATGCACAAACCAAACGATCGCGAAGCAACGGAGATCTCCGTTCTTCGCGATCGTTGCGTTTGCCGAGTCAAGTATTCGTTTTTTCTTGAAAAAAGAAGCACCGTCAAACGAGCGGCTCGTTCGACGGTGCGAGGGTTAATTGGCAAGTTCAGGTTTACTGAATATCGCCGTACATTCCGCTCTCTGCGGAGCCGCCGGCGCGGGTCGCCAGAGCGCGAACCACGAGCGGACTCAACGTTTCACGTAAGAAGACGACGTGGCCGTCCATGAACAGGACGTTGGCGCCTCCGGTATGGAAACTGAAGACTTCATTGTTGGGACCGCAGTCGTGGTTGGACCACAGACAGCTCGCCGGGCCGCCGAACGGCGCCTTGTTGGCATTGATCGCCTTGGAAATGCCGGAGGCATTGTCCGGTTCCGCCCAGCGCCAGCTGGCGCGAGAACCCATCGTGACCGGATCGAGGTAACGGCTCGCCGACCACGTTTCATTGCGGCCAACATCTTCGTAGAAAGCCATGCAATTGGATAGACCGTCCTTGATCATGCCGACGGTCGGCGCGCCGAACAACGGATCGGGATACAGAGTGGGGTCGAGGTGTTTGGTGTTCGTGATCGTCGGTGTGCCGCCGCCCAGGTCAACAACCGGAATGACCGTTGACATCAGCGCCGAGGCCGACAAAAAGGCCGCGCCTGACACGCCGGGAGTCGAAATGTTGGTCGGGTCATTGCTCAGGTTGGTGTAAGGGCACGCGGCATAATCCGATACGCCATACCCCTGGCTGTCCTTGACGCCGCCCGTACGGAGTTCGCGCAGCGGGTTGTTTTGGCACAGCAACATCGGAATCACCGACTTGGCGGCAATCGCGTTGGTGGGCGCCGTTGGATCATTGTAACGCTTGGCAAGGTTGTAATTCTCGTAGGCGCCGTCCTGTTCGAGGAAGGGCAAAAGGAGTGTGATGGGCGACTGCAAATTCTGCGTTTGTTTGAGTGTGGTGGGCGTCTCGTTGTAGAGGTATTCGCCCGCCGGTGGGAAGCAGTTGTTTTGCGAATTGTGCGAATGCAACGCAATGCCCAGTTGCCGCAGGTTGTTTTGGCAATTGGTGCGGGCAGCGGCCTCGCGGGCTTTTTGCACCGCAGGGACGAGCAAGGCGACGAGAATTGCGATGATGGCAACGACCACCAGCAATTCGATCAGGGTGAAGCCTTTGCGAAGGCCCCGTTGTGGAAGGCGTCGAAACATAGCGAGTCACCTCTAGGTTAAACGGAAAGTAAATCCCGCTTCCTCCCGATGGGAGTCAGCACACATTGATTCCAGGTCCATATCCAGTTTCACAGTCCCTTGCGAATTTCGCATTCCTCAAAAAAAATAATCGACTTCGCCTCTTTGGGGTTGTAATTACAGCGGCCGACGACGGTCACTTCGTCGCCGGGCTTGATGCTGTCGGAAATAAGCGCTTTGTACATTTTCGCCGTCATTTCGAAGCGGCAGTGGACAGTCCAGGCTGGAACTTGCTCGGTTTCCAGCACCAGCCGCGTTTCGGTTGCCGAGTTCACGAGCTTTGCCTTGCCGGTCAGTTGAAAGGTGCCGCCTTCGTATTTTTTCTTGGCCAGTTCCGGATTGGCGGCGAAATCTTTGCAAAGAGAAACGAGCGTGACGGGCGAGCGCGCTTGAAAGTCGGCGTACAGCGTCATGGCCCAGGTTCCGCAGAGCCAAAGCACCAGGCACGCGGCAGCGGCGATGACTCCCTTTTTCCACAGGGGCATGCGGTCGGGATCGTAATCATCGTTCTTCTTCTTGCGTTTTTCGCGTTCTTTCTTGCGAAGTTCTTCTTCATCGCGCTTGCGTTGCTCTTCGGCATTCCGACGCGCCAACTCGGCAAAACGGGCCTTTCGTTCCTCCTCAAGTTGCATGGCACGCGCGAGTTGTTTCGCCTGTTGATCTGGATCCGGCTCTTCCGGCAACGCTTCGGCAACCGTTTCCTCGACCGTTTCTTCCGTGGTAGGTTTCGCCGGCGCAGACTTGATGGGCCGCGAATCGGCATTTTCAGCGGGCGCTCGCGTTGCCGCGCCCTGGGCGGGCAATGTCTGCGTCTCGACGGTTTCGTTCTCAGCGGAGATTTCGAAATCGGTTTCGCCGGCCGCCGGTTCTGGAACGGCGGCGGACTCGGCCGCGGCCTGTTCCATCGTCACTTCAAAGTTTGTGTCATTGTCGTCGGCCACCGCGGTTTCTTGCGGTGGTGCGACGGGCAAATGAGTGGCAGTGGCCGGCGCGACGGGCAGATTCGTGGAGGTAACCAAAGCAGGCGCGGCCATCATGGTCTGCGCCGCTCGCCGTACGTCCGTCGCGCCGGGATCGACCTGCTGACGGGCCGTTTTCACACGCTGCTGGAACGCGAGCCAAGCTTCTTCCTTCGCTGCGCGGAAGGCTCGATTCTTGGGGTCCAAGAGAATCGCCACGGCGTAATCTGCCACCGCTCGCTCGTGTTCGCCGCGCGCGGAATGAAACAGCGCCAGTTGTTCGCAATATGCGACGGCATAATAATCGTTCAACCGGGCCGCGTGCGCGAGGTCGTTTACAGCGTGTGCATGTTGTTGCGCATCTCTCAAAACCAAGGCGCGTTGCGCGAAAGCACGTGCATTCTTCGGATCGAGCCGGATCACGGTGTTGAGGTCGGCGAGGGCTGATGCCAGCTGGCCCATCTTCGCCAACGCCACGCCGCGGAGGAAGAAGGAATGCGCATCATTGGAATCGAGTTCGATGGCTCGAGTTAGATCGGCGACGGCGACCTCATACTGTCCGCGCTGCGCCGTCACGGTGGCGCGCATGACATAGGCAACGACCAAGTTGGGATCGCGACTCAATGCGGTTGCGCAGTCCGACACGGCATCGTCGAGAAGCCCCAGACGGCCAAAAACGCGCACACGCAACACATACGTCGGCGCCGATGACGG
>Ga0105340_1001247_pt1 | contig 11594 bp, 7 predicted proteins | sample EasRivMeERMLT700_FD_89676 | JGI IMG/M metagenome (GOLD analysis project Ga0105340, IMG submission 89676) | Soil microbial communities from meander-bound floodplain in the East River, Colorado, USA - East River MetaG ERMLT700 | ecosystem: Environmental > Terrestrial > Soil > Floodplain | place... | reverse complement strand
CGACAACCCGAACAGCACGCTCTCCACGAATCGGCCGCCGGCAATCGCGCCGGCCAGCCCCACCACGACGCCGATCGCGACCATCAGCATCGATTCACGCAGCACCATGCCGACCACGCCGGCGCGTTGTGCGCCAAGCGCCATGCGAATCCCGATCTCGTTGGTGCGACGCGACACACTGTAAGACATCAGCCCGAATAGACCGATGCAGGCCAGCAACAACGCGAGCCCGCCGAACAGCGAATAGGCGAGCGCGAACAGGCGTTCCTGCGCGAACCGCGCATCCACTTGATCGCTCTGCGTGGTGATACCGGTCATCGGCACGTCGGGATCGACCTGCTGCATGGCCGAGCGGACGGTTTCGGTCAGGCTCGCGGGATCGCTCGCCGTCCGGACCATCACCGTGAGCGAGCGGGTGCCGGCCCGGATCGGCGAATACATCGTCGCCGGCGCGGCATCGCGGACGCTGTCGTATTTGGTGTCGCGAATCACGCCGATGATCTCGGTCTTGCCGCTCTCTTCGATGTTCTGGCCGACGCGCTGGCCGATCGGATTTTCGTTCGGCCAGTATTTCTTCGCGGCGGTCTCGTTGATGATCGCCGAGGCGTCGGGGTTGGCGACGTCACGCTCGTTGAAGTCGCGGCCCATCATGAGCGGAATCTTCATCGTGTCGAAGAACTTCGGCGCGACCGCCATGTAGTAAATGTCCTTCGCTTCCTTGTCCGTCTGCCCCTGCTTGTAGATGCCGGTGATGCTGGTGCTGCCGGACAGCAGCGCATTGCGCGTGAACGTCACCGACTGCACGCCCGGCAGGGCTTCGAGCGCCGTCTGCATCCGTTGATACAACTGGTTGGTCCGCTCGGGCGAGTAGCGGTTGAGCGCCGGGTTGACCCGGAACATCAGGACGTTCGCGGCGTTGAAGCCGATGTCGACGGACTTGAGATTCTGCAGCGTGCGCACGAACAGGCCGGCGCCGATCAACAGCATCACGGACACCGCCACCTGCGTCACGAGCAGCCCCTTGCTCAGCCACGTGCGCGACGCCACGACGCTGCGGCTGTTTTCTTTCATCGCGCTCGCCAGGTCGACCTGGGTCGCGCGCAGCGCGGGGATCAGGCCGAAGGTCAGTCCCGTCAACGTGCTGACGCCGGCAACGAACGCCAGCACCTGCCAGTCGATCGTCGTGTTCTGTCCGAACGGCAGCAGCTTCTTGCTCCAGTAGCCGAGCAGGATGCCGAGCGCGCCACCGGTGCCCGACAGTAACAGGCTCTCGGTCAGCAGCTGACGCACGAGCCGGCGCCGCGACGCGCCCATCGATAACCGCACCGACACTTCGCGATACCGGGCGGCCGCGCGCGACAGCAGCAGGTTGGCGACGTTCGCGCACACGATTAACAGCAGCAGGACGACGACGGCGCTGAGCACGGACGCCGATCGTGACGATGTGCGATCCAGGTTGTAGATGCCGTGCGCGCCTGGCAGCACGAGCAACTCCGGTATCGAGCTCCCACGGGCCTGGTTGAACGACAGGTTGCGCTGTTCGTCGGTCAGGCCCGCGTTGTAGGCATCCATGCCGGAGCGCGCCGCCTGCTGGAACGGGCCGGCGAGATTTCCCTTCACTTGCTCGAGGGCCGTCCCGGGCTTGAGGCGCCCGGCGATCTGCAGATACCAGTTAGTCGGTTCTTCGACGCGCGGCTTGCTCACGGTCTGGCCCAGGCCCGGTGGCGACGGCGTGACCAGCTGCGGCTCGATCATGTACGGCACGAACACATCACGCGATTGTTCCGCCATGCGCTGAATCCCGATGAACGGTTGCGGCAGCACGCCGACGATCGTGACTGGAATGTTGTTCAGGCGAACCGTCTTGCCGACGATTGAGGTGTCGCCTGCAAAGCGGCGCTGCCAGAAGCCGTGGCTGATCACGGCCACCGGTTCCGCGTCCGGCCGCTCGTCGGACTCCTCGATCGTCCGGCCGGCGATCGCTGACACGCCCAGCACTTTGAAGTAGTTGCCGGACACGCCGAACGCCGTCGCGATCTCCGAGCTGCCGTTCGACGCGAAGTTGAAGGATTCGAGCGAGGTGCCGGCAATCAGATCGGTCATCGTCTGGTTGGCCGCCTTCAGCTGCCGGTAGGTCGCGTTGGAGAACGTGCTGCGGACGTTCTGGCCGTTGTACTGCAGCGAGAAGCCGTAATCGCTCGACGAGCGCACCATGTCGTTCTTGCCGGTCCATTTCAGGATCACCAGCGACTGCGGATCGCGAATCTGGATGGTTTGCAGCAACAGCCCGTTCACCGCGGTGAACAAGGCGGTGGTGGCGCCGATGCCAATCGCCAGCGACAAGAGGACGACGACCGTCCAGCCCCTCGATTGCATCAACATCCGATACGCGTGCTTGAGGTCATGCAGCATGGGGGTATCCTAATCGCGAGTGCCGTTTGATCTGAAGGACCTGGGATGGGACGACGGCTGGTCGAAGGCCTTTGCGCCGTTTGCCGCCGACGAGCTCGTGCCGGCGCGCGTTGCCATCGAGTTCAATTACCTCTATCGCGTCTTCGCCGCGTCGGGCGAGCTGCAGGTGCAGCATTCCGGGAAGCTGCGCCACGAAGCCGAGACCCTCTCGGCAGTCGGCGACTGGGTCGCGGTCCGGCCTTCGGCCGGGGAAGAGACCGGCACGATTGAGGCGATCCTGCCGCGCCGCAGCAAGTTTTCCCGCAAGGTCGCGGGAGAGTTGACCGAGGAACAGATCGTCGCCGCCAACATCGACACCGTCTTCCTCGTGATGGGTCTCGACGGCGACTACAACCCGCGCCGCCTGGAGCGCTATCTGCTCCTGGCCTACGAGAGCGGCGCCAGCCCGGTCGTCATCCTGAACAAGTCCGATGTGGCCGAACATCTTGATGAGGACATGGACGAAATTCGGGCCCAGACGGTTGGGATTCCCGTGCACGCCATCAGCGCGAAACAGCAGAGCGGCGTGGACCTGGTCACCGGCTACCTGGGTCCCGGCAAGACCGGTGCGCTGCTCGGCTCGTCGGGGGTGGGGAAGTCGACGATTGTAAACGCGTTGCTTGGCGAGGAGAAATTCAAGACGCGCGAGGTGCGGGAGCACGATTCACGCGGCCGCCACACCACGCGTCATCGCAACCTGATCCTGCTGCCGGACCGGCGCGGACTCCTGATCGACACGCCTGGCATGCGCGAGCTGCAGTTATGGAGCCAGGGGGAGGGCGCACGCGAAACCTTCGACGACATCCTCGAGCTCGCCGCCGGCTGCCACTTCACGGACTGTCGTCATCGCGAGGAACCGCGCTGCGCGGTGAAGCAAGCCATCGAAGAGGGCACGCTGGCTGCCGATCGCCTCGAGGGATTCCTGAAACTGCAGGACGAGCTGAAGAGCCTCGAAGTCCGCAAGGATGTTCGCGCGCAGATCGACGAAAAGCGCAAGATGAAGTCAATCAACCAGTCGTTAAAAAAACTCTACAAGTCACGCGATCGCTGACTAGGGAATCAGCACCGGCACGCGTTCCTGCGAACCGCGGATGACGCGGGCGGTGGTGAACTGCGGCCCCAGTATGTCGCGAGCGGCTTCTGCTTCCTCGCGCGTCGGATAACGCCCGAGCAGAATCCGCCGCTGCACATCATCCGGCGCCATCAGGACATCGATCGTATAGGGCGAGAGTTTCTGCTCGCGGAGCGTCCTCTCGGCGTTCTGCGCTTCCTTCACGTTGTCGTAGGTCCCGATCAGGATGGCAAACGATCCGAACACCGGCGGTGGAACTGGTGTCGGCTCCGGTATGGCCGCGGGAGCGGGCAGCGCAACGAGCGACCACGGCAGCTGCCGCAGTGGCGCCTTAGGCACGGGCGGTGCATCGGCGCTCGACGAGCCAATAGGATTACCGACAACAAAGAACGCCGCGCCGCCGATGAGCGCGACGATCGCGACCGCTGCAGCGATCGCCAGCGTCCGGCGTGACGGCATGGCCATCGCCGGCGTCGTCTCCGTCGTCGTCGAACGCTCGCCCTTGATCTTGCCCTTCGGGATTTCCTGTCCCACTTTCCCCGCGGCGTGCACGATGTGCTCTTCCGCGATCCGGCTGATCTTGTTCTCGCACCCGATCATCAACGCGCGATCGCACAGCAGGTTGATCATGCGGGGCACGCCGCCGGAGACCGAGTGGACGAGGTCGAACGCCTTCGGCGTGAAGGTCACCGACGTCGATCCCCGGGCGACCCACAGGCGGTGCGTCACGTACGCCTCGACCTCTTCGCGCGTCAGCGCTTTCAGGTAACAGCGGATCGAAATGCGTTGATTCAGCTGGCGGAGATCCGGCTTGTGGAGGATGTCGATCAGGTTGAGCTGACCGACGATCACGACCTGCAGCAGCTTCTGATCGTTGGTCTCGAGATTCGAGAGCACGCGAATTTCTTCGAGAACCTCCGCCGTGAGGTGCTGCGCTTCGTCGATGATCAGCACGGCGCTGCCGTGGAGCGGCACCAGGGACAAGAGGAAATCGTGCAGCGTGCGCACCAGCTCGTGCTTGCTCGCCGTCGACAGGCGGCCGGTCTTGAGCGCGTCCTTCGAGACGACGCCAAAACTCAGGAGCACTTCGCGCAGGAGCTCTTCGACGGACAGGAACGGGTTGAGGATCAGCGCCGTGAACGTCGTCTGATCGAATTGTTCGAGGAGCGTGCGGCACACCGTCGTCTTGCCCGTGCCGATGTCGCCGGTCAGGACGATGAAGCCTTCCTTGCGACGGATGGACTGCCAGACCTGCTGTAGCGCGACGTCGTGCGACTCGCTGCGGTACAGAAAGCGTGGATCAGGCGTGAGACTGAAAGGAGGCTGAACGAATCCGTAATAGTCCTCGTACATGCTGCTTGGTTGGGCAAGCCAAGCGAGGACGGTAACGCCGGGAGGGCCCGCTTGCCGGACTCAGCATAACAGGAACGAACTCCTTCGTCACGACTGCCGGTTGTCACTCGCGCGCGCCAGCGTCATTGTCGGCATGGCGACGAGCTCACGTCGGACCTGCTTACCCGTGCGCTGGGCGGCGATCGTCTCCCATCCGAGGGGCCCGGCGGCCTTACTGGGCAGGCCGATCCGTTTGTACAGGGCAACGAGGCTCTTTTCATCGACGACCGATTCGTCCTCGATCACTTCGATCGCGTGGTGCAGCTCGTGCGCCACTGTCGCGATCGTCTGATTGAACGTTTGCTCGATGCTGATCGACGCGCGCAGGTAGCGGTACTTACCGGCGCTGGTCATCCAGGTCAGCGCGCCCGCCAGGCTCGGGCGCATCGACGGGTTCACCGCGATGTAGACAATGACGTTGCTGGCTTCGATGCGATTGACGAGGTCGCGGAACGTGTCCGATCGCGTCATGCCTTCCTGCAGCGCCAGGCTGATCCGCGGATCTTGAGGACGGAGGCGCGCCCCGCCATCACGCTCCGACGCGAGCGTTGCGGACGGGGTCAGAGCACCGACAAACAATGCGACAGTGAACAGCAAACGCATGGTGTCCTCCTGCCTGTCACCAACTCCGCCGTTCGAACACGTCTTGCAGATCTTACAAATCGATCACAGTTGCGAGGTTCGACGGGCGGCCCGGTAGTGCGGTTCGTGCCTGAATCGCGTTTGCGGTGGTGAATCGCGGGATAAGATGTGCTCGGTCAGCGGTCCTGACCGCTTGCGGGACGATCGAACAGAACGAGGGACGTAATGGTGGGACGAATCGCGGTCGCGTTGCTGTTATGCGCCCTTCGACTCGAGATTCTGGCTTCGCCAGAACTTCTCGCTCAGGGCGGGCAAAAGCAGGCAGTTCTTGACACCACTGTCGGCACCATCGTGATGGACCTGCTGGGGGACAAGGCGCCGAATCACGTCGCGCTGTTCATCAAGACCGCCGAGTCGGGCGGCTACGACGGGACGACGTTTTTCCGGATGATCAAATACGGGATCGTCCAGGGCGGCGATCCCGCGACGAAGGATGCGAACGCGCGCGGCAAGTACGGCACCGGCGGCCTCAACCTGTTGAAGACGGAAATCACGGATGAGAAGCAGACCCGCGGCGCCGTCTCCGCGACGCAGATCCCCGGCAAGGCCGACAGCGCCGGCACGCAGTTCTTCATCGCGGTGACCGATCAGCCCGGCCTCGACGGCAAGTACACGATCTTCGCGCGCGTCGTCGAGGGCATGCTCGCCGTGCAGAAGATCTCGGAAGCGGCCGTTGACGACAAAGGCCTCGCGATCGATCGCATCGTCGTCAACAAGGTCACGATTCGCGACAAGCCGGCGGAGACGCCGGAGCCGTTCTCAACCGAATCGATCGAGGAGCTGGCGCGCTATCGCGCGGTGCTCGACACGTCGATGGGCGAGATCACGCTGGCGTTCTCGCCAGACAAGGCGCCGAACCACGTTCGCAACTTCCTGCGCCTGGCGCAGGCGGGTTTGTACGACGGTATGAGCTTCCATCGCGTGGTGAAGGGATTCGTGATTCAGTCGGGCCACCTGCCGACGCGCGGTCCACTCAGCGAGGTCCAGCAGAAGTACGTGCGGAACATGAAGGCCGAGTTCAACGACGTGATTCACGACAAGGGCACGCTGTCGATGGCGCGGCTGGCCGATCCGGACTCGGCAAGCACGTCGTTCTTCATCGTGACCGCACGCGCGCAGGCGCTCGACGGGAAATACTCGGCGTTTGGAAAAGTCGAGAGCGGCCTGGACGTCGTCGAAAAGATCGAGGGGGTGGCGCTGAACGGCGAAGAGCCGCAACAGCGCGTCGAGCTGCGAAAAGTGACGCTCGTGAAAAAATAATCCCCGGATTAGGCGGGACGAGAGAACTTGAAGGCGCGCGTCAGCGCGACACCCGCGCGCACGAATCCGTCGAGCTCATTGATGTCGCGATAACGCTCCATCCGCGCGAGCGAGATGCCGTTCGGCCGCAGCAGGATCCACGGGCGATCGTTGTTGGACAAGACCGACGCCTTGTCGTTCGAGGCATCGACGATCGCTTTCTCGAATCCCTGCGAGAGGATGCGCACGCCTTCGTCCTTGTCTTCGGCCATCACGATGAAGCCGGGAATCTTTTCGCTGTCGACCCGCTGCATCTTACCGGCGTCGACTTGCTTGCCGATCTCGGCGCCAAAATACACGTCGAGTGCCTTGTCGAAGGCGAAGCCGGCTGCTTTCTGTGCGAGCTTTGCGAAGAAGCCATCGCCGGCGGCGATGGCGGTCCCCATGATCTCCTTGCCCTTCGGCACGCCCATCACGGCGATCGGCTTGTTGACGCCGGGGCTCCACGCGCCGTGCCACCGCGCGATGTGACGGCGCCGCTGCTGGCGATTGTGGCCGCCCGCCGCCTGCCGCAACGATTCCGCCACCCATGAGACGCCGTCGGTCGATCCCGTGAAGCGGTGCACGCGATAGCCCTTTTCGAGCTTGCTCTCGAACTGCCAGCCGCGCGCCGACGCGGCGCCTTTCAGTTCCTCTTCCCTGGCGGCTTGTTTCCGGCTGCCGATCAGCGCCCCCATCCCCACCATGGTGACGATCAAGATGAAGAACGCCAGGATGAGCGCGGCCTCGAAGGACATGGGCCACAGATTAAAGCATCCGAGGGCCACAGAAGGCGCAGAAAGCTCAGATTACACAGCCGGCGATCCACCGACATGAATCAGACTCATCATTCATAGAGTTATAATAAAGATGCCTCATGAGCAAATTCCTCGAATCGCGTCACCTCCGCCTGATCATGGAGGTCGCCCGCACCGAAAGCGTCACGCGCGCCGCCGATCGGCTCAACGTGACGCAATCCGCGGTGAGCCACCAGTTACGCGAGATTGAGGGGCAGCTCGGCACGCCGATCTTCATTCGCTCAGGGCGGCGGATGTTGCCGACCGCCGCGGGCCGGCTGATCGTCGATGCCGCCGAAGGCGTGCTGGCGACCATCGGACGCGTCGAAGCGAAGATCGAACAACTGGCGCGGCACGCCGGCGGCGAGCTGCGCGTCTGCACGCACTGTTACACCGGGTACTCGTGGCTGCCGTCCCTCGTCGAAGGACTCCGAAGGCGGTATCCGGAGTTCGTACTGCAGGTGGTTCCCGAGTACACGCTCGATCCGATCGCGGCGCTGCTCGATGCGAAGCTCGATGTCGCGATCATGAACGACGAATCCGACGACCGGCGCCTCCGCCATCGCGAGCTGTTTGATGACGAACACGTGGCGGTGGTGCCGGCATCGCACCGCTGGGCGTCGCGTCCGTTCGTGACGCCCGAAGAGATCGCCGCCGAGCCGCTGTATCTGTTCTCTCGCTCCATTGAGAACAGCTTCATCGTGCGGAAGGTGTTGCGGCCGGCCGGACTGGCGCCAACCAACGCCACCTATCTGCAACTGCCGGAGGGCATCCTTGAAATGGTGAAGGCGGGCATGGGCGCAACCGTCCTGCCGAAGTGGTCGATCGCCCACGCGCTCGCGTCCGGCGGCATCAGGGCAGTCCGCATCACGAAAGCCGGTGTGTTCCGAAAGTGGTACGCGGTCACGCTCGCCGATGTCGCTCCCTCGCCGTTGATGGAAGAGTTCATTCGACTGCTGATCAAACAGGCGCCCGCATCCAGGCGCGCGGTGCGGCGGGTGTCACGACTGGCGTCGTGACGGGCGCGCTCCGCTATATAGCCTGGCCTTGCTCCGCTCGGCGGCGCTCGCTCCGCTCGCGCCTACGGCATCGTTCGCATGATGAAGTCGATGTGCGCGCGGGTGCAATCGACATGCGGAAACGGCGTATTCCCTTCATTGAACATCAGCGCGAAATCGGTCCCGGCCAGGACGATCGCGTCGACGCCGTCACGGTTGTGCAGCGTGTCTGCCAGGGCGATGAAGCGCTGGCGGTGTTCCTCAGATGTTTGGCCGCTGTGCGCCAGCTGCGTGTAGGCGTCGTGCACGAACATCAGTTCCGACTCGCGCGGCCGTACCACTTCGACGCCACGCAGCCGGCCATACATATCCGATTCAACGACGAATCGTGTTCCGAATAGCGCGACCTTCGAGAGTGTGCGCTGCCGGAGATGATCCGACACGACCTTCGTCAGATCGATGACCGGAATCGGCGCGATCGCCGTCAATTCGTCGATGCACAGATGCGGTGTCACCGCCGGAAGAATGCCGATGGTGGCGCCGGCGGCCTTCAGTTGCGCGAGAAAGCCGGCCAGGTATGCCGCAAGGCCCTTGCGATCTCCCAGCGATGCGTAATTGGTCGCCCGCGATATCGACGCATGAACCATCGCGAGCTGCATCGGCTGCCGCACGTCGTCGTGCGCCGCGGCCAGCTCGCGATAGTAATGAATGGCCGCGCCAACACCCAAACCGCCGAGTAGTCCGATCATCAATGAAGCTCCCGTCCGTTAGCTTCGCAACACGCCCGCAGGCTGCACGCGCATGATACGCAGGGCCGGCAGGAGCGCCGCGGCCACGCCGGTCGAGACGACGATCGCGATGGCAACGGCCGTCGTGATTGCGTCCACCGCTGCGACATTTTCCAGCGTGCGGGCCAGCAATCCGCACGCCGCCGCGCCGGCGGCGAGGCCGGCCACGACGCCGATCGACAGATCGTGGATCGATTCGCGCAGGACCAGGCGAATCACTGCGCCCGGCTCCGCGCCAAGCGCCAATCGAACCGCGAAGTCCTTCGTGCGATCGATCACGCTTCGATACGTGACGCCCGCGATGCCCAGGGCGGCAAGCACGAGGCCAAGCATCGCCAGGATGCTGAGCACAAACATGCGGAAGCGCTCGGGTGCGGTCGACTCCGTGACGAAGACGTCGAGCGGTTGCGGCTTACGCAAGGGCAACGATGCGTCGACGCGCTTCAACGATTCCCTCACTGCCGGGATCAACGACGATGGCTCGACCCGGGTCCGAATCACGAACGCCACTGGAACACCGAAGTTATTGTTCTGGGCCCAGGGCAAGTAGAGAGTCGGTTCCGCCTGCTGCGCCGCGGTGACGTCCGACGCATCGTCCACGATGCCGACGATGTCCCAGGTGAGTGGCGGCGGAGAGTTGCGGATCAGTTGCCGTCCAATCGGGTCGAGACCAGACATGAGCGTGTCGGCGAACCCCCGGCTGATGATCGCCACCGGCGGTCGATCCAAGGTGTCTGCATCGGTGAATGCCCGGCCGCCGATCGTCCTGATCTGCATGGTCTTGAAGTAATCAGGGCTGACGCGGCGGAACTGCACCGTGTGCGGCTGATCGTCCGGCGTCGGCCGGTCCGGCACTTTGAGCAGGGTCTGATACGAGAAGGTCGGGAGAAAGGCGTTTTGAGTGATCGCTGCCGACTCCACGCCTGGCAGCGCGCGAATGTCATCGAGCAGCGCGCTGACGACCGTCGCCCGCAGTTGCGGCGTACGATACGAGGCTTCCGGTAGTCGGATTTGCGCCGTCAGCACTCCTGCCGATTGGTAACCGGGCCCGCGCATCGACAGTTCGCGCAGGCCCTGGATGACGACGGCGCCCGCCATCAGCAGCGCGACGCACAACGCGACTTCGATCGAGATCAACGCGCGCTGCACGCGAATCGCGCGCGCAGAGCCGGTCGTCCGGCTGCCGGTGGCGGCCAGGACCCTCGCTGCCTGGCCTCGCATCGCGCGCATGCCCGGCACCACGGACGCGGCGACGGCGGCGAGCACGGCGATCAACGCACTGAATGCCTGCACCCGCCAATCGATCGACACTTCGCCGAGTGTTCGCGCGATGGTCGGGTTGATCGCCAGCACCGCGGGCACCGCACCGCGGGCCAGCAGCAAGCCTGGAATCAGGCCGGCGAGACACACGATCAGCAGCTCGGCCAGGCCCATTCGAAGCACATCACCCCTCGATGCGCCGAGGGCGAGCCGCAACGACAACTCGCCCGAACGGGCGACCACCTGCGCCGAGGTCAGGTTCGCGATGTTGACGCAGGCGATCAGCAGCACCAGGCCGGTGGCCGCCATCAGCATCAGCAGCGGCGCCCGCATCGATCCGTACTGCCACTCGCGGACATCGACCGCGCCGATCGTCCAGTGCGAATGCGTGCGAGGAAATTCCTGCGCCAGTTGACCTGAGATGGTCATCAACTCATCGCGCGCTTGAGCGATCGTCACGCCAGGCGCCAGCTCGGCGAGCGCCATCACGGTGCGCGGCGGCGCCCGGACCGGCTCCGCGCTCGAGACGAGCGGCGTCAGGACGTCTGCGTCGAGGAAGGGCACCGCAAAGCCGCGCGAGAGGATGCCGACGATCGTGTACGACTGGTCATCGACGATCAGCTGCGTGCCGAGAACGCTTTTCGATCCGAGCGTGTCGCGCCAGTACCGATCCGTGACCAGCGCGACGAAGTGTCCCGGCTGTTCTTCTTCGGTCGTGAACGAACGGCCTTGCGCGATCGGCGCCGCCATCATCGTCAGCAACCCGGGCGTCACCGTCGCACCCTTGGCCACTCCGGGTTCTCCGGCAATGGCCACGACGCGCTCGTACAAGTAGAACCCCTCCAGTCGGGCGAGCGTGCGGGCGCGCTCGCGAAGGCGCGGCACTTCCATTTGCTGCAACGGGTTGCGTTGCAGG
>Ga0105340_1001246_pt1 | contig 11595 bp, 8 predicted proteins | sample EasRivMeERMLT700_FD_89676 | JGI IMG/M metagenome (GOLD analysis project Ga0105340, IMG submission 89676) | Soil microbial communities from meander-bound floodplain in the East River, Colorado, USA - East River MetaG ERMLT700 | ecosystem: Environmental > Terrestrial > Soil > Floodplain | place... | reverse complement strand
GCAGGTCGCCAAGCCGGGCGGCACGCTCCTGACGGTCACCGAAAAGGGCTACGCGAAGAACACACTGCTCGACGAGTACCGCGTCACCGGCCGCGGCGGCCTGGGCGTGAAGAACGTCGAAGTGACCGACAAGAACGGCAAGGTCGTGGCCATCACCCAGATTCACGCCAACGAAGAGTTGCTGGTGATGACGGAGTGGGGCAAGATCCTGCGCACGCCCGCCCAGGAGATCCGCACGGTCGGCCGCGCCACGCAGGGCGTGAGGCTGATGGACCTCGAGGGCGAGGACAAGATCGTGTCGGTTGCGCTCGTCGAAGCGGCGGAGAATGGCGATACGCCGGCGAACGGCGAGACGCCGGATGGTTCGGGAGGACTGAAGTCCTCCCCTACGCCCGATTCGACAGATGACGACGGCGGCGAAACACCACAGTCGTAGGGGAGAACTTTAGTTCTCCCGGGGAGATACGCATGAGGAAGGTTGTCGCAGCAGCGCTCTTAATCATTCCGTCCGCGTTATTCGTGATCAGCTGCTCGCGTCCGCCCGAGCAGCAATTCCTCACGCAGTTTTTCCGAGCCGCCCGCGGGCGCGACTTGACGACCGCCGGCCGCATGTCGGCCGTGATGATCGATCCGCGCGAGCAGGGATCGGTCGAGGATTTCTCGATCGAGAACATCGGCCCGGAAACGCGCACGCCGCTGACGTTCAAGCCGCTGTTCGAGGCCGAGACGAAGGCGAAGCAGGAAGAACGGGCATTCCTCGACACAAAGATCGCGTATCAGACGGCAAACATCAAGGCGATCGAGGAAGTGCTGAAACTCGAAGCCCAGCCTGGCGCAAAGTTCACGGCCGCACAGCAGAAGACCAAGGCGGAGTGGGACAAGTGGCGCGAAGGCATTGCCGCGCACGCGCGGACCACCGCCGGCGCGACCGCCGCGATCAAGAGCGCGACCGGTGTTGCGGAGGCCTCGCTGACGCAGCCAGGTCAGCCCGCGCTCGATCCAAAGACGTTCGAAGGCGAGACGATCAAGAAGGACGTCACGGTGAAAGCATCGGTGAAATCGCCGCAGGGCGCGACGGCCGAGAAGACGCTGGTGATTACGATCGAGCGCGTCGCCGGCGGCGGCCGCGAGGGCCGGCCGATTATTACGAAGATAACGGGACTCTAAATACGTACCACGAAGATCACGAAATCAACGAAGTACACGAAGCCAAATAATGTTTTCGTGAGTTTCGTTGGTTTCGTGGCCTTCGTGGCAAGTCTTAAGCGGGTTGCAGCTTCGCATAGCGCGCGCGCAACGTTTTTGAGCCTACTGACGCAAACTTGACGACGAGTTTTTGATCGTCTTCAAGGTCTTCGACACTCACCACGGTACCGACACCAAATTGCGCATGGCGAACGCGGGCGCCGGGACGTAGTCCCGGCGTTTGGTCCTCTTCTTCGTAGTGAAAGTTCTGCGTCGCGACCTTGGCGTCGGGATCTTCTGTCTTCCTCGACCCATATCCGCTGCGGCGGGCGTACGGATTCGGCCGGTACTCCCACTGGCTGCGATTGAAACTCGATGAGGCTGCCGGGAAATCCTGCTCGATGAGATCCGCGGGGATCTCGTCGATGAATCTCGACGGCTCGGTGTTCTGGTACTCGCCGAAGACGCGACGACGCGCGGCGCTCGTCAACACGAGCTGCCGGCGTGCGCGGGTAATGCCGACGTAGCACAAGCGCCGTTCTTCTTCGAGCTCCGCTTCGTCGTCACGCGATCGCGAGTGCGGGAACAAGCCCTCTTCGAGGCCGGCGAGGATGACGGTCGGAAACTCGAGACCCTTCGCCGAATGCAGGGTCATCATCATCACCTTCGGATCCGTCTTGCCCTGCTCCTTATCAACATCCGACAGCAACGACAGGCGATCGACGAATCCGCCGAGCGAAGGCTCGGCTTCCCTCGTCTCGTATTCGTTGGCGGCCGAGACCAGTTCCATCAGGTTCTCGATGCGCCCTTCGGATTCCTCGCTCTTGTCTTCGCGAAGGTCACGCAGGTAGCCGGACTGATCCAGGACCTTGCCGAGCAACACGGAAACCGCTTCACGACGGGCGACATCCGCCAGCGTCACGATCAGGTCGCGAAAGGCCGCCAGCGAGGCAATCTGCCTGGACGACAACAACCGGCCGTCAACCGCCGCCACAAGCTTCGTCCAGAGTGAATCTTGCGCAAACGTCGCGGACAGACCGGCCAGCAGCGGCGCCAGGTTCAGATCGACCTGCGACACATCGACCGCTTCGAGCGCGTCCATCACGCCCTTGCCGATTCCGCGCGCGGGGACGTTAATCACGCGCCTGAGCGCGATGTCGTCGTGCGGATTGAGAATCAGCTTCAAATACGACAGCGCGTCCTTGATTTCCCTGCGCTCGTAGAATCCGACGCCGCCGAGGACGACATACGCGATGCCGGCGGCCCGCAGCGAGTCTTCAACGGCGCGCGACTGCGCGTTGGTGCGATAGAGCACCGCCGTCACCGCCTGGTAGTCCTCTTGGAGCGCCTTCCTGACGATGCGCGTGATGTATTCGGCTTCTTCGAGCTCGTCGGATCCGCGGAACAGGCGAATCTTGGCGCCGCCCTTCAGGTCGGTCCACAACGCCTTCTTCTTCCGGTTGCGGTTGTTGGCGATCACCGCCGACGCGGCATCGAGGATGACCTCGGTCGAGCGGTAGTTCTGCTCGAGGCGCACGATCTGCGCATCGGAGAAATCCGTCTCGAAGTCCATGATGTTGCGCAGGTCGGCGCCGCGCCACTTGTAGATCGACTGATCGGGATCGCCGACGACAGCAAGATTGCGGTGCTTGCCGGCGATCTGCTTCACCAGCAGGTATTGCGGGCGATTGGTGTCCTGGTATTCGTCCACCATCACGTAGTGGAACTTGTGGGCGTAACGCTCGCGAACGGCGGCGTTCTGATCGAACAGCTCGACGGTCGCGAGCAGGAGATCGTCGAAGTCGAGCGCGCTGGCGTTCTTCAGCGCCTTGATGTAACCCTCGAACAGCTTGCCGATCTCCTTGTCCTTTGCGTTCCAGGTGTTGGCGAAACTGTCCGGGCCTTCCATCCGGTTCTTCGCGTGGCTGATGCGGCTCAGCACCATCCTCGGGTTGTACGACTCGGAGTCGAGGTGATAGTCCTTGAGCAGCTGCTTGATGACCGCCTGCTGATCGGCGGAGTCGTAGATGGTGAAATCGCGGCTGAGGCCGATGTTGTGGGCCTCGCGGCGCAGCAGGCGCGCGCACAAGGCGTGGAACGTCGACACCCACATCGCGCGGCAATCGGTCTCGAGCAGGCGCTCGACGCGCTCGCGCATTTCCTGGGCGGCCTTGTTCGTGAAGGTGACCGCCATGATCTGATCGGGATAGGCGATCTTCTCGGAGACGAGATAGGCGATGCGATGCGCGATGACGCGCGTCTTTCCCGAACCCGCTCCTGCGAGAATCAGGAGCGGACCATCAGTCTGTCGTACAGCTTCTTGCTGTGCAGGGTTCAGCGAGGAGAGAAGATCCAACTCTCCTATTCTACAGTGACACTCTTGGCGAGATTACGCGGCTGATCGACGTCACAGCCGCGACGAACGGCGATGTAGTACGACAAAAGCTGCAATGGCAGAGAGATCACGACCGGCATCAACAGCCGATTCGTGGCAGGAACTGCGACAAGGCTGTCGCCTTCCGTCAGCAACTCCTTCAACGTCGTGTCGCCTTTGGTCGTGATCGCGATGATCGAGCCGCCGCGCGCCTTGGCTTCCTGGATGTTGCCCTGCATTTTTTCGAACACGTGATCGTGCGTCGCGATGGCGACGACGGGCATCTGCTCGTCGATGAGCGCGATCGGACCGTGCTTCATCTCCCCAGCCGGATAGCCTTCGGCGTGGATGTAGGAGATTTCCTTGAGCTTCAGCGCGCCTTCGAGCGCGATCGGATAGTTGATGCCGCGGCCGAGATACAGGAAATCCGAGCGGGTATGGAACTTCGCCGCGATCTCCTCCATCGCCTTGGCAACCTTGAGCGTTTCCTCGAGGACCTTCGGCAGCTCCATCAGGGCGGCGATGTGCTCGCAGCGTTCCTTCTGAGAGAGCGTGCCGCGCGCTTCGGAAAGCTTCAGCGCGAAGAGATACAGCGCGACGAGCTGCGTCGTGAACGCCTTGGTTGACGCGACGCCAATCTCGGGGCCCGCGTGGGTGTGGATCGTGCCCTGCGCTTCACGCGTGGCCATGCTGCCGACGACGTTGCAGATCGCAAGGCTGCGGGCGCCCTTCCCTTTCGCTTCGCGCAAGGCGGCAAGGGTGTCCGCCGTTTCGCCCGACTGCGTGATCGCGACCGCGAGTGTTTTGTCGTTGATGATCGGGTTGCGGTAACGGTACTCGGAGCCGTAGTCGACTTCGACCGGCAGCTTCGCGAGCTCCTCGATCATGAACTTGCCGACGAGCGCGGCGTGCCACGATGTGCCGCACGCGAGCAGAGTGATCTTGTCGATCGCCTTCAGGTCGGCGTCGGGGAGCCCCATTTCATTGAGGTGCACCTGCCCCGTTTCGAGGGAGGCGCGGCCCAGGATGGTCTCGCGCACGGCCGAGGGCTGCTCGAAGATTTCCTTGAGCATGAAGTGCTTGTAGCCGGCCTTCTCCGCCGAAATCGGATCCCACGTGACGCGCGTCGGCTTGCGATCGACCAGCGTGCCGTCGATCGTCATAAACGAGACGCCGTGGTTGGTGAGCACCGCCATCTCGCGGTCGTCGAGGAAGACGACGTTGCGCGTATGGCTCAGAATGGCCGGCACGTCGGAGGCGACAAAATACTCTCCGTCGCCCATGCCGACGACGATCGGCGGGCCATTCCTGACCGCGACCAGCTTCTCAGGATCATCGGCCGACATGAGCACGAGCGCAAACAGTCCGCGCACGCGCTTCATCGCGCGCAGCACGGCGTTCTCGAGGCCGTCGTTCTTCCATTCCTTCTCGACCAGGTGCGCGACCACCTCGGTGTCGGTCTCCGACACAAACTTGTGGCCTTCAGCGATCAGCTCGCGCTTGATTTCGAGATAGTTCTCGATGATGCCGTTGTGCACGACGACGATGCGGCCGGAGCCGTCGCGATGCGGGTGCGCGTTCTCTTCCGTGGGACGGCCATGCGTGGCCCATCGCGTGTGGCCGAGACCATACACGCCGGCGAGCGGCTTTCCCTGGATCGAGTTTTCGAGGTTGATTAGCTTGCCGGCGCTGCGCCGCACTTCGATCGCGCCGTTTTGCACGACCGCGACGCCCGCCGAGTCGTAGCCGCGGTACTCGAGGCGGCGCAACCCGTCCAGCAGGACGGGAACGACTGGCTTAGGCCCGATATAGCCGACGATTCCGCACATAGTTACTTGGCCTTCCCCGCCTGACGCTTCGCAACCCAACCGTCCTTATTTTCCTGACGGGCCCGGCCAATCGCCAGCGCGCCGGCCGGCACATCCGTGGTGACCGCCGAGCCTGCTGCAATGTACGAGCCATCAGCCAAGGTAAGCGGTGCCACGAGAGTGCTGTTCGATCCGACGAAGACGCCCGCGCCGATCACGGTCTGATGCTTCTTCTCGCCGTCGTAGTTGCAGGTGATGGTGCCGGCGCCAACGTTGGTTTTCGGGCCGATCGTCGCGTCTCCGAGATAGGCGAGGTGATTGGCCTTCGCGCCTTTGCCTATGTCGGTCTTCTTGAGCTCGACGAAGTTGCCGATATGGGCATCCTCGCCAACCTTCGAGCCCGGGCGGATGTGCGCGAACGGACCGAGGACCGCGCCCGCCTCGACTGTGGAATCCGTGACCACAGTGTGGTTTCGCACACACACGCGATCGCCGATGGTCGAGTTGACGATGCGCGCGCCGGAGTGGATTTCGCAGGCCCCGCCGATCCTGGTGTTGCCCTCGAGAAACACGCACGGATAGATCACCGTGTCGGGTCCGACGACGACATCGGCGTCGACGTACGTGGTCGCGGGATCGATCAACGTGACGCCGGCGGCCATGAGCTCTTCGTTCTTTTGTTGGCGGACCATGGTGGTGACCTCTCCAAGTTCGGCACGGCTGTTGATGCCGCGGATTTCGTCGGCGCGCTGGACCGTCCAGGTCGCAATCGCGCGCTTCTGCTTCCGATAGATGGCGATGAGATCGGGCAGGTAGTACTCGCCCTGTTTGTTCGCGGTGCCGATTGAATCGAGTGCGGCGAACAGCGGGGCGAGGTCGAACGCGTAGATGCCGGAATTGATTTCGGTAATCGCCTTCTGCGCGGCGGTGGTGTCGCGCTCCTCGACGATCTTCGAGATCTTCCCGCTGGTGCGGACGATGCGGCCGTAGCCGAAGGGCCGGGGAAACGTCGCGGTGATCACGGTGGCGGCGGCCGCGGCTTCCTGGTGCGTGGCGAGCAGCGCCTTCACTGAATCGACGCTGAGCAACGGCGCGTCGCCGGACAGCAGCACCACGGTGCCGCTTTTGCCTTCCAGGAGCGGACGCGTTTGCAGCAGGGCGTGGCCGGTGCCGAGCTGCTGCTCCTGCGTCACGAACTGGAGGCGGGTCCGCTTCGCGAGCGACCGCTTCACCTCGCCGGCGCCGTGGCCGACGACCATGGTGATGCTCGCGGGCTGCAGTGCCGCGGCGGTCCTGATCACTCGCTCGATGATCGTGAGACCGCAAATCTTATGCAGGACCTTGGGCAAGTCCGATTTCATCCGGGTGCCCTTGCCGGCAGCTAAGACAACGACGTGTAGGTCGTTCACGCGAGAGGAATCCAATCCTTGATTTTAGTCTGAGGTTGAAATTGGTGCCTGGCACCGAATTCACTTTGATTTGGTCAATAAACCTACTTATTACGTTCGATGATGTTGTAGACCTGCTTGGCAGTGAGTCCTAGCCGCTCTCCAGTCTCCCTGGCGGTCTCCCTTTTGGAGCCAGTTGTCTTAGATTCTGTTATTTGACCAAATAATTCAACCACTTGTTCATCTGAGACCTCGACGACCGGCTCAAGAGCCGGATCTGCTGGCGGGATCATGACGGTAAATTCACCCTGGGGATACTCGAATCGCTCCAGAAGTTGGGCCGGAGTGCCCGTCACGAACTCTTCGTGAAGCTTGGTCAGCTCGCGACCGATAATAATTGGTCGATTAACCAAATTACCAAGTTCCTCGAGGGTCCTTTTGAGCTTATGCGGGGCCTCGAAGAAGACTACCAAGCGGCGTTTGGCGGTCTCGATTAGCTCGGAGAACCAGAGTTTGCGGTCTTTAGACCTAATTGGCGGAAATCCGAGGAATGTGAAGCCGTGAGATGAGACTCCGGAGGCCGAAATGGCGGCGGCGACCGCGCTGGCCCCGGGGATCGGTTCCACTGTAAAGCCAGCCTCACGAATGGCGGCGACCAGGGCTGCCCCGGGATCCGAGATTCCGGGAGTGCCGGCATCGGTCACCAGGGCGACCGACTCCCCTTTCGCCAGTCGGCCAGTGATCCGTTCGATACGTGCACGCTCGTTGTGCTCGTGGACGCTGAGGATCGCGGTTTCGATATTGAAATGGCGAAGCAGAATGCCGGTTCGACGCGTATCTTCGGCAGCGACGAGCTGGACCTGCTTGAGCACCTTGATGGCGCGAAGGGTAATGTCGTCGAGATTGCCGATGGGCGTCGCGACGACGTAAAGCACGCCTTTGGAGTCGCGGGCCATCAGGGCATTCTAAGTTACCATTGCGGGATGGCTCTCCCTCGTTAAACCTCAGGAAGGCATGCACGCGGCTGAACCTTTACCCCACTTCGTAGACGATTACCTTTCATTCCTCTACGAGGTGCACCCCACCGGCGCCACCATGGATGGGGTTCATGTCCATGACGATCTGATCGAAGACTATCGCCGCTCCGCGATTGATACGCACGTGAGCGCGCTGGCAGGCTTCGGCCGTCGACTGGACGGCATTCCAGTGGACAACCTCCCGACGCTCGAGCAGATCGAGCATCAGATCGTCGCGTCCAACATTCGCGCGCGGCAGTTCGAGCTCGAGGCGGTCCGCTCCTGGGAGAGAAACCCGCACGTCTACGCCGACACGCTGGCATCGAGCCTCGCCGCGCAGGCGATCTTTACCTACGCGCCGGAGACCGAGCGCGCGCGCCGCGTCCTGTCGAAGCTGCGGCAGGTGCCGCGCCTGGTGCAGGCGGCACGCGACAACATCAAGGAGCCGCCCGCGATTTTCGTGAAGGTCGGCATCGACACCTGGCGCGGAGCGATGGCGTTCATCGACGCCGATCTGCCGCGCGCGTTTTCGAACATCGACGACATGCACCTGCTCGGCGATCTCGCCGATGCATGCGGCGAAGCAGTGCAGACGATTGGCGCCTACGTCAACGATCTCGAGACCGAGATTCGCCCGAAGGCCAAGGGCACGTTCCGTCTCGGCCGCGATCGCTTCGAGCTGAAGCTGCGCCACGAAGAGGGCATCACGCTGCCGGTCGATCGCCTGCTCGCCATTGCGACGCGCGAGCTCGCCGCCACTCAGGAAGAATTCCGCCAGGCCGCGGGCCGCTTGAACGGCGGCGATCCGATCGAGGCGTGGCGCAAGGCCAAGGACAAGCATCCGGCCGCCGGCTCGCTCATCGCCACCGCGCGCGGACAGCTCGACGAACTACATACGTTCCTCTCGCGCACGCCGGTGATGTCGATGCCCGACAGCGGCAGCATCACCGTCGCGCCGACGCCGGAGTTTTTCCGATGGTCGTCGGCCAGCATGTGGACGCCGGGCCCGTTCGAATCGAAGCCGTCGCGGGCGATGTATTACCTGACCGACGTCGATCCGAAGTGGGAAGCCGATCGCAAGAGCGAGCACCTGCGCGATTTCAACCTGCCGACGCTGTGGTCGATCTCGATCCACGAGGTCTATCCCGGCCACTTCCTCCATTACCAGTTCCTCAAGAAAGTGGAGTCGAAGGTCCGCCGCTCGACCATGTTCGCGCCGGCGTCGTACATGGAAGGGTGGGCGCACTACTGCGAGCAGATGATGATCGAAGCCGGCTTCGGCCGCGGCGATCACTCGCTCAAGATCGGGCAACTCGCGGAAGCGCTCGTCCGCCTCGCGCGCTTCGTCGTCGGCATCCGGCTCCACACCGAAGACTGGTCGGTGGAGCAGGGCGTGCGCTTTTTCATGGAACAGGCGTTCCTCGAGGAATCGAGCGCGCGCCGCGAAGCGGAGCGGGGCACGTTCGATCCCACTTACCTGGTGTATTCAGCAGGGAAGTTGATGATGCTGAAACTGCGCCATGATTGGTACGAAGAGCAGGGCGGGAAGCCCTCACTGCGCAACTTCCACGACGCTCTGCTCGCACATGGATCGGCTCCGTTCTGGGCGTTGCGGAAGTTGATGCTGGAATCGCACAACGATTCGGTTCTGGAATAGAAGGACTTATGCCGCTCTACGAATACCAGTGCGAAAAGTGCGCGCATCGCTTCGAAGTGATTCAGAAATATTCCGATGCGCCGATCGCGATCTGCCCGAAGTGCGGTGGACCCGTGATGAAGCTGTTGTCGTCCCCGGCGATTCAGTTCAAGGGCAGCGGCTGGTACATCACCGACTACGCGAAGTCGGGCAGCAGAGACAGCAAGGACAGCAAGGATCACGCGCCCGCGAGCTCGTCCTCGTCTTCGGAAACGAAAACCGAAACGAAGTCCGAGACGAAGCCGGAATCAAAGAGCGACAGTAAGCCTTCTACTTCAGAGTCTTGAGATACTCGCGAAACGGCCCCGCGAGCTCGGGCCGCTTCATCGCGAAATAGACGCTCGCCTTCAGGAATCCCAGCTTGTTGCCGGTATCGTGACGAACACCGTCAACTTCGTACGCATAGATGGGTCGCGACTTCAACAGGCGACGCAGGCCATTCGTGAGTTGAATCTCGCCTGACTTGTCTTTCTTGGTCGCGTGAAGCGACGCGAAGATATCGGGCGTCAGGATGTAGCGTCCGATGATCGCCAGATCCGACGGCGCCTCGTTTCTCGGCGGCTTCTCGACGAGATCCTTGACGCGATACACGCCTTTGCCGAGATCCGGCGCGGGCTCGCCGGCGATCACGCCGTAGTTCGAAACCTGTTCCATCGGCACGCGCTCGACCGCGAGCACCGGTCCGCCGGCGCGGTCGAACACGTCGATCATCTGTTTCAACGCCGGCGGCGTCGCATCGATCACATCGTCTGCAAGGATGACGGCGAACGCCTCGTTGCCGACGATCGTTTCGGTGACGAGCACGGCGTGGCCAAGCCCGAGCGGCTCGCCTTGCCTGACGTACGAGAGCTGGATCTGGTTCGAGATCTTGCGGACCTCGTCGGCGATGTCCTTCTTGCCGCGGCTCTCGAGAAAGGCCTCGAGTTCTTTCGAGACGTCGAAGTGATCCTCGATCGCGTTCTTGCCGCGGCCGGTGACGACGACGATGTTGGGAACGCCGGAGTTGAGCGCTTCCTCGACGCCGTATTGAATCGTCGGCTTGTCGACGAGCGGCAGCATCTCCTTCGGCAGCGCCTTGGTGGCAGGGAGAAATCTCGTGCCAAGGCCGGCGGCGGGGAAGACGGCCTTACGAACCGACGAGCTCATTCCCATTAGAATAGTTCACCGCCATGCTTGATCCCAATTTCGTTCGCGACAACCTCGAAGCGGTGCAGACCGGAATGGCGAACCGCGGCCTCAACGTGACGGCCGAGTTGCAGCAGCTCGCCACGGCCGAATCGCATCGCCGCCGCCTGATTCCAACGATCGAAGGATTGAAGCGCGAGCAGAATTCGTCGGGCGATCAAGTGGCGCGCGCCAAGCGCCAGGGGCAGGACGCCTCACATCTGTTCGAGGCCAGCAAGCAGCGCGCCGGAAAGATCAAGCAGCTGGAGTTCGAGCTCGATAGCGCCGAGCGCCAGCGCACGGTGCTGCTCGAAGCGCTGCCGAATCTTCCGCATTCAAGTGTTCCAGTCGGCAAGGGCGCCGCCGACAACGTCGTCGTGCGCACGTGGGGCGAGACGCGCAACTTCGACTTCGAACCGAAAGCGCATTGGGATCTGGGTCCCGAGCTCGGCATCATCGACTTCGAGCGCGCGACGAAAATCTCAGGGACGCGCTTTGCGTTTCTGATCGGCGCCGGCGCGCAGCTCGAGCGGGCGCTGATCAATTTCATGCTGACGCTCCACACCAACGAGCACGGCTACACCGAAGTGGAGCCGCCGTTTCTGGTGTCGTCGACGACGTTGTATGGAACGGGGCAGTTGCCGAAGTTCGAGCAGGATCTGTTCAAGATCGCCGGCGACTGGGATCTGTTCCTGATCCCGACCGCGGAGGTGCCGCTCACGAACCTGTATCGCGAAGAGATCCTCGACGGGCGCCGGTTGCCGCTCTGCTACACGGCGTACACGCCGTGCTTCCGGAGCGAGGCCGGATCCTACGGCGCGGATGTGCGCGGTCTCATCCGGCAGCACCAGTTCGACAAAGTGGAGCTGATGAAGTTCACGACGCCGGAGCAGTCCTTCGACGAGCTCGAGAAGCTGACGGCGAACGCGGAGGAAGTGCTGAAGCGCCTCGAGCTGCCGTACCG
>Ga0105340_1001244_pt1 | contig 11607 bp, 8 predicted proteins | sample EasRivMeERMLT700_FD_89676 | JGI IMG/M metagenome (GOLD analysis project Ga0105340, IMG submission 89676) | Soil microbial communities from meander-bound floodplain in the East River, Colorado, USA - East River MetaG ERMLT700 | ecosystem: Environmental > Terrestrial > Soil > Floodplain | place... | reverse complement strand
CGTCGTCGGTCTTGGCGATCATTTTCAGGGCGTCGTCGTCGCAGACGGTGACGCACTCGGCGCAGCCCTTGCACTTCGACGGGTCGATGATGATCTGGAACATGCCGCCGTCGCCGAGCTTCTTCTTGTAGGCGTCGTAGTACTTCTTGGTCTTCGACCATTCCTTCTTGAATCGCTCGCGATCCGCTTCGGGAATCGTCTCCATCTTGGCGTTCCACTCGGTCTCGGACAGGACCTTGCCGAGGATCGCCGTGTCGGGGCATTCGGTGACGCAATCCATGCAGCCGGTGCAGTTCTCCTGGATATATTCGGGAATCTCCGGCGAAATGTTCGAGAAATCGCGCAAGGTCGCCGTGCCGGCCGGGACCAGAGAGCGGGCGACAGAGAGATCGGCGGGCAGATCGCGTTCGCCCCAGCCTTCCTCGTAGCCGCGGATGATGCGTTCGTTGAAATCGTTGACGTCGAGCACCGGCAGGTTGATGAGCTTGTAGCCCGAGTCAACCAGCGTGCCGTAGCTATTGTTGTTGAACGGGTCCTTTTCACTGGCCTCGTTCATCGACTTGTTGGTCGTTGCAACCATTGAGAACTCCTATGTTCCGCTTGCCGTTTAGCGCTCGCAGTGAAGAGGCGGCGACATGTCGCCGACGCTTCAACGCGAGCGCTAAACGAAGAAAATGCTAGCCCTTGATCATCGCCGCGGGGATGTCTTTGGTTTCCTTGTAACCGCGCTTGACGCAGTTGAGATTGTCCTGCACGACGCGGGCGCCGCGCTTGCCGAAGTATTTGTTGAGCGCCTTTTCCACGCCCTCGTACACCTGCTCCTCGTTCATGTTGCTTTCCTTGGCATACGGCGTCAGCTTCAAGAACGCGCCTAGCAGCACGATGCCTTGCATACGCATCTGCAAGTCGGCTTCGGACGCCATTTCACGCGCGATTTTGACCATGTCGCAGAACCAGATCGTGTACTTCTTCTCGCGAATGATGTTTTTCACGCTCGCCGGGATGTGGCTCCACACGTCCTTCGCCTCGGCGTACGGTGATTGCATGAAGATCGCGCCGCCCGTCTGCAAGCCGTCGAGCGTCAGCGGATTCATGATGGCGGTCGGATCATTGATGCACAAGAGATCGATGTGCTCGAGCTCGCTGTGCATGTAAATGTGCGAGTCGCCGATGGTCAGATAGTACGTCGTCGGCAGACCCTTCTTCTCCGAACCGTACTTCGGATAGGCCTGCACGTCCTTGCCGAACACGTTGCCGGCGATGGTCGCGATGATCTTGTTCGTGGTGACCGAGCCGAAGCCGCCGACGGAATGGCCGCGCATCGAGAAGCCGTTCTTGGGCCGCAGATCTGGATCCTCGGTCCGCTTGAGCGCCAACGCGTGGTCGATGCCGACGCAGAAGAAGTGCTGGCCGTCCTTCTGCATGTTGTTGAAGGTGGCGATGATGTCGCCGGGCCGCACGTCGCGGCTGCCCAGACCCGCGGCGCCGTGATAGATGCGCGGCATACGATCGATCTTCTCCTGGCCGTTGGCGCCGAGCATGGCGTCGCAGAACGCAGCCTTGATCTCGCGCGTCAGGTGGTTGCCGGTCGTCGAAAGCGGGTCGTCCATGCGTTCGTATACAGCGAACGCGGTGCAATTCTTGAGGGCGTTGACGATCTGTTTGCCAGGGAACGGCCGGAACGCACAAACATTGAGGCAGCCGGCCGGGATGCCCTTCTTGCGCAGGTAGTCGATGGTGACTTTCGCTGTCTCCATGTAACTGCCCATGCCGACAATGACGAACTCGGCGTCGTCGCACATGTACGCTTCGACGAAATCGTAGCGTCGGCCCGTCTTCTGGAAGAACAACTCGAAGCATTCTTCGAGGATGCCGTCGATGCGGTCGTAGTACCAGCGCTGGGCGATCTTGCCCTTCATGTACGAATCTTGATTTTGCACGACGCCGGACATGACCGGGTTCGCGGGGTCCATCAGGTTGATCAGCTTTTCCTTGGGATCGCCGATGTATTCCTTCATGAACTCCGTCTCGGGCAAGCGAACCGTTTCGACGGTGTGCGTCGTCAAGAAGCCGTCCTGCACATTGAAGAACGGCGTCTGGCTTGCCTCGGCGGCGCGGCGGCAGATCAAGCAAAGATCGGCGGCTTCTTGCGCATTGCGGCCAAACAGCATGCCCCAGCCGACGTCGGCGACCGACATCAGATCGTCGTGGCCGGCGTGAACGTTGAGGCCCTGGCTCGTCAGCGCGCGAGCGCCGATGTTCATCAGCACCGGCAGGCGCTTTCCGGAGATCGTGTAGAGGACTTCTTTCATCAGGACCAGACCCTGGCCCGATGTGAAGTTGGTGACGCGTCCGCCGGCGACCGCGAAGCCTTCGCAAACGGTGGCAGCGGAGTGTTCGCTTTCCGGCTCGAAGAACATGAGCAGATCGCCCCAGAGGTTCCTGCCGCCGTTCATGACGGCCGCGTTGAACCCGCCGCCCATGGTGGTCGAGCTGGTGATCGGATAAGCGCCCGCCGCCTGCGCGACGTGGATCTCGACGTGAACGACCGCTTCGGCGCCGTCACACGTGGTCGGGATGCCGGGGTATTGATACTTCGAATCCGCAATTTCTGGATGCGGATCGCGGGTTCGCGTCGGTTTGCTGATAACTCCACTCGCCATGCCGTCCCCTTTCAGCCGCTTGCGGCTTCGCGCTCGCGTTACGCTACTCGAGCGCGAAGGCGCAAGCGGAAAACGAAATTATCGATTACGAAGATCACTCCACTGAAGAGTTTATGCAAAACAGGGTTGATTTGAAAGATGAGTTCATCCAGGTAGACTTTCCCATTTCCTCGGTTTTTATGGATTGCAGCGATTGGGGGAATGGATGCGCTCCCGGCGCAGGCATTGTTCGCGCCCGACCGGTCGCCGATGCACTCGCTTACAGCTGATGCGCTTTCGATAATCAACATTCCTGATAGCGAGACCTTCACTCGTGGCAACGTTTGCAAAGCGACTCGCTCGCGGCAGGAGAGGAGAATCCACACGTGTTCATTGTATCGGCAGGAATGAGAACAGCAATGGTGCTATTTTGCGGACGGCCGCATGCGGCGTAGAACGAGTTTGCTACGCCGCAAGCGGCAGAGTTTATTCAAACGTGAACATCGAGAGCGAGCCGCCGACATCCTTCACGAACACCCGATTGCCGGCGACGATCGGCACCGCGCACGGCTGCCCGGACGAGACGCGGTACTTGGCGACCTCGTCATATTTCTTGGCGTTGGCGTTCAGCGCGATCAAATCCTGGTCGGCGGAAAGCGCCAGCAAGACGGGGCCGACGTCGAGGATTGAGCCGCAGTTGCCGCGCTTGGTGGTGTCCGTCCAGAGGTTGTTGCCGGTCTTGGCGTCCATGGCGAAGAACATCAGCTTGGTCGTGACACCGTAGATGACGCCGTCTTTGAGCAACGGCGTGTGATACTCGGCGGCCGAGAAGTCCTTCTTCCAAATCGGGCTGGCTTCGAAGGCGTCCCCCTTCTTTTCGATCTTGACAGCGATCATGTTGCCGATGGCCGTCTTGTATCCCGTGACCGAATAGATGACGTTCGATCCGTCGATGAGGGGCGTGCTGTAATGATGGAAATAGTCCCCGCCGCCGGGGCCAATGCTTACCTTCCAGGCGAGCTTGCCGTCTGCGAGATTGACGCCGGCGAGAGCGCCGACGGAGGGCGTGACAACCGTTTTCACGCCGTCCACGGTCATGAGAACCGGCGAGCCATAGGGAGTTTGTTTGCTGCTGGCCCAGGTCCATTTAATGGTTCCGTCGGCGAGGTCGTACGCGGTCAAGCCATTGCCGAAAACGATGCACTTGCCGTCCGCGATCAATGGCGCCGTGGACGTGTGAAATTGGGGTTTCGTGGTGTCTTTCTTCCAAACCAACGTTCCCTTCGCAGCGTCAACGCAAGTGACGGTTCCATTGACGCCCAGCGAGCAGACTTTGCCTTCGCCGACAACCGGCGTGCTGCGCGTGCCGGGAAACTTCGCTGCAGAAGGCCCCTTGACGGGATCGGCGGCGTATTTGTAGGCCCAGACTTCCTTGCCATCGGCGGCGTTCAGGCACGCGATGACTTCTTCCTTGCCCTGTCGGCCGAAGACGTAAACCTTGTCGCCGACCATGACGGGCGACGATTCGCCGCCGCCGACGGTGACCGTCCATTTTTTCGTCAGGTCCTTGGGCCAAGAGGATGGCGCCGTGAAGCCGGTGACCTTGTTGTCGCCGCGCGGTCCGCGCCAGCCGGGCCAATCGTCCGCGTTCGCGAACGCCGTGCCCAGGAGCAATGTGAAGGCGATCGTCAGAAGTTTCCGCAATACGCTGGCGTGCATGGTGACTCCTTTGAAATTGTGGTCGTCGGGCACGGATGTGATCTGCGGTGAAATGTAACAATCACCCGACGCGCAAACAAGTTGCCAGTCGCGGTCTCATGAAGTTTTAATGCGGCGACGGGGGGGCGATGTGGTGTGTATGTAAAACTCGCAGGCGCAAGCCAAGTCAATTTACATCAATCCAGCAATCGGCTGTGCACGATAGAGCTCATACGGGCGGCCGTCGGTGTCATTCCAGGTCGTGTTGTGCGGAATGCCGAGGGCGGCGTACATCGTGGCCGCCAGGTTTTCCGGCGTCTGGCGATCGGCGGCGGGCTGAGCGCCGATGCGATCGGAAGCACCGATGACGCGGCCGCCCTGCACGCCGCCGCCGGCGATCATCAGGCTCATCACCGGGCCCCAGTGATCGCGGCCTGCGTCGCGGTTGATTCGCGGCGTGCGGCCAAACTCGCCGGTGACGATCACCAGCGTCTCGCGCAACAGACCGGTCTCGTGGAGATCGTCGAGCAGCGCCGAGACGGAGCGATCGAAATATGGGAACAAGTTGTCGCGCAAATTGAGGAAGTTGCGGCGATGCGTGTCCCAAGACGAGTTCTTGCCGAGATTCACCTGCACCAGGCTGACGCCGGCTTCGACGAGCCGCTTAGCCATCAATAAGGACAAGCCGAATTTGTTGCGGCCATAGCGTGCCAGCGTTCGCGCATCGGCCCGTTCGACTTCGAAGGCGCCGCGCGTGCGCGGATCGTTGAGCACGGTGATCGCTTGCTGGCGATGCCGATCCAGACGCGTGCTTTCGGCCGAGCGATCGAGATCGCGGCGCTGTTGTTCGATCGATTCGAGCAGATTGACGCGGCCGCGCAAACGATCGGCGCCGCCGTCGGGCAACGTCAACGTCGGCGTCTCGAAGATCGTCGGCGGCTCATGGCGGAACGGCTCGTCGTCATGGCGGAAGCAGTGCGGACAGGCGCCGTTGCCCAGAGCGCACGGCGTCGCCATCCGCAGATGCCACGCTTCCCAACGGGCGCCGAGCCGACCCGCGTATTGACCCGGACGCACGCGGCCCGCCTCATTGACGCTCGGCTCCGGCAACACGACCGACGGCGGCAGATTATTGTGGCCACGCCCGTTCTTCGCGAAGTTCACCATCGCCGGGATGGAAGGCCATTCATGCGGGTTCGGCACATTCTGCGTCGAAAAGCCGACGGGTAAATCGAGCCGCCCGGTCAGCAGCATGTGACACGCGACTTCGTGCCCATCGCTGCCGGTCGCGACGGAGCGAACGAGTGCATATTTGTCGGTGCGATCCGCGAGCATCGGCAAATGTTCGCTGATGCGGATGCCGGTGGTGCGCGTCGCGATCGGATTGAACTCGCCGCGAATCGCGTCGGGCGCGTCGGGTTTCAGATCGAAGCTATCGAGGTGCGCGAGGCCGCCGGTGAGGAAGACGAAGATGACCGAACGAGCGCGCGGTGTGCGTTCGCCGGCATGCGCTTGTAAGGCCGCGAGATCGGCGAGGCTCAAGCCTGTGAGGCCGACGGCGCCGGCGCGGAGGAAGGAGCGACGATCGGCGCGTTTTTCATCTAGAGTCATTGAATGCCCCCCCAACATCATGAATTCAAATGGAAACAATGTATCGGTGCGGTTTCGCAATCAGTTTTACGGCATTGTCAGGTTTGTCAACAATCACAGCAAAAAGATCGAGGATATCACGTCCAAGCAAATTCATATCGACGGCAGTTTCATCGATAAACGCCGCGAACACACCTTCGAGTGTCAGGACGTTGGCGTCTGCCAGTGTCAAGCGGATTTGCGTGCTCACTACTACGGTTGCGCTCGAACCGCCGACGCCGCCTAATTGATGAGGCGCAGGACGATGGGCGAGGGCAAGCTTCTTCAACGTCGTACCGCAGAAAACGGTTCGGTCTGCACCGGTATCAACAAGGAACTCCGTAGGCGACCAGGTTGCGTCCAAGGCCATGATCGACGCTTTGATCAACGGCCGAACAAAACCGTCGTCGCAAAGCGTCCAGTTTCCGTTAACAAGCATAAATGCGTTCCATCTTTTCGCGGTGGATGTAACGCAACAACGGCGCGTCGTCTTCCGGATGCGACTTTCTCGCCATCGATAGGACTTCTTCAGTCGTGTCGGCCACGAACAATTCCTGTCCAGCAATGCAGATCACTTTCCCTCGGTGCTGTGAATACACCTCAGGTATGTGCGCCTGCAGCCAATCCGAGTTTTTTTGAAAGCGTTCCATGAGAGCATGGAATTTGGCGTTTTCTGCTGGATCGTTTTCGATCCGCATGGTAACAGGGCTTGGCTTTCCAACTATCATAGCGCACCTCCCTTTCACGCCATTATACCCCGGATCGGCTCCCCTCCATGCGCCACATGAATCGGCCGTCCCGTCTGGTCCGGCGCCATCATGTGCGGATCGAGGCCAAGCAACTGATACACCGTCGCGCACAAATCGCCCGGCGTCACCGGGAACTCGATCGGATAGCCGCCGATGCGATCGCTGCGGCCATGAACGTAGCCCCGCTTGACGCCGCCGCCTGCGAAAAGGCAGAAGCCGCACTGCGGCCAATGATCGCGGCCCGCGTTGGCGTTGATGCGCGGCGTGCGACCCATGTCGCCAGTCACCATCACGAGGGTGCAGTCCCACAAGCCGCGCTGATGGAGATCTTCGAATAACGCGGTCAAGATGCGATCCAGGTACGGCAACAACCAGCCGCGCAGCATGTTGAAATTGTTGCTGTGCGTGTCCCAGTGTCCGTTGCCGCGCGACTCGGTGTGGATCGTAATGAACGTGACGCCCGCTTCCACGAGTCGCCGAGCCAGCAGAGTACTTGAGCCAAACAAATCGCGGCCATAGCGTTCGCGAATGGCCGGCGGCTCGCGCGTCAGATCGAAGGCGGAGCGCGTCGTCGCGTTCATCAGCAGGTCGAAGGCTTGACGCTGACGGACGCCCATCATCTCGATGGAGCGCGACGTTTCGAGCCGTGCGGCTTGCTGATTCACTTGCTCCAACAGCGAACGCCGGCGATCCAGCGCGTCGAGCGTGATGGATGCTTCGAGCGACGGCAGCACCGGGTCACCCATCGGCCGCAAAGTCGGATCGTAAAAATCGCGCGCGGCATCGACGTTTCGATCAAAAGTCGGCTCGCACGTGCTGAAGAGCGGATTGTATTGGCTGCCGAGATACCCGCCGTACGGCCCCGCGCGGCGCAAGCCCTGGCTGTAACCGGGATAGGCGGGCAGCACGACGTACGGCGGCACGTCGCGGCGCGTCAGGCCGGCGTAGTGGCAAATTGAGCCCATGCTTGGATGATTCGTCGGGCTCGAATAGTAGTCGCGCTGGTCCTGGCCGCCGGTGTAGCCGGTCATCACTGCATAAGGATTGTGGCTGTTGTAAGGATGCGACACCGTGCGAATCAGGCACGTGCGATCCAGCCAGCGGCTCATTTGCGGAAGATGTTCGGAGACGAGCACGCCGGGCAGCGATGTGCGGATCGAATTGAACTCGCCGCGAATTTCCGCGGGGGCGTCTGGCTTCGGATCGAACGTGTCGAGATGGCTGGGGCCGCCGAAGAGGTCGATCAGGATGACTGAGCGGATGCGGCCTCGAGTTGCCGTTTGCGGCGATGCACTCGCAAGCGGCGCTCCGAGCGCGAAACCGCAAGCGGCCTTCAAGAGTGTTCGACGCGACAACCCATCGCACGCGCGCCCGGCATGACCCAGGATCTGCAGCATGGTTCCCCCCTTTATCGACGTTCAAAACATCATATCTCAGATCGGCAGATTGCTCCAGTGAATTTGCCAGGTTTATACAGTAGACGTTATCGATCACCCGTTTGAGGATTAACGATGCCGTCGCTACCTCGAGTGCTTGCGGACCTGCCGCTTTCTGAATCGGTCACCCGCATGATGGCCGCACACGTCGAACTCGTGCCGTGGACCACCGCGAACGACGTCGGCGCCGACGCGATTGCCGCCATCTACACCTATGGACATCCGACCGTGGACGCGGCGCTCCTCGATCGATTGCCCGGCGTGCGCGTGGTCAGCAACTTCGGCGTCGGCGTCGATCACATCGACGTTAACGCCGCGAAGGCCCGCAACATCCCCGTCGGCAACACGCCCGGCGTGCTCGACGGCGCCACGGCCGACATGGCCTTCACGCTCCTTCTCGCCGCGGGCCGGCGTTTGGTCGAAGGCGATCGCTATGCACGCGGCCCCGATTTCCTGCGCTATGACCCGTCGTACATGCTCGGCCGCGAAATTCACGGCACAACGCTTGGCATCATCGGCCTGGGTCGCATCGGCTCGCAGGTCGCGAAACGGGCGCGGGCTTTCGACATGAAAGTGCTTTACCACAATCGCAAGCCGCGGCCGGACGTTGAGACGGCGCTCGGCGTCAAATACGTTTCGAGCGACGAATTGTTGCGCACGGCCGATTATGTCGTGCTGACGTTGCCGTTAACGGCGGAAACGCGGCGTCTGATTGGACGAGCGGAGCTGGCGAAGATGAAAGCGACGAGCATTCTGATCAACGTATCGCGCGGGCCGGTCGTCGATACGGATGCGTTGACCGAAGCGTTGTCCAGGCAAACGATTTACGCAGCGGGCCTGGATGTCACTGATCCGGAGCCGTTGCCGCGCGGGCATCCCTTGTTGTCCCTCGCGAATGTGACGATCGCGCCGCACCTCGGCAGCGCGACGGAGCAGACGCGGCAACGCATGGCGGAGATGTCGCTGGACAACTTGCTCGCGGGATTGGCGGGGAAGCCGTTGCCGTTTTGCGTCAATCCAATCGGAGCCTGAAGCGTATGCGAAGAGTTTGACAAAACTCTTCGCTTACGCTTCAGGCTCTGATTATTTCTTCATTTCGCGCAACAAGTCCGGCAACGCGTGCAAAACGTCCACATGATCCGGCGCCGAGTTGCCTGCGAAGCCGATCAGGTGGAAGCCGCCCTGCTTCACCTCGCACAAAATCTGCGTGCCCATCGGCCCCCAGCGCAAGACTGCTTTGCGCTTAAGATTGATCTCTTTGAGCAGATAGTCTGCGGTTTCCGTCGTGCTCGCAAATGTGCCAGGGAAGATCTCCGTGTGTGCGAGCACGAATCGCTTCTTTCCGGCGACGGCGTCCTTGGCGAGTTTGACGAAGACCGCCAGATCATCCGCCACCAATTCCGACTCCTTCGGCCCCGGTTTGCCGCTCAGGTAGCCCGCGTGCAGGCCGTCGAGCAAAAGCACGTATTGCACTCGTTCATAGTGCTCCGGCGTCTTCAAAATGGCGCGGACCGAGCCGTAGCCCGCGCTCCAGGCCGTCAGGCCGACGTTGGCGAACTTGCGTTCGGCTTTCGTCTCCGCTTCCTCGAGCAAATCCGCGAACGCCTTCGCGTCGGCGAACGGCTTGCCGTAAACCGACAAGCCCGAACCAAGCTGGACCGATATCACCGTGGCCGAGTTCTTGGCGGCGGCGATTTCGGGTATCCACGTGCCGCCATGGAAATGGCAAAACAGCGGCGCGTCGGCGGGCGCCTTCTCCGGCAGAAAGAGCGTGCCGATCTTGAGTGGAATGCGCTTGCCCGGCGGCCGTTCCTCCTTCAAGCGCGGATGCTCGCGCGTATGCTCGACCATCGGCGACGGATTCTGCGTGAGTTTCGGCTGTTGCGCGGGAACAACGCTGATTGATGCAAGCATCACGAATATTGCCATCGTTCTCATGGGGGTCCTTTTGAAAGCGTACGCGCGACGATCCATTTCGATGCGAACGTTTCCCTTTTTTTTGTTGCTCGTTCGCCGCGGATTCGTCATGATAGCAAGTTATTGAGAAACCACGATTGATGGGACTTCCCAGGAGGACAGCCATGTTGCGACTCGCACTCGGCCAGCTGATCGGCGTGTTGGCGTTAACGCTCACGGTGACCGCGGAACCGCCGCCATCGGGGGAGGTTCATTTCACGCAAACGCAATCGGACGGCGCGAAGACCGATCGAAACGGCGACTCGCTGCCGCCCGGCGCTCTGGCCCGCATGGGTTCGCTGCGTTGGCGGCACAGCGAAAACGTCACTTTCGTGGCGTTCACGCAGGATGGCAAAGGCGTCATCACCGCGAGCCGCGACAACATCGTTCGACTCTGGGATCGCGCCACCGGCAAGGAAATCCGCCGCTTCCAGGCCAAGATTCCTGACGGGCGAATAATTGCCCCGCCGGTACGGATCGGCTTCAATCCCTATGACAGCTCGGCAACTCCGCGCGTGGCAATTTCGGGGGACGGCAAGAAAATGGCGGCCGTGCTGGGGACCAATGCCGTCCAGGTGTGGGACGTTGAATCGGGCAAAGAGGACCGTCAGATCAAGCCGCAGCCGAACATCGCGGTGGCGATCGCCTTCGTGCCCGGCGCCAGCGTCCTGGCGATGCGATCTTTCGAGCGTACGATCACGTTTCTCAACTTCGCGACCGGCGAGGAAGTTCGCCAGATCAAGGGCCAGCAGCTCGACGGAGGCGTGGTGCGAGTTCTCGGCGGCCCGGGTGGAAGCGATGCCGTCGGCCTGGCCTGCTCGCCGGACGGCAAGTTCGTGGCCACCGGCGAATTGGACATCGACATGCAGCAAAAAATCAGCGCTTACGTCCGCATCTGCGCTGTGGACACCGGCAAGGAAGTCCGCCGCATCCATGCGAATGCCGGCCTTGCCGCAGTCGCTTATTCTCCGGACGGCAAGCTTCTGGCATTCGCCAGCGGCAACACCATTCACCTTTGCGACGCCGACAGCGGTAAAGAACTTCGCAGGACCGATCAGCCCGGCGGCATCTCCACGTTGGTGTTCGCGCCCAACAGCAAGACGTTTGCGACGAAAAGCCGGGACCAGGTGGTTCGTTTGTTTGACGCGGGCACGGGCGACAAGCTCCACGAACTGGGCCTGCCGGTGACGCCCGCGGCGCCGAACGCCAACGTTGCCTTCGTCCTGATGCGCGGCAGCGCCGGCGCCGACGGCCGCGACCTCGCTTACTCCGCCGACGGCAAGGTGCTCGCGGTCGGCAGCGGGCAGACGCTGCGCTTCTGGAACGTCGCGACCGGCAAGGAACAACCGCACGCCGGCAGCGGGCATCGCGCCCCGGTCACGGCCGCCCTCATCACGCCCGATGGCAAGACGATGTTCTCGCGTGGCAACGACGGCGTCGTCCGCCGCTGGAACGCGAAGAGCGGCGAGGAGCTAGGTCAATTCACCGAGCCCAAGG
>Ga0105340_1001243_pt1 | contig 11608 bp, 9 predicted proteins | sample EasRivMeERMLT700_FD_89676 | JGI IMG/M metagenome (GOLD analysis project Ga0105340, IMG submission 89676) | Soil microbial communities from meander-bound floodplain in the East River, Colorado, USA - East River MetaG ERMLT700 | ecosystem: Environmental > Terrestrial > Soil > Floodplain | place... | reverse complement strand
TCCCGTTGGAAGCTGAATTCCCCGGGATCATCTTCGTTTGTCCTGTTTTGAGTCCAGACCAGATACAGAGTTGATCCGGGAAGGTATTCCCATCTGAGAACAAGATTTCCCCGAAGTGATTTGAAGTTGAAGTCAGGATCGTCAAACGTGAAACTCTGAGTGGACCCGGTCCCATCCGGATCAACTGTGTACGAACCATCTCCCTTCTGGATTGTTGATCCACCGCTCCCGTAGCTGTTGAACGTATACGTATCCGGCTGGCGAAGTTCTTTGAAGTCCGTATACGAGCCCACCGAAAGCAGAGGCTGGAGGTAGAGTTGAAGGCTCAGCTTCGGCGTGAACGTCCAATCGAGCCTGACGCTTGCAGAAACCTCCGTTTGGTCCAGAGTTCCGAATACATACCGTGCCCCGTAGGTGGCTGTCGCTGTCGGATCGTCGATGTTCTCAACCCACTGTGCGATCGTGATATCCCTGGTGAATCCCGCTGCAACCCTAAGATCAACTCCCGCAGCAGGTTTCCATGCGACCCCCGGATAGAAATCAATCCGCCACCCACCGGATTCCGACCTCCCGGCTCCTACTTCTACTTCGGCAACCACGGGCTTCCTCGAATCTGAATAGACCTCGGTTGATGCGAAATATGCATTTGTAGTCCTCATGGCCGGGCCACCCCGGGTGTTTCTCGTGTCGACATAAGCCGGATTCATTCCCACTTCAAGGAAATAGCCCCAGTAGTTCATGAACTCTGCGCTGTGAAAGAGAAAGTATCCCTCACCAATTCTCCGACCTCCGTAGTCGTGTGACCGGAACGTCGCAAGATTGAACTCCTTCCGCCGGAAGAACCCGTCTGGTGTAAACCAGCGATATCCCGAGACGAGGTGTGCATTGAGGATGTCCGCCCGGAACTGGAAGCCAAGGTCGTTTACTTCAAAGCCCGGTGACATCGCACCGAACGCGGAGTTCAAATAAAAGTTTCCTTTTTGCTTGTTGATTGCGACCCGCGCTCCGTAACCGGAAAGGGAAGTCCGGCTGCTGTCGAGGACCTTGTAATCCTGGTCCGGTTGCTGGTAATAGCGAAGGGCTGATTCCTGAACTCCAACAATCTTGTCAGCCGATGCGTTCACCGTAGATCCAGCCAGCCATGTCGTCATGACCCACTCATCGTCACTATCAAGGGTTGTCCATCCATCAAGACCATAACAGTACGCTGACTGGTTGAAATCGCTCTGGAGGTATGGTTGGTTCAGATCCCTTACTGTTGCCGTACCAATAAAACCGATAGCATGTCGTCCCTGCTCGATTTCAAGTTGAGTCCGCAGGACGCCATAGTACGCCATGGGCTCGACAACGTCTGAGAAGCGGACTCCGGAGCTGTCGACCTTTCCATACTCGCGTGCGGTAACTGCATGGAGAGTTCCGAGCGACCATCCGTCACTGGCTTTGCCTGTGAGCTTTACTGCTCCGAGGATACTGGTATTCCGTGGCACGTCCTCGTAACCATCGTGCTGCACGTCGCCCTGCGGTGATCGACCAACCCGGCGACTGTAGAAGAAATCCGGTGTTCCAAAGTTGAATCCCCAATTGTTGTTTGCACCCCCGAAACCGGCAGACAAGAAATCTGCTCCTTCAATAAAAAAGGGTCTCTTCTCTTCAAAAAAAGTCTCGAATTGTGTCAGGTTCACCACGGCAGGATCAACCTCAACCTGGCCGAAGTCCGGATTGATTGTTGCATTCATCGTCAGATTGCTGCCGAGGCCTACCTTCACATCCGCACCGGCGTTTCCGAAAAGCTCACTCCCGTCATTAAACGGGTCAGCTGAATCATGCTGCGTGAATTCGGCGCTTGTCGCTACATACGGAAGGATCTCGAGTCGTTGTGGCGGATTGATCTGTTCTATCCCGTTCAGGTCCGCGAATCGTGAAACCCATCCGCTCTCGTTCCTCGGCACCATGACGAGGAACGATTCTTCTTTCCTGCGTTCAAGATTACGCGCGAAATTCACACCCCAAACATAAGAGTCCTGACGGGCAAAGCGTATTTGAGAATAGGGGATCTTCATTTCGACTGTCCACCCGAGCTCATCGATGACCGTGGCGGATTCCCAGACGCCATCCCACGAATTGTCATCCCATGAGTCATTGTAAAGAGTTCCATCCACCACCGTCCCACCCGAATAGACGCCAAAGAAAAATCCTGTTCGTCGATCATGGTAGGAATCGAGACCGAAATAAAACCAGTCCGCATTCAGATCGGCGTCGCGGCGGCCTATACGCGAGACAATTGAATCGGGGGACGTGTCGTATAACCGGGCTGCAACGTAGAGGGCCTGGTCATCATAGCAGACCCATACTTCGGTCTTCTGCGTTGGAGGTTTTCCTTCATCAGGATCTTTTTGTGTGAAATCGATTTCTCCGGGATGCTGCCATATGACTTCGGTGAGGCGTCCATCAATTGAGAGGGGAACGGTGACCCGAAGTGCCTTCACTTCCTTTGCGTTGGTAAGGCTTACAATGGAGGTACAACATGCAAGCCATGCGTAAAGCCGGATGTGTTTGACGGTGTTTGACAAGGGCAAGTTGACCAGTATCTGATTGAGGATTCAGGGGTTAGACGGGTCATCTGCTCGGGATGTTACAGTCGGGAGGCCATCACTTTCCCTTGAGAATTGTCTGGAGTGCAGTCCTCGATTTTTCGCTCCCGATGGATCCAAGGTAGAACACAGCCTCCCGCCGCAGGGTCATATCGGAATGGGTCCGGGCAACTTTAGAGAGGAAGTCCACCGCCTGATCGTTTCCAACCGCTGCAATTGTATAGAAAACATGTGCGGAAAGCTCACCCTGCTCCTGCGGAATTTGTTGAAAGACGTCAATGAGCGCGCCGACAGATTTCTCACCCGGTACCTGGGCGAGGTAGTCCAGAGAAAGCAGGCGCAGGGATTCATTGGTGTCCTCCTTTGCGAGCGTGACGAGAACCGGGAGGCAAAGATCGACGTCTGCTTCTGAAAGGACGTGGACCGCCTGCGTTCTCAGGACCACGGGGTTGGATTGATCAAGCGCCACCTCTTTCAAGGTAACAAAGGAGGCTCCGTCATTGGCATCCGGATTCAAGGCATTCAATGCATCCACGCGCAACTGTGTTTCAGGGTCAGTTTCTGAGTACTCAGCACCGGGAAAAGCATTCCGGCTCCACGTAAGTCGCTTCAACTGTCTTTCAACGTCGCGCATATGCTGTGACATAAGGTGGCCTTCCATGGACCCACTTCGTTCCAGCTCCCGGGAGAGTCCCTCGATCTCAATTCGCGTTTGTGTCTCGGTCAGGTCTGCTATAGCGTCATCATAGTACTGACTTCCAGGAAATTCGTGGATGAGCCGGGTATATGCCTGCATCGCCGCGTCTGGTTGGTTGCTTTGAAATTGACTATAGCCCGTCCAGTAGAGTGCATCGTCACAGTATTCGCTCTCCGGAAATGTTTCTTCCAGCTCCTGAAAGAGTGAGCGGGCCTCATCCCATCGTTCGTTCAGAACCATTCCGTAACCGGATTTGTACAGAGAGTAGCCGGGATCATCGTCGCCTTCGTGCATGAGGGTGGCAGAGGCATGAGGCGCCCTGGTCCCGGAAAGGAGAGACGACGATGTGGCGGTTTGCGCCAGCAGGTTTGCCGAAGCACAAAAGGCGGTTATCAGAAATGTACCAAATGAGGTTATGGTGATCCTGAGGAGAGAGGACATTCTAGTCTGCGGATGTGTACCTTCGAATGATTTCATATGCTTCCCCTGACCTTGATGACCGGGTTCGGAGAACAGCTTGTTTCCGCGACGCGGAGCTTTACCAGAAGGTTTTGTCCCCTGATGTCCCTCCTGATGGTCTGAATCTCGGGTGGCGGTGCTGCAGCGGGTGTTGATGAAACCTTCTCCATGATCTTGTCGACGTCTCCAATGAGTTTCGACGATCTGGGGTCGAGTCTCTGTCCCCTCAGGGACCGTCCGTCAAGAATGAGTTGTCGGGACAGTTCCTGCTCAAGTGAGAGATCAACAGGGGAGCCCGGCTGAGGGTCGAGGTTCGAGAGCCCCACAAGTAACGCTCTCGACTTTCTGAAATAGCGGCCCAGGTTTTCCTCATCAGCCCTTTGGAATGGTCTCTGGACCTTATCGGGAGGAACAACCTGATCGCGATCGAAGACCGGCGATGCGAGAAACAGGATGATGGCGATTCCAAAGACCGCAAGTCCTGCTGCAATCGCATAGCCAGGTCGAAATCGGACGAACGAGAACAACGCTTCAACTGCCGGAAGCCATGGACGCGCCGCCGGCTTACCTTCGCGGTGTATGCGTTGCATGATGGAGGCATGCAGTGCGTCCCAGTCCGGATGGTTTTCAGTTCGGTCGGTCTGTCCGGCTGCAACCGACGTCGCCCTGATCAGAACCCTGAATTCCTCAAGGTCAAGAGTACATTGCTCGCAACGGTCAACGTGGTAGCGGATCTGCTCCCTGGTCCGGGCGTCAACCTCGTTTCGTTCAAAGTCATACAGTAGTTTCTGGACCTTCCTGTGGCGAATCATACTATCTCCTCTTTCAGAAAACCAAGCCGTGTCCTGAGCTTCTTCAAGCCCCTGAACAGATGCGTCTTCACCGTGCCCTCTGAACATTCGAGGATCCTGCTTACTTCACGGGTTGAATGTCCCTCGATATGGCGAAGGATCACCACCTGACGCTGGAGTGAGGGAAGATCAGTCAAAGCCCGGTTGATAAGATCGGACCTCATGACATCACCTTCATGAACTGCGGAACCATTCCCATTTGATGGAGTGAAGTCCAATCGTTCGAGTCCGACGAGCCGGGTGTGTCTTGCATTCCTCGAGGCATTGATGGAGAGATTCGTTGCAATGCGGTGAAGCCATGTACCGAATTCTGAATCGCCTCTGAACGACCCGAGGGATTTGTATGCCCGCATGAACGTATCCTGGACGACCTCCTCGGCAAGGTGGTGGTCGTTGACAAAGCGAAACGCGAGGTTGTAGACCCGTTTCATATGGCGTTCAACAAGCTGTCCGAAAGCCTGATGGCTGCCCTGCCTTGCGCGAAGAAGGAGCTGCTGCTCATCGGCAGCGGTCATCAATTCGTCCTGGATGGATGGTTTCTGATGGTTAGACACGGGTGCAGACAGATTGGTTGACGCGTGAAACAGGAGGGAGGAGGGCAGAGGACTCTCCGCCCTTTGAGTTGTGGAAAGGGGCTACTTCATCGAGAGAGCCGGTTTGGTAGTTCTGAAAACGCCTTCTCCTGCTGTTCCCATATAGATTGTACCGTCCGATCCGAGAGCAAATGTTCTGACGGAGCACTGGGGGAGGCCTGAACAGGCTCTGGTCCAACTCTCTCCGCCGTTCAAGGTCTGAAAGACTCCCTCCGTGGTTCCGGCAAGAACACTGCCGGACCCCAACACAACGAGTGCGCCAATGTTCTGTGTTGGAATGCCGGTGTTTACAGATTCCCAGGTGTTCCCATTGTCCGCTGACCGAAATATCCCACCCCCGTTTGTGGCGACGTAAACTATTCCTTCCGGATCGCAAGCCACTGACCAGACATCCGTGCTCGTCAGTCCGATGTTCACGCGTGCCCAGGACGACCCTGTATCGAGTGATCGAAACACGCCCCCATCGGAGCATCCAACGAATATTGTACCGTCAGCCCCGATCGTAATGTCCTTAGCAAAGGTACCTTGTAAGCCAGCGTGGGTCCACGATCCGCCCCCATCGCGTGAGATGAAAATCCCGGCATAGGCCGTTCCCGCGACAATTATTCCATCAGGTGTCTCTGCGAGGGCAAGTACCTCGTTGTTGGTCAGACCTTCATTCACGGCCTCCCACGAGGTTCCCCAGTCGTGAGAGCGAAGAATACCACCTCCGAACGTTGCACACAGCACGGACCCTTGCCGGGTTGCAAGGACATCGAAGATATTGAGGTTCTCGGGATTGGAGTTCAGCGAGGTCCAGGTCTGTCCGTTGTCGTCAGACCGACTGACCCCACCATCGAAGGTGGCTCCGTAGATTGATCCGGTTCCATCAATTGCAAGAGATTGGAGGATGCGGCCGCTGAGAGGAGCTGTTCTTTTCCACTCAATCTCAGCCGACGACACAGCGGGTCTTGCAACGAGGGACATGATCAACATTGCGACTGCCCACATCATTCTCGACGCTCTCATGATATCACCCTCCGGATTGATGGCTCAAACGATCTGATCGTTCAACGAGCGACCGAAATTTTTGTTACAAGCGCTCAGTATCTGATTAGACGGCGCAAGCGAACGAAAGGTTGACAACGGAGAGAGATTGCGGACTACCGATGGGAGAGGCTAGAGTCGCTCGAAGAGACAAAGATCAAAAATGACAATCCCGGTTGTAATTTCTGTAATTCCACCGGAGAGTCTTACTCCGATACTGTCTCCGGAAATGGTGGAAAGCGTATCGAAAAGGACATACGAATTCCAGACTGTGTCCTGGACGTTCATTGAGGCGCGTATTGTTGTATTGGCCTGATCCTTCTGGATGATTGATATTGTTCCCTGGGTTCTCAGGTATTTTGCCCAGACGGACACCTTGTACACTGATGTTCCAGCATTTGTTGGAAACAGTGCCTGGATGTGCGCTGCCGGGCCAGGGGACGAGTTCATAGAGATCGCCCACATGCCTCCTTCCGGAGGGGTGTCGATTGTGAATGTTGTGAGGTTGGTGTTGCTCGGGGTCCAGCCCAACAGTGTAGAGCCGCCTCCCAGCTCAAATGAGCTGTTCAGAAAAACAACGGATTGATCAGGAGGGGTTGTTCCGGCCGAAGTCGGGATTTCTTCACGGCAGGCGAGCAGAGTCATTGCTGAGAAAGCTGCTGCGAGACAAACAGGCGTCGTTTTCAATTTTCCCTTCCTTCACCGTTCGCGTCACTTGCCACGATACAATCACAACAATCAGAATGTATTCGTACATCAGTCAGACGCTCTACGGTCCCTTCCAGCAAATTGTTATGACCTATTGCGTAGACAGAGCCTCAACGACAACGGCTGCTCCCTGACCGACCCCGATGCACATTGTCGCAAGCCCATACCGTGCACCGGAGCGTTGCATCTCATGGACCAGCGTCGTCATGATGCGCGCACCGCTGCATCCGAGAGGATGGCCAATAGCGATTGCTCCACCATTCCTGTTCAGAATCGAAGGGGAGACCTTGAGATCCCGCACAACTGCGAGGGCCTGAGCAGCAAAGGCTTCGTTGAGTTCAACCACTCCGATATCATCGATCGTCAATCCCCCTTTTTGCAACGCGCGGTTTGTCGCAGGTACCGGACCAATACCCATGTACCGGGGATCGACTCCGGCGAAACCTGTCGACACGATTCGAGCAAGGGGCTTCAGGTTCGCTGCCCTGGCCTTTTCCTCCGCCATGATCAGAACGGCTGCTGCGCCGTCATTCAGCGATGAGGAATTTCCTGCCGTGACAGTTCCATTCTTTCGGAACACCGGTTGAAGCTGAGCGAGTTTCTCTAACGTCGTGTCAGGTCTCGGACCCTCATCGGCTTCAATTGTCCGGACATCCTTTTTCCTGTTTCCCGTCTCCACAGGAATCAATTCACTTGCGAAGAGTCCCTTCCGTTGAGCCTCAACTGCTTTCCTGTGACTCTCGAGAGCAAACTGATCCTGATCGGCACGCGAAATACCGTACTTTTCCGCCACGTTTTCTGCTGTCTCACCCATGCTCTCCAGGGGGAACATCTTCTCCATCGCCGGGTTTGGGTAACGCCAGCCCAGTGCGGTGTCAAATGCTGTCACATTGCCGAAGGAACCGGCGAGGTTCTTCGGGACCGAGTATGGAGCGCGACTCATGCTTTCAACCCCTCCGGCGATGACGGTCGACGCGTCGTCAGACCAGATTGCCCGGGCGGCCTGAATGATGGCGTCGAGGCTGGAGCCGCACAACCGATTGATCGTGGTTCCCGGGACAGAGTAAGGCAGCCCGGCAAGGAGGGCGCTCATTCGTCCGACATTGCGATTGTCCTCACCGGCCTGATTTGCGCATCCCCACATGACGTCATCAATGGATTCAGGGTTGATGCCGGCGCGCTGAACGAGCTGGCTGATGACCATTGCTCCGAGGTCGTCCGGCCGCACATCGCGCAACACTCCGCCGTATTTTCCAACCGGGGTTCTCAAAGCCTGTACGATCACTGCGTTTCCTGATCTCATGGTTCTCCGAATATGGAATGAGATGCAGCGGCATGTCCGTCAAACGAATGGGGCTCATCCGTCCGTTCGGAAACAAAAAAGTCGGACCATTGAGTCCGACTTTGACCGCAACGTGAGGATTCAGTTATTCGAATTTCCATTCCTTTACGCTTCCGAAAACATAGAAAACGATTTCCGGCTTGTTCGGATTGCTTGTCTGAAGCGAAACGTTGCTGCTCAGAGACCTGCTCGCTTCTGCAGGTGTGAATTCTGCAACCAGCTCGACGCTCTCCCCGGGTTTTACGGAAGAGGGATGCTTCAAAGTAAGTCCTGCCAGACTTGTCTGATACCCCTTGAGGTCAACTCGGGCCTTGCTGTTGTTGGTCAGGGTAACCTTTTGGGTCTGTCGTTCCCCGACAGTCACCTCTTTGAAAACAAATCGTGTCTCACTCACAGCCAATTCCTGAATGACGAATGCCGTGAAATCAATCTTCTGGCTCTTGTTCGCCGGATCGTTGGAAACGACGGTCACTGATTTGTGGACTTTTCCCGAAAAGTTTTTGGAGTTAAAGGTAACAAGCACCTCTCCCGTTTCTCCCGGCTTCACCTTGTTGCTTGAGACAATGGTCCCTGTGCACCCGCAGGAGACTTCCACTTTCTCGATTTCCAGAAGTTTGTTCCCGGTATTCTTCAGGATCAATTTGTGATCGGCCGTCGCCCCGGCCATGAGGGTATCCAGGTCGAATTTGGTCCCCCCGACAACAGCCAGCTTCGGCTGTGCTTGCATTCGGCCAAGAACCATGACCATAAGGACGAGAACAAACAAAATCTTCTTCATCTCAACCACCACTATTGGTTTGTGATACGTTATTCAGGAGTCCTTAAATATACTCAGAAAATGAAGCGAAAATCAAGCCCCTCAGGACCCAAGACGCATGAATGTGTTCTGCCGCGCAGCGAGGAGGAGAAGCGGTGAGGGCCGATACCGGTCTTCCTGAAAGAAGTGATACAGGGCAGAAACGACAGCATGGATTTGCCTGGCGCCTATTTTTTCAGCCCATTCAACCGGTCCCAGAGGATAGTTTGTCCCGAGCTTCATTGCAGTGTCGATATCGCTTCCCGAGGCAACTTTTTCGGCAATTGCGAAACATGCCTCATTGGTCAGCATTGAAAGGATCCGGGGGAGAACGAGTCCTACGCTGTCTGCCACAAATGCACTCTTCTTCCCCAGGTTGGTTGAAAACCGCTCCGCCTCTTCTCTTGCTGCCCTCCCCGTTGCTGATGACTCAGCAAATTCAATAAGTTCATTCTGCAGAAGGGATGGAAGGGCGCCGATACCGACTAACAACTCAGGATGTGAGATCCATGATGCTTGCTCCGAAACCGACACAGCGACGGAAGAGCTCAAAATCGATGTTCCCCGGGTCAGAACCTTCTCAAGCTGGACAAGGTTCGTCCGCTTTGATTCGAGGTCGGTGTTTGTCAGCTCAAGTGCAAGATACGTGTCACGCGCGGGCTTCGAAGCTCTTGCAATCCCTTTTGGCAACTTTGCTGCTGTATGTTCCGGATTCAGACGGACGCTTGGAATGAAGCCCTTGTTGTGACAAAGGGATGCATATTCCTCCACAAGAGGAGACTCCCCAACGATATAGATTTTTTTCTTAGTGCTCATCCCGATCGTACGTGTAGAATCCCTTACCCGTTTTTCGTCCCAGGAATCCTGACTCGACCATCTGGCGTTGAATTGCATGAGGGCGAAAACGTGGTTCCTGGAAAAACTGTTCGTACACTGATTTTGTTACGGCGTAGTTCACATCAATACCAATAAGATCCATCAGCTCGAACGGTCCCATACGGAACCCTCCGGCGAGCTTAACAATCCGATCAATTTCTTCAACCGTGGCAACTCCCTCGCCGAGCAACCGCAGGGCCTCGCCATAAAAAGGTCGTGCAACTCGGTTGACGATGAAGCCGGGCGTATCCGAGCAAACAACCGGAGTCTTCTTCATCAATCCGGCCAGTTCGCATGTTCTCTTCACGGTTTCTGCCGAGGTTTGCTGTCCTTTGACTACTTCAACCAGACGCATCAGGGGTGCTGGATTAAAGAAGTGCATTCCGACGACCGTCTCGGGAGTTTTTGTGAGGGATGCGATTGCGCTGATGGAGAGGGAGGATGTGTTTGTTGCGAGAATTGTTTGCGGGCCGACGACTGTGTCAAGTTTCCGGAAGAGTTCTTTCTTCACCTCCATCACTTCGACAGCTGCTTCGATGACGAAATCAGCATCGCCAAAATCAGAGAGGTTCTTACGCGGATGAATTGATGAGAGCGCCTGCGTCGCCTCTGCGGCTGTCGTTCTTCCCTTTTCAACCCCTTTTCTGAAGCTCTCTTTTATTTGTGCGAGGGATACTTTGAGTGCGGGACCGGAGACGTCATACAGAAGTACGTCAAGACCGACTTGTGCGGCAACCTGCGCAATCCCGCGCCCCATGGTCCCCGCGCCGATTACTCCTATGGTTTTATTGGTCGCCAAGGGAGATCAGTCGTTGGTCAGTCCAAAGGACCCCCTTTGGGGGAAGTCTGAAGTTCATTGTCCAGCGCTTTCGATGTGTCACGTGTCCCTCATTTCCCCTTGAACTGCGCTGGTCGTTTTTCCAGAAAGGCTGTAATGCCTTCCTTGTGGTCCTCTGTTTCAGAGGCGATCTGCTGCATGACAGCCTCGTAGTCCAGGATCGAATCAAGGTCGGAGCTAACCGCTTTGTTCAATGTCCGTTTGATCAGGCCGATGGCTTTCGTGGGTGCCTTGGCGAATTCCGCTGCCAGAGCAGACGTTGTCTTCTCAAGTTCTTCCGGTGCAACCACTCTATTTACGAGACCGACACGTTCTGCTTCCTCTGCAGGGATATCCCTTCCGGTTGTTGCATACTCAAACGCCCTGGACATTCCGGCAAGTTGCGGGAGGAACCAGTGTGACCCTGAATCCGGGATGAGTCCGATGCGGATGAAGACCTGGATCAGTTTTGCTTTTGCTGACATGATCCGCATGTCACAGGCAAGAGCAACGCTGAGTCCCGCACCTGCTGCCACACCGTTGATCATCCCGATAACCGGCTTCTCAATCGATCTAATTTTCCGGATCAACGGGTTGTAGGATTTTTCGAGAGATTCCCTGAGCGAACGGTCAGACCCCCGGTGCTCCTTCAAGTCCTGACCGGAGCAGAACGCCCTGTCACCGGCGCCGCGTACGATAATGCATCGAACTGACCCGTCCTTCTCTGCCTGTTTGAACGCATCGTTCATCTCGCTCTTCATCAACTCATTGAAAGCATTGAAAACCTCAGGACGGTTCATGGTGATTGTAAGGACACCGTCGCGAATGTCGTAAAGCAGGTTCTGGTAGTCT
>Ga0105340_1001242_pt1 | contig 11613 bp, 10 predicted proteins | sample EasRivMeERMLT700_FD_89676 | JGI IMG/M metagenome (GOLD analysis project Ga0105340, IMG submission 89676) | Soil microbial communities from meander-bound floodplain in the East River, Colorado, USA - East River MetaG ERMLT700 | ecosystem: Environmental > Terrestrial > Soil > Floodplain | place... | reverse complement strand
TCGCGCAGGAAAATGTGAAGCGAATGCTCGCTTATTCAAGTATTGCCCATGCCGGGTATATTCTTACCGGAATTATTGCGGGCAATCCTCAGGGGTCGTCGGGGGTGATGTTCTATCTCCTCGCCTATACTGCCATGAATATCGGAGCGTTCGGTGTTGTTGGGATGCTGGAGAAGGAAGGGGAGGGGACTGAGTTTGAAAAGTTTGCAGGACTGGGATCGGGCAAACCGCTCCTTTCAGGTCTCCTGGCCCTGTTCCTTTTTTCACTGACCGGAATTCCTCCCTTTGCCGGGTTCTTTGCAAAGTACTCGGTCTTCTCCGGAGCCGTTGCCGGTGGATATACATGGCTCGCCATCGTTGGTGTGCTCGCGAGCCTTATTTCCGTGTACTACTATCTTCGACTTGTTGTCATCATGTATTTCAGGCCGCAAGGTCAGCCAGTTGCGGTCTCCGGTTCCGCATTGAGTTATTCCGCACTGGTTGTCAGCGCTATCATGATCCTCCTTCTTGGGTTATTCCCCTCTCCGGTTTTCGATGTGACCTTCCGGTTTTTCTGACCGTCATGCAGATCATCGCCACAGCGGAACAGATGCAAAAGGTCGACAGGATCGCAATACGCAACTATGGTATTCCTGGCCTGGTCCTGATGGAAAACGCAGGCCGTGCGTTTGTTGATCAACTCCAGCTCAGCGTTGGATCACTGGAGAACCTCACCATCGTCATCCTGTGCGGGAAGGGAAACAATGGTGGCGATGGCTTTGTCATTGCCAGGCACGCGGTGAACCGGGGAGCCAGGGTATTTGTCTACCTCCTTGGGAGCGAGAAGGATGTACGTGGCGACGCACGAACAAATCTCAAAGCGGTACTCAGACTGGCGGCCGATCAACAACCCTCAATTCATTTCGAACGAATCTCCTCTCTCCGGTCGCTTTCCAGGCATCGAAAACCGGACATCGTTGTTGACGCAATCCTTGGAACCGGTTTTCTCGGACCTGTGAAAGGACTCTACCGGAAAGCGATCGAATGGATCAATGGTTCGGGAGCACGGGTCGTTTCCGTCGATATTCCCTCCGGCGTCGACGCCACGAATGGATCTGTCGGATCACTGGCTGTCAGCGCCGACGCGACGGTCACCATGGGTCTCGGAAAGATAGGGCTCTATGTGGCCCAGGGAAGGGAACAGGCCGGTGAAGTTTCAGTAGCCGACATTGGCGTTCCTTCAGGCGTCATGAAGCCGGCGGGCGATCAGGTCTTTAGGGTTGAAATACGTGATGTCGCTGAGAGCATTCCGGATCGTCCTCTTCAATCCCACAAATATACGGTAGGAAAGATCTTTGTCCTTGCCGGCTCACGGAATTACACAGGGGCTCCTTTTCTTTGCGCACAGGCGGCGCTCCGAACAGGGGCAGGAGCAGTTGTCCTTGGGGTTCCGAAAAGCATTCACCTACTTCTCGCACGGAAGCTGACGGAGGTGATGGTTCATTCCCTGGATGAGAATCCGGACGGCTCGGTTTCCCCTGAATGCCTGGAGACAGTGCTCGGTCAATGTGCGTGGTCCGATGTTGTGATTGTTGGTCCGGGTCTTTCGAAGAACCAGAAGACTACTGCACTTCTCAGCACTCTCATTCCGCGGATTGAAAAGCCCCTCGTGCTTGACGCAGATGGCCTATTGCCACTTGCGAAATCCCCAACTCTTGTTCGCAAAAGGGATTTTCCCACAATTCTTACTCCGCATGCGGGCGAACTGAGCAGGATGTTTGCGAAGGACGCCGCATGGATTGAGAAGGAGAGGGTTTCTGCATCCCGAAAGGCCGCTGCCCATTTCGCCTGTACAGTTGTTCTCAAGGGGTCGCCAACCGCAACGGCCCTTCCGGGAGGCGAGGTGTATCTCAACACGACCGGGAATCCGGGAATGGCAACCGCCGGTTCCGGGGATGTTCTGAGTGGCATTATCGGTGGTCTTCTCGGTCAGGGAGTTCTCTCATCATCCGCCGGCTATGCAGGGGCCTTCCTTCATGGTCTCGCGGGGGATCTCGCAGAACACAGGTTCGGTCAGAGAGGAATGCTGGCACTGGACATATGCGAGCAAATCCCGGAAGCATTGAAGCGGATCAACGGTTAAGGGCATTTCGTTCTTGCTATCACCCTCCTCCAGGCTACACCTGCCAGCCCTTATCTGGTGCGTACTGATCTTCATCAGTTCTTCTATTCCCTCAAACCATCTCCCATCGGTAGGAATTCTTGGATTCGACAAACTGGTCCATTTTGGAATCTATCTCGTTCTCTGTTTTCTGATTCATCGTTCATTCCGAAACCAATCAACATTCCTTCTGATCAGTCAAAACAGTCTGGTCGCAAGCATCCTCGCGTCCATCCTGTACGGGGCGACGGATGAGTTCCATCAGCTCTTCGTTCCTGGCAGAAGCGCCTCAGTCTATGATCTCTTCGCAAACGCCCTTGGAGGGCTTTCTTACTCCCTTTATTGGAAAATGTGGATGAAGCGCCGGAGCAACGGGGGTTAGGGCTTCTGGAAACCGGTTCTGTCCACGGACCTCTGTTTGTTTTTCCTCATCGAATTGGGTAATTTTATCGATGATAAAGTTTACTCTGGCCGGGATTGATGGGGATGCAAGGGCAGGTGTGTTGACGACCTTCCATGGGGAGGTTGAGACCCCTGTGTTCATGCCCGTAGGGACCCAGGGAACGGTGAAGGCAATTTCCCCCAGGAGGCTGGATGAGGTTGGGACGGCGATGATGTTGTGCAACGCCTACCATCTTTACCTTCGTCCGGGAACGGAAATCATCGGGAAAGCAGGGGGTCTTCACCGGTTTGCCGGCTGGGAGAAACCTATTCTGACTGACAGCGGCGGGTTCCAGGTGTTTAGTCTGTCGGCTCTCAGAACGTTGTCGGATGATGGGGTTCGTTTCCGGTCTCATCTTGATGGATTCTTGCACGTTTTTACCCCCGAGAAAGTAGTCGATGTACAGCGATCCCTGGGACCGGATATCATGATGGTTCTGGACGAGTGTCCGGCGTATCCATGCAATCAGTCGGCCGCGGTTGAGTCGCATGAGCGTACTCTTGCATGGGCGGTACGAGGGCGCGAACGATTTCTTGGAACAGAGCCGATGCATGGCTATTCGCAAATGCAATTCGGGATTGTGCAGGGGAGTGTCTTTCCTGACATCCGGAGAGAGTCGGCCGGGAGGTTGTCAGAAATGGATTTTGAGGGTTATGCGATCGGCGGCCTCTCGGTTGGCGAACCGGCATACCTGATGTATGAAATGACTTCTGTTTCCACTCTGTCTCTGCCAACCGAAAAGCCGAGGTATCTGATGGGCGTTGGGACCCCGGAGAATATTCTTGAGGCGATCGGGAGGGGAGTAGATATGTTTGATTGTGTCCTTCCAACCAGGAACGGACGAAACTCAACCGTTTTCACCCGGACAGGGAAGATGCACCTGCGCGGGGCATCGTATGCAGATGATTTCTCCCCGATCGACGGCGAGTGTACATGTTACACATGCCGGAACTTTACACGTGCCTATCTCCGGCATCTGGCAAAGTCCAACGAGGTTCTCGGTCTGGAACTCCTGTCGCTTCACAATCTCCATTTTTATCACTGGCTGGTTCGTGAAGCCAGGAAAGCAATTCTCGGAGGGACATATCAGGAGTGGATGGATCTTCGCATTGCAGAGTTGGGTAGTGTCATGGTTTCGGCCGGGTAGTATGGCAATGTCATTTTCTTTAACTTCGTTCACATTCATCAGGAGGAGTTCTTGAATTTCCAGAGTGTTCTTGCAATGGCCCCGCCGCCCGATGGAGGAGGGGGTGGCGGTATCATGAGTACGGTGCTGATGTTTGCATTCATCATCGGTATCTTCTACTTTCTGATTCTCCGCCCACAACAGAAGAAACAAAAGGAACGCCAGCAAATGCTGTCAGCCGTGCACAAGGGGGATAAGATCGTAACGGCCGGTGGAATGCACGGTGTCATCGCGGGACTTGACGAGAAGACGGTTCTCGTTCAGGTGGCCGACAACATCAAACTGAAATTCGACCGCGGGTCCATTGCTTCTGTTATTAAAGAGGCAGATGCGGTCACCAGTAGCAGCAAGGAATAGCATATCAACGAGGTTTCCATGAGGAAGACAACGGACGCATCAGGCAGGGTTGAGTTCAACACGATTGATGAGGCGATAGCAGATTTCAGGAAGGGGAGGATCGTCATCGTTGTGGACGATGAGGATCGTGAGAACGAGGGCGATTTTATCTGTGCGGCTGAGTTCGTCACTGCAGATGTGATCAACTTCTTTGCGAAGCATGGGAGAGGGATCATCTGCGCTCCGATTCTTGCGTCCCGGGCGGAAGAGCTCGGCCTTGACCTCATGGTTGACAGCAACACATCGCTGCACGAGACTCCGTTCACCGTTACGGTGGACTATATCCATGGAACGACCACCGGTATCTCTGCGGCCGACAGGGCAGCAACGATCAAAGCTCTGATGGACCCCGCAACGAAGCCGTCCGATCTTGCGCGTCCCGGGCACATCTTTCCTCTCCGGGCACTGGAGGGGGGCGTGTTGCGACGGGCAGGACATACCGAAGCTGTCGTTGATCTCTGCACCCTTGCGGGTCTCTATCCTGCCGGAACCCTTTGTGAAATCATGAATGATGATGGAACAATGGCCCGCGTACCTGACCTTCAGAGGATTGCGGAGCGGTTCAAGTTGAAAATCGTGACCGTCCGCCATCTGATCGAGTACCGGATGGTTCGTGAGAAGCTGGTGCATCGAGTTGTTACGACGAACCTGCCCACAGTCTTCGGTGATTTCAGTCTTCATCTCTACCGGAGCGAAACAGATAACAAGGAACACATGGCGCTGGTGAAGGGAACTTTTCAGCCCGATGTCCCGGCGCTGGTCAGGGTTCACTCGGAGTGCATCACGGGAGATTTGTTCGGGTCATTGCGATGTGACTGCCACGATCAGCTCTTCGCTGCGCTCAAGATGGTTGAGATGGCAGGGTCAGGCGTCGTGGTGTATATGAGACAGGAGGGAAGGGGAATCGGCCTTGCCAACAAGTTGCGGGCGTACAAGCTGCAGGATGATGGGCTCGATACAGTCGAAGCAAATGAGAAACTTGGCTTCCGACCGGACCTCCGGGACTATGGAATCGGGGCGCAGATCCTGAGGGATCTGGGAGTCGGAAAGATCCGCCTCCTGACAAACAACCCGAAAAAGGTTGTTGGATTGCATGGGTATGGTCTTGATATTGTCGAGCGTGTTGCCCTCGAAATGGATCCGAACCAGCTCAACGAGAAGTACCTGCGGACAAAGAGAGACAAGCTCGGTCATCTCATCCTGGTTGACCCCAAGAAAAGAGCTGAGCAGTGAGTCCCGGTAGTGCATTAGTCTGACTTGCTTTTCTGGTTTGAGTTTTCTTAATTCTTGGAGTTAGTAGCCACCGTTCGCCGATGCGAATGATGGCTATTCTTTTTGTCAGAACGAGACGGAGACATCAGATAATGCAGGGCGGTAAAGGAGAGACGGTTTATCTCACACGTGAGAGACTCATTCAGCTCGAACAGGAGCTGCATGAAATGAAAACAAGGGGACGGCGTGATATGGCCCAAAAGATTGCAGAGGCGCGCGGACACGGGGATCTCTCTGAGAATGCAGAATACGACGCCGCAAAGGAGGAGCAGGAACACTTCGAAATGCGTATCGGAAAACTGGAGCTGACACTGGCCCGGGCCAATATCATCGATGCACGGGACCTCCCGAACGACAAGATCTATATCCTGAGCCGGGTCCGATTGCTCGATTTGAAGACAAATGATGAGTGCGAGTATCTCCTTGTTTCTCCGGAGGAAGCTGACTTTGAAAACGACAAGATTTCAGTCACGTCCCCCATTGGAAAATCCCTTCTTGGCAAGGAAAAAGGGGAGAGCGTGGAAATAAAGGTCCCTGCAGGACTCCTGAAGTACAAGATATTGGATGTGAACAGATAGGCAGGAAGCCCCTTCAGTTTCTCCCACCGAAACCGTTACAAAACCGTCTTGACTTTCACTTTCCCTTCGGTTATATTTTTGCGGATCGCATTGGACTGAAAAGCAACCCGTTTTGGCCGAGGAAGGTCGGGCTTTGCTTGCGTTCGAGAATGTGAATGCATATATTTTCGAACCCAATGCGGGAATAGCTCAGTTGGTAGAGCGCAACCTTGCCAAGGTTGATGTCGCGGGTTCGAATCCCGTTTCCCGCTCTGTCCCGCTTATGCGGGACAAAAAAGGGCATTCGGTAATCGCGCCGGAGGTCCTTTACAAAACACTTCCTCTTTTAAGTGGCCCCGCCGCCCCCAATCCCACCAGGTGGCGGGGTTATTTTTTTTCGGCCACGGGAAAGAAAGAAGAGGCTGTACTGTGCGCCAAGTGTGGTGATGTAGCTGGCGCCGTACCCAAGTGGTAAGGGAGAGGTCTGCAAAACCTTTATGCGGCGGTTCGAATCCGCCCGGCGCCTCGAGAGTCTTTGGCAAGCCCATCGCATCAACCGCAGGCACATGCCGGGGTGGCGAAACTGGCAGACGCACAGGACTTAAAATCCTGAGGGCCGAAAGGTCCATGTGGGTTCAAGTCCCACCCTCGGCACGAGTTCAGGTGTTTTTCGATTTCTTGCTGACAAGGGAGTGTCCAGCATCAGTTCCAGGAAGCGGGCGGTTAGCTCAGTTGGTTAGAGCGCTACCTTGACATGGTAGAGGTCGCAGGTTCGACTCCTGTATCGCCCACGAAGGAGTTTGACAACAATCGGAGCCTACTCCGATTTTTTTTTAGGAGTTGTAGCAAGAGCAATGATCAAGATAACATTTCCTGACGGCACTGTGCGCGAGTTTCCGGCTGGTACCACCGGACGCGAGATTGCCGAGAGTCTGAGCAAGGGGCTTGCGCGCGAGGCATTGTCTGTTTCTGTCAACGGAAAGACCTGGGACCTTTCACGCCCGATACAGTCTGACGCTTCGGTTGTTTTCCTTAAGTGGGCGGATGATGAGGGGAAGCGCACCTTCTGGCACAGCTCCGCGCACCTCATGGCGGAGGCAATCGAATCACTCTTCCCGGGAACAAAGTTTGGCATCGGGCCTCCTGTCGAGAATGGCTTCTACTATGATATCGACATGGGTGATCACTCGCTCGGCGGCGAGGATCTTGCCGCTATTGAAACAAAAATGCTCTCACTTGCAAGGCGTGACGTTCCGTTTGAGCGTGAGGTCGTTTCGTGGGAAAAAGCAGTCCAGTATTTTCGCGCGAAGGGAGACCAATACAAACTTGAGTTGCTGCAGGACCTGAAGGACAAGGAGATCACATTTTATCGCCAGGGTGATTTCACTGATCTGTGCTTCGGACCGCATGTACCGGCAACAGGACGAATCAAGGCCATAAAATTGTTGAATGTGGCCGGTGCATACTGGCGAGGCAATGAACAGAACAAGATGCTACAGCGGGTGTATGGAGTCACATTCCCGTCAAAAAAGGAGCTTGATGAGCATTTGTTTCGCCTTGAAGAGGCGAAGCGGCGTGATCACCGGAAACTCGGGGCTGAGCTGGACCTGTTTTTTCTGACTCCGCGTGTGGGTGCGGGACTTCCTCTCTGGCTTCCAAAGGGGGCGGTCCTGCGGGAGACTCTCGAAACATTTCTGAAGGATGAACAGAAAAAGCGCGGGTATCTTCCTGTCGTCACCCCCCACATTGGCAACCTCGAGCTCTACAAGACGAGCGGACACTATCCATATTACAAGGACAGCCAGTTTGATCCAATCGTCGTCGAGGATGAAGAGTATCTGCTGAAACCGATGAACTGTCCGCACCACCATCAGATTTTTCTGTGCAGGCCACGAAGTTACAGGGACCTGCCTCTTCGACTGGCGGAGTTTGGAACAGTCTATCGGTACGAACAATCCGGCGAATTGAACGGGCTCACCCGTGTTCGCTCATTCACAGTGGATGATTCTCATATTTATGTCACTCAGGATCAGTTAAAGGATGAGCTCTGCAAGGTTATTGATCTCATCCAGCATGTCTTTGGAACCCTTGGGTTCAAGACATTCAAGACAAGACTATCCTTCCGCGACCCCGCGAACAAAGAAAAATACGGGGGTGCCGATGAGATGTGGACCAGGTCGGAAGCCGACATCAAAGAGGCGGCAGACAGCATGCACCTGTCGTACACTGTCGATATAGGAGAGGCTGCATTCTATGGCCCGAAGATTGATTTTCTGGTGCAGGATGCTCTCCTCCGTAACTGGCAGCTTGGAACAGTTCAGGTAGACTATGTCATGCCCGAGCGATTCAACCTGGAGTACACAGGTCCTGATGGCCAGAAGCATCGTCCCGTCATCATCCATAGAGCTCCGTTCGGCTCGTTGGAGAGGTTCATCGGAGTGCTGATAGAACATTATGCCGGCGAATTTCCTGTGTGGCTGGCGCCGGTTCAGGCCGTCGTGCTGCCCCTGACAGACCGTCATCTTGATTATGCTCGGAAAGTTTCGGATGATTTATCCGCTTCCGGCATAAGAGTTGAGACGGATGACAGGAATGAGAAGGTCGGGTACAAGATCCGCGAGTGGGAGACCAAAAAAGTGCCCTATATGCTGGTTGTTGGCGATAAGGAAATGGCAGCAGGAAGTGTCGCAGTCCGTCAGCACAAAATGGGCGACACCGGTGTCAGGTCCATTAATGAGTTTCGATCCATGATTCTTGAAATCATCGCTTCAAAAGGACTCACTACAAAAGGAGAACATCCATAAGCGACTCAAAGAGACCACGAATCAACGATGAGATAAAGTCTCCCGAAATCCGGGTGATCGATCAACATGGCGGACAGTTGGGCGTCATGACCCCGCAGGAGGGAATCAAGCTGGCGCGTGAGCGCGAATCTGATCTTGTCGAAATCGTCCCCAAAGCCAAGCCGCCTGTTTGCAAGATTATCAGCTTCGGGAAGTTCAAATACGAGCAAGCGAAGAAAGACAAGTTTCAAAGGAAACACCAGCACGTATCGGTCCTGAAGGAATTACGCTTTCACCCGAACACCGATACGCATGATTTTGACTTTAAGGCACGCCATGCCGAGCAATTCCTCCTCGAAGGCCACAAGGTGAAAGCCACGGTCATGTTCCGCGGGCGACAGATTACCCGGGTGGAACAGGGGCAGGTGTTGCTTGATCGTCTGGCAGAGCGAACAGCAGACGTGGCGCGGATTGATCAGGCACCGAAAATGGAAGGGAGGAGCATGGTGATGCTCCTGGTGCCGGAAAGAAAGCGAAAGAAGGAGAAGGAGAAGAAGGAAGGTGACAAGAAACCGGGGGCTGAGGAGACGGCCCAACCACAAAAGAAGAAAACTGCCGAAGGATAGATTGTTATGCCAAAAATGAAAACGAGGAGCGGTGCAAAAAAACGATTTCGCGTCACCGCCACAGGGAAGGTCAAGAGAGCGTCCGCCTTCCGAAGTCACATTCTCACGTCAAAGAGCCGGAAACGGAAGAGAAAACTCCGCAAAGGTGGTTTTGTCACGCCGGGAAATGTGAAAGCTGTTCGAATGATGATCCAGAAATAATTGACAACGCCACACTAATCCATTAAACGTAAGGACAAGAGCAACTATGCCACGTTCACAGAACAAGGTTGCCTCCCACCGCCGTCGCAAGCGTATCATGAAGCAGGCGAAAGGCTACTGGGGTGCGAGAAGCAAAGTCCTGACGGTCGCAAAACACCACATTGACAAGGGCTTGCAACATGCCTACCGCGACCGGAAGGCCAAAAAGAGAACGATCCGGCAACTCTGGATCACACGCATCAACGCGGCTGCCCGCTTGAATGGTACTACATACTCACAGTTGATGAGCGCACTGGGCCGGAAAGAGATTGAAATCAACCGGAAGGTCCTTGCTGATCTTGCTGCGAATGACTCTGCAGCATTCTCAGAAATTGTCAGGTTCGCACGCTCGTAGTACTGAGCACTCTCTCCCGACTATCAGGATCACGCACCCGTTCCATTCGGGACAGGGTGCGTGATGAACCTTGCCGACAATCCTCACAGAGATCGATCAGGTACGGAACCAGGCGTTTGATGACCTGAAGGCCATCACGTCCGTCGAGCAACTGGACGACTTCAGGATCAAGTACCTTTCACGGAAGGGGACGGTCTCCGCCCTCTTCCAGAAAATGGGCGCGCTTTCCTCCGCAGATCGCCCTGAGGCGGGCCGGCTTCTGAATGTCCTCCGCGACGATATACAAAACAGGTTCGCGGAAAGAAAACTCTCCCTTCAATCGGTCAAGACCTCCTCCGCAAAAGTTGACCTCTCCTTGCCCGGAAGAAAGAGTTTTCCGGGCAGCAAACATCCACTAGTGCAGACGCTTGACGAGATCAAGGCAATCTTCTCGACGATGGGTTTTGCTGTTGCCGATGGTCCTGAGGTTGAGGATGACTTTCACAATTTCGGGGCTCTCAACTTTCCTCCCGATCACCCCGCGCGGGACATGCAGGATACTTTTTTTCTTAGCAAGACCGCGTTGTTGCGAACGCATACCTCGCCGATGCAGATCCGGGTCATGGAGAACCAGAGTCCTCCTGTCCGGGTGTTGATCCCGGGGAAGGTCTATCGCAACGAGGCGGTCAGCCCGCGAAGCCTCTGCGTTTTTCACCAGGTCGAAGGACTGTATGTCGCGAAGGGAGTAACGTTTAGCGAACTGAAGGGAACCCTGGCCTCCTTCATCCACCAGTTTTACGGAAGCGGAATCAAGTACAAGTTTCGACCGACATTCTTTCCCTTCACGGAACCGAGCGCGGACATCTACATCAGCTGCTTCATCTGCGGTGGGAAAGGATGCCGGATGTGCAAGATGGGCGGGTGGCTGGAAATTCTTGGATGCGGAATGATCCACCCTGAAGTCTTCCGTTCAGTCAAGTACGACCCGGAGATCCATACCGGATATGCTTTCGGAATGGGCATTGAGCGTATCGCAGCCCTCCGCTACGGAGTCGACGATCTCCGTCTCTTTTATGACAATGACCTGCGTTTTCTTTCTCAATTCTGATTCCCAATCCCCGCGCCCGTGAGAGTTCTTCATAGCTGGTTGAACAAATACGTCTCTTTTGACCTTTCCCCTGAAGCTTTGGTGGAGAGGCTGGGAATGCTCGGGGTGGAGGTCGAGAAGATCGAACGCCTCGGGGCTCAGTTCGATGGATTCTTCATCGGAAAGGTCATCCAGGTCGAAAGGCACCCGAACGCTGATCGCTTGACCGTGTGCTCTGTCCGGTACGGAAAGAAACTTGCCAGCGTTGTATGCGGAGCGCCGAATGTAAAGGCTGGTCAAAAAGTGGTACTCGGCCTTCCCGGTGCGGTGGTTCCCAGAAACCAGCATGATCCGACTGGAAAGGCATTCGAACTTCGCCGAACGTCAATCCGGGGAGTCGATTCAGAAGGGATGATCTGCTCCGAATACGAGCTAGGGTTGGGCGCGGATTCCGCGGGGATCCTTGTGCTGCAGGGCTCCGGCATACGGGACGGGGTTTCATTTGCCGAGTACCTTGGGCTCACGGATATCGCATATGACATTGAAGTTA
>Ga0105340_1001241_pt1 | contig 11613 bp, 4 predicted proteins | sample EasRivMeERMLT700_FD_89676 | JGI IMG/M metagenome (GOLD analysis project Ga0105340, IMG submission 89676) | Soil microbial communities from meander-bound floodplain in the East River, Colorado, USA - East River MetaG ERMLT700 | ecosystem: Environmental > Terrestrial > Soil > Floodplain | place... | reverse complement strand
TGCAGCGCTACTTGAACGATGAACAGGTCCAGGCCTGTCCGCCGACGGTCCTGTATCGGCTACAAAAAAACGCGCGCAAGCACAAAACGCTGATTGGCATGGTCGGCACGGTCGCGGCGCTTTTGTTGTTTGGGATCTTCGGCACGTCATGGGGATGGACGGAGGCACTGTCGCAACGTGACCAGGCCGAGCAAGCACGCCGTGATGAGGAGGAGCAGCGTCGGCTGGCGCTGGCGAATGCGGCCGAGGCCAAGATCAACGAGAAAAACGCGAAGGACGCCAGAGCCGAGGCGTTGCGCCTTGCCAGGGATGAGATCGCCGCACGAAAACAAGGCGATCTGGCCCGGCACAAAGTCGAGTGGCAACTTTATGCCTCCCAGATCTCCGCCGCTCAACGGGAATGGGAGGCTGGCAACGTCCCGCTGGTTGATCACTACCTCGATCAATGCCGCAAGGAATTCCGCGGTTTCGAACACGACTACGTCTATTCCCTCACCAAGCCGCATCAGGACTTGCGCGGCCACACGGGGGCAGTCACCAGCGTGGTCTTCAGCCCGGATGGCAAGATTGTCGCTAGCGCTTCCGATGACAGTACGGTCAAGCTGTGGGATTCAGCCAGCGGCCGGGAACTCCTCACTTTCACCGGACACACCCAGGTTGCGTTCAGCCCTAAGGGTGATCGCCTTGCCAGTGCCGTCGATGACATCAAAGTACATGTTAGGGACGCCGCCACCGGCAAGATTCTGCTAACTCTCGATGCGGGGGCGGTCATGTCCCTGGCCTTCAGCCCGGACGGCAAACGTCTTGTCACCGGGTCGCGGGACAAGATGGTGCGCGTTTGGAACCTGGACAAAGGCGAGCTAGTGCGCGTCCTCGAGGGGCACACCGAGGTGATCTCGAGCGTGGCCTTCAGCCCCGACGGCGAACGCATCGCCAGTGGCAGCCAGGACAGGACAGTGAAGGTTTGGAACGCAAAGGATGGCAAGGAACTTCTGACGCTTCAGGACGCGGTTCGCGTGACGTTTAGTCGCAACAGCAAGCGCCTTGCTACCACTTCCAGGAACAATGCGAAGGTCTGGGACGCCGTGAGCGGTAAGGAACTCCAGCAGTTCCAGGGTCATACCAACAGCATTTATGGCATCGCCTTCAGCCCTGATGGCCAGCGTCTCGCCACCGCCAGCATGGACAAGACTGTCAAGTTGTGGGATGCAAACAGCGGCCAGGAATTGCTGAACATGACCGCCCACACCGCAATGGTCTTTAGCGTGGCGTTCAGCCCCGACGGAAATCGTCTGGCTACGGGCGGCCAGGACCGAATCGTAAAGTTTTGGGACGTCCCAGTGGACGCCAACAATAAGCTGATCGCCGCGCCCGGGGGTGAGGACAAGGCCAAACAGACCTTCAAGACCATCACCGACGACGCCGGCGGTTCAGTGGTTTTCAGCCGCGACGGAAACCTCTTGGCGAGCGCGGGGCAGCGTTTTGTTCTCAAAAATGTTCTCAAAGGCAAGGATCCGTTCGTAACGCCGGCAAGCCCCTTAAGACTGTGGAACCTTACCACCGGCAAGTTCGTTCGCGAATTCCCAGTGGTCACGGGCGATGTTCGTTGGCCAACCTGGCTGGCATTCAGTCCCGACAGCATCCGCGTCGCGGGGGAAGGCGTTCGTGGCGCCGTGACCATTTGGGACACAACAACCGGTGACGAAGTCCGTCGTTTCGAACATGGCAATTCAGTCCAAAGTGCCGCCTTCAGCCCCGACGGAAGGATTCTGGCCAGCGCTGGCTCGACACGAGTCGCCTACCAGGTAAAACTCTGGGACGTGACGACCGGCAAGCTGCTACGGACCCTGGAGGGACACAAGGGAAGCATTATCAGCTTGTCGTTCAGTCCCGGTGGCGAACGATTGATTAGCGCCTCAATTGCCTCCTACAGTAAAAATGAGGACGCGCGTGATCCAAGTATGGTGAAGCTGTGGAACGTGGCCACCGGTGAATTAATCTGGAATCTGGATGGACCGAAGAAGGTTATATGGTTCGCTAAACCGTGCGTGGCATTCAGTCCCAACGGCAAACACCTGGCCACCGCGGGCTGGGGCACGACGCTCAAATTACTCGACGCGGCCGACGGGACAACCATAATGACGCTCGAAGGCCATACCAGCTTCGTCCACTGCATCGCTTTCAGCCCTGACGGCAATCGAGTGGCCAGCGGGTCCGGCGATAACACGGTAAGGTTGTGGGACGTCGCCAGCGGCCAAAACGTTTTGGTCCTCCGCGGCGGCGCCAAGCCAGGGGGCAAAACCGGTTTCGGCGTGCCTAGCTTCACTGGCGTTGCATTCAGCCCCGACGGCAAACGCCTGGCCGGTGCAACCGGAGGCACTATCAGAATCTGGGAAGCGTACGTGTCGATGAATCAGGAAGGCGACATGCAACGCATAGGCCAGGACCCGCGCCGGACCAAGTGAAGCGCCTGGCGTCGGAGAAAGAGTTCGAGCGCCTGGCGGGCGTCGACCAATCGCAGCCATAACCTGCTCCGGTCCGCCACACGCGCGTCGAACCGGAGCGCACAAGAGTTACGCTTGAGCCAGGCCGACTGCCCCTTGCACGCCGGCACTTTTTCGATCATCATAACACGAACGTATTCTCCCCATCCTGCCCGCTGCCGCGCAATCCCGCGTACTTTGGGGGCTCTTTTCGAAAGGGTTTAGCCATGCGCACGCTGAAGTCATTGATGTGCATCGCCGTTTTTTGGGCGCTGGCCGGCAGCCTGTCGGCCGAGGACGTTAAAGAACCGATTAAGCCCGAGGCGAAGATCTCTCCAAACAACACCGCCGTCAAGGCCGACAACGACTTTGCCTGCGACTTGTATCGCAGCCTCGACCTGGAAAACCGCGGCAAGAACCTGTTCTTCTCGCCCTATTCGATCAGCAGCGCCCTGGCAATGACCTTCGAAGGCGCGCGCGGCATCACCGCGGCGGAGATGGGCCAGGTCCTGCGGCTGCCGCCGGCGCTGCGCAGCTCGGGCGGTGAGGCCAAGGAACTGCCCTGGAAAACCGCTATCTATCATCAGGACTTCGGCGCCCTGAATCGCCGCTTCAACGCCAGCCCCGACCCTGCAAGGGATCAGGCCATGCGCAACAACCTGGCCGCGCTGCGCAAGGAGCTGGACCAGATGAACCGCGAACTGATACTTCTTGACAAACAAAACAAATTCGAAGCCGCCTTCAAGTTGCAGGACAAAGCCCAGAAAGTCGCCGACGCCGTCAATGCCCTGCAGGCCCAGCTTGACCCTTATGAGCTGCGCGTCGCCAGCGCGTTATTTGGCGAAAAGACGCATCCCTTCGAGCAGACGTACCTCGATACCATTGGCAAACACTACGGCAGCGGCCTGGTCCGCCAGGCCGACTTCCGTAACAGCTTTCCCGCCGAACGAGACAAGATCAATGCCTGGGTCGAGGAGCAAACCAAGAAGCGCATCAACGACTTGATTCCCAAGCTGCCGCCGGAAGTGGCCAGCCAGGTGCGTCTGATCCTGGTCAATGCCATTTACTTCAAGGGCTTCTGGATGTCGCCGTTTGACGAAAAGCAGACGCGCAAGGAAGATTTTCTCTTGGCCGACGGCAGCAAGCAGCCGGTGGCGATGATGCGTGGCTACAGCCCGACGGGCTACGCCGCCTTCAACGCCGACGGAACCTTCTTCGACACGCCGCACGAGATTGCGATCGACAAGGACAAAGCCGCGCCGGCCACCTATCCCGACGGCGGCTTCCTCATGGCCGACCTGCCGTTCAAGGGCGATCGGCTCTCCATGGTCGTGGTCGCCCCGCGCAAGCACGATGGCTTGCCGAAACTGGAAGCCGGGCTGACCGGCGAGAAACTATCCGCCTGGCTGGGCAAGCTGCACCGCAGGGCCGTCGTTCTGTCGCTGCCGAAATTCAAGCTCGAGACCAATTATGGCTTGCACGACACCCTGAAGAACATGGGCATGAAGCGGGCCTTCGACGCGCGCCAGGCTGATTTCACCGGCATGTCCGCCTCGCGCAACCCCGACGACCATCTCTTTATCTCGAAGGTGCTGCACAAGGCATTTGTCGAGGTCAACGAGAAGGGCGCCGAAGCGGCCGCCGCCACGGCCGTGATCATGGTGCCGAAGGAGGCGGCCCGTGAAACACGGCCGTTCATCCCCGAGTTCCGCGCCGACCGGCCGTTCCTGTTCCTCATTCGCGATCGCGAGAGCGGCGCCATCCTCTTTCTCGGGCGCGTGACGCAGCCGGGATGATCGGACCGCCGTCCACGTCCGCAACGCCGACCTCGGCGGCACGATGCTCGGACTCGCCTCGGGAAAACCATCTGGCTTGACGACAACGCCGCCGGCTCGGGCTGGTTCGTCGATCCGACGCCATGGGACGACTCGGAGCACCTGGTCTAATATGACTCAAACGCTCTTTCAGCGTTCCTCCTCGAAGCGGACCTAGACGATGGCGGATCGGCGTTCTCGTCTCACTACCTTTGGCGCAATCGACGCATTCGTCGGCGGCATTGGCTTTATCTTGACCACGCCGCGGATGTGGCCCTTGGCGGTGGTTCCGGCCGCCGTTCTGACGATCCTGGTGATCGGATTAACGGCGTTCGGCGTTTGGGGCGCCGCGGAGTCGAGCGCCCTGCTATTTGGACAAGATCGAGGAATCTGGGGCTCGGTCGGCTACTGGATCCTCACCGTGTTCTTGGCCTTGATCGCGCACTTGATCGCCCTCGTGTTGGCATTGGCGGTGGCCGAACCGCTCTCCGCATTTGCCCTGGAACGAATTTCGACCGCGCAACAACAGGCACTGACGGGATTCGCCCCGAAATCGCCGTCGCTTTTTGCGGCAATGTGGTTGAGTCTGTGTTGCGTTTCGTTTGCGCTCGTTTTGGGCGGATTGGCGCTCGTCGTCCTGTTTCTGGTGGATGTCATTTTCCCGCCGGCCGCAATTGTGACGGTGCCGCTGAAGCTGTTGGTCTGTTCCTGGATGGTGGCCTGGAATCTCTTGGATTATCCCCTTGGCCTGCGCGGAATGGCGTTACTGGCTCGCTTGAAATGGGTGGGACGGCACTTCGGCGCATTCACGCTGTTTGGCTTCCTTTGGGCCATGGTCGCAATCGTTCCAGGGATCATCCTGGTTTTGTTGCCGATGGGAGTGGCGGGCGCAACCCGATTGGTGATTTGGGACGACCCCACGCCTCCGAAAAATGGCGAACAAAGGCGCTAAAGTGAAGCCCGATTTCAAAAGAATCGTGCAGATCGCCCGCGCGGCAAACGGCCGCGGTTACTTTTGCGGAACTCGAATCCGCGGGTCATACGATTCCCCGACAACCGGCACAAAATCGATCGGCACAGGCTGCGATTGAGTGACCACGCTTCGGCAAGAGCAAGGTAACCGGACGCGCAAGCGACGGCGAACGCCGGACTGGTCCGAACATGTCGCCGCGGACCTTCCTCGTATAATAAGGGGCATTGCGTATCCATTTCAGGACTCGGGCAGCCAGGGAGTGAGGGAATGAAAGTGGTTTCAATCATTCTGGAAGGCGAAACACGATCCTTCGAAGTCAATTCCATGCCGGTAAAGGATGCCGTCCGGTTGAGTACCAAGGCGAATACCGCGGACTGTCCCATTGTGCTGGCGCGCGTGGACGGTCAAGTCGTCGATCTTTCGACCGTTTTGAACGCAAAGGACCAGCCGTATCGCGTCGAATTCCTGAACACGGACGATCCGGACGGCCTCCTGGCGTATCGGCACACCATCTGTCACGTCATGACGCAGGCCGTCCGGCGTTTGTTCGGCAATGTGAACCTGGGCGTCGGACCGCCGACCTCGGAAGGGTATTATCAGGATTATCAAGCATCGATCTCGGAGACCGACATTCCGCGCATTGAAGCGGAGATGCAGAAAATCGTTGCGGCGAAATTCAATGTCGAACGGCGCGTTGTCTCCAGGGAAGAAGCGCACAAGATGTTCGCAGGCGATCCGTTCAAGCGTGAATTGATCGACGGATTGCCGGCCGACGCGGTTATTTCCGTTTACACGCAAGGCGACCACACCGATCTTTGTGTTGGGCCGCACGTGCCGAATACGGGCATGCTGCGCGCCTTCAAGCTGATGCGCGTCTCCGGGGCGTACTGGCGCGGCGATGCGGAAAGGGAGCAGCTCACGCGAATCACGGGCACCGCGTATCCGACGCAGGCGGCGCTCGATCTCGATTTGAAACGCCGCGAGGAAGCGGAACGCCGCGATCATCGACGCGTCGGCAAGGAAATGGGGCTGTTCATCTTCAGCATGGACGCGCCGGGCTGTCCGTTTTTCTTGCCGCGCGGCACCATCATCTACAACAAGTTGTGCAACTACAAACGGGAGCTAATGCGCGATTACGGCTACGACGAAATTCGCACGCCGACGATTCTCAAGCGGCGTTTGTGGGAAGAGTCGGGGCACTGGGCCAACTACAAGGACAAGATGTTCACGATCGAGGACAAAGAAGAAGAGCAAGTGTACGCGGTCAAGCCGATGAACTGCCCCGGTTCGTCGATCGTCTTTCGCAGCCAGCAACGCAGCTATCGCGACCTGCCGCTTCGTTTGGCGGAGTTCGGCTACGTTCATCGCAACGAGTCGTCCGGCGAAGTGACGGGTCTATTGCGAGTCCGCGCCTTCACGCAAGACGACGCGCATCTCTACATTCGCGAGGATCAAATTCGCGATGAGGTGCAGCAAACCGTCAAGATGTATCAACGCCTCTACAACGAGTTCGGCTTCAAGTACAAGATCGCCCTGAGCACGCGGCCCGAAAAACGCATGGGCAGCGACGCGCTGTGGACCCAGGCGGAGGAGTCGTTGCGGTTTGCGCTCGAGAGCCTTGGCCTGGAATTCATGGTCAAGGAAGGCGATGGCGCGTTTTACGGACCGAAGATCGACTTCCAGATCAATGATTGCCTGGGCCGCGACTGGCAGTGCGGCACGATTCAACTCGACTTCCAGATGCCGGAACGCTTTGGCCTGGAATACACGGGCATCGACGACAAGGCGCATCGGCCTGTGATGATTCACCCGGCCGCGATGGGCAGCATCGAACGATTCCTGGCGATCTTGATCGAGGAATTTGAAGGGCACTTTCCCACCTGGCTCGCGCCGGTGCAAGTGCTGGTGCTGTCGATTTCGGAAAAGTCGAACGATTACGTCAGCGACTTGTGCCGACGCTTGAAAGCGGGCGGCTTCCTGGCCGAGGCGGACGTGACGTCGGAACGGCTCGGCAAAAAGATCCAGAACTCTCGGCCGCATCGGGCGCCGTACATCCTGGTTGTCGGTCCGAAGGAAGCGGCCAGCGATGAAGTGTCGGTGCGCGACCGCCATGGCAAGGAACAGCGCAGCGTCGCCTTCTCGGCATTTGTCGAACGGCTGACCGCGGATATTTCCTCGCGGCGTCGCGAACCGTTTGCGGCGAGTGAATTTCCAAGCCGCGCACAATAACACGTCGCACTTCAACGATTGTTGCAATCGGACCCATTACTGCATTGTCACGGCCTCGTTTTCGGGTAGCCGCGTTCGCCAGAACGCGGGTTGCCCCGGAACTTCTAATTGTAGCCGCGTTCGCCAGAACGCGGGTTGCCCGCACTCTGGCGAGTGCGGCTACCGGAACTTCTAATTGTAGCCGCGTTCGCCAGAACGCGGGTTGCGCGCATTCTGGCGAGTGCGGCTACCGGGATTTTTTTGTGACAAAGCACTACCCCGGCAATGCGTTGAGTTCAATGAAATGCGCGGCCCAGCGATAATGATCGAGCAGTCCATCGGTCGGCCGGCCGAGGATGTGGTATGCTAGGTACAGCGCTTCGAGCGACGCCAGGCCCTCCGCGGGATCGGAGCCGAGCTTGGAGACGCGCGGATACGCGGTCTTCCATCCGGAGAGACGGCGCGGCGACACGTGGGCGAAGTGAGCTGACATCTTGCCGACGGAGCGCCAACTGCCGTCCAACACCAAGATGCCTCGCTCGCGATCGGCCGTGGAAAGCACCGGGCAATCGACGTCGCCGGCAAGGCGAAGATAATCATCGAGCGGCGGCAGATCTTCTGGAGGATAAGTAAAAATCTGTATGTCCGCCCGGCCGCGCAGCGGCAGGATCGAGCACTTTTTCGGGTTCTCTTTCGGATCGCGAACAATGAGCGTGATGGGTTGCGACATGAGTGGTGATTTTTGCCAACTTGGCCTTTGTGCGATGCAAACGGGCAATTACAATATGGTATCAAACTCGTATTCGCCGGGAATCGTCTGAATCGAGGAGTTAGTCATGCATGTGGAACTCAAATACTGCTCCGTGTGAAATTACGAGCCGAAAGCCGTCAGTTTGACGAGCAAGCTATTGTCGGAATACAAGCAGCAGATACAGGATTTGATTTTGATTCCGTCGGGAGGCGGTTGTTTCGAGCTCAAGGTTAATGGCGAGTTGCTCTATTCAAAACTTCAGACCGGCGAGTTTCCCAACGAGCAAGCAATCCTGGAGGCGGTGGGCAAACGGTTACGTTGATGGTTCGGACGGCGCGGCGACACGTCGCGTCCGATGTCAAGACGCCCCGGCCTTCGTGGAACCTTCCCCTGGCGTGCCGCGTATCAAATTCGTGGCAAGCCGTCTTTCTCCCCCTTTTGGCAACGCCCGATTTCTTGTTGTGTCGTGCATGCTAGGTAGCCTGATCAGGCGAATTTGGCTTTTTGGCGCGTCTAGACCAAACCAAACGATGGTCGGAACGTTATAGTTTTTGCGTGGGATTCTCTTTTTTTGGGTGCGTCGCGGTCGAGTTTACGTTTTCAGTCGTTGGAACGTCAGTACACTATGAACAAGCCAGAAGTGAGTCCTACGTCTTGCCTTGCCGGACGCCAAAGGTCGGGCCATAACTGGATTGCAGTAGTGCGTTTCCATCCAGAACCCGTTGGCTTCGTTTGTGCGCGCGAGCTTCGGGAGTCGGTTTTCTCTCACTGCGTTGGATCTGAGACCGTGGCATCCCAGGATGTCTCCAATATGTATTCGACGGCATTGGCAGTCCGGAACGGCCATGAATCCGTTTTTCTCGTTTGAAGCAGCAAGCGATCCGCTTGGGGCTTTTTATTTGTTTATTGGCGCGCAAGAAGCGCGCACGCCGGCCGATCGCGGCTGTGAGTTCGAATTTATTCCCGTTTGTTCAGACTTTGTCATTGTCTGAGAGGTAATTTGCATGCTCTCCTTCCAATTCGGTCGGTGGTTGAAGTCGATGTTCCGGCCACGGGTTCGGACAATTGAGAAACGACCGAAATTTCGCCTTTGCCCCGAGACATTGGAAGATCGCGTCACGCCGGTCGTATTCACGTGGACCGGCGGGCATGGACTTGCGTTCCCGAACTGGAGCGACGGGCTGAACTGGCAAGGTGGCGCGGCGCCAACACTCGGCGCCCCGGTGCAGTTGCTTTTTCAAAGTCCCGGCACGACCAACGCCATCGGCAATCAGGACATCGCGGGCCTGGTGGTCGATCAGATCACGTTTGCTTCCGGCACGTTTACCATGGCGGGCACGCAGACGTTGACGCTGGCGAATCCGGTTTCGAACACGGCTGCCATCACCGTCAACGCCGGCGGTCAATTGTTGTCCATGAACCTCCGCGTCGGCTCCGCGTTTGCGAGCAATGAAAGCATCTCCATCCAGCAGACCGCGTCGCTGACTTTGTCGGGCCAGTTAAGCGGAAATAGCGCGACCCAGTTGACCAAGGAAGGCATCGGCACGCTGACCTTGTCCGGCGACAACTCCGCTTTTCGCGGCACGTTTACCATCAGCAATACGATCGGCGCCAGCCCGGTGGTGCTGACCAATGCAGACGGCCTGGGCGCGCCGGTCACGTCGAGCTTGCAATCGCTCACCATCACCGGCGCGACCGTCGGCGCCACGCGTTACACGTTGACGTATCCGAACGGCATCACGAATCCAACGACGAATCAAATCGTCTTCACCGGCACGCCCGGCGACGCCACGACGATTCAATCCGAGTTGAATACGCTTTTCGGCGCCCTCGGCTTCACCGGCGCTCCGGTGGTGGTCACGCAAACCGCCAGCGGCGCCGGCAGCGCCACGTACGCGATCGATTTCGTCGGCACCATGGCCGGCCTGCCCGTCTTCCAACTGAATGCGGCGTTGGCCGCGGGCACCGGTACGCCCAGCACCAACCAGCTCGCGGCGGGCGGCAATCCCAATTTCACGACGATCAACAACAACACCAAACTCGAAGTCAATACGCCCGGCGGCAACATCGACAACCCGTTCATCGTTTCCGGCGCCGGCACCGACAATTTCCTCGGCGCCATCATCATGACCGTCGCCGGCACGACGACCCTATCCGGCAACCTCCTCCTGAGCGGCAATACGACTTTCGGTCCCATCGCCGGCTCGACCTTGAATGTCACCGGCGCCATCGGCGACGTCAGCTCCTTCATCCTGACGAAGGAAGGCGCCGGCACGCTCGCCCTCGATCCGCGGGCGCCGATTTCCGTGGTCAACAACTTCCACGGCGGCAACACCTATCGCGGGAACACCATCGTCAATAACGGCATGGTCTTGATCAGCCATCCCTATTCTCTGGGCATCGGCGGCGCCCGCACCTTCGTCAATCCAATCATCGGCGCGGGCATCGGCGGCTCCATCGGGCTCACCTTCACCAACAATCCGACCATTCCGACGCAATTCTTGAACTTCCCCAGCGTCCAGGTCGTCACCCTCGCCGGAGCGGTGCCGCAGACCACCCGGTTCACGCTCGGCTACGCGGGCTTCAATACACCGGAAATTACCTATACCGGGACGAGCGCGGACATCGCGGCCGTGGAAACGGCGCTCAATGCGCTGTCCACGATCGGCGGTGCCGGCGCCACCGTGAGCGTTACGGGCGGCGGCGGCGTCTTCAATATCACCTTCGGCGGCAGCCTGGGCGGCATGGATATTCCGACGCTCAATTCCGAAGTGACGTCGCCATTCGGCACCGGTGTGATCAGCGTCAGCGCCACCAGCGGGACCACGCCCATCGGTTTCCGCGTTCCCGACACCTACCTGAGCGCAGTCCAAGGCGGCGGTGATAATGCGCCCGTCGTTGCCAGGGCCACGGTCGGCGGCGGCGGGACCGGTTACACGGCGCCTCCCACCGTCATCTTCAGCGGCGGCGGCGGCACCGGCGCGTCGGGCATCGCCACCGTGGCGGGCGGCAGAGTCACCGGAATCATCATGACTTCGTCCGGCGTCGGGTATAATTCGGCGCCGACGGTGACGTTGAGCGGCGGCGGCGGCACGGGCGCCATCGCGTCCGCGACGCTCTCCACCGCGAACGGAAAAATCGTCAACGCGGCCGGACACAATACCTGGCTGCAACCGACTACGAACCTGGTGGGCATCGCACCCTTCTTTACGGGTTCGCCCAAGGCGATCACGCTGACGACCACCACCGCGACGACCGTTCCCATGGTCGTCGAGCAAGGCACCAATTTCACGGTGGACGGCACCGTCACGGGGCCAGTTACCAAGTCGGGGACGGGTCGCCTGATCTTGAGTGCCGTGAACGCGATCTCCATCATTAGCATCA